>Ga0180429_10003048_pt1 | contig 13660 bp, 12 predicted proteins | sample SS_ome_FD_132428 | JGI IMG/M metagenome (GOLD analysis project Ga0180429, IMG submission 132428) | Hypersaline lake sediment archaeal communities from the Salton Sea, California, USA - SS_1_S_1 metaG | ecosystem: Environmental > Aquatic > Non-marine Saline and Alkaline > Hypersaline > Sediment ...
AGATGCACGAGGGCCGGCACGAATACGTGGAACGGGTGCGCACCCTGGCGCAGCAGGAGCTGGAGAAGAACGGGCTGGAACTGGAAAGCGTCGCGATCATCGACATCGACCAGACGGCGCTGGAATACTTCAACCCCTCGAACCGGTTCGATGCCGAGGGCCTCACCGCGCTGATCCAGGACATCGAGGAACGCCGCACGCTGCGCAACAACATCGAGCAGGACTCGATGATCCGGATCCGCGCGCGCAACCTCGAGGCGGAAAAACAGGCGCTCGACATCGAGCGTGAAAGCGAAGAGGCGCGCCTTGCCCAGCAGCGCGACGTCGAGTTTCGCCGCGCCCAGCAGCGGGCCGAGCTGGCCCGCGAACGCGCCGAGCGCGAGACCGAGGCCGAAAGCGCCCAGATCAGTGCCCGCGAGGCGATCGAGAAGGCGCGGATTTCCAACGAGCGCGCCATCGCCGAGGCCCGCATTGCGTCCGAGCGCGAGGTCCGGGCGCGCGAGATCGCCCGCCAAAAGGATATCGAAGCCGAGGAGATCTCGGCCCGCGAGGCCACCGAGACCGCGCGCATCCTGCAGGAACGCGCCGTCAACGAGGCGCGGATCAGCAACGAGCAGGAAACCCAGGCCCGCGAGATCGCGCGGCAGCAGGCCATCGAGGCCGAAGAGATCGCCGCGCGCGAGGCCACCGAACGCGCCCGCATCGAGCAAGAGCGCATCATCGACGAGGCGCGCATCGCTCGCGAGAAGGCCGTGGAAGAGGCCCGCATCGCCAAGGAGCGCGAGACCCAGGCGCTGGAGATCGAGCGTCAGCGCAGCGTGCGCGACGCCGAGATCGCAGCCCATGAAGCCAATGAAAAGCGCCGGATGGCGCAGGACCTGTTGCTCGCCCAGACCCGGATCAAGGGCGAGGAAGAGATCCGCCAGCGCGAGATCGCCCGGCAGAAGACGCTCGACGAGGCCGAGATCACCGCGCGCGAGACGGTGGAACGGATCCGTATCGTTCAGGCCGCCGAGGTGTCTGAGGCGCGCATCGCCGAGGACCGGCGCGTGCGCGAGCTGGAAATCGCCCGGCAGCAGGCCGTCGAGGCTGCCGAGATCGCGGCGAACGAGGCCGTCGAGGCCGCGCGCATCGCCCGCGAGAAGCAGATCGCGGCCAGCCGGATTTCCGCCGACGAGGAAACCAAGGCTCGCGAGATCGAGCGCAACAAGGCCATCGACAGCGCCCGCATCGCCGCCGACGAGGCGGTCGAGCAGGCGCGCATCGCGCAGCAGAAAACCATCGAGGCCGAGCGTATCGCGGCCGACCAGGTGGTCCGCGCCCGCGAGATCGAGCGCGAAGAACAGATCGAGGCCGCCGAGATCGCCCGGCGCGAAGCGGTCGAGAAAAAGCGCGTCGCCGCAGAGCTGGAGGTGGAGCAAGAGCGCATCGCCAGCCAGAAGACCCGCGAAGTCACCGATATCGAGCGCCGCCGGGCGGTCGAGGCGGCCGACGAAGAGCGCGTCGTGGCCCTTGCCGATCAGAAGGCCAAGCGAGCCGCTGCCGAAAGCAGCGTCAAGCGAGCCGAGATCGAAGCGCAGCGCGATGTCGAGGCTGCCGAAGTGGCGCGCGAACAGGCCATCGAAGCGGCCAAGCTGGAACGCCGCAGGTCCATCGAGCAGCTGGAAGTGGCGCGTGTGCAGGCCCTGCGCGAGGCCGAAATCGGTAGCCGCGAGGATGTCGAACGCGCCCGCATCGCGTCCGAACGCGGGCTCGACGAGGTGCGCATCGGGCACGAGACCGAGCGCCGGCGGCTGGAGGTCGAGCGCGAGCGTGACGTGGAAACCGTGCAGATGGAAAAGGCCATCGCGCTCTACAAGAAATCGCTTGAGGAAAGCGCCGCCCGCGCCGAAGCCGATGCTGCCCGGGCCGCCGCCGCCGAGGCGGAAGAACGCGTTCAGACCGTGCGCGAGACCGAGGCCGCGAACCGGCGCAAGTCGGTCGATGTGCTGATGGCCGAGAAGGCCGCCGCCGAGGCCAAGCTGATCGCCGAAGCCGACAAGATCCGGTCCGAGGTTGAGGCCGAAGCACAGCGCCTGATCAACGAGGCCGAGAACGTGCTGACCGACCCGGCGCGCGCCTCGCTCTTCCGTCGCAAGATGCTGGAGCATGTCGAGGGCATCGTCTCTGCCTCGGTCAAGCCGCTGGAAAAGATCCAGGACATCCGGATCATGCAGCTCGACGGGGTCACCGGGCATGGCGGCGGCAGGGGCGACGGCACCTCGGCCACGGACGAGGTGATCAACTCGGCCCTGCGCTACCGCGTGCAGGCGCCGCTGATCGACTCGCTTCTGGCCGATATCGGGGTCGAGGGCGGCACGCTGTCGAAACAGGGCGGGCTGATCCGCGAAGCCTCGGACATGACACGGGTGACCAACGAACTCGCCAAGGCCGAGAAAGCGAAGGACAGTGGCGACGGCGGCGGCGACGGGCCCAGCGGCGGGGAGAAATCGTAGATGCCGCGCGTCTATATCTCCTCGATCATCGACGCGCCCGCCGCCCGCGTTTGGGACCGGGTGCGCGATTTCAACGGGCTGCCGCGCTGGCACCCGCTGATCCGCGACAGCCGGATCGAAAATGGCGAACCCGCCGACAAGGTCGGCTGCGTGCGCGACTTTCACCTGCAGAACGGCGACCGGATCCGCGAGCGCCTACTGGGGCTGAGCGATTACGACTATTTCTGCACCTACTCGATCCTCGAAAGCCCGATGCTGCTGACCGACTATGTCGCCACGTTGCGGCTGACGCCGGTGACCGATGGCGACCGGTGTTTCGCCGAGTGGACCGCCGAGTTCGACTGCGACGAGGCAGAGGCAGACGGTCTGGTGACCTCGATCGGCGAGGATGTGTTCCTGGCCGGCTTCACCGCCCTGAAACGGCAGCTGTCGGGGTAGGACATGGTCAAGGTGGTCAAGAGCACGGTTCTGGAGGCGCCCGTCGAGGCCGTCTGGGAGATCCTGCGCGACTTCAACGGGCATGACGAATGGCACCCTGCCGTGGCCGACAGCGAGATCGAGCGCGGCTACCCGTCCGACAAGGTCGGCTGCGTGCGGCGGTTCCATCTGGCGGACGGGTCGGAACTGCGCGAGCAGCTTCTGACCATGTCCGATGCCGACATGGCGTTTTCCTACTGCCTGCTCGACACGCCGGTGCCTCTCTTGAACTACGTCGCGCACGTGCGCCTCGCCCCGGTGACCGACGAAGACTGGACCTTCTGGCACTGGGAAAGCCGGTTCGACACCCCCAAGGGACGCGAAGCGGAACTGCACGAGGTCGTGGCCGAGAACGTCTACCAGGGCGGGTTCGACGCAATCCGCGCGCATATGGGACTGGAGGGCGCATGACCCAGGTCGAGACCTACTCCACGCTGGACGAGGCCGCCCGAGCCGTTGGTCAGGGGGCTGACTATCTTGCCGGCGGCACCGTGGTGATGCGCGAGGTCAATGCCGGACGGGCAGCGGCGCGTCTGGTGCGCACGGTGGACCCCGCCCTGCGCACGATCACGGCCCGTGGCGATACGATCACGCTGGGCGCGGGCGTCACCCTGGCGCAGGTGCTCGCCGATCCGCAGCTCGACTTCCTTCACCCGGTTGCCCGGGTCATCGGCGGCCCGCAGGTCCGCAATATGGGCACGGTTGGCGGCAACCTCTTTGCCGCGCATCCCTACGGCGATTTCGCCGTGGCGCTTCTGGCGCTCGGCGCGCGGATTCAGATGGCCGGATCGGGCGGCGTGCGCCCGGTCGAGGATGTTCTGCGCGATCGCGCGCATCCCTCGGGCCTTGTCGCGGGGATCGAGGTGCCGCGCCCGCGTCCGGGCAGCTTCGGCTTCTCCAAGGTCAGCCGGGTCAAGCCCAAGGGCGTGTCGATCCTCTCCATCGCGGTGCTCGCCCCCCATGAGGGCGGCCCGATGCGCGGCGTGCGCGTCGCCTACGGCGCGATGGGCCCGGGGCCGCTGCGATCCGCAGCCGTCGAGCGGGTGCTGGAGGGCCAGCGCCTGGATGCCGCCACCCGCGAGCGCGCTGCCGCCGTCGCGGCGGAGGGCCTGCAGCCGCCCACGGATGCGCTCGCCAGCGACTGGTACCGCAAGGAGGTGGCCGGCGTGCACCTGCGCCGGCTTCTGGAACGGATGGAGCACGCCTGATGGCCAAGATCCCCGTCACCCTCACCCATAACGGCACGGAACGCGCGGCCTTCGCCGATCCCGGCCAGAACCTGCTGGAGTTCCTGCGCCGCGGCCTGGGGGACCTCTCGCCGAAATATGGTTGTGGCCAAGGCACCTGCGGCGCCTGCACGGTGACCATCGACGGCGAGACCCACCTGTCCTGCCTGGTGCTGGCCGAGACCGCGGCGGGCCGCGACGTGCGCACGGCGGCGGGGCTTGCCAAGGGGGCGACGCTCGACCCGCTGCAAGACGCGTTCATGGAGCATTTTGCGGCGCAGTGCGGCTATTGCACGCCGGGCATGCTGGTCTCGGCCCGCGCGCTTCTTGACCGCAACCCCAATCCATCGCGCGAAGAGGTGGTCGAAGCCATTTCCGGCAACCTGTGCCGCTGCACCGGGTACGAGCCGATCATTCAGGCGATCCTGTCGGTCGCCGGGCGGAGGGCCTCGGCATGAGCGTGGGCACCAACGGGTTCGAGCTGCGCAAGGAGATCTTCGCCGATGAGCGCGACGACAATCTCAACGAGATCGGCAAGCGCACCCGCCGTCAGGATATCGAGGGCCATGTCACCGGGCGCTCGCCTTTCTACGACGATCACCTGTTCGACGGGCTCTTGCACATGCGCTGCGTGCGCTCGCCGCACCACCATGCCCGGGTCCGGCGGATCGACACCGCTGCCGCCGAGCGGATGCCCGGCGTGGTGCGTATCGTCACCGGCCGCGACGTGCCGGTGAACCTTAACACGCTGCTGTCGCTTCTGGATTTCGGGCTGGACGACGAACCGATCCTGTCCGAGGCCAAGGTCGCCTACAAGGGAGAGCCGGTTGCTGCCGTCATCGCCGAGACCGAGGCGCAGGCCCGCGCCGCGGTGCAGGCGGTGCGCGTCGAGTGGGAAGTGCTGCCCCATGTGCTGGATGTCGAAGAGGCGCTGAAGCCCGGCGCGCCCTCGGTCAATCCGGCCTATCCGAAGAACGCCTTTGTCTACCACGGCAAGTACGACCACCAGAAGCTGCGCTACGGCGACTTGGACCGCGCGCTGGCGCAGGCCGATCACGTGGTCGAGGGCCGCTACCAGATGTCGCCCATCGAGCAGGCCCCGATGGAGACTTGCGGCGCCATCGCGGCGCAGGAGCAGAACGGGCGGTATGTCTGCTACACCGGCACGCAGGCACTGTTTTTCTCGCTGGGCACCGCGTCCAAGGTGCTGAACCTGCCCTCGTCGCGGCTGCATTTCATCGGCGGCACCGTGGGCGGCGGGTTCGGCGGCAAGGTCGATTCCGTGCACGAACCGCTGGCGATCCTCGGCACGATGCTCACCGGGCGGCCCGTGAAGTTTCAGTGGGACCGCGAGGAAGAGATGCAGGTCGGCGCGCCGCGCGGGGCAGAGCGCTGGTACATCACCGACGGGGTGATGGCCGACGGGCGCATCGTGGCGCGCAGGTTCACCGGCTATTTCGACTGCGGCGCATATACGCGCCTGTCGTCCTACGCGATCATCAAAGGGGTGGGGCACCTGCCGGGGCCCTACACGATCCCGAACGTCTACGCCGACGTCTACTGCGTCTACACCAACCGCACGCCCGCCACGGCGATGCGCGGGTTTGGCATCACCGGCGTCGATTTCGCGATCGAGGCGCATATGGACAAGGTTGCCGAGACGGTCGGTATGAACCCGGTTGAGCTGCGCATTCTCAACGCCTATCGCGACGGTGACATGAAGGCGCACCGCCGCGTGGCCAAGAACTGCGCCTTGGTCGAATGCTGCCAGGTCGCCGCCGAGAAGGCCGGGGTTCGTCTGTCGCCGGACCTGCTCGCGGCAAGCTCCAAGACGGGCGGTGGGGGCGCGCGTGGCCAGTTGCCCGCGCACACCGCCACAGATCAGAATGGCCGGGTCGAGGGCTATTCTTCGGGCAGCTACGCCCAGAAAGGCGGCGCTTCGGCCCCGGCCAGCCCGGCCATGCCCACGCCAATGCCGCAGCCCGCGCCGCCGCCGGCCCCCGCCCCGGCGGCAAGTCCGCCAGTCGCCAGCGCCCCGCCGCCGCAGCCCGCCCCTGCGGCACAACCGGCCAAGAAACCCGCGCGCTCGGGGGCGATGCGGTTCTCGTCCCTCTCCGGGTTCAGGAGGCGCTGATGACCGTTCACAAGGGCCGTGGCTTTGCGGCGATCAATTACCCCATCGGCATGAACCTGGGCGGCGATCCCAGCCAGGCGCTGGTGCATTCCAACCCAGACGGCAAGTTCACCGTCGCGCTGTCGGCCATCGACCTTGGCCAGGGCATGAAATCAGTCACCCGCCAGATCGCCGCCGAAACGCTCGGCGTGCCCATCGCGGATGTCTACGTGGACACCGCCGACAGCGACACCGGCCCGCATGACATGGGGTCTTTCGCCTCGCGCGGGACGCACCGGATGGGCAACGCGGTGATCCAGGCCTCGCTTGAGGCGCGCGCGGTGATGCTGGAAGCGGCGGCAGAAGAGCTGGAGGTCGACGCGGGCGATCTGGTCACCGACGGGCAGGGCAACATCCATGTGCGCGGTGCGCCGTCCCGCTCGATCACCACGATGGCCGCCGCGCAAGCCGCGCAGTTCAAGCAGGGCCGCACCATCGCCGGGCGCGGCATCTTCCTGATCCCGCTGTCGGATGTCGATCCGGACACCGGGGAAATGTCGCCCGTAACCACCTTTGCCCATGCCGCTTTGGTGGTCGAAGTGACGGTGGACGACGAGACCGGCGAGGTCGAGGTGGTCGATATCCAGTCCGCCTATGAGGTCGGGCGCGCCTTGAACCCCGGCCTTGTCGAGCAGCAACTGCGTGGCGGCGCCTGGATGGGCATGAGCCACGCGGCCTGGGAGACGACAGAGCCGTATTATCCCGCCCGCGACCACGGGCCGGTGGATTTCAACCACTACGCCATGCCGGGCCCAGGCGATTTGCCGACGCACCATATCAGCGTGCTGGAACGCCCCGCCGAAGATGGCCCCTATGGCGGCAAGGGCCCGGGCGAGATGTGCGCCAACCCGATGCTGCCGGCGGTGGTCAACGCGGTCTACGACGCCGTGGGCGTGCGCATCGACGAGTTGCCGGTAACGCCGGAAAAAGTGCTGCGCGGGATCCGCGCCAATGGCGGCGCCAAGCCGCGGCAGGCGCTCTGATGCCGGTCCGCCGCCTTCCCCGAGGTCTGGAAACCCCGCACGGATTGGCGCGGTCCCTGCGCGATGCCCAGTACATCGCGTCCGACAGTCTGGCCACGGCAGCGTTTCTGGCGTTGTCGCTGGGCAAGCCCCTGCTTCTGGAAGGCGCCCCGGGCGTCGGCAAGACCGAGGCCGCAAAGGCCGTCGCCTCGATCCTTGGGCGCGAGCTGGTGCGGCTGCAGTGTTACGAGGGCATCGATGCCTCGGCGGCGATGTACGAATGGAACTTCCCGCGCCAGATGCTCGCCATCCGGCAGGCGGGGGACGAGTACGTCAACCTCTACGCCGACGATTTCCTGATCGCCCGACCGATCCTGCAGGTGCTGGAACGCCCCACCGAGCGGGTGCTGCTGATCGACGAGATCGACCGCGCGGATCATGAATTCGAGGCGTTCCTGCTGGAATTCCTGTCCGATTTCACCGTGTCGATTCCCGAACGCGGCACGGTGCGCGCGGGCGAGCCGCCGGTGGTGATCCTGACCTCGAACCGCACACGCGAGCTGCACGAGGCGCTGCGGCGGCGCTGCGTCTACCACTGGATCGACTACCCCGAGCCGGCGCTCGAGGCACAGATCGTGATAATGCGGGCATCCTCGGTGGCGCAGGACACCGCGCGCAAGGTGGTGGCCGCTGTGGGCGCGTTGCGCGAGCAGCCGCTGGCCAAGCCGCCCGGCGTGGCCGAAACCGTGGAATGGGCCGAGGCCGCGACGCTGCTGGCCAGCCAAGGTGCGCCCTGGCCCCGCGCCTTTGCCGCCGCCATCGGCGTGGCGCTGAAAGACCAGGACGACTTGGCCTATGTGGCCCCGCAACTCGACGCGATGCTGGCAGAGGCCGTGGCATGACCCCGCGCGCGCTTGACCCCTTCCTCGCCTTTCCGGTGGCGTTGCGACAGGCCGGGCTGCCGGCCGCGCCCGAGCAGACCGAAAGCTTTATCGCGGCCACCGGGCTGCTGGGACCCACCTCGCTGGCCGATATCCGCCATGCCGCGCACGCGATCTTCGGTCCCGGGCCCGAGCGGCAGGAAGACTTCGACCGGATCTTCGACACGGTGTTTTTGGGCCGTGCCTTCGCCGCGCCTGCCGAGGGCACGCCCGACGACATGCCGCAGGCCTATGACAGCGGCGAATTCGAGCTGATACCCGAGGCGGAGGAGGAAGAACCCTCGGGCGCCGAAGCCACCACTGCCGAGCGGCTGACCGCCCGCCAGTTCGACGCCACCGACGAGGACGCGGCCCTGCGTGCCTTTCGGCGAGCCGCGCCGCAGGCCCTGCCACGCCGCCGCTCGCGCCGGATGCGGGGCGGCAAGGGGCGGCTCGCCGATCCGCTTCGCGCCTTCCGCGAGATGCTGCGCCGCGATGGCGAGCTGACCCATCTGCCCACCCGCCGCCGCCGACCGCGGCAAAGAAGGGTGCTGTTGCTGGTCGATGTCTCGGGCTCGATGAAGGCCGGGACCGAGGGGGCCTTGCGCTTTGCCCATACGCTGGTTCAGGCGGGCGAGCGGGTCGATGCGTTCACCCTTGGCACCCGCCTGACCCGCGTCACCCGCGCGCTGCGCCACCGCAACCGTGAACAGGCGCTGACGCTGACCTCGGGCCTTGTGGCCGATTGGGACGGCGGCACCCGGCTGGGCGAGGCGCTGGCGGTGTTCCTGTCGGTGCCGCGCTTTGCGTCCTTCGCGCGTGGCGCGCTCGTGGTGATCGTCTCGGACGGGCTGGAACGCGGCGGACCCGAGGCGCTCGTCGCCGCCATGACCAAGCTACGCGGGCTGGCCTGGTCGGTGCTGTGGCTGTCGCCGCTGGCCGCCGAACAGGGCTACCGACCGGAGACCGGCGCGCTGCGGGCCATCACCCCGATGATCGACCGCTGCGGCGACGGCCAGACCCCGGCCGCCCTGGCGCGCGAGGTCCTGACATTCAGCCAGGGCGCGCGCGCATGAGCATCGTGGACGCCCATTTCCACGTCTGGCGGCAGGCCGATCTGCCGTGGCTGATGGGCCCGATGCAGCCGCGCATCTTCGGCGCCTACGATCCGATCCGCCGCGACTATCCGATGGCCGAATACCTCGCCGACCTTGCCGGCACCGGGGTCACCCGCGCCGTCTATGTGCAGGCCAACTGGCCAACCGACCGGGCCATGGACGAGGCCGAATGGATCGCGTCGCTGAACGCCAAAACCGGCTGGCCCCACGCCACCGTCGCCTATGCCGACATGACCGACCCGGATGCCGCGCGCGCGCTCGACCGGCTGGCGCAGATCCCGCTGGTGCGTGGCATCCGGCAGCAACTGCACTGGCACCAAACGCCGGAATACCGCTTCGCCGCCCATGATGACCTCTGCCGCGATGCCACCGTGCAGCGCAACGTCGCGCGGCTGGCCGACTACGGCTTCAGCTTCGATCTGCAGGTCTTCGCCGGCCAGATGGCCGGGGCCGTGGAACTGGCGCAGGCCGCGCCGAAAACCACGCTGGTGCTGCAACATGCCGGCATGCTGGAAGACACCAGCGATGCGGGCCGCACCGCGTGGCGCACCGCGATGGCCAAACTGGCGCAAGAGCCAAACGTCACGTCCAAGCTGTCGGGCTTCGGCACCTTCATCCACCGCTGCGACGCGGATCACATCGCGTGGCAGACCCGCGAAACGCTGGCGCTGTTTGGCGCTGACCGCTGCCTTTGGGGCTCGAACTTCCCGATCGAGAAGCTTTGGACCGACTACGCGACGCTGCTCAACGCCCACCAGACCGCCGCTGCCGACCTGCCCCCGCAGGACCAGGCGGCGATCTTCAACGACACCGCAACCCGGGTCTACCGGCTGAACTGACACGAGGGAGGAACCCGCCATGGCACTGGAAATCAAAATCCTCGACTACGGCGACATCGAACTGGAATCGAGCTTTCTGGTGCTCGGGCGCGACTGTGGCCGCACCCGCCGCGTGCCGGTCTACGGCTTTCTGATCCTCGGCGGAGAATACCCCATCGTCGTCGACACCGGATATCGTGACAACGCGATCATGGAATCGCTCGGCATGCGCGGGCTGCAATTCCACGAGAACATGATCGAGCGGCAGCTGGCCAATCACGGCGTCAAGCTGGGCGACGTGCGCTACGTGCTGCACACCCACCTGCATATCGACCACGCCGGCAAGGACGATCACTTCCCGATGAACACGACAGTGGTCATCAACCGGCGTGAGCTGGAATATTCGGTCTCGGGCCTGATGCACCCGCAATACCCCAAGCCCGACATCATCCACCTGGTGGAACGCCTGCACACCCCCGGCGCGCTGCGGCTGGAGGATCTGGAGATCACCGGCGAGATCGAACTGGTGCCCGGCGTCTTCATCGAGGCCGCGGGCGCCCATACCGAAGGCTCGATGAACGTGCACGTGGAAACCGCCGAGGGCCGCGCGACGATCTGCGGCGATGTGATCTACGACTTCCACGACCAGATCATCGAACCCGACCGGTCCTTCGGCCCCGAGGAATACCAGGTCACCGGCAACCACGCCGGATCCAAGCGCGGCGAGAAGGGCGCGATCCGCAAGCTGATGCATTCCAAGGCAAGGTTCCTGCTGCCGGTGCATGACAAGGGCGCGATGATCGAGAACGGGCGCGTTGTCGGCCGCGTCGGCATGTCGATCCCCGGCCCGGTCGAGCAATCCGTGCCGCGCCGCAACTGGTTCCCGATGTAAGGAGAACGACGATGGCCCACGAGGCGCTCGACCCGGCCTTCCACCGCCTGATCGACGAGCATGCGCCGGTTCTGCAGGCAGGCTCGGGCTTTACCTTCACCGAGGGGCCAATCTGGCACCCGGTGGACCACTACTTGCTGTTCTCGGACATGCCCGCCGATGTGCGCCGCCGGCTCGACAAGGGCGGCGTGCGCGAAGTGATGTCACCCTCGCACAAGGGCAACGGGATGACCTACGACGCGCATCTCAACCTTTTGGTGTGCGAGCATTCCACATCGTCGGTCACCCGGTTCAGCCCCGATGGCAAACGCGAGGTTCTGGCCAGCCATTTCGAGGGGCGCGAGTTGAATTCGCCCAACGATCTCTGCATGAAATCGGACGGCTCGATTTGGTTCACCGATCCCTGGTACGGGCGCATGCCGGGCTTCGGCGTCGAGCGCCCGCGAGAGCTGGGGTTCCAGGCCGTCTACCGGTTGCCGCCCGACCACCGCCCCGGCGACGAGCCGGAACTGGCCGTCGACCGCTATACCTTCTCGATGCCCAACGGGCTCTGCTTTTCGCCCGATGAAAGCCTGATATACATCAACGACACCGAGCAGGCGAACATCCGCGTCTACGACGTGCGGGGCGACACGCTGGTCAATGGCCGGATCTTCGCCTCGGGCATAAAGGACAGCCTGAAACCGGGCGTACCCGACGGGATGAAATGCGATGCCGAGGGCAATGTCTGGGTCACCGCGCCTGGCGGGCTGTGGGTCTACGCGCCGACCGGCAAGCTGATCGGCAAGGTGGCGATCGCCGAGCTTTCGGCCAATCTGCATTGGGGCGGGCCGGATTGGCGTACTCTGTACGTCTGCGCCACGACCAGCGTCTATTCGGTGACCACCAAGATCGGGCCGCGCAACGAACCCTTCATGCGGGCGCGCCGGTCCTCGACCGCCCCTGCAGCTGCACCTGCGGGCGCGGGAGAGGCCCTGCGGCTCGATGCCTCGCGTTGCGCGCTCATCATCCAGGACATGCAGAACGATGTGGTGATGGAGGGCGGCGCCTTCGCGGACTCTGGCGCACCGGACCACTGTCGCAGCCAGAACGCACTGGCCAACGTTGCAGCACTTGCCGACCGATGCCGCGCTTTGGGTGTGCCGGTGATCCATGTGCATTTCCTGGTGCCGCCCGGCGCGGCCGGCCTGACTCTGAACGCGCCGCTCTTCGAAGGTGTAATCGACAACAACGCCCTGGTGCGCGGCACATGGGGCGGTGCGCCCGCGCCGGGGGCCGAGCCGCAGGAGGGCGATCACGTCGTCGAGAAGATGCGCATGTCGGCCTGGGAGGGCACCAGCCTGGAGACCATCCTCAAGGCCGAGGGCCGCGACGTGATCATCGAGACCGGCGCCTGGACCAACATGTCCATCGAACACACCGCCCGAACCGGGGCCGACAAGGGCTATGTCATGGTGATCCCCGAGGATGCCTGTTCGACCATGAACGCCGATTGGCACAATGCCAGCATCAACTACGCGCTGCAGAACGTGTCGCTGGTCACCAAGACCGCCGACGTGATCGCGGCGCTGGGCTGAGAGGAATTGAGATGAATACGTATGATTTCGAGGGTCAGGTGGCGGCGATCACAGGCGGCGCGCAGGGGATCGGGCTGGCGGTGGCGAAACGGCTGCACGCCTCGGGTGCGCATGTCGCACTTTGGGACCTGGATGGCGAACTCGCGGTGTCCGCCGCCGCCGAGTTGGGCGAGCGAGCCGAAGGTGCGGCGCTCGATGTCACCGACGCGGCGTCCTGTGATGCGCTTGCGCTGGAGCTGTCGCAGCGGATGGGCCGGATCGACGTGCTGGTCACCTCTGCCGGCATCGCCGGGTCCAACGGGCCGGTGACCGAGTACGACGTCGATGAATGGCACCAGATCATCGACGTGAACCTGCATGGCATGTTCCACACCTGCCGCGCCGTGCTTCCGATCATGGCGGCGGCGGGCTATGGTCGGGTGGTCAACATCGCCTCGGTCGCGGGAAAGGAGGGCAATCCGAATGCAGGCGCCTATTCGGCATCAAAGGCCGGGGTGATCGGGCTGACGAAGACGCTGGGCAAGGAGCACGCCAGCGCCGATATCGCGGTGAATTGCGTGACCCCCGCCGCCGCCCGCACCCGGATCTTCGACCAGATGAGCCAGAGCCACATCGACTTTATGCTGTCAAAGATCCCGCGCGGCCGCTTCCTCGAGGTCGACGAGGCCGCCAGTATGATTGCTTGGCTCGCCAGCCGAGAGAACTCGTTTACCACCGCAGCCGTGTTCGATCTGTCGGGCGGCCGCGCAACCTATTGAACCAAGCACGCCAAGCCTCGGTGGAGACATGCTCAACGACGGGTGAAAGCCGGATGGAAAAGCATCCAGCTCAGTCAATGGCGTTTCCTGTGTGAGACCGATGACACGGCGTTGCAACGCGGACGCGTCTTTGTCGACACAGAGATGGCAATGGTCGAGGCGGGCGAGCTGGCCATTCCGCTGGCAGAGGGCACGATATCCAAGGCGCAGATTTGCTGTGGATCGGCATGCAAGATTGACCCCC
>Ga0180429_10003049_pt1 | contig 13655 bp, 8 predicted proteins | sample SS_ome_FD_132428 | JGI IMG/M metagenome (GOLD analysis project Ga0180429, IMG submission 132428) | Hypersaline lake sediment archaeal communities from the Salton Sea, California, USA - SS_1_S_1 metaG | ecosystem: Environmental > Aquatic > Non-marine Saline and Alkaline > Hypersaline > Sediment ...
CAATCGGCGAGCCCGTGAGATGGATTTCCCCTCCTCCGGAGGCACGCCCGTGTCTGCCCCCGCCGTGCTGGCGCTGATAATGACCTTGCAGGCCGGGCAGATTGCGCCGGGCGCGTTGGCCCGGCCGGCGCCGGCCGGGCCGGCCCGCGCGGCGGCGGTGTTCGATCCGATGAGTTGCGCCGCGATGCGCAACGACGCCCGGCTGGCCGATGTCTGCTTTGTCGATCTGCGGCATGGCTGGGCCGTGGGCGATCGCGGCACCATCTGGCACACGGCCGACGGCGGCCGGCAATGGCAGTTGCAACACTCGGGCGTGGGTTGCCCGTTGACGAGTGTTTTCTTCCTCGACGAGAAGACCGGCTGGGCCGCGGGCGGGTTCTCGCATCCGTACACCCATTCCAGTTCCGGCGTGCTGCTGTCGACCGCCGACGGCGGCCGCCACTGGCGCCGCAGTCCGCAGATGCTGCTGCCGGCGCTGAAGCGAATCGGCTTTTTCAATGCCCGAGACGGTTGGGCAATCGGCTGCCCCTCGGCAATGTACCCGACCGGCGTGTTTGTGACCGAAAGCGGTGGTCGGAGCTGGCGGCCGGTTCCCGCCGAGCGGACGGCCGACTACCTGGCCGGGGACTTCCTCGACGGGACAACCGGGGCCTTGGCCGGGCGCAAGGGCGCCGTGGCCATGGTGCAGCGCGGCGGTGTGCGGCCGGCGCGAGTCGGCAGCTTCGGACTGCGGAACCTGCGGCGGCTGAAACTCGTTGCCCCGGTGTACGGGTGGCTGATCGGCGACGGCGGGTTGGTGATGATGACCGGCGACCTGGGCGCGAGCTGGCAGACCCCACCCGGCGCAATGCCCGAGCAAATGCCCCATCATTTCGACTTTTCCGCCATGGCGGTCCGCGGCCCGCGATGCTGGGTGGCCGGCTCGCCCGGCTCCCGCGTGTTCCACTCCCCCGATGCCGGACGCACCTGGCAGGCCTTCAGCACCGGCACGCCGCTGCCGATCCACGCACTGGCGTTTGCCGACGACCGGCACGGCTGGGCGGCCGGGGCGCTGGGAACCATCCTGGCCACCGAGGACGGCGGCCGAACCTGGGCCACTCAGCGCGGCGGCGGGCGGCGGGCGGCAGTCCTGGGCGTTTTCGACCAACCCGGCAGTGTACCGCTGGAACTGTTTACGCAACTCTCCGGCAACGACGGCTACCTGGGTGTGGTCGAAGTGCTGGGGCGGCGCGACGTTGAAACCTCCCCGGCCGGCGATGCTCATCCGGCCGACCGGCTCCGCGAGGCGGCGGTCGCCACCGGCGCCAGCGACGCCGGCACCGCATGGCGATTCCCCTTGCGGCAAGACGGCCTGGCGTTGGACGCCCGGCAGATCGTCGGCGGTTGGGACCGCGCAAACGACGCCCGCGGACTCGACCAGTTGCAGCGGCACGTGGTCCGGCAGATTCGCACCTGGCGGCCGGATGTGATCGTGACGCACGACGCCGGCGGCGGCGGTGATCGGCCGCTGGGACACCTTATCAACCAACTGGTGCTTCAGGCCGTCGAGCAAGCCGCCGACGCGACCAGCTTCAGCGGTCAGATCACCCGCGCCGGGGTGGAACCGTGGCAGGTCAAGAAGGTCTATGCCATGATGGCTCCGCCGTCGCGGGGACCGACGGAGATTACCAGCGCCAAGCTGGCCACGCGGTTGGGCCGCTCGCTGGCCGAGGTGGCCGCCGGGCCGCGGGGGCTGCTGGAGGACCGCTTCGCGCCGGGGCCGCAGACGCTCGGTTTCCGCCTGCTGGTGAACCATCTGCCGCAGGATCGGGGCCGGCGGGATTTCTTCAGCGGGATCGTGCTTTGCCCGGGCGGAGATGCCCGGCGCCAACTGCTCGATCCGCCCGCCGAAGGACTCGACGTGCTCGCCCGCGCCGCGGCGCGGCGCCGAAATGTGCAGGCCATCCTGGAAAAGGCCAAGAGCGAACCCGACGCCGGCGCGGACCTGCTGGCGCAAACCGGCACTCTCACCCGGCATCTCGGCCACGACGCCGCGGCAAGGGTCCTTTATCAACTTGCCCAGCAATACCACCAATCGGGCCGCTGGCCGCTGGCCGCCGAGACCTTCGAGCTGCTTGCCGAGGGCTTCGGCGAGCATCCGCTCGCCCGCCCGGCGCTGACGTGGCTCGTGCGTTATTACGCCAGCGGCGAGGCGGCGTGGCGCGTGCAGGGCGGCCAGCGATATGCCGTGCGGCAGGCCTCGGCGCTTTCTATCGACGTTTCGCGGCATGAGGACCGTCCGGGCCGGGCGGCCGAACTGGGGAAACGCATCGAGCAGACCTTGCCCGATCTGTTCGCCGAACCTGCGCTGCGATTCCCCCTGGCCGTTGCCCATCGCCGCCAGGGCTTTCCGCGTCAGGCGGAGCGCTTCTACCTGCACCAGAGCCGCACGCCGAGCCGCAACGCGTGGTCGGCCTGCGCGGCCGGCGAGCGGTGGCTGGCCGAGCCGCAGGGCCTTGCGCCGAAGGCCGTACTGCAATGTGCCGTCGCTCGGTCAAGGCCGCAGTTGGACGGGCGGCTCGATGAAGCCGTCTGGCGAAGGGCCAAGCCGGCCAAGCTGCAAAGCGCCCGGAAAGACGATGCGCAGTGGCCCGCCCAAGTAATGCTCGCCTACGACGACGAGTTCCTCTACATCGCCGTCGATTGCCGCCGGGCGCCGGGCGCGGAGTATGCACCGGGCGAAGGCCCCCGCCCCCGCGACGCCGACCTTTCGGCACACGACCGCATAGAGGTGCTCCTGGACCTGGACCGCGACTTCGCCACGTATTACCGGCTGGCGATCGATCATCGCGGCTGGCCGGCCGAGGACTGCTGGGGCGAGCGGACCTGGAATCCCACCTGGTTCGTCGCCGCGGCGACGCCCGACGGCCGCTGGACGGCCGAAGCCGCCATTCCCATGGACCAGCTCACCGGCCGATACCCGAAAAGCCGCCACGCCTGGGCAATCGGCATCCAGCGGATTGTCCCCGGCGTCGGCTTCCAGTCGTGGACCGCACCGGCGGCGATCAAGGCAATGCCGCAGGGTTTCGGGTATCTGATCTTCGAGTAACGGGGCAACTCATAGTCCCTTCGCGGCTCAAGTGGTGTGGGGGCGCTGAGAGAGTTGCCTACCACTCTCCGCGGCGGCGCAGCGCGGTCGAGGAGATGTCCTGGCGGAACTGCTCTTGCGGGATTTCGCGGCAGACGGCCCGCAGCGAATCGGGTAAATCGAGGTCGCCGAGGTGTACGAACCCCGTGCCCATGTCGCGGCCGAAGACAAGGAACCGGCAGCGCCGCCCGGCGATGCGCTCCAGCGCGGCGGCACAGGCGTCCGGATCGTCAGCGTAGAATCGCGGTTCGGCGATCCGCCGCAGCGTATCGGTGCCGACGATGAACGTCGCGCCGGGAAACAGCCGCGACTTTTCCTCGAAGGTCGGCGCGCGGGTAAGCCAAATCGGCTGCTCCGCCGCGAATTGACCGGTCCGACGCTCGATCTCGAAGTAGTCCAGCGGCGGCTTGTCGGCGTTGATGATCGAAATCTCCATGGCGACCGGCGCGTTGAGCATCTGCCGTGCGATTTCGGCCATGCGGCGGTGCCCCTCGTGCAGCGGGTTGAACGCGCCGGGAAGGATGGCCGCGGTCGGCCGGCCGCGGCCGCCATGGCACACCGACGCCACTCGGCCCAGCAGCAAATCCTGCCAAGGGCTCGGCGCAGTGGTCAGTGAATGCTCCACCTGTTCGCCTTCGAGTAGATCGAGCGCCAAGCGGTCGTCGACGCCGCAGGCCTCGGCCACGACATTAAGCAGCAGCCGGCTGACGAGTTGTTCTTCTTCGGCGCGGCTACGGCGGCCCTTGGCAAGTTCCAGCGACCAGTCGGCGGTTGTCGAAGCGGTTTGCAAGGCGACGTGTGCGCGATGCGGCCCCGCCTTGGGCCGGTCGGTGGCCAGCGCGGCGGTGCAGGCGACGCCGGCTGGCTGTTGCGAATCGTAGCGGCGGGCCCGGCCGAACGCGGCCCTGGCCATCGCCCGCGCCGCACGCGCCGAGCAGAACTGATCCACCCGACCACCCAGCCAGGCGATCAGCGCCGGCTGGCTGTAGGGCACAACGGCTTCGAGCAGGGTGCCGGTAGCGCCGGGCACTTCGAGCAGTTCACTGATCGCCCGGCTCCCGCCGCCGGAGATCGCCAGGACGAGCTTGCCGGGCGAGGCGTGTACCTGCTCGATGAGTTGCCTCAAAGGGACTGGCATTGCGGCAGTTTATCGGCTGGGTCGATTAACTGCAACCGGAGTTGCTTTTCCGGCCTTTGCCGAGCAGCCAGTCGGGGATACGGCGGACTTTGCCCCGGCCATCGACGATCGCCAGGGTAACCCGCGCGGCCGACAGCAACTCGTCGTCGCGCAGCAGTTCGTACTCGTGTTCGAGCTTGGCGGTGCCGATACGGGTGACGGTCGTGCGAAGCCGGAGCACATCGTCGTATCGTGCCGGGCGGCGGTAGCGACACTCGGCCTTGACCACCACGATGAACAGTCCCGACTCCTCCATTTTGCGGTAGTTACCCCCGTCGGCCCGGAGCAATTCGGTCCGGCCGATCTCGAAGTAGGTGAAGTAGTTGGCATGGTGCAACAGCCCCATCGGATCGCATTCCTGGTAGCGGACGCGCAGCTCGATTTCGTGCTGTCTGAGCATGGGACGCGAACCCCCGGAGGTTGTCTGTGATTTGCCGGCGTTGCTTAGCATCAATCCATGAATAACTGGGGGACTGTCCCGATTTTCCCGCAGGGAAAATGGGACTGTCCCCTTCCCAAACCGGACAGTTATTTCTTGCTCGTTCCTTAGCATCCGCCAGCAGCGCGGATGTCAAAGTACTCCTCACGCTCCGCGCGAGCGAATTCGTTACGCGGAGCGTGATGGGTACTTTCGGCCGCCCCTAAGCGGCTACCGAAGGACTTGCGAAACAAACCGCCAAGCTACCAGTGTAGCCGATTTGCTCGGGGTGCCAAGAATCCTCCCGCCGACGGCAAGCAGCGGTTGCTCTGAGGTTGACGGAAGTTGCCACTTGACATATAGTTACGCTGCTCGGCTTGGGTAGGATTGCTTTACTTTTGCAGGCAAGGCGTATGAGTATCGACGGCACAGCAGACACCGGCTTCTCGACAATACGGGGCAGAGACTACCCGGCTATCCGGCAGTTCACCGTATTCCTGGAGAATCGGGTTGGGCAGTTGCTCGAGGTGGTTCGCCGTTTCGAGGGCACCAAGGTGCGGATCGTGGCACTGTCGATCGTCGATTCGGCCGAGTGCGCGTTCGTCCGTTTCCTGCTGAGCCATCCCGAACAGGGGCGGGAGATCCTGGAGCGGGCCGGGCTGGCAATCATCGAGAGCGACCTGATCGGGGTCGAAATGCCCGACGGACCTCAACCGCTGCTGGAAATCTGCACCGCACTGTTGCAGGCAGAGGTGAACATTATCCAAGCCTACCCGCTGCTGATCCATTCCCGCGGACACGCAGTCGTGGCCCTAATGGTCGACAACATCGAGATGGGGCAGGAGACGCTGGCCAACAAGGGTTTCACGATGATAACCGAGGAAGACCTGAAAGCAGAGGTAGCGTAGCCGCGTTGGCCAGAACGCGGACGGCCCGGCGCTCCAGCGAGCGTGGATACAGGCCGGTTAGGCGAGCGGCAGTTGAAGAGTTACCCGTAGCCACCGTCGCCAGACGGTGGCTACGGGTAAATTCTCTTCCGCCACTAGCCTTATGCCTTGCAAGTTGCCTCAGTGTGTGGCAGGATGCTTAATGGGGTATGGTGCCAACATCAGCGTGCCGTCCTTGTCCCCCCTTTTGTGGGCCCGGGTTCGGGGAGCGGGCTTTTTTGCAAATCTCCAGAAAGAGCTGTCCATCCCTCACCCGAGACATTATTATAGATAACCGGGTGCCACCGGCGCAGTTTGCATTATCTATTCGATACTTCAAACGAGTTTGAAGGGCAAAACTCGAAACACAGGAGCCCTAACAAAAGCGACCCAATCGGGATACCAGGCATCGGAAGCAGCATCCATCGGTTGCACAGCGGCCCTCGGAGGGATAGTGCGATGTCGATACGTGTGGTTTGTCCAAACGGGCATACTTTGAAAGTCAAGAGCAGCCTTGCCGGCAAGACGGGGCTGTGTCCCGTGTGTAAGGCGAGGATTCAGGTCCCCAAGCTGCGGCCGGATGACTTGTCAGAAGACGCCATCATGGACATTTTGGGGCCGCGTCGAGAGGTTAAACCCGCCGATTCTTCGATATTCCACGAGACCGTAGAGGTCGACGGCTCTGCATCGTCCCCATCGGCCACCGGCAACCACGGTATTCCGCCGAAGAAGAGTTGCCACAAGTGCCACCAAGAGATCGAGGCAGGAACCCACATCTGCCCGCATTGCCACACGTACATCGCGGGACTAACTGATTTCTGAGAGCGTGTTTGAAAAGGGTGCCACTGGCAGCTTGCCTGGCAGTGCGGGCGCGTGAAATTGCTGGAATCGGCACGGGCGGACAAGCCGCCCGTGGCACCCCAAATGTCTGTAACCGGCCTTTTCAAACACGTTCTGAGGGTCTTGGCGCCGCAGCCGCCCTCATACCCGCAGCCGTGTCCCGCTGTGGTGGCTGTTCTCCGGGAGCTAGACTGAGATATACTACTATGATGTAAGTTCCTTCCCGTGGTCCGGTGGTGCAGGCCAGGGCGCCGGCGCCGACCTTGATGATTGAAACGGCCATTTCGGTTGTTAGTTCCGAGGCATTGTTGACGCTGTTCGGCGCCTGCGACCAGCATCTGCGTAGAATCCGCGAGGCACTGGACGTGAGCATTTCTGCGCGGGAAGGGCGTATTCACGTCCAGGGTGACGAGCAGGCGGTGGCCTCGGCGACCGAGGTCCTGGAGCAACTCAACGCCCATGCCCACCGGCACGGCGAGTTGGCCGCCGAAGACGTTGCCCGGGTGCTGGCCTCGGTGATCGACGGGCAGTCGTCGGGGGAGTGTCCGCCGGTGGAAGTGTTCCGTGCGGGTCGGAGAATCCGGCCGCGGACGGCCGGGCAGTCGCGATACCTCGAGGCGATACGCAACAACGACGTGGTGTTATGTACCGGTCCGGCGGGGACCGGCAAAACCTACCTGGCGGTGGCCATGGCGGCCGCCGCGTTAAAGGCGGAAACGGTGCGGAAAGTCGTGATGGTCCGGCCCGCCGTCGAGGCCGGCGAGAGCCTTGGTTTTCTGCCCGGAGACCTGCAGGCCAAAATCAATCCCTACCTCCGCCCGTTGATGGACGCCTTGCACGAAATGATGGACTACGATCTGATACAGCGTTACAAGGACGAAGACCTGATCGAAGTGATCCCGCTGGCCTACATGCGGGGTCGGACCCTCAACGAGGCCTTTATCGTTCTGGACGAGGCCCAGAATACAACCGTGGCGCAGATGAAGATGTTCTTGACACGGATGGGCAGCGGGTCAAAGATTATCGTTTCCGGAGACGTAACGCAAATCGATCTGCCGCCCAATACCCGCAGCGGTTTGGTCGACGCCGAGGCTCGTTTGCGGCGGATCGATGGTGTCGCGTCGGTCAAATTGAGCCGGTCCGATATCGTCCGGCATCCCCTGGTACAGAAGATTGTCGACGCCTATGAATATCGCGGCGGAAAAACCCGCAAAGCCAAGGCGGAAGGCCGAAGGCCGAAAGCGAAACGATAATACCCGATCCCTAACGCGGCCCGCGGCCGCAACCAACTTGTTTAGCCCCGGCAGCTACGCCACCGCGTGGCCGCGGCGGCTAAACAGACTATTGAACGTGTCACTACACAACATCCGCGTCCGATGGACAAAAGCTACTACGCTGGACTGTAACCCCGACCCCTGATCCCTGACCCCTGACCCCATGGCGACCGGCGGCAAGAAACGTACCCGATCGGAGCGAGTGGCTTCGCTGGCGCTGCCGCCGGGGCAGTGGGAGCGGACATGGAGCAGTCTGCGCCGCCGCGACGTGCTGGGACGGATCGGCCTCGCGTTCCTGGCGGCGGTGGCCATGGTGGTTGTGATACGCGGATGGGACCCGCCGTTTGCGTATCGGACGGGCCATGTGCCGCAGCGCGATATCGTCGCGGGAGCCTCCTTTATCCAGGTCGACCAGGTCGCCACCGAGGCCGCCCGGCAACGCGCCCGCGGACAGGTGCGATGCGCCTACGTGCAAGACCCGAAACCGTTGACGCAACTTCGCGCCTTGCTGCGCAACAAAGTGGTGGAGTTGACCTCTGCGGCCACGCTGGAGGAGTTGGACCCTCAGTTGTGGCAAGATTTCCAACTGCCCGCGGAAGAAGGGGCCGCGTTGCCAAGCAAAGCCGAAGCTCAACGGCGCTTCCAGCAGTTCCGCGCCGCGTTTGCCGGCCAGGAGAACCAGGAACGCTTCGATCGGGCGATCACCGCCGCCTTCGTCCCGTTCGAGCAGCACGGGCTGCTCGATAAGCTTGCCCACCGGCCGGGTGAAGGCGACCAGGAACAAATCCTCGTGCATCCGGTCGATCAGCTCGAACCAATGCAGCTCGTCGAAGTCGGCGAGGTGCTGATTGGCGACGGCACGGCGCTGCGAGAAGGCCTGCTGGCTCAGTTCGAATCGGCCGAGGTGGGCGACCGCCTCTTTGCCTGGCTGAGGCCCCGGCTGGTCGCCACACTGAAATTGGACGAACCGCAGACCAAGCAGGCCAGGCAGGACGCCGCCAAGGCGGTTGACACGGTACTGGTGCACTACGAGCCGGGGCAAATCCTGGCAGAAGCAGGCCGGCCGCTGGAGGCGCAAAAAATCGAGTTGCTGCAGCTTGAATACGCCAAAGTGCTCCAGCAGCGCCCGCTCGGCGCAAGCCTTGCCCGGGCCGCCGCCGTGTTGACCGTGATCTTCGCCATGTTCATCCTCTGCGGCATCCACATGCGCTGCCGGCAGCGGGGTCCGCTGGCCAGCGTGAGACGGCTGACGGCGATCTTGCTGCTGGCCCTGGCTACGGTTGCCCTTGCCCGTTGGGCATCGGCCGATGCCTGGCGGGCGGAGATCATCCCGCCCATGCTCTTCGGCATGACCATGGCTATCGTCTACCGGCAGGAACTCTCGCTGCTGCTCTCCGGCATCATCGCGCTGGTGCTGGTAATGGCGATCGGGCACGGCCTGCCGGAGTTCCTCCTGCTGATCGGGGTGACCACCGCCGCAAACATGAACATGGGACGCATCCGCAGCCGCAGCAAGTTGATTTACGTGGGGCTGTTCGCCGGTGTCGTGGCCGCGCTGTTGAGCATCGGCCTGGGATTGATCAACAACCAGCCGCTGGGCCGGGCATTGCTGCTCGATGCTGCCCGCAACGGTTTCTGGGCCCTGGCCGCCGGATTCCTGATGACCGGGCTGCTGCCGTTCATCGAACATCTCTTCGGCGTGCTGACCGACCTGAGCCTGCTGGAACTCGGCGACGTGGCACATCCCCTGCTGCAGGATCTCGTTCGCCGCGCGCCGAGCACCTACAACCATTCGGTCACCGTCGGCTCCATCGCCGAGGCTGCCGCCGAGAGCATTCATGCCCGCGGTCTGCTCTGCCGAGTCGGCGCTTACTTCCACGATATCGGCAAGATGCTCAAGCCGGGGTACTTCGTCGAGAACCAGGGCGAAGAGGCCAGCCGGCACGAGGACCTGGTGCCGGCAATGAGCACGCTGGTAATCATCGCCCATATCAAAGACGGCGCCGACCTGGCCCGCCAACACCACCTGCCCCAGCCGATCATCGACCTGATCGAGCAGCATCACGGCACTACCCTGGTAGAGTTTTTCTATGAGCGGGCGGCCGAGCAAAAACAATTGGATCCCAACGGCGGCGACGTGGACCAGAGTACGTACCGTTACCCGGGCCCCAAACCGCAGACCAAGGAGGCTGCCGTGCTGATGCTGGCCGACAACGTCGAAAGCGCCAGCCGCACACTGGTCGATCCTACGCCCAAACGCATCGAGAGCCTTGTGCGCGACGTGGCCCAACGCCGGCTCCACGGCGGGCAATTCGACGAAAGCGGCCTGACTCTGCGAGAACTCCGCACCATCGAAAAAAGCATGGTCATGTCGCTGATCTCCATCTACCACGGACGCATCAAGTACCCCGATCAAAGAACGGCGTGAAGAATTGCAGATTGATGATTGAGCGCCGCTTGTCACACACTATCCCCTACCGACTGACAAATATTGCCCCGTGCTGAAAATCGAGATTATCGACGAGGCCGGCGAGGTGCCGCTGGACCAACGGCGGCTGAAAGACGCCGTGCGAGCGATCCTGCAAGAAGCGTCCGTGACCGAGGCCCAAGTCAGCATTGCCGTGGTCGACGACCCGACCATCCGCCGGCTGCACCACAAGTACCTCGGCGTAGACGAGCCGACCGACGTGATGAGTTTCCTGCTGGAGCGCGGCGAATCGAGCCTGGAAGGCGAGGTAATTGTCAGTGCAGAGACGGCCCGGGCGGCGGCGGCTCGGTTCGGCTGGCCGGCCGGGGACGAGTTGCTGCTGTACGTGATCCACGGCGCGCTGCACCTGGTCGGCTGCGACGATGTGACCGACGAGCAACGCCACGAAATGCGGCGGCGGGAGCAGGCGCACCTCGGCCGCTTTGGACTGAACCGCCCCGATGAAATCGTTTAGAGGCCGTGTGAAGAATCGCTCGGGGACTGTCCCGATTCTCCCGCAGGGAAAATGGGACTGTCCCCCTCGCAAACCTGCAAGGCAATACTATCACTTGGGTTAAGAGGCAGCTCCCGTGAACCCGGATTTGATGTTCTACCTGGCGGCGGCCGGGGCAATGGTCACCTGCTTGTCGGGGATTGGGGCCCGATCACTGGCCCAGTTCTCGCCACATGAACTGAAGGAAATCTGCCGGCGGCGGCAATCACACAATCGGCTCGGCCAAATCCTCCGCCGCCACGACCAGGTTGCCCTGGCCGCCGAGACCTTGCAGGTGATTGCCACGGCGACGTTCATCGGGGCGGGAACGGCTTGGGTCTATGTGGGAGCGCATAGCGCCCATCCGCCCGGTACCGCCCTGCTGACCTTTCGGCTGCTGCTCGGCGCGCTGCTGCTGTTGGCCATGGAAATCTGGATTCCTTGGGCGGTGGTGCGGCTCTGGGCCGAACCCTTCCTGTACTACACCTGGCCGGTGTGGCAGGCCGCCGCTTACCTGCTCTTCCCGCTGGTGCTGGCCGCCCGATTCGTCGATACGCTGTTGCACCGGCTGGCCGGCCGCCAGGCGGAGAACCCCAACGAAGAATCGATCGAAGACGATATCCGCACCATCGTCACCGAGGGGCATCGCGAGGGACTCCTGGAGGAAGACGCCCGGGAGATGATCGAGGGTGTGATCGAACTGGGCGACGCCGACGTCTCCGAGGTAATGACCCCGCGAACCGATATGGTTTCCATGCCCAACTCGCTCTCCTGGCGGGAAGCCGTCGAGTTCGTCATCAAGGTCGGCCATACCCGAATACCCGTCTACAACAAGAACCGCGACGATATCGTGGGCATCCTGGTCACCAAGGACCTGCTGCCCGAACTGGCCAAAGGACCGGATCAACGCGGCAAACCGTGGACCGACTTGCTCCGCGATCCGTACTTCATCCCCGAAACCAAGCCGATCAACGTGCTCCTGCAGGAGTGCCAGCACACGCGAAACCACATGGCCGTGGTGCTGGACGAGTACGGCGGCGTGGCCGGGCTGGTCACCATCGAGGACGTGCTCGAGGAGATCGTCGGCGAAATCGTCGATGAGTATGACAAGGACCTGGTCGACGGTATCCGGGAACTGGAAACGGGTCTGCACGAATCGCTGGCCAAGGTCCACATCGACGAGATCAACGAGCGGCTCGGCCTGCAACTGCCCGACGACGGAGACTTCGACACCATCGGCGGCTTCGTATTCAGCGAGCTGGGGCACATTCCGGCCGTCGGCGAACAGGTGGTCTGCGGCAACGTCCGAATCACCGTCGTCGAGGCTTCCGCCCGAAGAATCGAACGCGTGCGAATCGAAATTCCCGACGCCGCCACCCGCGCCGAATCACCATAAAGCCCCGACCGCCACCCGCGCCGAATCACCGACCGTGGCGATTTTCGGCAACGCCCGGCGCGACCAACGGTCGCGGCCTTATGAGGAAAATGCAACGTTTGTGAATAATCCGGGCCGGCGATATTACTCGTGCGGTGCCAGCGCGGCCAACCGCCGCGACAAGCCGTCGAGCCGCTGCAACTCCGCCCGACGCTCGGCTTCCGCACCGGCGAACTCGAGACCGGCGGCGTGAGATCGGGCCTCGAAGATCCGCGCCGCGAGTCGCGAAATCGCCGCCCGCGGTGAGGCCAACCGCCCTGGCCGAACTCGCTGACCCTCGGCGGCTATCTCTCGAAACAGCTTTAGGTCGTCGTAGCGAATCACGATGATTTTCAGGCGGTCGACCATTGGCGTCAGTTGCCGGGCGTTGCGGCGGCCCGGCCTGTCCAGTTCGGCCTCCAATGCCCGCAGTGAAAGATTCAGCCCCGCAATGTTCGCGGCCAACTCGTCGAGGTTGACGTGGACAGCCGACAGATCGGCCGGGGCCGGCGGCAGCGCACCGCCCGGCGAGACCTCGGCCGGTTGCACGGCGGCCGGTTCTTCAGGGTGTATTTCAGCAGGGCGGTTACGGACATTCGGGGTGCCACGAGCGGCTTGTCGGCCCGGGCCGATTCTCGCAATCTCACGCCCCGCACTGGCAGACAAGCTGCCAGTGGCACCCGCTTCCAATACACGCTGAGAGGCGGCTTCCGGTGGAATTGCACTGTGGACGTTTCCTAGTGCCGTTATCAGGGCGGTGCCTGCCTGCCGGGGTGCGGGCGTGGCGGCGCGGGCCGAATTTGCCGGCACGCCGGCCGACGGCTCTCGCAGCCCCGTAATCGGCAACGAAGGCAGCAACGCAAGCTGATCGTCTGGCGGGGCGGCGGAGTCGGCAGGTTGTCGCGGTGGCGGCCAGGTTTCGGCGGCGCGACGCCCCGCCATTTGCCCCCCCGCCGACGGCGATTCTCGACGCGCAGTTGCATCCCGCGGAGCGGGTGTGGCGGCCTGGGGCGGGCTGAGACTCGGCACCTCGACGCGCCGCGGCGCCTCCCTCGGCAGCGCCCCATCGGTCCTGTCGCCGAACGGCTCCCGGACCACGGCCCGAACCTCGCTCAACTTGCGCGGAGTAATCAACCCTAAAGCAACGACTGTTGTCGGCGAACTGCCGGCCACCTCGGCGATCGGCTGGCGCGGCCGGGGCAACGGCACGAACGGCCGCGTGTGTTCGGGCCAGGCCGCCGGCGGTCTCGCCGACGGCGCCGGCGATTGCACAACCGGAGGCGCAAAGGGCATTTCGGGTACCGGCGGCGCCGGAGGCCCCGCGGCATCGGGTGGCATTGCCGCCGGCTGTGGCGGTTCGGCAGTCGGCTCCCGAGAGACAATCGCGCGCCAATGCTCGCCTTGCGGGCCGAAATTGGGAAACGCCGGCAGCGGGCCAACCATGTCGGCGTGCGAGTTGCGAATCGCCGACTCCAGCCAGACCAGCAGCCGATCCTGCTGCTGGAGCGGCTTGCCCGCC
>Ga0180429_10003050_pt1 | contig 13653 bp, 10 predicted proteins | sample SS_ome_FD_132428 | JGI IMG/M metagenome (GOLD analysis project Ga0180429, IMG submission 132428) | Hypersaline lake sediment archaeal communities from the Salton Sea, California, USA - SS_1_S_1 metaG | ecosystem: Environmental > Aquatic > Non-marine Saline and Alkaline > Hypersaline > Sediment ...
AGCGATCGCTGGACGCCGAAGCGCACCATGCGCGCCACGATGGCGCCGATGACGAGGTAGAGGGCGGCCCGCGCGACCGACCACCAGAAGGACGGGTCCGCGAGGGCGGAGAGGAAGGCGAAGCTCTCGGGGATGGCGTCGGCGATCATCGGTTCTCCCCACGCAGCAGCCGGCTGAAGGTCTTGCCGATCGTCTGGCCGAACGACCGCGTGTCGCGCGGCTCGGCGAGTCGCTCGCCGCCAGCGGGTGCCCTCGGCGTGACCTTGACCGAGGTGTCGTCGTCCGCCTCGCGGGTGAACAGCACGCCGTCGGTCCACAGTCGTCCGCTGCGATCGACGTGGAGCGCCAGGAACGGCATGGGGGCCTCGATCCGGGCGATCTCCATGGGCGTCGAGGCCTGGTTCTCGACCGTCACCGGCGTCACGGCCCGGTGCGGGCGCAGCGGCAGCTCGGCGACGTCGGTCCGTGCGGCCGTGCGCACGGCGTAGCACAGCTCGCCCTCTCGGGTGGACGGACCGAACCAGGTGTCGCTGGGGCGGTGGCTCGGCAGCTCCGTGAGGACGACGGGGCTCGCGCCCTTGCCACCGCGCTTCGGCCGCCGCACCTGCAACTGCAGCGCCATCCACACGGGACAGCTCGCGTAGAGCGTCACCCGTTCGCCCGGCGGGATCGACAGCGCCGACTCTGGCCGGACGATGACGGGGCGGTCCGCGAGGGCCGGGCTCACCGTGATCGTGTCGGGCGTCTCGGCGAAGCTGAAGCGGGCGGTCGGTGCCGTGTGCGGCGGCTCTTCCTCGATGCGCCGCGCTCGCTCGGCGTCCACGGCGTAGGCGTCGGGAGCGGTCTCGTGCCAGATGCGCCAGTCCGATGCTCGGCGCTGCACGGTGACCGTGCTCGGACCCGCCCGCCAGCGGGCGACGCCGCCGACCGGCAGGGTCACCGACCCCCACCAGCGCGGGTCGAGGGGTTGCTCGGACGGCTCGGCCGGCGGCTTCTCCACCGTCGGCGCCTCGTCGGCGGGGCGCTCGAGGTGTGGACCGCCGGCGTCGCTCGGCGCTTGGCTCATGCCGACAGGGTAGCAGCGGGGGGCGCTACCGGGTGGCGCTCGACGCCGCGGGCGGGGCCTCACCCCCATGAGCCCGGTTGCGGGCGACCTTCGGCCGCGTACGATGCGCCCCATGGACTGGCTCCCGGTCGCTCAAGCAGCCCTTCGCGCGCAGGGCCTCGCCGCCTGGTGGATCTACGACTTCCGCGGCAGCAACCCCGTCGCGTCCCGCTTCATCGCCATGCCGGAGGCGCACTTCAGCCGCCGGGTGGTGCTCATGGTCCCCGCCGAGGGCACACCCGTGCTGCTGGCGCACGCGATCGAGCGGGGGGTGGCCGAACGCGGTCCGTGGCCGGTGCGCACCTACGCCGACCGCCACGCGCTGCGGGCCGCGCTGGCCGAGGCGAACCCGGGGGGGCCGGTGGCGCTCGAGTACGCCCCGGAGGCGGACCTGCCGTACGTGTCGCACGTCGACGCGGGCACGATCGAGCTTCTGCGCGCGGTGGGCGTCGACGTGCGCTCGTCTGCCGAGGTGCTGCAGGCCTTCGCCACCTGGACCCGCGAGCAGGTCGCGGCCCACGAGCGCGCGGCCGAGGCCGTCATGGCCGTGTGCCACGGCGCCTTCGACGAAATCCGGCGCCGTCTCGCCGCCGGCGAGACCGTGCGCGAGCACGAGATCCAGCGCTGGATCGCCGCGCGCTTCGCCGAGCGCGGCCTGGTGACGGGGCACGACGCCATCGTCGGATTCGGCCCCGACGCCGGCGACCCGCATTACGCGCCGCGGGCGGGCGACGACCGCGCGCTGGCGGACGGCGACGTCGTCCTCATCGACCTGTGGGCCAAGGAGGACCGGCCGGACGCGCCGTACGCCGACGTCACCTGGATGGGCGTGCGGGGCGAACCCTCCGCCGAGGTCGCGCGCGCCTGGGCGGCCGTGCGCGACGGCCGCGACCTCGCGGTGCGGCTGATCGCCGAGCGCGCTGCCGCCGGCGACCCGCCGGCCGGCTGGGAGGTCGACCGCGCCGTGCGCGACCACCTCGCCGCCGCCGGCTATGGCGACGCCTTCGTACACCGCACCGGCCACAGCCTCGGCTGCGGCCCCATCCACGGCGAGGCCGCCCACCTCGACGACTTCGAGACCCGCGACGTCAGGCGGCTCACGCCCGGCTTCGGCGTGACGGTCGAGCCGGGCGTCTACCTGCCCTCGTATGGCATCCGCAGCGAGCTGAACGTGCTGCTCGAGCCCGGCGGGGCGCGGGTGACGACGGGCGTGCAGGTCGAGTTGGAGCACGTGTGAGCCCTTCGGGCTCACCCGCGAATCCTACGGATTCGCCCGTTGAGCGTGGTGGGACGGCGCCCGAGGCGGCCGACTCGGTCCACGCCCGCGAGGGCGAGGGCCTCGACGCGGCCGGACGCAGGCCGCTGGTGGTCGTCGGCGACGTCGTCTGGGACGTGCTCATCCGCACGAACACGGCGCTGCTCACCGGCGGCGACACCTACGGCGAGGTCGAGCTGGCCCCCGGCGGCAGCGCTGCCAACGCCGCCGTGTGGGCGCGGCGCTGCGGCCTCCCGACCACCTTCGTCGGCAAGGTCGGGCGCGACCGCTTCGGCGCCTTGGCCGAGGCCGACCTGCGTGACGAGGGCGTCGAGGCCTACCTCATCCGCACGGCCGCGCACCTCACCGGCTCGGTAGCGGTGTGGATCGACCACGACGGCCAGCGCTCGATGGTGTCGGGCAAGGGGGCCGACCACGCGCTGCTGCCGCAGGAGCTGCCGCGCGACCTGCTCGCCGAGGCCCGCCACCTGCACCTCTCCGCCTGGGCGCTGTTCGCCGACCCGCCGCGGGCCGCGGCGTGCGAGGCCGCGCGGGCGGCGAAGGCGGCGGGCGCGACCGTGTCGCTCGACCCGGGCTCCTTCCAGATGATCGAGTCGGTGGGCGTCGACGCCTTCGTCGCGCTCACCGCCGGCCTCGGCGTCGACGTGCTGTTTCCCAACGCCGAGGAGGCCGCGGTGCTGACGGGCGGGGAGGACGCGCCGGACGTGCTGGCCGCGCAGTTGGCCGAGCTCTACCCGGGGGCGCTGATCGCCCTGAAGCTCGACGCCGACGGCGCGCTGGTGCTGCCGCCTGGCGGGCGGCCGACCGCCGTCCCGCCGCAGGTCAACCGCCTGATCGACGCCACCGGCGCGGGCGATGCCTTCGCCGGCGCCTTCCTGTCGCGCTGGCTGCGGGGCGCCGACACCGCCGTGGCCGCCCGCTTCGCGGTCGGCGTGTCGGAGTGGGTCATCCAGCAGGTGGGCGCGCGGCCGCCGCTGGACGACGGGTTGCGGGGGTACCTGGCCGACGGCTAGGCGTGCGGCCGATTCCGGGGCCAGAGCGCGATAGGCTCGGCGGTATGGGTGATCCCTCGAGGCGCGCGGAGAGGTCGGCCGCCGACGTCCTGCAGCGCGCGCAGCTACGGTTCGGTGGCGAGGTGGTCGGGACCGTCGCCGCCTGCGACCCCGGCCCCGTGCTGCTGAACTACCGCGAGTGCTTCGTGCGCGACTTCGCGGTCTCGGCGGCGGCGCTCCTAGCCGCCGGGCAGGCGCGCAGCGTGCGGGCGTTCGTCGTCACGGTGGCGAGGCTCCAGGCCCACGGGGGGGTCGATGCCGGCATGCGCCCCGCGCCCGGACTCCTGCCGGCCAGCTTCGCGGTGGTGCGCGACGCGGGCGCAAGCGAGGGCGAGGGCGCCGACGAGCGCATCGTGGCGGATTTCGGTCAGCGGGCGATCGGCCGCGTGGCCCCGATCGACGCGGCCCTGTGGTGGCTGCTGATCCTGCGGGCGTATCGGCGGGCCACCGGCGACGAGGAACTGCAGCGCACCCCCGAGGTTCGCGGCACGATCGAGGGCATCCTGTCGCTCTACCTGCAGCCGCAGTTCGAGATGCTGCCGTCGCTGCTGGTGCCGGACGGCTCCGCGATGATCGACCGCCGCATGGGCGTGTACGGGCACCCGCTCGACGTGCAGGTGCTCTTCTGGGCGGGCCTGCGGGCGGCGTGCGAACTGCTGGACGCCGGCGATCCGCTGCGCGACCGGGCGTACGAGCGCCTCGTGGCGCTCGGGCTGCATCTGCGGCGCAACTACTGGCTGGATCGCGGTCGCATCGAGGAGATCCGGCGCTACCCGGTCGAGGAGTTCGGCGACGCCCAGCGGAACCCGTGGAACCTCCATCCGGACGCCATCCCCACGTGGACGATGGCCTGGCTCTCGGAGGGCGGCGGCTACTACGCCGGCAACCTCGGGCCGGCGAAGCTCGATCCGAGGCTCTTCGCGCTCGGCAACCTGCTGGCGGTATCGACCGGGCTGGCGCCGGCGGCGCACGCCGACGGCCTCTTCTCGCTCATCGAGCGGCACGAGCGCGACCTGTTGGGGGAGACCGGCGTCAAGCTGGCGTACCCGCCGCTCGAGGGACGCGACTGGGCCCTCCTGACGGGGTCGGACCAGAAGAACGTGCCGTGGTCCTACCACAACGGCGGCAGTTGGCCGATGCTCCTGTGGCCGCTGGCGTCCGCCGCCCGGGCGGCGGGCCGGGTCGAGTTGGCCCGACGCGTGCTGCAGGGCGCCGTTCCGCGCCTCCACCGCGACGACTGGCCGGAGTACTACGACGGTCCGTTCGGGGGCCTGATCGGCCGCCGCGCGCGTCTGCGGCAGACCTGGAGCGCGGCGGCGGCGCTCGCCGCGACGGCGCTCCTGCGCGATCCCGAGGCGGAGGACCCCTTCGCCTTCGCCCGCGACGAGGCCCTCGAGGCGGCGCTCGAGGGTACCGAACCGGAGGTGGACGCCGGGGCATCCGTCGAGGCGTAGCCCGTCTGGCGCGCCGGCCCGCGGCCGGGCACCTAGAAGCGCCCCAACTTCGCCCGCTTCGTGGCCAGGTAGGCCTCGTTGTAGGGGTTCTCGCCGGCGTGGAGCGGGACGCGCTCGACGACTTCGATGCCGAAGCCCTCGAGGGCGACGACCTTGCGCGGGTTGTTCGTCAGCAGGCGCAGGCGGCGGACGCCGAGGTCGAGCAGGATCTGCGCGCCGATACCGTAGTCGCGCAGGTCGGCGGGGAAGCCCAGCAGCTCGTTGGCCTCGACGGTGTCGGCACCCTCGTCCTGCAGGGCGTAGGCGCGCAGCTTGTTGAGCAGGCCGATGCCGCGCCCCTCTTGGCGGAGGTAGACGAGCGCGCCGCGACCCGCGTCCGCGATCATCTTCAGCGCGGCGTCGCGCTGGAAGCCGCAGTCGCAGCGCAGGGAGTGCAGCGCGTCGCCGGTCAGGCACTCGGAGTGCATGCGCACGAGCACGGGTGCCGCCTTGGCGCCTGGCTCGTCGACGCCGGGCGCCCCCGCGTCGCCGTCGTCGGCCAGCACCTGTCGCACGTCGCCGAGCACCATCGCCACGTGCTCCGCGTCGCTCAGGGCGTCGCGGTAGCCGATCACCCGGAAGCGCGCCCAGGGCGTGGGGAGCTGGGCCTCGGTGACGCGCTCCACGAAGCGCTCGCGGGTGAGGCGGTGGGCGATGAGGTCGGCGATCGTGCCGATCTTCAGGCCGTGCTCGGCGGCGAATCGACGCAGTTCGGGCAGCCGCATCATGTGGCCGTCGTCGCGCATGACCTCACTGAGCGCGCCCACGGGCTGCAGGCCGGCGAGGCGCGCGAGGTCGACGGCGGCCTCCGTGTGGCCCGCGCGACGCAACACGCCGCCCTCGCGGGCGCGTAGCGGGAAGACGTGGCCGGGACGCGCGAAATCTGGGGCGCCGGCGTCGGGACGCGCGGCGAGGCGGATCGTGTGGGCCCGGTCGGCGGCGGAGATGCCGGTGCTGATGCCCTCGGCGGCCTCGATCGTCACCGTGAAGGCGGTCTCACGGCGAGCGGTGTTGCGCGCCACCATCGGCGGGAGGTCGAGGCGGTCGGCCACCTCGTCGGGCATGGCGACGCACACGATGCCGCCGGTGTGGCGGATGGTGAAGGCGAGCAGCTCGGGGGTCGCGTGCTCGGCGGCGAACACCAGGTCGCCCTCGTTCTCGCGGTCCTCGTCGTCGACCACGACGACGGGGCGGCCGGCGCGCAACTCCGCGAGCAGCTCGGGCACGGTGGCGAGGGGTGCCTTCGCCGGGCCCTCGGCCACGGGCGCCTCAGCCACCATCGGGCACCGCCCCGAGCGCGAGAAGGCGCTCGACGTGCCGGGCCAGCGCGTCGGGCTCGAGGTTGACGCGGTCGCCCACGCGCAGCTCACCGAGGGTGGTGACCGCCAGCGTGTGCGGGATGATCCACAGCGTGAAGGTGGCAGGGTCGAACTCGTCGCTGCTGCCGCCGGGCCCGCCGACGTCGACCACCGTCATGGAGACGCCGTCGACGGTGATGCTCCCCTTGGGCACCAGGTAGCGGGCGAAGGCGTCAGGCGCGCGCACCGTCACGACGTGGGCGCCCGGCTGGACGTCGATCTCCAGCACCTCGCCGGTGCCGCCCACGTGGCCGGTGACGATGTGGCCGCCGAAGCGATCGCTGGCGCGCATGGCGCGCTCGAGGTTGGCGGTGGCGCCGGCCGACCAACGCGGCGCGGTCTTGGCGATCGTCTCCTTGGAGAGCTCGACCTCGAAGCCCTGCGCGTCGTGCGCGACCACCGTGAGGCAGCAGCCGGACACGGCGATCGACGCGCCGACGGCCAGGTCGTCCAGCACGCCGTTCGCCTCGATGCGCACGCGCACGTCGCCGCCGTGGGCGCCGCCCGTCTCGCGGGCCCAGACCATGCGCCCGACTTCCTCCACGATGCCTGTGAACATCAGCCATCCTCCCCGGCGGCATGGGCCGCCGTCTCTTCCGGTGCCACGAACGTGCGCGGGGTCAGGTCGCCCTCGATGAGCAGATCGTCGCCGACGCGCCGCACGTCGGTGCCTTGCAGCGCGTGGGCCTCGTCCATGCCGGCGACGCCGAGGCCCGCCAGCGGGCTGGCGCCGCGACCGCCAACCAGCTTGGGCGCGACGAACCAGGCGACGCGGTCGATGGCGCCGGCCGCCAGGAAGCTCCAGGCGAGCGTGCCGCCGCCCTCGAGCAGGAGCTCGACGACGTCGTCGTCGGCCAGCGCCCGCAGCGCGTCCGCCACGTCGGGCCGGCCCTGGTGCGCCGGCACGCGCAGCACGCGCGCGCCGCGGGCCTCCAGCGCCTCGGTCCGGGTCACGGGCGCGTCGGGACCGACGACGATCGTGACGCGCGCGGGCGCACCGTCGGGACCGTCGTCGAACACCCTGGCGGTGACCGGCGTGCGGGCGATGGCGTCGAACACGACCTTGCGGGCGGTGCGCCCCGGGGCGTCGGCGCCCTCGAGCCGCGTGGTCAGCGCCGGGTCGTCCTGCAGCAGGGTGTTGATGCCGACGGCGACGGCGTCGGCCTGGTGGCGCCAGCGGTGCACCATGGCGCGCGCCGCGGGGCCGGTGATCCAGCGCGAGCGCCCCGTGCGGGTGGCGATCTTGCCGTCCAGCGTCATCGCGGTCTTGTAGCGGACCCACGGGCGGCCGAGGCGGCGGTGCGTGAGGTAGGCGGCGTTGAGGGCGTCGGCCTCGTCGCGCAGGGCGCCGGCCACGACCTCGACGCCCGCGGTGCGCAGGCGCGCGTCGCCGGCGCCGGCCACCCGCGGATCGGGGTCAGGGGAGGCGAAGACGACGCGGGCCACGCCGGCGGCGATCAGGGCGTCGGCGCAGGGGGCCGTGCGGCCGTGGTGGGCGCAGGGCTCGAGCGTGACGTAGGCGGTGGCGCCGCGGGCGGCCTCGCCGGCGGCAGCGAGCGCGGCGGCCTCGGCGTGGGGGCCGCCCGCGCGCTCGTGCCAGCCCTCGGCGACGGCTTCTTCGCCGCGGGCGATCACGCAGCCGACCATCGGGTTGGGGTGGGTGGTGCCGCGGCCGCGTTCGGCCAGCGCCAGCGCGCGCCGCAGGTGGCGCACGTCGGTGTCGGTCATTCCCGCGGGCGCGGGGGATGAGGTCGTCCGGGGGTCCGTCACGCGGAACCTCCGGCTCGCGCCTCCGCGCGATCGTGCATGACGCCTCCTTCTCTCATCCGGACTGTCACCGTCGGCACCCGGTTCGCACGGGTTCGGGCCCTGGCGGGCTTCGCAGGCTCGGCATCGTCGTTGTTCGGGACGCCCTCGTGCCCTCGCCGCTCGCACGCGAGCGGGCTCGACGCACATGGAGTTGCGCGAAGCGCAACTCCGGGCGTCGCGCTTCGCGCGACGCACACTGCCGGTCGGGAATCTCACCCTGCCCTGAAGGGGGCTGAAGCTGCGGCGGCGGGCCGCAACCGGCTCAGGTCGTCGGGCGACGGAGCGGCGTTCGTGCGCGCGCGTTCCGCCCGCGTCGTCCAAGCGCGAGTCTACCGCCGCGTCTGGGGGTGGCGGAGGGACGAAGCGACCTTCGGCCCGCGCGCGCCCGGCCGACCTGCCGGCGCGGCGCGTACCCAACCGCTGACGCCGGTCCCCGACCGCGCTCGGTACACTCGTGGGCGATGCTCACCTTCGACCAGAAGCTCGACCACCTCGCCACCCTCGTGCTGCGCGTGGGGGTCAACCTGCAGCCCGGCCAGCGCCTGCTGCTCGGCGGCCCCGTCGAGGCCCTCGAGCTCATGCGCCGCATCGTCACGCAGGCGTACGACCTCGGCGCCGCCCACGTCGCCGTCGACATCAGCGACGAGCGGATGGGCCTGATCCGCGCCCTGCACGCCGGCGACGAGACGCTCGACGTCGCCGACGAGGAGCGCGTCGCGATGACCCAGGCCAAGCTCGAGCGCGGCGCCGCCCTGTTGCGCATCGCGGGCGGCGACCCCGACCTCATGGCGCCGGCCGACCCCGCGCGCGTGGCGCGCATGACCAAGGCCGCCAGCGTCGCCAACCGGCCCGTCAGCGACCTCGTGCAGCGCGCGTTCATGCCCTGGTCGATCATCGCGTTCGCCACCCCGGCGTGGGCGCGCAAGGCGTTCCCCGACCTGCCCGAGGACGAGGCAGTCACCAAGCTCTGGGACGCGATCTTCGCCGCCACCCGCGCGGATCTGGACGACCCCGTCGGCGCTTGGCAGGCGCACCTGGCCACGCTGCGGCAGGCGAACGACCACCTCGACGCCCGCGCCTACCGCGCGCTGCACCTGCGCGCGCCGGGCACCGACCTGCGCGTCGGCCTCGCCGATGCCCACGTCTGGATGTCCGGCGCTGTGGTGGCCGAGAAGAGCGGCGTGCGCTTCGTGCCGAACATGCCGACCGAGGAGGTCTTCACCGCTCCGCACGCGCGGCGCGTGGACGGCGTCATCGCCAGCTCCAAGCCGCTCTCCTACCAGGGGCAGATCATCGACCGCTTCCGGCTCACCTTCGAGGGCGGCGCGGTGGTCGCGGCCGAGGCGGAGCGCGGTCAGGCGGCGCTCGACAGGCTGCTGGAGATCGACGAGGGCGCGCGCCGGCTCGGTGAGATCGCCCTGGTGCCGCACGAAAGCCCGATCAGCCGGAGCGGCCTGCTCTTCTACAACACGTTGTTCGACGAGAACGCCGCCTGCCACGTCGCGCTCGGGCGCGCGTACGAGACGACGATGCGGGACGGCACGAAGCGGCCGCTCGAGGAGCTGCGGCGCGACGGCTTCAACCAGAGCCTCACCCACGTCGACTTCATGTTCGGCAGTGGCGAGCTCGACGTCGACGGCGAGTTGACCGACGGCACCCTGGAGCCGGTCATGCGCGGGGGCGCCTGGGCCTTCTGACGGCGTAGCGGTTCGCGCACCGCCGCCGGCAGTATCTTGGGGGCATGCCCGACGTCTGGCGGGTCGTGCCGCTCTCGGACGCGACGCCCCCCGCCCCCACGACCGAGGCGCGGGCGCGCCGCTGGTGGCGCGACCTGCTCGAGCGTTGGCGCGGCGCGGTCGGCGAGGTGGACGACCCCACGCCGTCCGACGAGGACCTCGATGCGCTGGGCGAGGCGTGGCTCGCCCGCCTGCAGCCGCGACCGCCCGTGGCGGCGCAGCGGGCGGCCGTGGTCGCGTGGCGCGAGGCGCGCCGGCACGGCCTGCTGCTGCGGCCGGACGATGGATCCTGGGATGCGGCGCTCGACGACCCGGGCGGCGACGCGCCGAGGGTCGTCGAGCCGCCTGCGGCGGCTTCCCTGGGGATGGGGCTCCCGCGCGAGGTCGTCGCCCTGCTCGAGGACGACGACGGCCTGCACCTCGCCCGCCTCGAGCGCTGGTGGGTCCGCCACCACGACGGACTCGACGCGCTGCGGGAACTGCTGGGTCGGCTCGGCGCCCGCCGTGGGCCCTGGTCGGCGGACGTCGCCCCCTCGGCCTGGGCATGGCTGCGGCGAACCTTCCCCGAGGCGCGCGGGTTGCCCGCCCCGTCGCGGCCGGCGCCCCTGGACGGCCCGGCGCTGCACGCCTGGTTCGGGACCGACCCCGCCCTGCGACTCCGCGGCAGCGGCGAGCCCCCGGGCGAGCGCACCTTCCATGCCCTGGCCGCCCGGGCGAACGGCGAGGCGGGCGTCGCGGCGGCCATCTGGGCGCTCGCCATGCGCGACGGGCACGAGCGCGGCGCGGACACGGAGGGCGCTGACGCGAGCGAAGACGGCGACGCCCGCGTCTGGTTGCGCGACCCCGCCACCGTCGACCTGCCCGGTGCCGCCTCGCTGCCGCGCGAGGACGTGCTGCTGCTGCACGCGGTGCTGCTGCACGGCGTCGCGGGCCCGGAGGTCCTGGGTGCGGCGCTCGGCGTCACCGCGCGCGAGGCGGGCGTGACGATGCGCGTGCTCGAGGGCCAGGACCTGCTGACGCGGAGCACGGGCGATCGGGTGCGCGTGGCGCCGGCGGCGCTGCCGTCGGTCTGGAGTCGGTTCGACGCCGAGTCGATCGCGGGCGTGCGCGGATGAACGAGCAACTGGCCGAGATCCTGCGCGACCCCGCCGACATCCCGGCCCTGCTGCTGGCGACCGGCGTTGCCGTCGCCATCGCCGTGGTCTGGACGGTGGGCTGGTTGCTGCCGAAGGTGGCCGACGCCGTCCCGGCGCGCTTCCGCACCCGCGTCCTGACGCTGGTGCCGGCCCTGCGTCTGGCGGTCGGCCTGACGCTCGTGGCCTGGGCCCTGCCGAAGGTGGTCGCGCCCACGCCGCAGAACCTGCTGGCGATCGTCGGTGCCCTCGGCATCGCGCTCGGGTTCGCGTTCAAGGACTACGTCGCCAGCCTGGTCGCCGGCGTGGTCGCGATCGCCGAGCGGCCGTACCGGCAGGGGGACTGGGTGCGCGTCGGCCCGCATTACGGCGAGGTGCGCAGCGTCGGTAGCCGCGCCGTCCAGATCGTCACCCACGACGACGACGTGGTCACGATCCCCCACGGGCGGCTGTGGACGGGCGACGTCGCGAACGCCAACGACGGTGCCCGCACGCTGCTGGTCGTCGCCGAACTGTGGCTGCACCCCGACCACGACGCCGAGGCGGTGCGCCGGCGGCTGAACGACGTCGTCATCACCAGCCACTACCTCGACCCCACCCGCCCGTTCCGCGTCGTGCTCGACGAGCAGACCTGGGGCAGCCGCTACGCGCTCAAGGCGTACCCGCTCGACGCCCGCGATCAGATCCTCTTCAGGACGGACCTCCTGGTGCGCGCCAAGGCGGTGGTGCGGGCGCTGGGGGTGCGGTTCGTGGAGCACCCGGACGCCCGCGAGGGACGACGGAGCGGCGGCATGCAGCGGACCCCGCCCTCGACGCCCTAGGCCCGGCGCTCGCCCCGGCCCGCGCCGCGCCGCGACGGTTGGTACCCTCGCCCCGATGCCGCCCAACGCACCGTCTTCCGCTCCCGACCTCGCCGCCGCGCGCGACCTGCTGAAGCGTGTCTGGGGGTACGACGGGTTCCGCGGGCTGCAGGCCGAGGTCATCGGCACCCTGCTCGCCGGCGGCGACGCGCTCGTGCTCATGCCCACCGGCGGCGGCAAATCGCTCTGTTACCAGTTGCCCGCGCTGCTGCGACCCGGCCTCGGCCTGGTGGTCAGCCCGCTGATCGCGCTCATGCAGGACCAGGTGGAGGCGCTTCGGTTGCTGGGCGTGCGCGCCGCGTTCCTCAACAGCACGCTGGAGGCCGCCGAGGCGGACCGCATCGAGCGCGACGTGCTCGAGGGCCGGCTCGACCTGCTGTACGTGGCCCCCGAGCGGCTGCTCACGCCGCGCTTCCTCGGCCTGCTCGAGCGGACGGCGCTCGGCCTCATCGCCATCGACGAGGCGCACTGCGTCAGCCAATGGGGGCACGACTTCCGCCCCGAGTACCTGGGCCTCGGCGTCCTGGCCGAGCGCTTCCCGCGGGTGCCGCGGATCGCGCTCACCGCCACGGCCGACGAGGTCACGCGCCGCGAGATGCGCGACAAGCTCCATCTCGGGCGGGCCGGCTCGTTCGTGGCCAGCTTCGACCGGCCGAACCTGCGCTACGTGGTGGTCGACAAGGAGGACGCGCGCGCGCAACTGCTGGGCTTCCTGCGCACCGAGCACGGCGGCGACGCCGGCATCGTCTACCGCCAGTCGCGTCGCGCGGTCGACCAGACGGCCGCCTGGCTCGTCGAGCAGGGCATCAGCGCGGTGCCGTACCACGCCGGTCTCGACGCGGAGACCCGCAGCCGGCACCAGCGCCGCTTCCTGCGTGAGGAGGGGGTGGTCGTCGTCGCCACGATCGCCTTCGGGATGGGCATCGACAAGCCCGACGTGCGCTTCGTCGCGCACCTCGACGTGCCCCGCAGCCTCGAGGGTTACTACCAGGAGACCGGCCGCGCGGGCCGCGACGGCTTGCCGGCCACGGCCTTCATGACCTACGGCCTGGCCGACGTCATCGCCATGCGCCGGCTGCTGGCCTCCGGGGGTGCGGGCGACGAGGTCAAACGCGTCGAGCAACGCAAGCTCGACGCGCTGCTCGGCTACTGCGAGACGGTCGCGTGCCGCCGGCAGGTGCTGCTCGGCTACTTCGGCGAGGCGTACGAGGGGCCCTGCGGCAACTGCGACACCTGTACGAACCAGGTCGACACATGGGACGGCACGGTGGCGACGCAGAAGGCGCTGTCGGCGGTGGCGCGCACCGGACAGCGCTACGGCGGCGGCCACCTCATCGACGTCCTGCTCGGCAAGGCGACGTCGCGCGCCCGCGAGCGAGGCCACGACCGACTACCGACCTTCGGGGTGGGATCCGACCTCGACGAACGCACCTGGCGCTCGGTGCTGCGCCAACTGGTGGCTACCGGCCTGCTGCAGCCCGACACCGACGGCTACGGCGCGCTTCGCCTGGGCGCCGGCGCCTCCGCCGTCCTGCGGGGCGAGCGCGAGGTGCGCCTGCGTCGCGATCCCGAGCGCGTTGCGCCACGGCGCGTCAAGGCGCGGCCGTCGGCCACCGGGTTGGCCGCCGCCGACCTGAGCGGCGAGGCGGCGGCGCGCTTCGAGGCCCTGCGCGCCTGGCGCGCCACGGCGGCACGGGCCCAGGGGGTTCCCGCGTACGTCGTGTTCCACGACGCCACGCTGCGCGCGATGGCCGAACTCGCGCCGGCCGATCTCGACGCGCTGTCGACGGTGTCCGGGGTCGGCGCCGCGAAGCTCGCGCGCTACGGGGCG
>Ga0180429_10003052_pt1 | contig 13648 bp, 11 predicted proteins | sample SS_ome_FD_132428 | JGI IMG/M metagenome (GOLD analysis project Ga0180429, IMG submission 132428) | Hypersaline lake sediment archaeal communities from the Salton Sea, California, USA - SS_1_S_1 metaG | ecosystem: Environmental > Aquatic > Non-marine Saline and Alkaline > Hypersaline > Sediment ...
CTGCTTTTCCTCCGCAGCAGGCGGAGAAACCTCCGGTGAGACCGATTCTTCGGTCTTCGGTGCCTGCGTGTCATCGGTCATGGTCGTTCCTTTCCGGAAGGGGTGGGGTGTCGTTGAATCGATTATCCGGCCCGCCGGGGCGCCGGTACTTCTTGGCATAGGGGCATTTGCCGCAGTCATCGACCCGGCGGCTCGTGACGGGCAGGAAGCCGTGCAGTTCCCAGCAGTTGAGTGCTCCCGCCCGGTACACCAGGCATCGGGTGCAGGTTCCTTCCGGGCGGCTCCCGTAGCGATCCGAGATCCGGCCGTGGAACTCCCAGCAGCGGGGACGAATGCCGCTGTCCGCCTCGAGGGCGCCGGTGTCCATTCCGTTCTCCGTCATGAACCGCAAGAGTTCCTCCAGGCGGATCCGGTACTGGCCGCCGGCGGTCCTCTGCGCTTCCAGGCGATGGGAACGGATCCAGTTCAGGATCGTCTCCGAAGTGACGAAGCAGTAGCGCGCGGCTTGACCCGTAGTAAAGGCTCGTGGTATTTTTTCTTTGCGTTTTCCCTTCATTCCCTTATTTCATGTTTTTGCCGATCTGGCGATTTCTGCTGTTTTCCCCGTCGCCGTCCCTGAAAGCAAGGCCCGTGCCATTTCCCGGCGCCAAGGGATGCCGCCGGGGATCTCTCACACATACTCCTTGATAGAAAACATGTTACGGCACTCACGAAGTGGCCGAAAGAAGCCGAATGGTCCGCGTGGAGCGAATCACCGAGCCCGCAACTGACGCACCGAGACACATTGTTGCGCCACACTGTTGCATTTTGCTCCGCTCTGTTTGATAATGAAACCGGAGGATCGCCATGGCAGGTGAAAGACTGGACGAACGGTATTTCCCATTGGTGCTGGATGTCATCGATCAGGGAGTGTTCACCGTGGACCGCGAGGGGCGGATTACCTCGTTCAACGGCGCCGCACGGGCCATCACGGGATACCGCGAGTCGGAGATTCTCGGGAAGAGATGCTCGACCGTGTTCCGGACAGACCTCTGTGAGCAGGTGTGTCCTCTGAGGAGGAGCATTTCCTCCCGCGCCCGCATCCGAAACCGGAAGGTGACGATCCACGCGCGGGACGGCCGGAAGATCCCCATCTCCATCAGCACCGCACCGCTCGAAACAGCGGATGGAACGCTGATCGGAGGCGTGGAGGTCTTCAAAGATCTCTCCCTCATACAGGATCTCCGCCGCAGGCTGGACGGCCGCTACCGCTTCGAGGACATCGTCTCGAAGAACCCCGCCATGCACGCCATCTTCCGGATCCTCCCCATGGTCTCGGAAAGCGACAGCACCATCCTCATCACCGGAGCCAGCGGAACCGGCAAGGAACTCATGGCCAAGGCCATCCATCATCACGGGCCCCGAAGGAGCGCGCCCTTCGTAGCCGTGAACTGCGCCGCCCTCCCCGAAACCCTTCTGGAATCCGAACTCTTCGGGTACCGCAAGGGGGCCTTTACCGACGCCCGCCGCGATCGATCGGGGCGCATCGCACAGGCCGAGGGGGGCACCCTTTTCCTCGACGAGGTCGGAGACCTGTCCAAGAGCCTCCAGGTCAAACTCCTGAGGTTTCTCCAGGAAAAGACCTACGAACCGCTCGGTTCTTCCCGAACGCTGGCGGCCGACGTTCGGGTGATTACCGCCACCCATCGCGACCTCGAAGCGATGGTCGGCGACGGCGGCTTCCGAAAGGACCTCTTCTTTCGCCTCAACGTCCTGCAGATCCAGCTCCCCCCCCTCTCGGAGCGGCCCGAAGACATCCCTCTCCTTCTCCGCCATTTCATCCAGCGCTTTCGCCAGGCCACGGGGAAGCCCATCGAAGACGTTTCCCCCAGGGCCCTGGCCGCCCTGGCCCGCTATGACTACCCGGGCAATATCCGGGAACTGGAGAATCTCGTTGAGCGCGCCTTCATCCTGTGTGAGGAAAACGAGGTGCGGCTCGAGCACCTGCCGAACCACATCGCGGACGCCTTCAGGAACACCCCGTCTTCCTCAGGCATCACCGCCGGGTCGCTCGACAGCTTCGAGATCCGGGCCATGCGCGACGCCCTTGAACGTCACGGCGGGAACCGCACACGGGCGGCGAGGGATCTGGGCATCCATCGCACGCCCCTCCTCAGGAAGATGAAGCGGTTCGGGCTGCTTTCGCCTTGACCGCCTGTCCCTTCCCTCCATAAGATGGGTTCGGCGGAAGGAGGATCGCTCTCCATGGGTGACATTTCCCTGGAATGCATCGCGGACGAAATGTATCAGATGGTCCTGGAGACCCGGAAGGCCAAGATCCTGACGCCCTCGGACCTCGTAAACACGATGGTGGTCCGCCACCGCGGGAGCGGGATCACCCGGCGCGACTGCCGGAAGGCGCTCCGCATCCTCATCGAATCGGGCCGGTGCGTATACGGGTATTTCGTGGACACCTACGTGACCGTTCCCCAGGCCGAATGCGCCCTTCCTCCCGCCGGTGCCGAGGAATCGCCGTGAGCGGGTCCGACGCCTGCGCTTACCCCCGCGTCGTCGTGGCCGGGACCGGCGGGGATTCGGGCAAAACCCTCCTTTCTCTGGGCATTCTCCTCCTGGCACGCAGGAGTGGATGGAACCCCCGGGCTTTCAAGAAAGGGCCCGATTACATCGATGCTTCCTGGCTCCGCTGGGCTTCGGGCCGGGAAGCCCGCAACCTCGATACCTACCTCATGGGATTCCCGGGGGCACTCTCGGGGTTCCTGGGAGCGGCTTCTCCCGATCAGCTCAACGTGATCGAGGGCAACCGCGGCCTCTACGACGGTTCGGATGCAGCCGGGACCCACAGCACGGCCGCCCTCTCGAAACACCTGAAGGCTCCCGTGGTCCTGGTTTTGAACTGTACCAAGAGAACGAGGACCGTGGCCGCCATCGTCCTGGGCTGCCGCCGGCTCGAACCCGATGTCCACGTGGCGGGCGTGGTCTTGAATCAACTCGCCGGATCCAGGCACGAGCGCGTGGTCCGGGAGGCCGTGGAGGCAGAAACCCGGATCCCCGTTCTGGGGGCCCTGCCCAGAATTCCGCCCGGGCGTCTCCTGCCGGGCCGGCATCTGGGACTGGTCACCCCGGAGGAGCATCCGCGGATCCGGGACCTCGAGCAGAATCTCCTGGACCTGTGCGCACCCCACCTCGACCTGGAGGCGATCATGGCCATCGCCCGGAAGAGCCCGGCCCTCGCCTCTCCTGAATCCCCGCCGCTCCGGCCCATTCCCGTTTACAGGCCACGCATCGGACTGATCCGGGATTCGGCCTTCACCTTCTACTACCCTGAAAACCTGGAGGCCCTCGAGGCCGAAGGCGCCTGCCTGCAGCCCCTGTCCCCGCTCTCCGGAGAGGCTTTCCCGAACGACCTGGACGGCCTGTACATCGGAGGCGGCTTTCCCGAAACCCACGGGAGCAGGATCTCCGAACGATCCGGATGGCTCTCCGGGCTGGCCGAAGCCGCATCCGCGGGACTCCCCGTATACGCCGAATGCGGGGGGCTCATGCTTCTTTCCCGAAGTTTGATCCACGAGGGTTCCCGCCATCCGATGGCAGGGGTCTTTCAAATGGATACGGAAGTCTATCCGTCTCCTCAGGGCCATGGCTACGCCGAACTCGAGGTGGATCGGACCAACCCCTTCTTTGAGGTGGGAACCCGGCTCAGGGGCCATGAGTTCCACTACTCCGCCGCCCACGCACCGGAAACCGAGCCCCCGACCGCCTGTTCCGTCCTGAGGGGAACGGGCGTGCTGCCGGGGAGGGACAGCCTCCTGAGCCGCTCGGTCTGGGCTGCTTACACCCATCTCCATGCCGCGGCGACGCCTGAATGGGCTTCCGGGTTATTTCGAGCCTCGGCGGCCTATCGCCTGAAGAAGCAGCAGGGATTGTAGCGGGTGTCGGCGCAGAGCGTAACGGGATCTGCCACGGCCGCTTCTGCGCCAAATACCCCTCTTGCACGTCCGACCGTCCGAATCCTGGGGGATTTGACGCAACACCCGCACGCGAGCGACCCTTAGCGGGCTCGACGGGTCAAAGTGACATATAATGCGCGCTCTGTCCCCCCGGTGCGCGGGGGGCCGGGTCGAGAGACGAACCACCCACGCGACACGGTGTATTGAGGAGGTACGGTATGAGCAAGCTGGTAGCCCCGCACGGCAGCGATTCCCTGAAGTGCCTGCTTCTCGAGGGAGGCGCCCGGGAAGAGGAAGTCAAAAAAGCGCAGACGTTGAAGAAGGTTCCGCTCACCAGCCGTGAGACGGGCGACCTCATCATGATGGGCATCGGCGGCTTCACTCCGCTGGACGGCTTCATGGGCCGCGACGACTGGAAGGGCGTCTGTGAAGACTACAAGATGCCCTCCAAGAACGGCCTCTTCTGGCCCATCCCCATCACCCTGTCCGCCGAACAGTCCCTGGCCGACTCCATCGGACCCGGCGAGGAAGTGGCCCTCTGGGATCCCGATACCGACACCTTCATGGCCACCATGAAGGTGAACGAGAAGTACACCATCGACAAGGACCTCGAGTGCAACAACGTGTACAAGACCGCCGATGAGGCCCATCCCGGCGTCAAGATGGTCAAGGCGCAGGAAGCCGTCAACCTCGCGGGCCCCGTCAACGTCCTCTCCGAGTCCTTCTTCCCCGAGGAGTTCGGCGACCTGTACCAGCGTCCCGCCGAGGCCCGGAAGATGTTCGAGGACCGCGGCTGGAACACGGTGGCCGCCCTCCAGCTCCGCAACCCCATGCACAACTCCCACGCCTACCTGGCTTGGGTGGCCATCGAGGTATGCGACGGCGTGTACATCCACCAACTCGTGGGCAAGCTGAAGCCCGGCGACATCCCGGCCAACGTGCGCGTGAAAGCGATCCAGGCCCTCGTGGACAACTACTTCCGGAAAGAGCGGGTCATCCAGGGCGGATACCCCCTCGACATGCGCTACGCCGGGCCGCGCGAGGCCCTGCTCCACGCCGTGTTCCGCCAGAACTACGGCTGCTCCCACCTCATCGTGGGGCGCGACCACGCCGGCGTGGGCGATTACTACGGCCCCTTCGACGCCCATCAGATCTTCAACGAGATTCCCTCGGACGCCCTGCTCCTTCGCCCCCTCTGCATGGACTGGACTTTCTACTGCTACGACTGCGGCACCATGGCCTCCATGAAGACCTGCCCCCACGAGAGCAAGGCCGAAATCGACGACAACGGCCAGTACAAGGGCGGCTCCCGCCTGCTGCTCAGCGGCACCATGCTCCGCAAACTCATGAGCGAAGGCAAGCCCGTTCCCAAGGAATTCTCCAAGCCGGAAGTCGTCGCCATCCTCAAGGACTACTACGACAACCTGGAGGACAAGGTGGAGGTCAAGCTCCACGGCGCCGCCACCGGTGACGTGAAGAAGTAGACGATCCGACCGATTGTTCCAGTTGGAAGGCCGGGGCCCAAAGGCTCCGGCCTTCACTTTTCCACGCACCGGACCCGAGGGGCTATGTTAAAATTCGGTCCGGGAGGAACGCCATGGTGCGATGCCCCGAATGCGGTCGGCCGATCGAGGACGAGGATCGATTCTGTTCGGGCTGCGGACACCCCGTAGGCGAATCCGAGGCCGAAGCCACGAACATCGGCCCGTGGCCCGATTCCCCCAAGGACGCCTCTTCTCCCTCGGACGACGCCGAGGACACCCAGGACATCCCCAAGCCCGGCGCCCCGGAGGATTCCGGCGAACCCTTCGAGACGATCCTCCATCCCACCATCGCGGACGTGACCTGCCCCATGACGGCCCCGCCGGATCCCGACAAGACATCCACCTCTCCCCATCCGGTGATGGACGCGCCGTCCCCCTCGCCCGGCATTCCTCCGGAGACCTTCGATCGGGCTCCCGAATCCCCCGAAGCCGAGGCATCCCCATCTGAACCGGAAACCGCATCCGAATCGAACGGCCCCGAACTCTTCGCCCTCGTAAACGAGGAACCGGAAGAACAGCCGTCGGATGAGTTCGAGCCCTCCGATCTCGGGGGAGAGGAGCGCCCGGCGCGACCGTCCGCTTTCTCCTCTGTACCCCCCCTGCCGGCAGCGTCTCCACCGGCGGACCATCTCGAGCCCACTGATTCCCTCCGCATCCCCGCGGACATGCTTCCGCCGCTTCCCTCCGCGCCGCCGGAGAGCGGCCTCTCCGTCCTCATCCAGGTCTTCGAGCAGAAGATCCTGCGGGGCGTGAGCCTGATGTTCCTCGCTCTCCTGTGCTTTCACATGGCCTACACCTACACCAAGGAGACCGCCACCCCCCAGAGCCTGGCCGTGACGGGAGCCCTGGCGGCCGTCATGGCCGTCCTCGCCTCCGGCGCCATCGCCATGATGCTCAAGCGGTCGGCGAGCGCGGCCGCCGCCTCGAGAGAAATGCGAAAGAGCGCCGCCGGGACGCCGCGCCGCGAGGAATGGTCGATCCAGGTGCGGATGATGGAGAGAGACCGCGCCTACCGCGCCATCCAGCAGATCGTGGAGCGGCGGCCCCAGAGGAAGGGCTCTCCCGAGCAGATCTGGGAGGGGGAACTCAACGACCTCACCGCATACCTCCACGGCCGCTTTCGGGAACTGGGGAAGCCGGTTCCCTCGAACCTGCGTGCCCTCGTCTCCCGCGCCGCGGGCCTGTCCGTCGCCACGAAGGAATACGGCGTGCACCTGGCGCGGCAGTTCGTGCGCATCCTCGAGGAAGCACAGGGGCGGGAATAGGGCGCTTCATCGCGCCCCGCACCTCCTCCATCGGACCGCAGGAAGCGCCTCGTTACGAAAGCCGGTGAGAAACCCGGACTAAAGGATCTCGTTGTATCAAACCGCCTGCCGTTTATGGATGCTCAGGTTCACGGGCTCCGTGATAGGCGGCCACGACCCAGATCTCGCCTCGGTGGATACGATAGAAGAATCGATAAGGTCTGACGATGACTTCCCGGTAGGGTAGGTTGGGGAATTCGGGGATTCGACGTCCCGAATGTGGAAAATCCTCCAGCCTCGAGAGCGCATCCAGGCAACGGTCATAGAATGCATTGGCGGCAGAAGGATTGTCTAGTTGAACGAAACGAATGGCTTCGAGGAACTGCGCCTCGGCCGCCGGCGTGAAACGAATCTTCACGGCCTGGATTTACCCAGAATGGCTCGGGCCTTGGCCATAACGGATTCGAAATCGCTGCCTTCGCCTGCTTCGATCTCCTCGTCTCCCTTCACGAGCAGCTTCAGGATATCGAGATCCTTCTGCTGTCGCTGGTATTCCTCGTAACTCACGAGGACGGCAGAGGCCCTGCCGCGCTGCGTGATCACGTAAGGTCCCTCCGATTCCTTCAGCCTGGCGAGGATGGCCGTGGCGCCCTGGCGCAGGTCCGTGACGGGAATGAGTTCCGGCAGTTTTGCCATGGAATGCACCTCCAACACTATGTCCAATCATAGTGTCATTGATGCAATATCGCAAGGACCTCCGGCCACGCCATGGCTCCGAAATGAGGACATATCGCCTTCATGGGAAATATGCACCCTTCATGGGTGCAGAAGCGCTCTTCATGGGAAAACTGCAGCCTTCGTGGGGATCAGGAACAGGGATCGGGAGCAACGGTCGTGCCTGAATCCCACAGAGGGGCCTCTTCGAAGACCCCTTACACCCTACTCCCCTGCTCCCATACTCCCCCCAGAGGGCTTCTTCGAAGAGATTACCGGTCGGGCACCCAGGCGAGGGAAAAGAGCGTCACCTCGATGTCCGACTTCCGCGGCTTGATCTCCAGGGGCTCCACGTCCATTTCGGCGGGGTCCGGAAGATCCGGCAATGCCTCCCGGGCCTCCTGGAATTCGGCCTCCATGTCGAGGAGGTCCTGCCTGTACCGCTCGAGGTCCTTCTCGGCGCGGCGGATGTCTTCCTTCTCCCGCATGGCCCGTCCGGCTCCGCGCATGGCAGTGGTGCCCCGGCCGATGTTTCCCGCGCTGGCCACCTTGCGGCCGAAGAGGGCGCCGAGGACGGTGGCGCCCACCGAGATGGCCGTCTGCAGCTTCTGCTGGCCGTACTGGTCTTTCTCGCGTTCCACCTTCCGGCGGGCCCTCGCGATCCGGTCCTCGAGGCGCTTCAACTTGGGACCGTACCGTTTTCGGAGCTTCTCCAGATCCAAGTCTCTCTTCTCCCGGGCCGCCTGCACCAGCCTCGCCCGGAACGCATCCTCCGATTCGCCGGGCATCGACACGAGACGCGGCGCCCTGGACCTCCAGAGGGTCATCGTCTGCTCCCGGTAGAGATATCCGGCGAAGGCCTTGCGCCAGGACGCGTACTGTCTGGCACGCGCCGCCGCGGCCGGCAGCGGCGCATAGCGCGCCCCGGGCAGCCCCTCCTCCTCGGGCACGGCCCGGGAGGCGTCGAGCGGTTCGGCACCGTCCCAATCCACGGCCCGCTCGCCTTCGGGGACGTCGGCCAGGAGCCGTATCGTTTTCCATTCGTCGAGATCCCTCCTCGCCGCGACGTAGTGAAGCCTCGCCACACCCAGCAGCGCGGGCGCGTAGAGCCTCTCCCCCGACGGCGGGACGGTGGTCTCCGGAGGCAGGAAGCACTCGGGAACCTTGGGAGGAAGCACGGGGCGCGCTTCACTCCCGGCGGCGGTGGGGGAATCCGCGGCCGGCCGGCTCTCGGCCCCTTCCTCCTCCCGGTCCGCTTCGTTCAGCCGCCGGATCTGATCCCGGCCGAGCGGGCCCGCCAGGTAGGAGAGCGCCCACCGCGTGTGAAAGAGAACCGGGGCGTCCTCGTGGACGTTGCGCATGAGGAAGACCCGGCTTTCCAACCCGGCGATGCGGTCGGAGACGGCCCGCGGATCGTCCGTGCCGGGGCCCGTGCCGCGGAAGCCCTCGATCATCTTCTCTCGGTCCCGCTCGGTCTGAAGCCTTCCCACGAACCAGGTGCCGACGTTCGCGAGTCCCTTGTAGTCGAGATCTCCCGGGTTCTGCGTTGCCAGGAGCACGCCGAGGCCGTGGGCCCGGGCCTGCTTGAGGAGAGTGAGCATGGGGCGCTTGGAGGGTGGCGCGGCCGTGGGCGGGAAGAAGCCGAAGATCTCGTCCATGTACAGCAGCGCCTTGAGGCTGGAACTGCCCGGCACGCTCCTCATCCAACCGATCACTTCGTTGAGGAGAAGCGTCAGGAAGAACATGCGCTCGGAATCCGAGAGATGTGCGATGGAGAGGATGGACAGCCTCGGCCTCCCGCCCGGCCCGTAGAGCAGCCCCCCTACGTCGAGGGGATCGCCCTGCGCCCAGGCGGCGAAGCCGGGAGACGCGAGCAGGTTGTTCAGCATCATGGCCAACTCGAACCGCTCCGCGGAGGGGTAGAAGGACTCCAGGTCCATGACGCCTACCCGGTCGAAGGGCGGCGCCTGGACCTCCCGGACCAGCGCCGCGGGCGTCAGGTCGCGCCCCTCCCTCCATCCGTAGTCGAGGAGGTTGGCCAGCAGGATGTTCTCTCTGCTGCGCAGGGGATCGGGGTCGATGCCCAGGAGGGAGAGGAGGCCGCCCACGGCGCCCTGGATCCGGTCCCGATAGGCCTCCGCGTCATCCAGCAGTTCCCTCCGGGGGGCTGCGAAGGAGCCGAGAATCGAGAGGCCTCGGCCCGCGGATCCCCCGGGCGTATAGAGCCTGCGCTCTACGGATCGGGCATAGCGGGCGATCCGCGCCCCGTCCTGGCCCCAGTCCCCGAGGCCCCGCCGCCAGAGGCCCGCGACGCGCGCCGCCTCTTCCTCGACGCCGTGCCCCCGCCTCGCCGCGGCGCCCGGGTCGATCCACGGGGCGAAGCTCGCCGGCTTCAGGTCGGGAAAGGTCAGCATGAGGTTCCCCAGGTCGCCCTTGGGGTCGATGGCGATGGCGGGGATGCCGTCGATGGCGGCCTCCTCCAGGAGGGTGACGCAGAGGCCCGTCTTGCCGCTGCCGGTCATGCCGACGCATACGCCGTGCGTGGTCAGATCCTTTGAGTCATACAGGAACGGCTCGGACCCAATGCCCGAATCGGGAGTCCAGTCCCGTCCCAGGTAGAAGGCACCCATTTTTTCATAGGCCGAAGCCCCGGCACGTTCATTCGTCTTGCTCATTTCTTGTTCCTCGCCAGCGCCTTGAGGGACTCGAGGGGCCTCGTGTCCCGTCCCATCATCTTCGCGGCCTTCCTGAGGTGGCCCTCCGCCTCTTTCACGTGTCCCTGTTCACGGAGAATCTCCCCGATGTAGTACTCCGCGAGGCCGCAGCGCGGATCGATCCGAAGGGCCTCCTCCAGCTCCCGGAGCGCCTGCTGATGAAGGAGCGGAGAGTGCAGGTAGCGGGTGAAGGCCACCTCGGAGAGATACACCCCGTTCTGGGGATCGCAGTCGGCGGCGAACTCGAAGAGCCGCAGCGCCTCCCGGGTCTTCCCCTCTTTTCGCATCCGCACGCCTTTGCCGAATTGGGCCTCGGGATCCAGGAGGTCCGTCTGGATCTTGAAGGCGTCGGCGGCGGACGTTCTCCGCGCCGCCTCGGCCGCCTCGCGGACCTTCTTCCTCTCCGCCGTCCGGCCTTCTTCGCCCGCCAGCCTGGCGTACGCACGGGCGTATGCGAGGAGGAGGTCCTCGGCCTTCTCCGCCAAGGCCTTCAGGTCCGTGCCCTCGAACTGCCAGGGAGCCACTTTCCGGGCTTTCGTGAGAAACGCCTGCCGGACGGCCGCATCGCCGGCGTCCTGGGGGAGATCCAGGAGCGAAAAGGTATCCTGCTGCCGGTATTGCAGGTAGGTCTGCATGATGTCGTTGCGCAGGCCTTCGAGGGCCTCCGGACTCAGCCCGGCCTGCCGAGGCCCCTGCTCGGGAACGGCCCCATCGGACACCGGCTCCGGAGCGGGCCTCTCCGGCTGCCTCTCGGGAAGCCGGTCCGCCGGGACGACGATGCCCATGACCGAAAGGGCGTAAAGGAGACGCGTGATGTCCTGGTAGGGTAGTCCCGTGTCCGCCTTGAGCTCGTCGAGGCGCCTGCCCTTCCTCAGGGCGTCCACCAGGCGGGTCTGCTTGCCGGTCAGCCGAATCCCTTCGAGGGAGAGGGGCGGATCGGGATGCAGGGCGAGGATCTTCCCGACGAGGCCGCCGGACACCTCGTCCACCTCCGAAAGGAGGGCGAAGCGCGAGATTCCCATGACGATGAGCTGGGCCACGTTCACCTTCAGGGGAGACTCCACCTCCGGCACGTCGAACAGCGTCCGAAAGGTCCCTTCCCGCCAGGTGAAGCAGTCGAGCAGTTTCTTCGCCAGGTTCTGCTGCAGCGTCCGAAAAAGGTCGTAGGGGGTGATGAGCTTCTTCTCCAGCAGCACCTCACCGAAGCGGACGCCCTTGGAAACCGATTCCCCCAATATCTCCGTGCACTGCTCCTGGGTGATCTGCCCCGACCCGACCATGAACCGGCCCAGCGTTTCGTGCGCCAGGTTGGACCGGCAGTCCACGGGCACCCCGAATTCCATGACGATGCGCTTGTACAACTGCTTGCGCTTCAGCTCGAGGACGACCGTCCTCTTGTGCACCGCCGCCGCGATGAGGAGGACGGAAAAGGGGATTTTCCGAAGATCCCCCTCCCTCGTTTTCGAAATCGCCCTCAGGTCCTGTGCCGTGGGTATCAAGGCTTTCCCCGCTTCCCCCCTTCGCGGACCATTGTCCCATGGAGGGAGGGCGGCTGCCAAACGACCGCCTGAACCCGGCATGTCGCCGCCCTGTCGGCGAAGCCGCAGAAGGGATTCGGCTCCCGCGGCGGAGGCCATGGTGCAATCATCTTTGGGAGGACGCAGAGGTTCTCCCCATAGCGATGAGTGTTCCGCACGGCGAGTTCCGAAGCTTGCCGAGGGAGACGGTGCAGACCCGGCGGCGCCCCAAATTGGAGAGAGTGGAGGCGAGGTGGAGTTAGGAAAGGGGGAAGGGCCGCCACGAATACGTGGCGCAGACTCGCCGGATGGCGCATCGCGAAGCCTCAGGCTTCGCAGGGCGGCATTCAAGGGGATGCAAGCTCCGCCAAGGCGGAGCGGCCCTTCGAATCTTAATGGATGACTCCTGCCCGACGAGTCGTCAACCTTGTTAGCGTTTCATGGCGGTACGGAACACGATTACCGGGGCTCACTGTCCCCCGACTCCGACAGAAGACGGATCAGGGAACGAAAGGCGGGGTACTTCTCCGACAGGAGATCGCAGTCGCCGTGTTCGTAATCGGCGGGGTCGAATCCGGGGCTGACCGTGGTGCCGAGCAGCGCGAAGGTGCCTCCGGGAACCACCCGCGCTCCCTGCCAGATCCCTCTCGGAACGAGGAACTGCTGGCGCTGGCCCGAGAGAAGGTCCTTTCCCAGCAGGCAGGTCCGTCCCGTTCCATCCGGGTGAAGGAGGAGCATCTCCACAGGATCGCCGAGGTAGTGGTGGAAGATTTCGTCGGACGCCAGCCGGTGCATCCTCGAGTGGCGCCCTTCTTCCAGAAGATACAGGATGGCCGTGGCCAGGCACCGAACGCCCCCCATTTCCGCCGGCAGCGCCTCGGGGGACCGATAGGTCTCCGCGTAGAATCCGCCCTCCGGTTCCAGGGGACGCAGCCCCAAGAGCCGGATGATCTCTTCGGCTGCGGCGTTTCCGCTGTCCATCGCGCACCCCTCTCCTCCCATCATATCCCCTGGCGGCGATTCCGGCATCCCTTTGCCCCATCCGGAGCATTTGGTTTATTCTGGTAGGGAACCGTCGCGTGCGCCTATTGCCGAGGGATTCGAGATGCCCCGAGTCGTCACGGTCATCGCCTGTATGCTGTTGCTGGCCCTTCCCGGCACCGGAACCGCCGCACTCGATCCGCAGAAGGCGCTCACCCAATATCGCCACGATGTTTGGGCGAGCGACCACGGCCTGCCTCAAAACTCGATCCAGGACATCCTGCAGGATCGGACCGGCTATCTCTGGCTCGCGACCCAGGAGGGCCTTGTTCGTTTCGACGGGGTCAGTTTCACAGTCTTCGACCGCAGGAACACCCCCGAACTTCGCTTCAACCACATCCTCGAACTCCTCGAGGGCAGCGACGGCGGCCTCTGGGTCGGCACTTACGGTGCGGGGGTCCTCCGGCTGCGAGACGGGCTCTTCTCGGCCTATTCGCTGGAGGACGGCCTCTCACAGGAGATCGTCCTCTCGCTGGCCGAGACACCGGACGGCTCCGTCTGGGCGGGAACGAACGGCGGCGGGTTGAATCGGATCCTGGAAGCGTCCATCCGGGTATACGGCGAGGAAGAAGGGCTTGCGTCCTCCTTCGTCGGCTCCCTGCTGGCCGACTCGAAAGGGGAACTCTGGGTGGGAACGCTCGGCGACGGGCTTTTCCGGCTGGACGGGGATCGGATCGAGGAAGCCTACGCGGCGGAAGGCCTCGATGACGCGGATATCCGATGCCTTCACGAGACGCCGGCCGGCGAGATCTGGGTCGGCACGACATCGGGCCTGTACGTCATTCGCGAAGGCCGCCTGGACCACCTTTCAACGGCCGACGGGCTGCCCCATGACATCGTCTATGCGCTGTACACGGACCGCCACGGGAACCTGTGGATCGGGACGAACGGGGGGGGGCTCGCCCGCTTCCAGCACGGCCGCTTCGA
>Ga0180429_10003054_pt1 | contig 13644 bp, 12 predicted proteins | sample SS_ome_FD_132428 | JGI IMG/M metagenome (GOLD analysis project Ga0180429, IMG submission 132428) | Hypersaline lake sediment archaeal communities from the Salton Sea, California, USA - SS_1_S_1 metaG | ecosystem: Environmental > Aquatic > Non-marine Saline and Alkaline > Hypersaline > Sediment ...
GGCGTTTGCCAGGGCGCTGGCCAATTATCCGCAGGCTTTTGAGGTCACCGATGAGTTCATTACGCTTGACTCGAGCCTGCAGACACCGCAGCAGCGCAATCGCATCATAGCGGAAGTGGTTCAGGCATTAATCGATGATGATGTTGTGGGTTACAGCCTGGATGAGCCTTACCCGGTAAAAGGCCACAACAACGAGGTTTTCTTTGTGATTGACCGCGCCCTGGTGCCGTTTATGGGTTTTCGAAGTTTCGGTCAGCACATCAATGGCTATGTTAACAGGCCTGGCGGGCTGCATTTGTGGATAGGTACACGTGCCTGTGACCGGCGAATTTTCCCCGGCATGCTTGATAACATGGTGGCTGGTGGGCTACCCCATGGCCTGAGTTTGCAGGAAAACCTGGTCAAGGAATGTCATGAGGAAGCCGGTATGCCTGAAAAATTGGCGCTGCAGGCAAAACCAGTGTCGGCGATAACCTATAATGCAATTAGCGAGAAAGGCTACAAACCCGACACGCTTTACTGCTATGATATTGAATTATCGGAAGAATTCACTCCTGAAAATACCGATGGAGAGGTAGAAAAGTTTGAACTCCTGCGCGTGACTGATGTCATCAGTAAGGTCAGGCAGGGTGGTTTGTTCAAACCCAACTGCAACCTGGTACTGATCGACTTTTTTGCTCGCCACGGTTTACTGGATGCACAGGAGCCGGAATTCCTTGAAATTCAGCAGGGATTGCACGTACCTTTCTGGTACAGTCGATTTGAATAATGAACATGAGATGATACTGAATATGTTTAGAAGTTTTATAGCACTGGTCCTGATTTCACTGGGAACTATATTGCAGGCCAAGGTCACCGAGGTGCCCTTGAGCGAACTCACTGCCAGTGAACTGCATGGTGATGCCAGTATTATCGTGACCCAGTTCATGAAACGATATCACTACCTTCACAAGGAGATAGATGACGATACTTCGGCCGAAATGCTGGATCGTTATCTTGAAAGTCTTGATCCCAACAGGCATTTTTTCAAAAAAAGTGACATAGAAACCTTCGACCAGGTACGTTTCAATCTTGATAATGCCTTACTGGCAGGCAAGCCGGATATCGCTTTTGAGATCTTCAAGGTTTTTCGCAAGCGTGTAAGTAACCGTATTGACTATGCCATTGCATTGCTGGCAAAACCGTTTGACTTCAGCAAGGACGAAAGCTACCTGTTTGATCGTGAAAAGGCTCCCTGGGCTGAAACCGATGAAGAGCTGGATGATATCTGGCGCAAGCGTGTTAAAAACGATTATCTCGCTCAGAAACTGGCCGACAAGACGGACGAGGAAATCATCAAGTCATTAACCAAGCGATACGAAGGTGTAGAGCGTCGTACCAAGCAGCTGCATGCTGATGATGTCTTCCAGTTGTTTCTTAATGCCTACACGCTGGTGGTAGAGCCTCATACTGCCTACATGTCAGCACGAGCTTCAGAGAATTTCGATATCAACATGAAACTGTCACTACAGGGCATTGGTGCCGTGCTGATGTCTGAAGATGAATACACAAAAGTACAAAGCGTCATTGCCGGCGGTCCGGCTGAAAAGAGCGGGCAGATAAAGGCGGGTGATTTTATCACCGGCGTAGCCCAGGGAATTGATGGTGACATGGAGGATGTTGTCGGCTGGAGTCTGTCCGACGTTGTTCAGCAGATCAGGGGTAACAAGGGTAGTATCGTGAGACTGTCCATTTTACCTAAAGGTAACAATAGCGTTCCAACCAAGGAGATTGTCATTATCAGGGATGAAATCAAACTGGAAGACCAGGCGGCAAAAAGCGAAATTATTGAAGATATAGAAGGCCTGGAAGGGCTGAAAATCGGTGTGATCGAGATACCGGCTTTTTACCGTGATTTTGAAGGTATGCAGAATAACGATCCGAAGGCTCGCAGCACAACTCGCGACGTAAAGGAATTATTGGCTGAACTGCAGGCCAAGGGCGTGGATGGCATTGTCATTGATCTGCGCAACAATGGTGGTGGCGCATTGTCTGAAGCGACCGAGCTTACCGGGCTGTTTATCGAGCAGGGACCTATCGTACAAATCAGGGAAAGCAGCGGCCAGGTCGATGTGAAGTCCGATAATGATCCTGCGATTTATTATTCCGGCCCGCTGGCGGTACTGGTTAACCGCAACAGTGCTTCTGCCTCTGAGATTTTTGCCGGAGCCATCAAGGATTATCATCGCGGTATCGTTATTGGCGAACCTACGTTTGGCAAAGGTACTGTACAGACACTGATAGACCTTGGACAACAGATTCGTTCAACAGAAAACCTCGGACGCTTGCGTTTGACCATGGCGCAATTTTTCCGTATCAACGGTGGTAGTACCCAGCATAAAGGCGTGGTGCCTGACATTGTGTTTCCGTCGGCCAAATGGATCTCGGATCATGGTGAACGCTCTCTGGACAATGCCTTGCCATGGGCAAGCATCAAGCCTGTGCCTCATGAGCTGCGTGATTTCGTAACGGTTGATCATTTAGTCGATGCACACAAGCAGCGTATAGCCAAGGATCCCGGTTTTAAGTTCATGGAGGCCCAGGAAAGCTTGCTGCAGACCATTCGCGATGAAAAGGTAGTCACGCTTAATGAGAAGCAAAGAAAGACTGCCTGGGAAAAACGTGAAGACACGCGTATTGAAAACAGAAACCAGTTCCGTAAATCACGTGGTTCCGAGTTGATAAGCAAAGACCTGTCAGACGATGAAAAAGACAAGCTCGATGAAGAGGATGATGAGGCCCTGCAGGCAGTGATTCTCAATGAGTCTGCCAGAATCCTGGCAGACTTTATTAATAGTAAAGATATGAACCAGCAGCACCAGTCAGCAATGAGGAATTAAAGCAGGCTTGCTCTAACGCCTTGTGGGTTTTTATCGACTACCCGGGGCGGACTGCTATTTGCTAAACAATGTATCCTCTACAATAACTGGATAGTGGTAGCCATAACCAAAGTCCTTGTTGGTAAATAAAACACCTTTGGCGACAACTTCATCATCAACAGCTACACCGGCATGTGTTGCGCGGAAGATAAGCTTGTTGTTTTTTTCCTGTTCTGTACCAGTGCCATCTTTGATATGAACCCAGTCACGTCCCATGATCTGCTGGCTGATTTTTACAATCCTGCCTTTAACTTCAATGACCTTTCCGCTGAGCTCGGCCTTTTTGTCGTAAACTTCACTGATGGAAAATTGACCTACGGGCTTTCCAGGATCCTTTGTTGTTTGGGTTTCAAGGTGTTGTTCCAGTGCCTTTTTGTTTGGAGAAGGCGCCGCTTTGGCCTGGGTAGGTAACTCTGTTCCCTTGCTGATGGCTCCAACAAAAAGAATTCTGTCAAAAGTCCGGTTTAATGAACGGCTGGTAAAATCTTCCATCAGCATTTGTTCATAAAAACTGATTTCTTCGCCAACTGAGACTTGTGTTTCCGGTATTGCAATCCAGTATTTAATACCTTTTTCTTCGACCCGAATATAGGTATAGCCAGCGCTGGACATGGTTTCCACAACCTTCGCCGTATGTGCGATGGGGCCTGGGTAGGAAGCGGATTTGCTATTGCTGAAGGACCATGCCTGTGTTGCGCTCAATGCAAGAAAAATTGAGAAGATCCAGGCGGCCAGTTTTACATTATTCATTTTATTTTCTCCAGGTCGGAATGTCAGGCAGGTTCCACAGGCTACCTTAATTATAGAAGCTGGCAAATTTTATACATCACAAACTATGCTCCAGCATATCTGGCCTATTATAGTTTTAGGTTTTCTGCAAGAACGTTTTTTTGATAAAAAAAACGGCAAGTTCTTATCAGCTGATAAAATCAGACATGAGCTTCAGCGTTATGACATCCCGCTAAAAGTAAACATCGCCACGTTTTGTGATTCCGGGGTACGGACACGTTGGGTTGGTTTGTATTGCATTAGATCCTGGAAAATATCGGTGCCCAGCTTTATGATGGCTCCATGGTGGAATTGATCGAGTCAAATCATGGGAGTATTGCATTGACAAAAACAAAGTACTTATTCATAGCGCTAGCTGTTTTACCTTTTCTGTCAGGTTGTGGCGGGGAGCCCGAATGGGTGGCTGTTTACGAAGACTGTAAAGAACAGATTGCAGCTTCAACAGCTGAAATGAATAAAGCGAGTGCTGATGCTGACAACAGTCCGGAAGTCAAAGCGATGATGGAGTCAATGGGCGGCATGGCAATGAATCTGGGGATGGCTGCGTGTGAAATGATACGCTCCAGTTGTGAGGGCGACCCTGACGGAACAACCTGTCAGAGTATCATTGAACAATCGAAAAGCCGTCAATAAAAGCAGCTTGTTAGTCTCCATTTTGGCACCAACTCGAGTGAACTCCTTGTATTGAATGGTTGGTGACAAGGTTAATTATCTTTCTATTTTGAGTTACTTTAAACTCAAGTGAAAAATAAGCAAAGCCATGTTGACCCAAAACATCATCACAGGAGAAATTTCATGAAAGCTGTCGGATATTCCCGCTCACTAGCGATCAGTGAGGAAGATTCATTAGTTGATATCGAACTCCCGCAACCTGTTGCCAGCGGCCATGATTTGCTCGTCAAGATCAAGGCTATTGCAGTCAATCCGGTGGATTACAAAATTCGACAGCGTGCCGCCCCTGAAGAGGGTAGTTACAAGGTCATCGGCTGGGATGCTGTGGGTGAAGTGGTTGCTGTTGGAGAGGCGGTTACAAGCTTCAAGCCGGGAGAAGCCGTTTTTTATGCAGGCGATCTCACTCGCCAGGGATGTAATGCTGAATATCAGCTGGTTGATGAACGTATCGTCGGTAAAAAGCCCGGCAGCTTGTCGGATGCCGATGCCGCGGCATTACCGTTGACAACGATAACGGCCTGGGAATTATTGTTCGAACACCTGGGGATCAGGCAGCAGAGTCCGGGCTCACAGCAACCATCGGATGAAGTTATTCTGGTTATCGGTGCGGCCGGCGGCGTGGGCTCCATCCTGATTCAGATTGCCAAGGCGATTACCGGTGCTACCATCATTGCCACGGCTTCACGCGAAAGCTCTTCAGCCTGGGTGAAGAAACTGGGTGCCGATCATGTGGTTGATCATACCAAGCCCTTGCTGCCCCAGATCGAAGCACTGGGTATCTCTGCTGTCACCCACATCGCAAGCCTGAACGGTACAGGTTCGTACTTTGACAGCTACCCTGAGTTGTTGGCGCCCTTTGGCAGGATCTGCATGATTGATGATCCGGGCACGACGCTGGATGTTATGCAGCTCAAGCTTAAAAGCCAGTCACTGCATATTGAATTCATGTTTGCGCGTTCCATGTTCAAAGCCGCGGACATGGACGAGCAGGGTAAGTTACTCAATCGTCTGGCTGAGCTGGTTGACCAGGGTTATATCCAGACAACGTCAGGCAAGAACCTTGGCGTTATCAATGCGCAAAACCTTAAGGCGGCACATGCCGAACTGGAATCAGGAACAGCGATTGGCAAGATCGTTCTGCAAGGGTTTTAGGAAACAAGTTTATGCAAACGGGTAATAATCGACCTCGCGCTACCTTGATCTGGTATGGCGCGACCATTTTCATCAGTTCTGCAATCCTCCTGGTGCTTGAAATTACCGCCGGGCGTCTGATTGCCCCCTATGTGGGAATCACCATTTACAGCTGGACATCTATTATCGGTGTGGTTCTCGCCGGTCTTTCACTGGGCAACTGGATTGGTGGTGTAATGGCCGATCGTGGCAGTAGTGAAAAAACCACCGGGGTTGTACTGGCACTTGCAGCGGTATTTTCATTGTTAAGCCTTTTGTCATTGACGATGGTTGCCCCGCTATTACAGGCCAGCGAGCTTGACCTGATTTCATCCAGTTTTCTTTATGTACTGAGCATGTTTTTCATTCCGTCAGTTTTGCTGGGTATACCAACACCGTTACTTACTACGCTGGCTCTTGGCCTGGACAAACGAACCGGTCACATCGTGGGGCGTATGCATGCTCTGGCTGCGCTGGGCAGTATCACCGGTACTTTTATTACCGGGTTCTTTCTGATCCAGTACATGGGGTCACGTAATATCATCATTTTTTCAGCTGTGATTTTGCTGATGCTGGCCATGCCTTTTTTCAGACGCTCTGCAGCGTTGATGATCGTTATGTTAATGGTAACTTCAGTTGCGGCGGGGCTGACCTATGCGCGTCAGGGGTTTAACAACCCCTGTGAATTTGAAAGTGATTATTTTTGTGTGCGTGTGGTCGATGCCTCTGAAGACGTGGAGTTTGGGGAGGCTTCGGCGCTGATACTGGATCATTTATTACATGGTATCAACCACAAGCAGCAACCAGCGATGCTGGTGTCACCCTATGTTCACGTGATGCAGGAGCTGGTGTTGCAGCATTTTAGCGGTGCTGCCGTTGATTCATTAAATTACTTCTTTGCCGGTGGTGGCTCCTATACACAGCCGCGCGCGGTGAAGGCTGAGTATCCCCAGGCAAAAGTTACCGTTGCTGAACTTGATCCCATGGTGACAGGCATAGTGCAAGATAAAATGTATGTCGATACCAGTGGCATGAATATTTTGCATGGAGATGCACGAAATATTTTACAAAAACTGGAAAATCAAAAATTTGATGTGGTGGTTACCGATGCCTTTCACGATATTGCTATCCCGTACCACCTTGTCACCCGGGAATATGTACAGTTGGTGAAATCACGCATGAAACCGGGAGGGCTATTCACGACCAATGTGGTTGATGTGCATCCTGATCCACACATGGTAAAGAGCATGATCAAAACCCTGCAGACAACTTTCAGGCATGTGGATGTCTGGCTTGATCGGTTGCCCGATAAGCCTGAGCGTATGACCTATGTGCTTGCGGCCAGTGACCGACAGACGATTGAGTCGGAGTTTTTTATGTCCAGCAGCGGCCTGAGTCGTAACTGGTACAAGATCAATGTGCCGTTGCTGGCAGCGGGAACATCCCTGGATGACTTACCGCTGTTCACCGATGATTATGTGCCGGTTGAACGTATGATCTCGAGATTACTGCTAACGCCAGAAGGCTTGTAACACTGATTTGCACCTGCCGTAGCCTGGAGTCAGTTGCACAACCTGGTACACTGGCTAAATAAATTGCTCAGCCCTGCTGTTTTACGCCGTTTTCAATCCACTTTTTGATGCGGTTGGCATCTCCAAAGGGGGTCAGTTTTCCAAAACTGTTGAGCAGTACAATAACCATTGGCTGGCCGGCAATGTCAGCCTGCATCACCAGGCAGCGACCTGCTTCATTGATGTAGCCGGTCTTGGATAATTCAATCGACCATTTCTTGTTTTTCAACAGACGGTTGGTGTTGGCGTATTTCAACGGACCTTTCTTTTTATAGGGGTAAACTGTCAGGCTCTTTTGAGTGGTGGCTTGATGGATTTCAGGGTAATTGCCAGCGGTACGTATCAGCTTGACCAGATCCTGGGGGGACGCCATGTTTTCAGGCTTGAGCCCGGCAGGGTCGGCAAATCGGCTATTGTTCATGCCCAGTGATTTTGCCTTGGCGTTCATTGCCCGCACAAAAGCCTGCGTACCACCCGGGTAAGTTCTGCCGAGTGCGGCTGATGCACGGTTTTCCGAAGACATCAAAGCCAGATGCAATAATTCCTTGCGGGTCAACCTTGCACCATATTTCAACCGGGAACCGGTGAGCTTGATCAAGTCGCGGTCGGCCTTGGTAATCTTGATTTTTTCATCAAGCGGCAGCTTGCTGTCGAGGATAACGATGGCCGTCATTAACTTGGTGATTGAGGCGATGGGCAGCGCCGTATCGATGGCCTTGCCATAAATGGGATTATTAAAACGGTCAACAATCAGTGCAGATTCAGAACGCAGCTTGAGTTTTTTATCGTTAAGTTTTTTCCAGAGTTGATTGACGGCTTTCTGATGGCCGTCCGCCTCTTTTGCAATGCTTGCCGAAAGTGGAAGCAGGGTAATCAATAAGATCAAAACCAGGTGAGGTGCTAACTTCTTCAACACAGTGACTCCGTTACTGCTGTTTACATCGAATAATCAGGATACAATGAAAGTATCAGTTAATAGTCGTAAATATACGCCAGACAAGACCTTTCTGCCAGAAGGGTCTTAGATTAAATTGCCGGGAACGACCAGAATTGGATGCAAAACTTGAACAACGCCTGATTGCACTACGCAAGGATAATGCAGCCGAGCAGCTCAGTGGCGGACTGCGTGGTCTTGAAAAAGAAAGTCTGCGTGTGGCTGAAACCGGCGGTATCGCCCAGACTTCGCATCCAGAATGTATCGGTGCAGCACTGACCAATCCCTGGATCACCACGGATTACTCCGAGGCTCTGACGGAGTTTATTACTCCGCCGATGTTCAGCTCCGAGGATGCCTTGTGTTTTTTACAGGATGCACAAACCTTCGTGTATCGACGATTACAAAATGAAAAGCTGTGGGCCACCAGCATGCCCTGTATATTGCAGGGTGGCAGCAATATTCCGCTGGCGCAATACGGTTCGTCGAATGCCGGTACCATGAAAACAGTTTACCGGCGTGGACTCGGTTACCGCTATGGCCGCGTCATGCAGGTGATTTCCGGGGTACATTTCAATTACTCGGTACCGGACAGTTTCTGGCAGCTGTATTACAAGCTGGAAAATTCTGCCTTGTCACTTCAGGCCTTTAGAAATGCCAGTTACATGGGGCTGGTGCGAAATCTGCAACGCTTTGGCTGGCTGATACCCTATCTGATGGGAGCCTCTCCGGCTGTGTGTAAATCCTTTTTCGGCGACAAGCTTACCGAACTTGATGTGTTCGACAACTCTACTTATTACGAGCCTTATGCCACCTCCCTGAGAATGGGCGATATCGGTTATCAGAACAGCAAGGAAGAAGGTCTTGGTATCAAGGCCAATTATGATTCACTGGAAAATTATGTAGACAGTTTGCGTTGTGCCATTTCAACGCCTGCTGCCTTGTGGGAAAACATTGGTGTCGTGGTTGATGGTCAATGGCGACAACTCAATGCCAATATCCTGCAAATCGAAAATGAATATTACAGTACAGTCCGTCCCAAAACGGTACTTAGCGGGCTGGAAAAGCCGGTTGATGCGCTGACACGAAACGGCATTGAATACGTTGAACTGCGCTCACTGGATGTTAATGCCTACCATCCACTGGGTATTGACCAGGTGCAGCTGGATTTTCTCGAGATCCTGATGCTGTTCTGTCTGCTGCATGACAGTCCGCTTATCGGTGAGCAGGAGCGTCACGAGATAGACCTGAATATTATCAACGTAGCGCACAAGGGCAGAACGCCGTTACTGAAATTGCGTCGCCTTGGTGAATTTGTTGCTCTCAAAGAATGGGGAGATGAATTGCTTGAAGGTATGCAGCCTATTGCCGAGATTCTGGATGTTTCTGCCAACACCAGGCAGTTCAGCGATGCATTGAATTATCATAAGACCATGATCCACAATCCCGATAAAACACCTTCGGCCATCATGCTGGCCGAGATGCGCGAAAAAGGCGAGAGCTTCTATGCCTTCGCCAACCGTATGTCACAAACTCATAAGCGCTATTTCGATGTGGCGCCATTAAGTTCGGAACGCCTGCAATTCTTTCAGCAGTCAGTCGATGAATCTCACCACAAACAGCGGCAGATCGAGGCCGATGACAGCATGACATTTGCTGAATTCATGCAGGCTTATGAGGCTTCCAGTCTTTAACGCTTTCCACCGCCGGAACTTTTTAACAAAATCCCGTCCAGAAACCGGTCTGTAAAAATACGTTTCAAAAAAGCAAACAGATAGGTTGGCACCGTCACCGCATACCTGATTTTCGGCCGTTTGCTTTGCAATGCATGAATAACGCGCTTGTAAACCGCATCGGGTGGCAGGGTAAAAGGTGCTGCGGGGCCTTCTTTTTCAAGACGTCGTTGCATGGCCTCATACTGTGAGCGATGAAAACTTTTTTGCGGATCAATGTTTTCAAAAAACTTTGCCGCGGCATTTTTTCTGAAATCACTTTCTATCGGTCCGGGCTGTATCAGTGAAAGATAAATTCCTGAGCCATGTAGCTCCTGGCGCAACGTATCTACCAGTCCTTCAAGTGCAAACTTGCTGCAGTTATAGGCTCCCCGGTAAGCCATGGCGACGAAACCCAGTACCGAACTGTTGTAAATGATGCGCCCGTAGCCCTGCCTGCGCATTACCGGAATAACCAGGTTGGTCAGCTCATGCCAGCCCAGCAGGTTGGTTTCCAGCTGGGCGCGCAATACATCACGGCTGAGATCTTCAACGGCTCCGGGTTGGCCGTAGGCGCCATTGTTAAACAACGCATAAAGTTCACCGTTGCTGATTGACAGGGTTTGTTCAACGGCATTGCGAATGCTGTCACTGTCATCCAGATCAAGCTGTACAGCTGTCAGTCCCTGTTGCTGTAATCTTTCAATATCTTCGGGCTTGCGGGCGCTGGCGATGACCTGATATCCATCGGCGTGTAATTGACGGGCAACATGCAGACCGATACCGGAGGAACAACCTGTAATTAATATTGACTGTTTTTTTGTCACAACCTGCCTCATGTCGCTTTAAAAAAGCGCTAAACTACATTAAAGTTCCGCTATTGTGTCACATTGCTGCAATAGCATGGGTTTGAAGTGAAACTGAAAACCTGTAACAGTTATTTTATCGGGGGATAGCTTTTGGACATAGCAACGCTGGTCGGGATTATCGGGGCTTTCGGTATCATTATCGGGGCTATCATGACGGGAGGGGAACTGGGCCCTTTCATTGATGTTCCTGCAATGTTGATCGTTATCGGCGGTACTTTCTTTGTGACTTTCTCCCAGGTGACGCTTGGAGATTTTCTTGGTTCATTCACCATTGGTCTTAAGTCATTCCTTTACAAGATCGATGATCCGGCCCAATTAATCGAAGAGTCTGTTGAACTGGCTGATATTGCCAGAAAAAATGGTTTGCTCGCCCTTGAAGGCCAGGAAATCAATAACGAGTTCATGCAAAAAGGCATTACCCTGTGTGTCGACGGGCATGACCCGGTGCTGGTGCAGAAAATGCTTGATTCCGAGGTCAGGCAAATGCTGCAGCGCCACGAAAATGGTATCCGCATGTTCACCAATATGGCCACCATGGCGCCGGCGATGGGGATGATCGGTACGCTGGTGGGCCTGGTACAGATGCTTTCCAATATGTCTGATCCTGCTGCCATTGGTCCTGCCATGGCGGTTGCACTGCTAACGACACTGTACGGTGCCATTATTGCGAATGCTTTTGCGCAGCCAATAGCAGATAAACTCACGCGAGCTACTGAACTTGAGAGCCTTAACAGCAAGCTGATCATGGAGACCATCCATGGTATCCAGGAGGGTATGAATCCGCGGGTTCTGGAGCAACTGCTTTCGACCTACCTGCTTAACAGCAAAAGGCCAACCGAGGAATAAGCAATAATGGCGGCTGAAGAAGAATGCCCCAAATGTAAACCAGGGTTACCACCCTGGCTGGCGACCTTTGCAGACCTCATGTCATTACTGATGTGCTTTTTCGTGCTGCTGTTATCGTTTGCCACCATTGATGCGGTGAAATTCAAGAAAATGGCCGAATCCATGAAAGATGCCTTTGGTGTGCAGCGTGAAATACCGGCTGCGGAGATTGTCATGGGTGTCAGCGTCATCAAGCAGGAATTCAGCCCGACGATTGCCGAAGAGTCGATTATTGAACAGGTTCAGCAGGAGACCAGCGATGTCACCAAGGAAAACCTGAAAATGAAGGATGGTGAGTCAGATCAGGAAAAAACACCTGAGCCTGTCGAGCCAACACCGGAACAACTGGAAAAGCAGGAACTGGAAAAACAGCTTCAGCAGCAACTTGAACAGGAAGCGCAGCAACAGGTCGAAGAATTGCAGGCAGCACTTGATGAGGAAATCGAGTCTGGCCAGGTCAGCGTGGAACGTGAGGGGACCAAGGTGATTATCCGCATTCAGGAAAAAGGCTCATTTGGTTCGGGTAGTGCCAGCCTGGATCCAGGCTTTTTCGAAGTGATGGATAAAATTACTGCTGTTTTACAGGATCGATCCGGAAAAATTGTCGTTGCCGGACATTCTGACAATATTCCAATCCGCACTGGTCGTTTCCGTTCCAACTGGGAACTGTCTTCTGCAAGAGCGGTGACCGTGTTACATGCCATGCTGAGAAATCCCAATATCGAGGAAGAGCGTATCCTGGTCGAAGGGCATGCTGATACCCAGCCGCTGGTAGATAATGATACGCCGGAAAACCGTGCGAAAAACCGCCGTGTTGAACTTGTTGTTATCAAGGGAGATGCACAGGATATTGAAAGCATAGAATCAGTGATACAGACCGATGAAGCCGCAGACCCTGCGGAAGTACAATAATTATGATTCAGGAGGATGCCAGCCGTGACAGATGAACAGGAAATATCTATTGAAGATGAAAGAAGACGGTTTTTCCGTATTGAAGATCTGGTTCACCTGACCTTCAGAATCATTGACGAAACCGAACTGGCCTACAAAACAGATCTTCTGGAAAAGGGATTGGTCGAGCAGTTTATGATTACTTCCAGTTTGGCAGCGGTGACAGCGGATATGTCAGCTACCTTGAGAAAAATCGAGGTAAATGATCCTGATGTGGCACATTATCTGAAATCCCTGGATCAGAAAATCGACATGATCGGGCGGGCTTTCATGGTCGATGAAGTCAATACCCAGGACAACCAGGCCTGTGCCGTTAATCTCAGTGCCAGTGGTATTGCCTTTCATCATGAAAACGAAATACCGGTGGGTACCTATCTTGAGATCAAGATGCTGTTGATGCCATCCAATGCCGGTGTCCTGACATATGGCAAAGTGATCGGCAATGACAAGGTAGCAGGGATCAAAGGCACGGATATCCAGGTAAGGGTCGACTTTACCCATTTGCGTGAAGAGGATCGGGATCTGCTGATCAGGCACGTTATTCGCAAGCAGGGCGACATGTTACGCGAGCGCCGCGTAGCCCGTGAGAATTCTGACTCATAATCCGCTATTCATGACTTCAACTTGCCTCTGCTTGTGGTAGAATCGCGCGTCTTTGGACAGATTCATTACTAAAAGAGGTTTTTCATGCCTATTTATGATTACAAATGTAGCGCTTGCGATCATGAAGTTGAGCTGATGCACAAGATTTCCGAGACACCATCGCTGGCATGTCCCGGTTGTGGTGAGGAAGCGCTGAAAAAGCAGCTTTCGGCTGCAGGTTTTCGCCTCAAAGGCTCAGGCTGGTACGAGACAGACTTCAAAAGCGGCGCCAAGAAAAACCTGGCTGATTCGGGTTCTTCTGATACCGGTGGCAGTTGTGGAACCGGTGGCTGTAACAGCTGCAGTTAATGTCTGAAATCTGTTAAATTCATAGTTCAGGCCGCTCTCGAGGCGGCTTTTTATTTTGTTGATAGGGTTAAACATGCGTACTCATTATTGTGGTGATGTCAATGCATCATACGTTGATCAGGAAGTCGAGGTCTGTGGCTGGGTAAACAAGCGCCGCGATCATGGCGGTGTAATTTTCATTGACTTGCGGGATCGCAATGGCCTGCTGCAGTGCGTTTTTGA
>Ga0180429_10003055_pt1 | contig 13644 bp, 8 predicted proteins | sample SS_ome_FD_132428 | JGI IMG/M metagenome (GOLD analysis project Ga0180429, IMG submission 132428) | Hypersaline lake sediment archaeal communities from the Salton Sea, California, USA - SS_1_S_1 metaG | ecosystem: Environmental > Aquatic > Non-marine Saline and Alkaline > Hypersaline > Sediment ...
ACGTCATTGAATATGTTCAGAAGATTAAAAAGGGTACATCACAACCCGTTACATTCTGTGAAAACTATCTGCCCTGGCACAATAAGCTTGATGATCTTGTCGGAGAACTCGATTTCATTTCCATTCATACCTACCCGGTATGGGAGCACAAGCATTTGAACGATGCGATGGAGTATACGAAACAGAATTTCTATGGTGTGGCAGACAAGTTCCCCGATAAACCGGTAATGATCACGGAGGCCGGGTGGGCAACACGGTCTAACGGCCGTGGAATCAACCCTGACCATGTTAGCGAAGAATTCCAGAAAATCTATTATGATGATCTCATGCAATGGTGTAAAGATGAAGGAATCATCACATTTGTTTTCGAGGCGTTCGATGAGCCCTGGAAAGGTTTTGATGATGCTTCGGAGCCGGAAAAACACTGGGGCCTGTTTTATGAGAACAGGAAACCCAAAACAGTAATGAAACACCTGTTCCAGGGAAAAAAGAAAGAATGAACCTGGTATACCTGATAAATAATGGAAACTGTTCTTAACGTACAATGGCATGTTTCTTATTAATATGTAATCATTTTTAATACTTAAAAATCTTTACTCATGTCTGCAGAACTGGTAATAATAATTGTCGGCGCATTGCTATTACTAATTGCGATTATTGATAGCATTAAGATCAAAGGTTCCTCCATTGGCCTGGTAAACATCAATCTGAGAATTATACTGGCATTAGTGGGGGTCCTGTTACTCATTTATGGCGGATACTCCTTTGGACTGGTCAACCCACAAGCGCAAATTGAGCAGGTTGAGGTAGGCGAAAAATTACAGGTTGAGTACCCGGTTGAAAGCGTTCAGATCGTCTCACCCATCAATAGTGATTCAGTCAATTGCCGGATCCTGACCATGGGCGTTTATCCCGATTCCCATGAAAAAGACATCTGGATACTTCTTAAACCCTCTGATAATAAATACTATCCGCAATCGGACCATACCAATACCTCTTATAAGCGGGATGGTGAATGGCAGGTGATTACCAGGTTCGGAGGAGACAAGGGTGAGTTATATGATATCATAGCCTATGAGACAGATGCTGAAGCTTCCCGGTTTTTTAGTTCAACCATTCAAAGCTGGAAAGATTCGCTTGCATATCCCGGGCTCGAAATAGACGAGCTGCCTCCCGGAGCGGTTGAAGTGGACAGAATTGTTGTTTCGTTAAAAAACAACTGCAGGGGCGTTTTCTGAGCACCGCTGACCGACAGCCCGGAGGTCACTGGTTCAACTCCGGGTAAATTCACTTCATCCCCTTCCACCGCATATGAAAACATGAGGCTGTATCACAAGATGTGAATAACAGCCTCATGCATGCATAAACAACACAGCAATTACCTTGTCGGGATGCACATACAGCGGGACAGCCGCAGCTGACTGGTCCGTTTCGGGAGCATGCCGCTCCTGCCTATTGTTTCACAAATTTACCTGTCCGGAACCCTGAGGTATCCCGTACACGCACCATGTATATTCCCGAATCCAGGAAACTGACATCCAGTGGATCAGTGGTGCGCCAGTCGTCTTTCTCCAACACCACCCTGCCGCGGGTATCGCAGATCTGCACATGCGCCCCTGTTTCGGGTCCGCTTAGCTTAAGAAATTCACGTACCGGGTTCGGCCAGATCCTCATTTCTGTGTTCACCTGGTCCGTGATGCCTGTGTACATTTCCACTACGGCCCGGTACGTATTGGTATTCACGGTGATTTCCAGCTCCACCGGTTTTTCTCCTGAACAGGGCAGCCGCATGACCACCTCACCTTTAAGTGGCGGTTCGTCTGTACACACAGCTGCGCGGTAGGTTGTATCTGTGATATTCCAGGCCGACAGGAAGCGGGCTGAAGGTATTTCCGGCACACCGAGCCTGTCTGCGTGGTCATCGGCACTGATGTTCAGGCCAAGCAAACCTTCTTTTGCAGTCACCAAAATGTATCCGTCCTCCATCTTAAGGGTGACCTCGTCAGGAATGCCTGCACTTTTCTGCATTCCCGGCACATCCTGGATTCCCACTGAATACTGCAGGATCAGGCCGGCATCATACGCTGTAATGGATCCGTCGCGGTCGATGTTCGCCGTACTGTCACGCCATGCCTCCCATGGAAGGGGGTCCATCTCCGGCATCGGATCCAGTCCCACCGAGTGCTGCAACGCCAGTGCGGCATCATAGGCCTGTACCACCCCATCATCGTTGACATCCCCGGGTCGGAGCGGAATAATTTCAAAGGTACCGCCCGATGTCGGGGCAGCAACCACCGCATTTCCATTCAGATCTGTTCCGTTCGCCAATGATACATTCACCGTTCCCCCGGCACGCGGAACAAAATAGAGGTAGCTGTACTCCGTGGCACTCAGTCGCACCATCTCAAGGGCAGATTCCGTTGCAGCACCTGTCATTTCCATGTAAACCGGGTTAGCCGGATCCATCTCCTCGCTGAAGGTGGCTGTGATCTGCAGCATATCAGACAACCGGTTGACCGAATCGCTGTAGGTGACAACAGCTGAAGGCGGATCGGATTCAGAAACCACCACGTTCCCACCGAAGAGTTCAGTCACCGAGAGGTTGTTCAGGAATGCATTGGAAAGGGTTACCGCGCTACTGCCCATTCCCAGCGTGTTGAATGTCAGCAGCAGGATCTCTCCTGCGCCGGTCAGCGGATCGGCTGTCATATAACTGATCGAAACCTCTCCCGGCTGTGCATTGTTCTCAGCCAGCGTTCCGCCATCTGCAATGGTGCCAATCACCGATGCATAAGCGTATTCCAGGAGCGAAGCATCATATGCGATATCCAACTGGTAGGAGATGATATCATCTGATTCCAGCATCTCACTCACCAGGATGCCCAGCTGAAAGGGTTCGCCCACCTCCACCGTATCGGATGCTGCATAGATCGCAAAATCGCCCACCGGAACGACCGGACCCCCGCCAGGCGACCCGTTGTGGGTGCCGGGATCACAATCGGCGATGCCGGCAGGAGCGATGGTCCATTCCGAAGAAAACCACAGCATCCCGGGTCCGTCGACATATTCATCCCTTACCGCCCTTGCATCGGTGTACTCCCATGCCTCCCCGGTGCCATCGGTATTGGTTTCGCCGAAGATATCGTGCAGACTGCCTGTCTCGTGGTCGCCCCCGATGTAGAGTGAATAGGGATCATCGCCGTTCCCGGTTAGGATCCCGGTTACCAGGTCGGGTGCAAATCCATACAGTGACTCGAAGGCACTTCCCCCGATCACGTAGGTGCGCCCCGGGGCCACTGTACCTGTAAGCTGAACAGTTCCCCAGGTGGTTCCGCCATTGCTTTGCCGTGTCAGGTACATCACCATGCTGCCGAAGTCGACCGTCTCACTGCCGGCATTGAAAAGTTCGATAAAACGACCTGTATACTCATCCCCGGGATCGGCAAGCTCGGAAATGAACAGTCCATCCTGTGCCTGGGAAGAAAAATGAGTCACCAGCAGCACAAACATCCAGAATTTTGTAAATTTTTTCATCATCATGTTTTTTTGTGGATTAATATTCAGTTGTTAATGTGATGAGATGCCCGAATCTCACCTGCCCGGACCCGGTGAGAAGAATATTTTTTCAAATAGTTGAAATCCGCCCTCTAACGGAATCTTCCTGGTCGAAATTTGGAAAGACCCCTACAGATCTATATCTCCTTATCGTCCTGATCCACAAAGTAACCGGATGCTATTTTTCATTAGTCCGAATAAGAATTGAGGGGATCGTTGGGCAGCCCCCATAAGAAATCACTCTTTTTTTTCATAACTTGTCTCATGTTACCGCTGCCTGAAAGCAAGGGCAGCGCATCCTCTTACAAGCCATTGTGCAGGCAAGGTGCACCTTCGCAACAGTAATCCGGATCCTCTAAAACTACGCAGTATGTCCAGCAAAAGTGAGACGATTCACCTGGGTTTCGATATCGGTTCCATTTCCATCAATACGGTGGTCATGGATGACCGGAAGAACATCATTGAAGAACGTTACGACCATTGCCAGGGCAAGCCTTTCATGAAGCTCAGAACGATCATGGAGGAATTGCTGGAATGTTATGGCGCTGACAGATTCGGCAACCTTGGATTTACAGGAACCGGCGGCAAACTGGCCGCCGAACTGATGGGTGGACATTACATCACGAGGTCATCGCACAATCCACTTCTGTCAGCAGCCTGTATCCACGGGTCAGAACGATCATCGAGATGGGTGGAGAAGATTCCAAGCTGATTTTTATGGAGGAAACCGGTGAAGGCACCTCCAGGCTTTCGGATTTCACCATGAATACGTTGTGTGCCGCAGGGACAGGATCATTTCTCGACCAGCAGGCCAAACGGGTGGGTGTGAAAATCGAGGATGAATTCGGAGAAATGGCACTCAAATCAGAGAATCCGCCCCGGATCGCAGGCCGCTGCTCGGTTTTTGCCAAAAGTGACATGATCCACCTGCAACAGATCGCCACCCCGGTACACGATATCGTGGCCGGTCTCTGTTTTGCCGTGGCGCGGAATTTTATCAGCACGCTCGGACGGGGGAAGACCATCGAATACCCGGCGATATTCCAGGGAGGCGTTGCTGCCAATAAGGGCATGGTTCGTGCATTCCGGGAATTACTGAAGGCAGAAGAAGACGACCTGGTTATCCCCGAACGCCATGCTTCCATGGGGGCCATCGGTACACTCTATTACATGCTCGACAGACCGGGCGAGCAGTTTGAATCCTTCTGCGGGTGCGACAAACTCAATGAATATATCGACGGGGAAAAATCACGGGGTAAAACATTCAGGCCCTTGCATCAGCCCGATTCGAAAATCAACAAGGAGGTCTTCCCGGTGCCGGACGGGGTGAATGATTACCCGGTGTACCTCGGCCTGGACATCGGCTCGCTCAGTACAAACGTAGTATTGATAGACGATGAAAACCGTGTGATCGCTCGACGCTACCTTCCCACGGCAAGCAAGCCGCTGGAGGCAATCAGGCGGGGAATGAGCGAAATTTTTGAAGAGATCGGCGACAGGGTGGTGGTAAAAGCGGCCGGGACAACGGGTTCGGGCAGGTACCTGACCGGTGATTTCATCGGAGCCGACCTGATCCGCAACGAAATCACCGCACAGGCAACCGCTGCCATCGCATACGATCCGGAAGTAGATACCATTTTTGAGATCGGCGGGCAGGATTCAAAATATATCAGTATCGATAATGGCGTGGTGGTGGATTTTGAAATGAACAAGGTCTGCGCAGCCGGCACCGGTTCCTTCCTCGAGGAACAGGCTGAAAAACTGGGGATCAATATTGTCGGCGAATTCGGAACAATGGCACTTGGGGCGAAGCAGCCGGCAGGACTCGGCGACCGCTGCACGGTGTTTATGGAATCCGACCTGAACTCTTTCCAGCAGCGCGGGGTTGAAACCGACAACCTGGTGGGCGGACTGGCCTATTCGATCGTGCATAATTATATTCAGAAGGTGGTGCGCAAGAAGCGGATCGGGAAACATATCCTCTTCCAGGGAGGCGTTACCAACAACCGGTCTGTCGTGGCTGCCTTTGAACAGGTGACAGGAAAAAAGATCCATATCCCGCCCCATTTCGACGTGACCGGGGCCATCGGGGCCGCCATGCTGGCACGCGACCACGTGAAGGAATACAAGCTGAAGACCCGGTTCAAGGGGTTTGATATCAGCAAAATACCCTATACCGTCGACAAATTTACCTGCAAAGCCTGCTCCAACCAGTGCGAGATCAGGCGCGTACGGATCGAAGGCGAAAGCAAGCCGCTGTTCTATGGGGGCAGGTGTGAAAAATATGAACTGGATGAACGCAAGGGAAAAGGTGTGGGCATTCCCAATTTTTTCGAAGAGAGACTCGAAATGCTGCGGAACGGTTACGAAGAACAGCCTCCCGAAGAGGGAAAAATATCGATTGGCATTCCCCGCGGGCTCATGATTTACTACCAGCAGTTCCCGTTCTGGCGCACGTTTTTCGAAGACCTTGGGTTCAGGGTTGTTGTGAGTGAAACAACCAATAACCAGACCGTAAAAAAGGCCCTGAACCTGATCGTTGCTGAAACATGTTTCCCGGTGGAAGTAATGCACGGGCACATCTATGAAATGCTGGAAGATGAGGAAGTAGATTATGTATTTACACCATTCATTATCAATAACAAAGGGGAAAAGGACAATCCCACCACCAACTGCAACTGTCCCTGGGTGCAGACCTTCCCTTTCATGGTGAAGGCATCCGTCGATAAGAAGAAACGGGAAAAAATGCTGATCCCGGCCCTGAATTTCAGGTATTTCGGATCCGTAACCGCCAATGAGCTCTACAAGAGCCTGGGTAAAAAGTTCGGCATTTCGAAACGTCGCATCACCGTGGCCATGCACAGGGCAGACATGAAACAGACCGAATTTGAAAAGAAAGTGGCTGAAAGGGGACGCGAGGTTCTGGAAAACCTTCCGGAAGACAAGGAATGCGTCGCTGTTGTGGGACGTCCCTACAATACCGGCGACCCGGCATTGAACCTGAGCATGGTGGAGAAACTGATCAACCTCGATGTGGTACCCATTCCCATGGATTACCTTCCACTTGGAGAACAACATATCACGCGTGAATACGGACAGATGTACTGGCCCAACGGTCAGCGGATCCTCGCCGCAGCCAGGATCATTTCCGAACATCCAAAACTACACGCTGTCTACATGGGAAATTTCCGTTGCGGTCCCGACTCCTTCCTCTCCCATTTTTTTCACGAGGAAATGGCCGGGAAACCCTATATGGAGATCGAGATCGATGAGCACAGTGCAGATGCAGGCATGATTACGCGGTACGAAGCATTTCTCGACAGCCTGAAGGGATCGAAAGAGGAGACCTCTGATGAGCCGAAAATAATCAACCGTCCGGGTGTTTCTGCTACTTCCCCCATGGAAGGCAGAACCCTGTACTTCCCCTACATGAGCGATGCTTCCTACCTGGTGGCAGGGGCCTGCAGGGGATTCGGGATCCGTTCTGAATCACTGCCGATGCAAACGCAGGAAGACCTGGAACTGGCGCGCAAATATACTTCCGCGCGGGAATGCTTCCCGATGATCTGTACCACCGGAAGTTTCCTGAGCAAACTGATGGAACCGGGGATTGATCCGACGAAAGTGAGCTTTTTCATGCCCGACCACAACGGCCCTTGCCGCTTCGGACAGTACAACAAGTTCCAGCGGATCCTTTTCAACCGGCTGGGATTTGACAAGGCAGAGATCATCTCTCCCAGCAACGACAACAGCTATGAAGATATTTCAGGCGGACATGGTACCCGGCTGCGCATTAATATCTGGAAAAGTTTTGTGGCTTTCGATATACTGCGGAAATTCAAACAGGAACACAAGCCGTATGAACTGATCCCCGGCAATACTGACCAGGTCTATCAGCACGGTCTGGATCAGCTGATACAATGTGCCGAAAACGGGGCGAAGGATATTCCCGAAACACTGGAGCGCATCGGAAGGTCTTTCATGGAGATCCCCCTCTCGAATGGAAAACGCAAACCCGTGGTGGCTGTGCTGGGTGAAATATTCATGCGGGACAATCCGTTCTGCAGCGCTTACCTGGTCGACAGGCTGGAAAAGTTCGGAGCTGAGACATGGATCGCGGGACTCTCGGAATGGCTCGTTTATTCCACCATCCGGTACACCCGCGACAGCAAATGGAAAGGAGATTATGGCGGCATTTTGAAATCAAAGATACAGGAGCTGACACAAAACATGTCTGCCAGGAAGATCATCAAACCCGTGCAGGAGATGTTCGACCATCACCTTGAAGTCTCCGTAATGGAAATGCTTGAGTCGTGCGGGCCCTATGTGCACAGGCATTACGACGGCGACCCCGCCCCGAACCTGGGCACATCGGTTGCACTGGCCAAACGCGGTATCTCCGGGATCGCCAATATCGAACCCTTCACCTGCATGCCCGGAACCCTGGTCACCTCACTGTCCGACAGTTTCAGGGCGGACCATGGCAATATCCCGATGGTCGGAATCGCCTATGACGGACAGGAAGATGCATCCATTGAACTCAGGTTACAGGCCTTCATGCACCAGGCTTACCAGTTCAGGGATGAGAAGGGATTTACACATTTTAACAAACACCTGAATCGAGATAAAGTAAGCCAATCAGTCCTGGCGAAGTAACCAGGCGATCATGCCGCCAAACAACCAAACCCTTAACGCACCGGAAGCATCCTTGCAAAAGTGATCTCTTCCGGTGTTACTTTTGCCTGCACCACCAGCACCTCAACACCGGCAGCCATTGCTTTACCGAGCGCTGCTGCATACCCGGGGTCGATATCTGCTGCAGGCGCAAAGGAGTCCACATCCGTGCGCTGTACAAAATACAGCATGACCGCCCGCATTCCCTGTTCCTTCACCCTGGTCAGCGTTTCGAGGTGCTTCCGTCCGCGGGTGGTGACCGCATCCGGGAACATGGCCACATCCCCTACTTTCAGGGTCACATTCTTGACCTCAACAAAGCACTGCTCCTGTCCATTGGCAAGACAGATATCGAAACGGCTGTCTTCCCATTTCACCTCCCTCCGGTGCACAACGTACTGCTCAAAACCGGCAATCACTCCCTCCCTGATCCACTCGAAAGCCACCTGGTTGGGAATGCCTGTATTGATCCCAACCCAACCTTCGCCGATCCGGATCATCTCCCAGGTGAAACGCGTTTTGCGTTTCGGATCCTTCGCCGGGCTGAAGTATACCTCGGCGCCCTCTTCCAGGCAACTTTTCATAGAACCTGAATTGGCGCAGTGGGCAAGGATTACGGATCCGTCCTCCAGCGATATATCGGTAAGGAAACGTTTATATCTTCTGATCAGTTTCCCTTTTTGTAATGCTTCATACCTCATAGACACATACCTTGTTAAAAACCTGTCTTCTTATGATTTGGAAATCTTTTTTCGGATCAGGTGGTTGTTATTTCACTTCGAATGGTTTTATTCTTTAAATTTGTTTATGCTGCGCGCTGAACCCATGATCCGTTTTACGCATCCTGAATATAACGACAATATACTTACAACAGCAAACGGATGGAAATGATCATGAAGATTCTCTGTATATTGGACGCTTGTCATCATATGTTTTGAAATAAAAATGTAATAAAATGAAAAAAATTGTCGCCATTTCACTCACATTATTTATTGCTGCGCTCACCACTACCTCCTATTCCCAGGTTGTCACCAGGCTGATCAACAAGGCTGCCAACAAAGCCGAAGACAAGACCGAAGAACGCATCGAAGAAGAGGCTGACAAAGCAGTGGAAAAGCAGGTGAACAAAGCTTTTAACAAGCTTTTCGGAAAATCTGATGAAACATCCGATTCCACTGAATCTTCTGTTGATACCCCTTCCGCATCAGGCAGCGGAGGATCTGCTTCTTCAGCAAGTTCGCGGGCAGCAAGGAATGCATACCTGAACGCGCTGGGCATGTCCACCGGAACGGCCAATGTGAAACCCCTTTATGAATTCGACGGATATATAGAAATGTCTGTTTCAGAATTTGAAAAAGAAAAAGAAAAAGAAAAAACCATCTACACAACCTACATCGACTCCAGGTCATTCGACTATGGGATACAATTCAAGAGTCCTGAAGCGGAGGATTATTCACTCATGATCTTCGATACGGAGAACAACCTGATGGTCACCCTGTCAGATGCCGACGGGGAAAAAACCGGGTTTGCCATTTCCTTCACACCTGAACAGGCTGAAGCGATCGCAGAAGAGGCCAAAGAAGACAATGGTAACACGGATGCAGCGGCAGAGGATGCCTACAAAGCCTATAAAACAGGAAAAACCAAAAACATTCTCGGATACAAGTGTGAAGAATACCTCATCGAAGATGAAAAAGAGACCGTTACCATGTGGATCACCCGGGAGTTGAACAAGGAGATGAAAAAAACATACATGAAGAATTCCACATTCTCGGGACTGTTTTCATATGCATATTATACCGACGGGTTGGTAATGGAATATATCATCGAGGACAGGAAGGATGGTGACAAGAGTGTCATGACGGTCACCGATATCGATCTCAGCAAGAAATCCTCTTTCAATACCATGGGCTATACCATTATGGACATGAGCGGCATGATGCCCGAAGAGGAACCTGGCACCGAAAATTCCGGGGAAAACAACGGGGAAAACGGTGATAAGGAAGGAAATAACGGTGAGGAAGGCGGAGAAGATTAGACCGGATGGATTTAAGAGCGTTCCTTACAACTGCTGTCTTATCGCTTAAAAAGGAAGAAATTGTCAGCATCTTTGGCCCGGATCCCGGGAAATTCAATGACCTTTTCGCCCTTTCTTTCTCCAGGGACATGCCGATTTGCTGGCGTGCCACCTGGATCATGGATCACCTGTCAGAGGTACATCCCTGGCTGGCTGAAGCGCACATTGAAAGAATATGGAAAGAGATCCCCAGCCAACATCCCGACGGTGTTACACGCAGTGCCCTGAGGCTGCTTGCCCGGTACGAGATACCGGAAGACTTCCAGGGCGTTGCTGCGGATCTCTGCCTTTCATGGCTGGAGCAGGAGTCTGTCCCCGTGGCCATCAAGGCTTACAGTATGGAGATGCTGCTGAAGATCGCCACTGTATATCCGGAATTCACCAATGAGTTTATCACTGTTATTGAAACGCAGTCACCCCACAATTCAGCCGGGTTTAAAGCCCGCGCACACCATATCACAAGGGCCATGAGAAAACTCTGACCATTACCACAGCAGGACAAAAGCCAGACACAGATAACATTGGTTATCTTTGACACTGAATTCTAATCACAATGCAACATGGCAGACCCGGACTTCTGTTTTATACTTTACAGGCCGGCAGTACCCGGAAATATCGGTGCTGCTGCACGTGCCATAAAAACCATGGGGTTCAGCGAACTCCGACTGGTTGACCCGGCAGATCATCTTTCCGATGCGGCAAAAATGATGGCACATGGCTCGCATGACATACTGGAAAACAGCAAGGTATACCCAACTTACGAAGCCGCGGTGGATGATATCGATTTCATCGTGTGCACCACCGCGAAAAAGAAGGGTGCCAAGGTGGACTACGTCCCATCCGGGCAACTGAACGGGTTTATTGCTGAAAAAATTCCGGTTACGCGCAGGATCGGGATCGTGTTCGGAACCGAGGAAAGCGGATTACCCAATTCCATCCTGTTGACTGCAGATGCCGGTGTGACCATTCCCATGGCCACCACCCACCCTTCCCTGAACCTTGCCCAGTCGGTAATGGTCATCGCCTACGAATTATCCGGCCTGCTGCACGGTGATGCATCTGGCAGGACTTCAACACAGGTGCCCGGGGGAGCGCAGCAACAGCTGAATACCACAGGAGCTCAGCAACAAAAAGCGAACATCAAAACGCCGGAATGGGAAGGGTCTGCGACAGTGCTGCAACAGCCAGAGGCCTGGCGGCAACTGCGTGAACGAACTGCAGCGATCCTCCAGCAGGCAGGAATCCAGCCCGGCACTCCCCTGTTTCACCGCATCCTGGAACGCATGTCGTTTATGAAAGCTTCGGATGCCCGCCTGGCCCATTCGGTGACCAGCAAGGTGATGGATATGCTGGATCGTCAGGTCAAGGGCTTCCGGGAGCAGTGATTCAACCGATGGGAGCCTGCACCAAATGCATCATCCTTTTTTAATAGGTTTCCTCGAGAATAGTAAACCCGATGTTATCGATACTTACCATTCCATCCTGTGCCCGATCAAACACAAATTGAATCGAAGACAATTTTTCTTTACCAAATCCGGAATTACCGGAATAAAAGTACTGCAAATTGATTTCGACATGCTGGGGTACAGGCTCCGGCGCTGCGTCGAAATTAAATGCCTTTAATTTATACAGCGGGATTTGCACAGGCACCATGAGCGGGTAATGCTCCGAAACGGCCACACTTACTGTATTCCCTGCCTGGTCGGTCAGCAAGATCGTAAACCCGGTTTCCCCCGGCTCCTCGTCACCCGATTCATACCATGCGGGTCCGGTCTCCCTGTTATCCTGAACGGTGTCGCCGTCATTCAACTCATCGCTTTCCGGCACTTTCGCCAATAGATGGTTTTCAATGACCCCAACGGGCCCTGGGGTATCAGCTGCATCGGAAGAATCCCGCAGTGCTGGTGCGTGCCCATTGTCCAATTCTTCCCGGCTCTTCCTTTCCGGAAGTTTCTCCGGATTCATTCTTTCACCCGGGTACCGGTCGAGCACCGCCACATCAAATTGGAATGCACGGAACGGTTGTGCCGTCAGATCGATTGGCGGGTCAAAACGGATCATGTAGTTTCCGGGGGAATCAGCACCACTGTTGTTCCATCCGATCATTGCCGTTTTCGTTCCAAGGGTTCCTTTGCGCAATTCATTTTCTTCTTCAAACAGGGCAGCCAACCCATCAAATTCAATAGCAGCGCTGCCGCCCAAAGAAGTGGTAAGCAAGTCCACATCCTCTTCAAAATCAGCAATGATGTACGTCTTGTTGTCAGCAAACTGGCTGATATAGCCGGCTTCCGGAAGCCAGTCACGTCCGGTGCGATGGTCCCGGAACAACTGCACATAACCTCTCTCTTCATCCAGTGCTGCCTTTACAAAAGCAGTAATACAGACAAGTGCCGCCTGCTGCTGTGCTTCGGCACCCAGCAGCACCCTCCGGTTCAGCAACAGTCCGTTCGGATACCCCGCATCATTCACTCCCCAGCTCGTGTTGAACTGGCCATGATTGGCATTCAGGATGTATAACCCGGCTTTGAAATAATAGTCTGAATCAGCGTACCGGATCCTGTTGAATTGGTGCAGTCCCATGTAGGAATCCAGGTCCGCATCCATGGATCCCTGTATCGCCAGGTAATTCACATCCGAAAGCGGCGTAGGACGGTTCCCGGGGGTATACTGTCCGTCCACCGGGGCGATGGCGACAATTCCCCGGATACCGAATCCGAAATCAAATTTTTCGCTTGCATCGTCGGGGAAACAGGGCAGTTCGTTAAAGCAGGCAGCGATGCTGACGGCTTCTCCGCCGCGTGAATGGCCGACCAGGATCACCTGCCCGGTATCTGCTTTCCCAAAAAAAACCGAAGCACTGTCACTGTTCCAGCTTCGCAGCAGCTCCAAATGCTTCAGTAACAGCCAGCCCCGGGCGTCATTCTCTTCTTCAAGAGAGTGGTTGAAATCTGTGAGGCCGTGGTTCAGGAAATTTTCATCAACGGATACGGCAAGATAGCCATGAGATGCCAGGTGTTCCGCAAGGTAGGCATAGCCGGCATCTGAAAAATCCCTGTCAAAATGATTGCCATGCACAATCAGTATCACAGGGAAGGGGCCTGTACCCTCAGGCATCCAGACCCGCCCGTTCAGCGGCAACTCCCCCGGTCCGAACCCCCAGAAGGCGCTGCGCAGTCTTCCGGGAAGCCGGTCCCAGCCTCCGAGGAACACGCTGCCATCAACTGTCCCGGACAGGATCGGTACTGTTTCACCAAATTCTTTCCTGTGCTTGTCGCTGCCGGCCCCATAGGTCAGCAAATCAACACCGAAAGCTCCCGGCTGAGAAGGATCAGGAAGTG
>Ga0180429_10003056_pt1 | contig 13642 bp, 7 predicted proteins | sample SS_ome_FD_132428 | JGI IMG/M metagenome (GOLD analysis project Ga0180429, IMG submission 132428) | Hypersaline lake sediment archaeal communities from the Salton Sea, California, USA - SS_1_S_1 metaG | ecosystem: Environmental > Aquatic > Non-marine Saline and Alkaline > Hypersaline > Sediment ...
ACCGATGGCAGGTTCGATGCTGCAACCCGGTCCCCAGCCGCCGTCGGCAGCGACCGATTCGCTGATCGAGGCCCTGGCGGAGGTCCGCCGATTCATCGACCCACGGCTCGAGGAATTGGTTGCCGCGTCGGACGATGTTCCCCCGCGGCTTCGCGAGGCGATGCGGTATGCCCTGCTCGCGCCGGGCAAGCGGCTGCGGCCGGCATTGGCACTCTGGGCCGCGGAGGCCTGCGGGAGCAGCTGGGAGGCTGCGGCGGCGTGTGCCGCAGCGGTGGAGATGATCCATGCGTATTCGCTGGTGCACGACGACCTGCCTGCCATGGACGACGACGATCTCCGTCGCGGGCGACCGACCTGCCATCGGGCCTTCGACGAGGCGACCGACATTCTCTGCGGCGACGCCCTCCAACCGCTCGCCTTCCAGACGCTTGCATCCGGCCTGCCGCCGGAAATCGCCGGGGTTGGCTGCGGGATCCTGGCCCGGGCAGCGGGCGGCGGCGGTCTGGTCGGCGGCCAAGCCGATGACCTCGCTGCCGAGGGGGGCGCGGTCTCCGGCTCGCCAGAGGCACGGCTCGAGGCTCTCGAACGAATCCACCGCCGCAAGACCGGGGCGCTCTTCTCGGCCTCGCTGGCGCTCGGCGGCCTCGCCGGTGGTGGCAACGCCCAATTTTCCGCCGCGATCGAACGATATGGACGGGCCTTCGGGCTCGCCTTCCAGATCGCCGACGATCTTCTCGATGCGGAAGGCACCCAGGAGGCGATGGGCAAGCGGGTCGGCAAGGACGCCGACCGAGGCAAGCTCACCTTTCCGGTCGTGCTGGGCATCGATGAGAGTCGGAGGCGGGCCCGGCGACTCGCTGACGAGGCGGCCGAGGCCTGCGGTAGCCTTGGCGGCCGCGGCGAGAAGCTCGCGGCCCTGGCCCACTGGATCGTGCACCGCAGCCACTGACACTCAGCCCCCGAGGAGACGCCGGCACGCCGACGAACCGCCATGGAAGCCATCCTGCCCCGCATGCTGAGCCCGCAGCAACTCGAGGAGCTTTCCATCGAGCAGCTCGAGCAGCTGGCTGCCGAAATGCGGCGGGCCCTCTGCGAGGTGGCGGCAACGCGGACGGCTCACTTTGCCTCCAACCTCGGCGTGGTCGAGCTCTGCCTCGCCCTGCATCGCGTCTTCGATTTCAGCCGCGACCGCCTGATCTGGGACACCGGCCATCAGATCTATCCGCACAAGCTGATCACCGGCCGGTTTTCGCAATTTGGCACGATCCGCACCAAGGGTGGCCTGATGGGCTACCCAAACCCGGAGGAAAGTCCCTACGACCTGTTCATGACCGGTCATGCCGGCTGCAGCGTTTCCTCGGCGTTGGGCCTGGCGATGGGAGACCTGCTCAAGGGGGAGGCCGAGCGACGCAGCGTGGCGGTGATCGGTGACGGGGCCCTGCCATCGGGAATCGTGTTTGAGGCCCTCAACAATGCCGGCTTCCTGAAGCGCCGGCTGCTGGTGGTCCTCAACGACAACAAGATGTCGATCTGTCCCCGCGTGGGGGCTCTGGCTGAGTATCTCGACACCGTCCGCACCAACTCCTGGTACCGCGGGATCAAGCAGGAAGTGGGTGGCCTGATCAAGGGCGTGCCGATGGTCGGAGAGTCGATGGAGCGGATGCTCAACAACGTCAAGGATTCGATCAAGACCTCGATCCACGGCGGGGCCCTGTTCGAGGCGATGGGGGTGCGGTATTTCGGCCCGGTCGACGGCCACTCCCTGCCGCAGCTGATCCGCTACCTCGAACTTGTCAAAGACGCTGAAGGTCCCGTGCTGCTGCACGTCTTCACCGAGAAGGGCCATGGCTTCAAGCCGGCCGAGGCCGACCCGGTGTTCTTCCACACGCCGGCCCCCTTCGAGTGCGACGACGACGACTGCGTAATCTCGGTCAAGAAGTCGTCGACACGGGCCTATACCAATGCCGCAAGCGACGCGATTGCCGCCGCGATGCAGGCCGACGACACGGTGACCGTGATCACCGCGGCGATGTGCCAGGGCAACAAGCTGGAGAAGGTTCGCGAGGCCTTTCCGGAGCGTTTCTTCGATGTCGGCATCTGCGAATCACACGCGGTGGCCTTCGCCGCGGGGCAGGCCAAGGCGGGCTGCCGGCCGATCGTCGACATCTACAGCACCTTCCTGCAGAGGTCCTACGACCAGATTTTCCAGGAGGTCGCCCTGCAGAACCTGCCGGTGGTCTTCATGCTCGACCGGGCCGGGCTGACCGGCCCCGACGGCCCGACCCATCACGGCAGCTACGACCTCGGCTATCTCCGGCTCTTCCCCAACATGACCGTGCTCGCACCCGGCGACGAGCATGACCTCGCCGAAATGCTTCCCTGGGCGATCAGCCAGCCGGGGCCCGTGGCAATTCGCTACCCCAAGGCAGCGGTGGCGACGATCGAGGCAGACCGCGAGCCGATTCACGCCGGCCGCGGGGAGTGGATCTGCCGCGGTGAGGACGGCCTCGTGATCGCCTGCGGCACGCTCCTGGAAGGGGCGGCCGAGGCGGCCCGCCAGCTGCGGGCTGAAGGGCTCGAGATCGGCCTGCTCAACGCCCGGTTCGTGAAGCCGCTCGACACCGCCACGATTCTTCCAGCGATCGCGGCCTCACCCTGGACGATCACGCTCGAGGAGAACACGCTGCCAACCGGCTTCGGGTCGGCGGTGCTCGAGGCGGTTGCCGATGCTCGCGTGGCCGGGGAGCCGGCTGACAGCGGGCCGATCCTGCGGCTGGGGCTGCCCGACCGATTCGTGGAGCACGGCGATCGTGGCGAGCTGCTTTCCGACCTGGGCCTCGACGCCGCCGGCGTGGCGGCTGCCTGTCGCCGGCTCGCGGGACGACCCTCGGAGCCGCTCCCGACGGAGACCGCCGCGTCACTCGGATGACCGCCTTCTCCTCGCGACTCCGCGCCGGCACGCCGGCTCCCTCGGCCATGCGGGTGGTGCTGGCAGGCTCGTCGGGGCTCGCCACCGTGGCTCGCCATGCCGGGCAGATCGGTGGCGTCCTCCGCAAGGCCGGCCATGAAGTGCTCGAATATCTCTCCGGTGAGATCAACCCGCTTGGTGAACCGCCGGCCGAGGGGCACACGACCGAGCCCTTCACGGCGGCCGGCGATATCGATCTGGTGGTGGTCCTCGGGGGCGACGGCTCGATTCTGAGGACCGCCCGTTGGATGGGCTCCCGCCAGACGCCGGTCCTCGGCGTCAATCTCGGACGGCTCGGCTTCCTGGCCGACTACCAGCCCGACGAGGTGGCCGAGGTGCTCGAGGAGATCGCCGGCGGCCGGTTCCGACTGGTCGATCACCTGCTGCTGGAGGCCTCGCTGCACCGCGAAGGCCGCTGCCTGCTCTCGGCCCTGGCGGTCAACGAGGTCTCGGTCCTCGCGGGGCCGCCCTTCACCATGATCGAGATCGCCTTGCAGGTCGACGGCGAGCCTGCCACGACCTTCCGCGGCGACGGCCTGATCGTGAGCACCCCCGTCGGCTCCACCGCCCATTCGCTCTCCGCGGGCGGTCCGATTCTCCGCAAAGATCTTGATGCCGTGCTTTTCACGCCGCTCAATCCCCACACGCTCACCAACCGGCCTGTTGTCGACTCCGCCTCCCGTCGCTACGAACTGGTGGTGCCCGCCCCCAACGAGGGCTCCGCCTGCGTGGTTGACGGCCGGGTGGTCAGCTCGCTCCGGCCGGGGGACCGGATCGAGATCACCCGCGGAATCCCACGCTTCACGCTCGTCGAAGCCCGCCATCACGGCTACTACTCCACCCTTCGTGAAAAACTCCACTGGGGCGGAGGGCCCCATGCCGCCGGCCGCTGAGCGGCCGGCGGCTCGCCTTGCGGCGGCGGGCGGATTCGGGCGAGACTCTCCCTCGATGCAAGTCATTTTCAGAACCGTGTTGGTGGTCGCGACGGGGCTGGCCTCACCGGCGGTGATTGCCGACGGATCCGCCGACGGCCCGGGCCCCTGGAGGCTCATCTACCGCTACGATGCCGACGAGCCGATCCGCATGGCCGTCCGCCACCGGGCGGTGACCGACACGTCAATCGCCGGTGTCACCGAGTCGGTCGAAACCTCCACCGATTCGACAAAGGTCTGGAGAGTGGTCGAGCAGGACGCCGACCGGGCCACGCTCGAGCATTCCGTGGAGGACGTCCGCATGATCTCCCGCTCGAGCCGGCACGGTAGCGTGCGGTGGGACAGCCGCGGCGAGGAGCCGCCGCCGCCCGGCTACGAGAGCGTGCCGCAGTCACTCGGCGTGCCTCTCTCGCGGTTCACCGTGGATGCCACAGGCCACCTGCTCAAACGCCGCGATCTCAGACCGATGCCCGCGTCCAACTCCGGCGACTTGGTGGTGGTGCCGCTTCCTCGCGAACCGGTGGCGATCGGCGACACATGGGAGGTGCCCGACGAACTCGTGGTCGAACTGCCCGGTGGCCCGCGAAAGGCGGTCCGCACCCGGCTCCGCTACCGTCTCGAGGAGGTCGCCGATGGCATCGCCTCGATCGACGTCGACACCACCGTGCTCACGCCGATCGACGATCCGCGGATCGAGAGCCGGCTGCTCGAGAGAATCTGGGACGGCAGGATTCTCTTCGACGTCGACCGGGGCCGGGTGATCCGTCGCAGCCGCGAGATGGACCGCCGTGTGGTCGGCTTCAACGGCCCCCAGTCGAGCCTCCGCTACCGGGCTGAGCTCGAGGAGCGGCTCCTCGAGGATTCGCCCGACTCCTGAAGCCCTCTGGCAGACCTGTTTGAGAGTCTGTCAGCCGGCCCGCAGCAGCTCCTCGACGCGGCGGAGGGCCTCCTCGGCGGTCCAGCTGGCATCGGCAAACCGCACCGTGGCCTGCTCATCGAGCCAGCGGGCGACCGTCTTGCGGGCGGCGATCACCGTCGAGTGGCTGCGGCGGCCGAAGTAGCTGCCGATCTCGGCGAGTGCCGCCGAGGTGTGCTTGCGGGCCAGGAACATCGCGAGCATCCGGGGATGGTTCACCGTCCGCGTGCGACGGGACGACTTGAGGCTGTCGGCCTCCAGACCGAAAGCGGTGCAGATGGCCTGCTCGATGTCGGCCAGGCGGACGCCGCGGCCGCTCGCCCGCACGAGATCAGCCAGGGCCTCCTCGGCAAGCGCCGGGGTGACCGCCATGCCGAGCATGTGCGAACTTGCCTCGAGCCGATTGATGGCCCCGATCAGCTCGCGGGCGTTGCGGGTCAGGTGCCCGGCCACGTAGTCGACCACGGCCGAATCGAGCTCGAGCCCGCGACGGGCCGCGAGTCCCAGCACGATCCCCCGCCTGACCTCGATGTCGGGGGTGTCGATGCGGGCCGTCATGCCACCCTCGAGCACGGCCGCGACTTCCTCACCGAGTTCGGCCAGGGCCGCCGGTTCCCGGTCGGCGGCAAGAACCAGCTGCCGTCCCTGCCGTTGCAGGCTGTCGATCGTGTGGTGCAGTTCCACGATCGTCGCCCGCTTGCCGATGAAAAACTGCAAATCGTCGATCAAGAGCACATCGACACAGCGGTAGGAGCGACGGAATGCCGGCAGCCCGCCGCCGTGCAGGGCCTGCAGAAAGGCCGTGGTGAACTGCTCGGCCGAGACCATCAGCGTTGTCAGCCCGGGACGACGCTCGCGAAAGGCGGTGGCGATCCCTTCGAGCAGGTGGGTCTTGCCGACACCGCTGCTGCCATGCACCAGCAGGGGCGAAACCTCGCCGGGCCGCTCCACCGCCATCCCGGCGGCGGCCCGAGCCATGCGGTTGCTCGCTCCGGTGACAAACGCCTCGAGGCTTGCCCGCCGGCGGCAAAGACGCCCGTCGGGCCGAGTTGACCGGCGAACCTCCGCCCCGGGAGCCTGCGGAGCAAGATCGATGCTGACCGCCTTGCGGCTTTTCGCCTTCGCCGGCCCGCGGGAGGCGGCGGGGGCCTGCCGGGAGCCTCTCTCGGGGATCGCGCCGGGGGCCTCCTCCGCGGCGGCCGGCGTGCCGACGTCCGGGGCCGCCGACGGCAGCGACTCGGCGAGACGAAATTCAACCGGCGTGCCCGGCCCGCAGACTGTCGCCACGGCAGCCTCGAGTTCACCGCGAAGGGTCCGACGCACGAAATCGAGGTTGAAACGACTCTCGCCCTCGATCACAACCGCCTCGTGCTCGAGGACGATCCGGCAGGCCTCGTCAAACCACAGCGAGAAACGACGCGGCCCGAGATGCTCGCGAATCGCCTCGAGCAGTTCCTGCGAAGGCTCGCAACCGGCCCGCCCTGCGAGCGGCGTGTCGGGGTTCCCGCCGGCATTGGGGTGCTTTGCAACCGTCCGCCCAGAAAGCGTACCGCCAGAGAGCTTGCGGCCGGAGTGCTTGCCGCCTGAGAGCTTCGCCTTGACCGAGGCGGATTCCAGTGCCATGGCGACATCATGCAGCATCCTTACCAAGCCTCCGGGGTCAGAAGCACCGGCGCATCCATTCAACGGTTTCGGGAGGCTGCGAACCACTCCGGCAAGTCGCCCGCCGGGCGTACTCACCGAGGCCATCCGCCGGCCTCCCGAACGAAGTCGGATTGTAGAAGTGACAGCAGTGCTGTCAAACGATGCGGCAAGGCCCGGCTCACCATGCTTTGCCGCCGGCGGGCGACCGCGGAAATCGAGCCGTAGTTCCGGCTTGGCCGGGCGGAGCGTTGCACGTTCGTACAGAGACGGCGACGGGTGGATAACCTGTCTGCCGACTGCGACTCACCGAACTGATGCGGCCTGGGACGACCAGGCCTCGCAGGCCGCGAGTTCCTCATCGAGCGGCACTCCAGGCGGCCCCTCGAGCCGGGCAGCCCGCCGGGCGATCCGCGATGGCTCACGGCGGGCGACGGTGGCGTTGGGCCGTCGCGTGCCGGCAACGGCCCAGGCCTCCGCCGCGTCGGAGAGCATGGCCAGCAGCCGCTCCACGCCCGCCCGGTGGTACTCCAGGCCCTCGCGGTCGAGGTCGGGTGGCACCCGCACTCCGCGGCTGACCAACGCCCTCGCCCGCGTGTAGGGACGGGGAACCGCGAAGCGGTCCCAGGTTCGCATCCGCCAGGGTCGCTCGTAGCCGAAGCCCATCGCCACGATCGGAATCCCCAGCGTGCTCGCCAAAAAAACACAGCCGGGGGCGAGCCGGCGGCGGGGCCCACGTGGCCCGTCCGGCGTGATCGTGAGGTTCGAGTGGGCGGCCCGCTCGGCGAGCTCGCGGAGGGCGACCGAACCCCCGCGAAAAGTGCTTCCCCTGACCACGCCAAAGCCCATCATCCGGGCCACACGATCGAGCACGTTGGCGTCGAAGTGCCGCGAGAGGAGCATCGCGGTGTTGGAATGGCCGCGAAGGTGCAGCGGGAAGAGGATGTTCTCGTGCCAGAAGACGTAGATCTTCGCGCCGCGGTAGCGGGGATCGACCGGATCGACGCTCGGATCATGGAAATCGACCGCGTAGTCGAGCGTCGACATCCAGCGGCCGATCGACGCGGTGGCCAGCAGGGAAACCAGACCGATCGAGGTCGGCGAGGTGAACTTCACGTCGGCGATTCCTTCCCTCCGGCATCCGACTCGATCCAGACGCCCTCGAAGACCTCCTCGGCAGGGCCCGTCATGAAGACCTCGCCCCGCTCGACCCACTCGAGCACCAGCTCCCCGCCTGGAAGTTCGGCGGTGATCGCCTCCGCGGTCAGCCCGGCGAGCACCCCGGCCACGCAGACCGCAGAAGCTCCCGTGCCACAGGCCTGGGTGATGCCGCTGCCCCGCTCCCAGCTCCTCATCCGCACCCGCTCCCGGGAGAGCCGCTGCACGAAATGCACGTTCGTCCGCTGAGGAAATGCCGGGTGCGTCTCGATCGCCGGGCCGACCGTTTCCAGAGGCACCGCGGCCACGTCGAGACAGAAAAAAATCGCGTGGGGGTTGCCCATCGACACCGCCCAGAGCCGCGGGTCGAGCCCGGCCGCCTGCTGCCATTCGCCCCCCGGCACGAGCCCCGGGATTTCCCGGCCGACCGCCGTCGCGACCGCTTCCCCGGGAATCGACACCGGCACCTCGGCCGCCTCGAGGATCGGCCGTCCCATGGCGACCTTCACGCGAGAAAGGGTCGGCGACTCGCGATGGACCTCCAGGCTCAGCACGCCGCGGCCGGTCTCGATCGGCACGGTCCCCTCCGCCGCATGGCCCCGCGACACGACCAGATGGGCCACGCACCGCACGCCGTTGCCGCACATCTCGGCCTCGCTGCCGTCGGCGTTGAACATCCGCATCCTCGCCGCCGCCCGGGACGTGGGCTCAACGAGGATCAGGCCGTCGCCTCCCACGCCCCGGTGACGATCGGCGATCCGTACCGCCAACCGCGAAGGGTCCGGCGGCAGCGCGATGGCAAACCCGTCGAGGTAGACGTAGTCGTTGCCGGCACCGTGCATTTTGACGAAGGGAATTCGCATCCGGCCTGTCCTTTTCGGCTCCCGCCCACCGGGCCTTTCCCGGCGGAGCCATGCAATGTAGCAATCACAGCCCGATCGGGCGGGCCCGGGACAATCCCGGTCAGCTACCGCCGGGCTCCGCCACCCCGCGGATCCTCGGCGAGTCCGCCGGGACGCTGCGACTGGAACTTCTGCAGCAAGGCGTTGACGGTGGGGAAGGCCTCGCTGGTCATTTCCGGGTCGGCCAGGGTGCCGTCGACGTGGATCAGCATGAACTGGCCGCTGGCGCCGCCGAGCATCCGCTTCATCACCGGGAGCTGGGTCTGCGAGTCGCCCATGACCGAGCGGAAGGTGAGGTGCACGTTGGAATCGAAGTCGACCTCACCATTGCCCACGAGGCTCACCGCGTCGCCGCAGAGTTCGACCGTGTCGAGGTAGGCATGGGGACCCTCGATACGGAAATCGACCAGGCTTGAACCGAAGGCGGTGCGGTCGGGTGCCTTGATCCGCAGGACCTTCAGCAGGGCCACCACCAGCGGCAGTTCGTAGAGGTTGCCCTCCTTGAGCCGCAGTTCGCCACGGCCCGAGAGGGAGTGGCTTGCGCCGCGGATTCCGGCCAGCTCGATTCCCCCGCCAAGCCGGCCCCGGTAGGTCGTGGAGGCTCCGCTGAGGTCGGCGGCGATGCGCTCCAGGCCCACGTCGTCGATGCCCGCTGCCAGGCGGAACCGCCCGTCGGCGGCAACCCCGCCGTCGAGGCTCAGCCGACCACCGGCAAGGCGGGCCTCCAATGGACGAGCAGGCTCATCGCCGGCGGCCGCTTCGCCGAACCGCACGCCGCCGGAATCCATCGCCAGGGGACCACGAATGCGGGTGAACTGCAGACCCCGCCAGATCGCGCTGTCGATCTCGAGGTCGCCTCCGGCCTGCCAGCGACGGCCGTCGCTTTGGCCGACAAGCCGCAGGCCGCCGTGGATGTGCTCCAGCGGGCTACCAATGTCGAGGGCTCCCTGCTCCATGTCGATCCGCATGTCCCAGGCAGCCGCCGCCGGACCGGCCTGGCGACCCTCGAGCCGGGTGGAGTAGACATCGAGCGAACCGGCCAGCGAGAGCAAACCCCGCGGCCGGACCGCGGATATCGCGGCATGGAGGCCGTCGGGCAGGGCCTGCAGAAGGTCGTGATCGATCCGGAAACGATCGGCGGTGAGCGAGGCGAAAGAGACATGCCAGCCGTCGTCGGGCGTGAACCGGCAGGTCCCCTCGGCCGCTACGTTCGTGCGGTCGTGGCTGCCACGGATGCCCTCGAAGGCCAGCCGTCCATCCCGCCAGCGAAGCCGTCCGCCGAGCCGCTCGATGCGGTAGGGGAACCAGGCCGGCTCGATCGAAACGGTCTGCCCGTGGGGCGTGGCCTCGACGCTGACATCGGTCTTGCGGGTCGACACACGGTGCCGCACCACGGCTGAGACGTCGATCGTTCCGCGAGGTGCGATGTCGTTCCAGATTCTTCGCATTCCCGGAGGGAGGGCGTCTCGCAGTTCGTTTTCAAGCACCACCTCGGTCCCCGTGATGTCGAGCGTCAGTATCCCGTCGCGGTCCTCGAGCGGCACGAGTTCGCCGGAGCAGCGGATCACGCCGGTGTCATTGACACCGCTGCATTCCTCGATCGTCCAGTGGTCGTCCTGCATCCGCACGCGACCGGTCACGTGGGAAACGGGATAGGGAAAGAGCCCGTAGGCCAGCCGACAGTCGGTGAGCCGGAGACCCAGTTCGTTGGAGCGGCCCCGTGGCAGGTCGGGATCACGGTGATGACGGAAGGCGAAGTCGAAGGATCCTGCAAGGTGCAGCGACCGCACGATGTCGGCGGCCTTCGGCGGCATCGCGGCAAGCAGGCTGTCATCGACCCGCATCCCCTCCCCGCGAACCTCGACCACGCCGCGAGCCCGGGGGCCGGGCGAGGTGAACGAGCCGTTGACCTGCACCGCGTGGCCCCCCGCACGTCCGGTGAGATGGATCGTCAGCAGATCACCATCGAGAACCACGGTGCCCACGGTGCGATCGAGCCGGTAGGGGAAGCGGTAGTGGGTCAGCGAGAGGTTGCGGCACCGCAGCGAGACCTGAGGATGGATTACGGCACCGCTGCGGGAGAGATGGGCTCGCAGATCGACCTCTCCGGCCGGGAGAAGCTTGCGAAACTGCTCGGCGAGCACCTCCGGCAGCAGCGGCTCCCAGTGGCGGCCGAGATGGAGCCGTTGAGCCTCGAGTTCGAACTCGAAATCGGCATCGGGGCTCCAGGCTTCGATCCGCCCGCTGCCCGTGATCGACGTGGCGGCCGACCTGGCCGTGAATCGCTCGCAGGTGGCACCCTCGCGGTCGGCCTCGAACTGTGCAGTGATGTCGACAAGCGGGAAGGGAATCGACGGATGCTCAAAGCGACCCGCCTCGAGCCGCCCGCGAAAGGCGGCCGCAATCTCCCCGGGGCGGTCGAGCGAGCCGCTGGCGGTGCCCGCAAGGTTGACCCGCCCGCGAAGGGCCCGCGGCCAGTCCTCGCCGCCGCCGGGCAGGGGCAGCGACGCGACGAGGCCCGGGGGCAGGAGGCTGACAAGCCGCTCGGAGAGTTCGATCGATTCGACCGAGCCGGCAAGATCGAAGCTCCGCGTTGCGACATCCACCCGGCCCTCGAGGGAAAGCTTGCCGAAGAGGTCGCCCCCGCCGGTCACCCGGATGTTCGCCGAGCTGGCGGCCTGCGGCTGCAGTTCGACATCGAGGTCACGCAACGCGAGCCGGGCCTCGCCATCCTCGACAAGCACCGCCGCGTCCTCGATCACGACCGGCAGCAGCTCGCCGCCCTCGCCGCGGGGTACGAGCCGGGCGAGGTTCCAGCGGCCGTCGGAAAGCCGCACCGCATGCAGTTCGACCCGCCGCACATGAACCCCGGTGATCGCGGGCGGGCCGGAGGCGAGCTCCGCAAGGCTCGTACCGCAGGCGAGCCTGATTTCATCGATTCTCGCGAGCCTTGACGAGCGGCCGGGCAGTTCGGGAGCCATGAGGGTCACTCCGCGAACCACAATTCCCCGGCCTTCGTCGAGCTCGGCGGCATCCACGGAAACCGCGAGGGTGGGGAAGGTTTCCGCGAGCCGTTGGGCGACCCGCTGGCGAACATGCTCATCGACCTGCGAAGTGCCGACTGCGGCGGCGGCGATCACGAAAGCCACCGCCACCGGCAGGGTCCACCGCACGATCGTCCAGAGCATGTCGGCGAGTGTGTGCACGGCCGCAGAACCGAGAGAAGCGGACCGCGGCTGCCGGCCGGATGGCCGCATGGTCCGCGGAAGGTCAAGGGGCGGGGACGGTAGCGGCAGGCTCGCCGGCGGGTCAAGGCACCGCCGGCGGCGGCCACACCACCCAGATTCCACAGCCCCCCCTGCCCTGCTATGCTGCGGGGCCTTTGGATTTCCGGGTCCCGCATGGGGCCCTTGCCGCACGAGGATCCGGTCATGGAAGCCCTACCACCCGCCTCGACGCCCCCCAATGCTCAGCGACTGCTGTGGGCCGGATTCATGGCGATCCTCGCCGCGGGGGTCGGCTTTTCGATCCGGGCCGGCATTCTCGGGCAGTGGGCAGAGCAGTACGGCTTCACCCAGACCGAGCTCGGCGCGATCACCGGCGGCGGACTGACGGGATTTGGGATCATCATCCTTCTCTCGAGCCTGATCGCCGACCGCATCGGATTCGGGCCGTTGATGTTCCTCGCCTTCGGGATGCACATCGTCTCGGCCGCCCTGACCCTCGCCACGGGCACCGCCTATGCCGCCGGCGGCAAGCCGCTCGCCTTCCAGTGTCTCTTCTGGGGCATGTTTCTCTTCGCGATCGGCAACGGTATCGCGGAGGCGGTGGTCAACCCGCTGACGGCCACGCTCTTCCCCAAGAACAAGACCCATTACCTCAACATCCTGCACGCAGGCTGGCCCGGCGGCCTGATCGTCGGCGGCCTGGCGAGCTTCCTGATGGCCGGCGGCGAGTCGGTCAAGCCGGTCGCCTGGCAGATCCAGATTTCGCTGTTCCTCGTGCCGGTGGTGCTCTATGGGCTGATGATGCTCGCTCAGCGGTTTCCCAAGAGCGAGGCGAGCTCCTCCGGCGTGGCCTATCGCGACATGCTCGGTGAGGTCGGACTGCTCGGCGGCCTCGTGATCTGCGGCCTTTTGGGACTCTTCTTCCGCAGTGACCTCGGGTTCTCGCCCCCGCTCGCCGGCGTGCTGGCGGGAGGCCTGTTTCTCCTTTTCGGGATCGCCACCGGCTTCCGAGCCGGCCACCTGCTGCTGGCCTTTTTGCTCATCGTGCAGGGCATGGTGGGCTTTGTGGAACTGGGCACCGACTCCTGGATTGCCAAGATCACCGGGGCGATCATGGAGAGTCCTGCCTCGGGGCTGCTGCTGTTTGTCTACACCTCGGGGCTGATGTTCATCCTGCGGTTCTTCGCCGGTCCGATCGTGGAGCGGATCTCGCCGCTCGGGCTGCTGGCTGTCTCGGCGGCCTTCGGCGGGATCGGTCTGACCATGCTGGGAAACGCCGAGGGGGCCTTGATGTGCGTCGTGGCTGCGACGGTCTACGGCATCGGCAAGACATTCCTCTGGCCGACGATGCTCGGCGTGGTCAGCGAGCAGTTTCCCAAAGGCGGTGCGATCACGATCGGCGCCGCCGGCGGCGTGGGCATGCTTTCGGCGGGCCTGCTGGGCGGGCCGGGCATCGGCTTCCTGCAAGACACCAATGCCTCGGCAAGGCTGCAGCAGGCCGACCCCGCCGTCTATGAGCGGTACAAGGTGCCCGACGAGAAGGCCAATGAGTTTCTCGGCTTCCGCACGGTGGGCCTCGACGGGGCCCGGGTGGGCGTGCTGGAGGATGGCGGCAGCGAGGCCCTGCGGGCCCTCAAACTCCTCAGGGAGCAGGCCAAGCCGGAGGCGATCGCCAACCAGCAGCAGCTGGTGGACTGGTGGGAGCAGGAGGCCAAGCCTCATGCGGAGGAGGACAAGCCCCTGGTCACCGCGGCCGAACTCCACGGCGGCCGACAGGCGCTGAAGTTCACCGCCGCGGTGCCCGCGACGATGTTCGTCTGCTACCTGCTGCTGATCGGGCTGTTCAGGCTCCGCGGCGGCTACCGCTCGGAGTCGATCGATCCCGACTGGATCTCAGG
>Ga0180429_10003057_pt1 | contig 13638 bp, 8 predicted proteins | sample SS_ome_FD_132428 | JGI IMG/M metagenome (GOLD analysis project Ga0180429, IMG submission 132428) | Hypersaline lake sediment archaeal communities from the Salton Sea, California, USA - SS_1_S_1 metaG | ecosystem: Environmental > Aquatic > Non-marine Saline and Alkaline > Hypersaline > Sediment ...
TCCTAAATTTACCTAACATTTCCCAACTTCCGAAGCACAAAAAAAAGATTGGAAGTTGGCTACTTAGCCGATTTTGTTGCGGTTTATCCAGACCCCTGGATGCGATTCGTAAACCCATGCAATAAAAAACAGCTTCACCAGATGAAAACTCCGTCGAGGTGCTCCCCTGCCTTCGGAGGCAGGGCCTTTCCACCTCAGCCTGGATCTGCTGTACCTCCGAGAGGGGAAGAGAAGAAGTCAGAATAACACCACAGAGGAAGAGACTATCGGCCCGTCATCACTCTTCATCTATCACCTGCGTTAGGTTCAACTTGCGATGATTCTTCTCGATTTACGCTAATTGGTCAAGAGAGATCCTGCACGTATTTGCGGTCGTCGATCAAGATAACAGGTTGCCTTTTCGGCCGGGCGATTTCCGAATCCGCTCAACATCTCCATCCGATATCCTTTCATCACAGCTCGCCCTCCGCCCTTCCCGTGAGGGGACTGTCACGTCAAGACAGCAGATAGCCCCCGTCGACCACGATGTTGGCCCCGGTGATGAAGTCCGCGGCCGCACCGGCCAGGAAGAGCACGGCCCGGGCGACCTCGTCCGGTTCTCCCATTCGCTTCAGGGGAACGCGTTGTATCCAGCCTTGAAGGATGTCCTCTTCAGGGATGCCCATCGACTTCGTCACATTCTGCCGTGCCGTGTCCGTGCCCGGGGTCGTGATGCCTCCGGGGGAGACGGAGTTCACGAGGATGCGATGTGGAGCCAACTCCAGGGCCAGCGCCTTGGTCAGCATCAGGACCCCGCCTTTCGAGGCATTGTAGTGGGCGGCCATCCCGTTCGGCCGCATGCCGTCGACAGAGGCCAGGTTGATGATCCGCCCGCCCTGACCGGCCTTGGCCATAGCCGCACCAGCGGCCTTGGCGTACAGGAAAGCGCCCTTGAGGTTGATGTCGATCACCTGGTCCCAGAGGTCCTCGGGCACGTCCAGGACCGGCACCAGTGGGAAGATGCCTGCGTTGTTGACGAGAATGTCAATGCCGCCGAATGCATCCACAGTCACCTGCACGACCTTTTGGACGTCCCAGGCACTGCTGGCGTCGGCGGAAATCGCCTCGGCCGTCCCGTCCTTCGATCGGATGCGATCTGCTGTCTCGTTAGCGGCGTCCAGGTCGATGTCCGCGATCATGACACCGGCCCCCGCCTCTGCCAGACGGAAGGCAACCGCCTGGCCGATCCCCCGGGCACCGCCCGTGACAATGGCACACTTGCCGGAAAGGTCGAAGAGTTGCGATACGGCCGGCAGTGACATGCTGCTTCCTCCCTCTCTCAATTTCTATGCGCTACTGGACAAAAGTCGTCTCCATGAATAATGTGTCATGTGCAAGCGCCTTTTCGAGTCAGACGATTGCACGCAAGAGCCCCTTCCCGCGGAGGACCGACCGATGCAGAGCGTAGAAGTGACGCGCACATTTTCTGCAACCCCGGAGCAGGTCTGGAACGTCTACACCGACCACGCCGGCTGGAAGGCCTGGGCAGGCATTTCCCATTCGTCGCTCCTTGTCGAAGGGAAGCCCGACAGGGACGGGACAGGTGCGGTCCGCCGCATGGGCACGTACGGCTTCTACGCCCATGAAGAGATACTCGAATTCGACTCTCCCAAGCGAATGACCTACCGGGTCCTGAAGGGAGGACTCGGGATGAAGAACCATCTGGGAGAGGTTCTCCTCGAGCCCGCAGGGGACCGAACGAGGATCACGTGGCGATGCCGATTCGATTCGAAGGTCCCGGGCTTCAGCCGGATCATGCGCAGGATCGTAAACCGCTTCTTTCGTGACGCTCTGGACGGCCTCGCACGTAACTGCTTTCCGGACGACCCCTACACCCCTCCTCATCCGTGAGACCTTCCTGATCGCCCCGAAATCCCTTCCCACACTCATCCAAACACAGGCCCGGGATGAAGTTGTCATTCCAAGGTAAAATAAATGTAAAAATGATGTAAACTACTGAATTCATTTATTTTTCTTGACTCCCCCTTCCCTCATTTACTATTCTCTACCTAGCCCTGACGATCCATTTTCTCGGACAAAGAAGACCAGCCGAAAGGGCATCCTGCTATCACCGGCCCGCGCGCAGGAGATCACGGATGAAACCCCTCGAGAAGCTCTTCTCTCCTTTCCGTATCGGAACGATGGATCTCAAGAACCGCATGGCCATGGCTCCCATGGCAACGGACTTTGCCAACCCGGACGGAACCATCTCGCAAAGGATGATCGACTATTTCGAGGCCCGGGCCCGCGGCGGTGTGGGACTCATCATCATGGAAGTCGTGACCATCGATGAGCTCTCTCCCTACGTTCCCAAGACCGTTGCACTGTGGGACGACAAGTTCATCCCGAGCCTCACGACCTTGACCGACGCCATCCACGCACACGGGGCCAAGGTCATCCCGCAGATCTCTCACCCCGGGCCCGAGTCGCTGGCCCCGCTGTTCAACGGGACGCAACCCGTCGGGCCTTCTCCAACCCTCTGTCACGCGACCAAGCAGAAGTGCCGCGAGCTTACCCTGGAAGAGATCGAGAAGATCATCGAGCAGTTTGGTGAAGCGGCAAGGCGGGCACGCGAGGCAGGTTGCGACGGATTGGAGTTGCACGCCGCACACAGCTACATGCTCGTAGGCTCCTTCCTCTCTCCCCTTCGGAACAGGCGGATCGATGCGTATGGGGGCACGGTTCACGAGCGTCTGAAGTTCCCCCTGGAGGTGATCCGGAGCATCCGCGAAAAGGCCGGGGAGGATTTCCCGATCGTCATGCGTATCTCCGGGGACATGATGGTGCCCGGAGGGCAGGACATCCGGGAGACCCGGTACATCACGCCCATCCTTTCGGAAGCGGGTATCGATGCCTTTGAAATCTCCGCGGGCGTCTTCCCGGAAGGGATGTTTCGCATCATACCGCCCACCGGTTCCCCGTTGCGCCCGAACGTGCAGCTGTCTTCTGCGGTCAAGGATGTGGTGGACGTTCCGGTGCTGGTGGTGGGCAGGATCAACGACCCGAGGATCGCAGAGGACATACTGAACCGGAACGAAGCCGACATGGTCGTCATGGGCAGGGCCCTCCTGGCCGACCCCGACTTCCCGAACAAGGCTGCCCAGGGGCGGTTCGACGACATCCGGCCCTGCGTAGGCTGTGGCTTGGGCTGTATCGCGGTGAGGAACGCCGGCAAGGACATGACCTGCGTTCTGAATCCGGCCCTGGGGAGGGAAAGGGAAATGACCCTCGACCCGGCGGCCAGGCCGAAGAAGGTGATGGTGGCGGGTGGAGGCCCAGCGGGCCTGGAGGCAGCCAGAGTTGCCGCCCTGCGGGGTCACGAGGTGACGCTCTGCGAGAAAGGGCCGAAGGTGGGCGGACAGCTCAACCTGGCTGCCGCGGTTCCCTTCAGGCAGGAGATCAGCAAGATTCCCAAGTACTTTTCCGCCCAGGCGGAGAAGGCCGGCGTCAAGATCCTGACGAACACGGAAGTCACAAAGAACCTCGTGGCGGAAGCGGCGCCCGATGTTCTGGTCGTGGCCACCGGAGCGGAGCCCCTGATCCCGAATATCCCGGGGGCGGACGGGGAGCGAATCGTTTCGGCCCACGATCTGCTCGGAGACAAGGTGGATGTGTTGCCCGGCAACGTGCTGATCGTGGGCGGCGGGATGGTCGGCTGTGAGACGGCGGAGACCATTGCCAACCGGGGCGACAATCCGATCATCGGCCGTACGGAGGTAACCCTCATTGAAATGGTCGATGACGTGGCCCTGGACACGGCTCCCCAGAGCCGTGTCCTGCTGATGCAGAGGCTGCGCGAGAAAGGGGTCAGGATCCTCACTTCCGCCAGGGTCATCGAGTTCCTCGAGGACGGCATCGTGGTGGAAAGAGACGGAGAGCAGGAAACCATCCGCGGCGTGGACCGAATGGTCCTGAGCATGGGGGTGAAATCGGTGGACCCCCTGAGCGACAAGCTGCGCGAAGACGTGGCCGAGGTCTACGCCATTGGCGATGCCAGAGAGACGCGGAGCGCCCTGGAGGCCATCGCGGAAGGCGCAGAGGTAGGGAGAACCATCTAGCGGGAGAGACCATGGGAATCTGTCATCAGGACAAAACGCTGAAAGAGATCGTGGATGAAAGGGAGCAGAGCTTCCAGCAAACCGGCTTTGCTTACGGCCTGGAGCGACTCGAGCTCGTGGAGGAGGACCCGGCAAAGTTCATGAGGTTCCAGATGAGGCTCGTGGCCTCGTGCATCAACGCAAGGGAATCGGCCAAGCTGATCTCCGCGAACCCCATGTCCATGATCCAGGGCGAGCTGTTGTTCATGCTTGCCAACGCCGAAGGGGACGTTATCTCCGCCTCCTACGGCCTTGCCGGGCACATCCAGTGCATGCCCTTTATCGTCCGGAATGTGGCCAACCTCGGATTCGAGGACGACCCGGGCATCCACGAGGGAGACATCTTCTCCTGCAACGATCCGATGTACGGCCCACCCCACAACGCGGACTGTTACACCTTCCTGCCCGTGTTCTACAAGGGCGAGCTCGTGAGCTGGACGGTCGGCCTGAATCACATCGTCGATGTGGGCGGCATCCAGCCGGGGGGCCTGGGCGTGATCTCGCCGAACGTCTTTACGGACGGATTCACCTACCCGCCCACAAAGACGGGCACCCATTTCAAGCAGCACAAGTGGTGGGAGCTTCACTGGAAGCGCCGGACCCGGACAGAGATGTTCAATGTCCTGGATGACAAGATGCGCGTGGCCGGTGTGGTCTCTCTGCACGACAGGATCCGGGACATTGTCGAGGAGTTCGGGGTCGAATACTACAGGCAGGCGCTCAAAGAGATCATCGAACGGGAGCGCAGGATTCTCGTGGAGAGGATCAAGCGTCAGGCAATCCCGGGGAAGTACAAGTACCTGCAACTGAGTGCGGTGAACTACAAGGGCACCCTGGGGAAACTCTGGCCCGCATCGAACAGGAACTGGATCATTCACAAGACGGGCGAACTGAACATTCGGACGAACGGGACCCTGCTCACGGATCTCGAAGGCCTGACCAGTGAGGCGGATTTCCACGCAAATGCGTACGAGCCGGCCGTCAGGATGCTTACCTCTCTCGGCATGTGGCCCATGTTTGCCTACACGGAGACGATCAACTCTTCCCTTCTCTACATGACCGACTGGAACATACCCCCGGGCAGCATGTTCAACCCGCAGAATCCCTATGCCGGCACGGTGATGGGTCTCGGCGTCATCGCCGGCTACATCTATCTCTTCCACAACTGTCTCAGTCTTGCTTACTTCGGCAGGGGCTTCCTGGAGGAAACCTTCCCTGCAGACGGAACCACGATCGGCTACGGTGCAGCCGGCATGCTGGAGGACGGGTTTCAGTGGGCAGGAGGAGACATGTCCCTGATCACCTGCCAGAGCGAGGGGGCAACCCCATACCACGACGGGTTCGATGCGGCCGTCTGCTCGCCCAACCCTGCAGCCGACATCGGCGAGACAGAGGCGGTTGAATTCCTCCTTCCCACGCAGGTCAACATTGGAAAGAAACTCATTCCCGACTTTTGCGGACACGGGAAGTTTCGAGGGGGCCTGGGGATCGGCATGCTCCAGATGGTGAACAAGCCGGGAACATCCCTCATCCTGAACGCCTTTGCGGCTACAGACGGGATGGGTGCCTGCGCGATCGGACGAAGCGGGGGGTATCCGGGCACGAACGACATCGTTGTGTTTGCTCACGACACCAATATCCGGGAGATCCTCGAAAATGGAGGAACCTATCCCAGGGACTTTGTGGAAATGAATCAATGGATCAAGCGAGGCAGGCTGCGTGCGGAAACCGTTGAGTCCTACAAGGGGCCCACACCGAGTATTCCGTGCGGGGATGGGGACCTGTTCGCGACGGCCGCAGGCTCCAGGGGCGGGTGGGGGGATGTGCTGGAAAGGGACTATGACCTCATCGAGAAGGACATCCAATACGGCTGGATCACCAGGGAAACCGCCCAAACGGTTTACGGCACGAAGGTCGACGAAGACGGCAAGGTACAGAAGGAAGCGAGCGACCGGCTGCGAGACGAAATGCGCGAGACAAGGAAACAGAGGTCCATGGACGCCAAGGACTGGTGGCGCCGGGAACGGGAGAAGGTTCTGCAAAAGGACTGGCACGAGGACATTCGCAATCTCTTTGCCGACTGCCTGAAATACCAGAAATTCAGGGACCAGTTCACAGGCATGTGGCAGCTCCCGGAAGACTTTCACATCGACTGAGCCACCCTTCGGAGGGGATCATGAAATCGTCGGACACGGGCTTCACGAAAGAGAACTTCGAGCTTCTCATCGACGGGAAGCTCCCCTGGGAGGAGGTCAAGAAGGCAATCCGCCTCTCGCCCAAGGATGCGGACCGGTTCGAGAAGTACCTCGAAATCCTCCAGGAAAAGGTGCCCTGGGAGGACAGAATCCTCCTGCGCATCTCGGACCATCTCTACATCGTCGCCAAGCCGGGTGGTGACCGGCTGGTCAAGTGTGATTGCGGACAGGAATTCGGGGACTATCGAATCAACTGGAAACTGAGCTGCCGGGTCTACGTCCGGGCAACGGACGAAGCGATCGCAGAGGTGATCACGATTCCGGAAGCCCGTCACAACACGGACCTGGTCGAGATGAGAGAATTCTATTGCCCGGGGTGCTACGCCCTGCTCGGCGTGGAAGTGGTGCCGCCCGGGTATCCTCCCATCTTCGAGATGTTCCCGGACCTGGACAGCTTCTATCGGGAGTGGCTCGGCACCCCCCTGCCGGACGAGGATCCGGGCTGGTTTCAGGAACGCACTTGCGAGAAGCCTGCCGCGTGGATCAAGGAGGCGTAGATGACGGACACGAAATACATCGTTGCTCAAGACGCCGGCGGGTCGATGACGGACTGCTTTCTCGTCGACACGCAAGGGAACTTCTCCACCGGGAAGTTCATTACACACCCCGAAGCGGAAAGAATCAGCTATCTGGGATCGCTGAACGATGCGGCCAGCAAGTGGAACATGGACACGGAGACAATCCACAAGAGCGCCATCTCTTCCACGTACACAGGCACGTCCATGATCAACATCCTCGTGACCCAGGGCGGCAGCAATGTGGGCTTGCTGGTGACCCGGGGGTTTGCCCATCTGCCCATCATGGAACGAGGGCTCACGTGGATCGGGCAGACCTATGAAGACATCCTTCACCAGCAGCTTCACGAACACACGCCGTGGCTGGTCCAGCCCGAGAACATCAAGGAAGTCACGGAAAGAATCAATGTGGGCAGCTACTACATGCTCCACCATTCCTTTCCCGGAACAATCATCATTCCCATGATCGAGCAGGACGTGGTCCAAGGCGTGAACGAGTTGATTGACAATGGTGTAGAGATCATCGCGTGTATGACCATCGGGTCCTACACCAACCCGGCCCACGAGAACCGCATGGCCGAGATTGCGAAGGAGATCATAGCGGAACGGGGGCTGGAGATCCCTGTCATTCCATCGAACGAGATGTGCCCCGTCCCGAACGAGACGGAACGGCTGAAGACCCTGCTCATCCAGTGTTACATTCAGGAAACGGCGAGAAAGGCCCTGATCAGTGTCGAGGACGCCGCCAGAGAAGAGGGGTACAACTATGACCTCATGACCCTTCTGGGCTACGGCGCAGCCGCCACCGTACGCTACCCCAAGCTTGCCGAGGCGGTTGCCTCAGGGCCTACGGGTGGTCTTCTGGGGGGCAAGTTCATCTCTGAATTCCTGCATCGTCCCAACATGATCTGCTGGGACCTCGGGTGCACCACCTGTGATGTGGGCCTCATCGCGGGCGGCCTGTTGCCTGTGAACAAGTCCCCCGAGTTCGCCGCACACAAGGTCCGCATGCCCATGATCGCCATCGACTGCCTCGGGGCAGGCTGCAGTCACGTGATCAAGGCGGATGGGGCCAGCGGACGAATTACGATCGGACCGGAAAGCGTCCGGGCCGATCTGGGGACCATGTACGCGTCGGACGAGGTGACCATCGGGGACATCGACCTGACCCTTGGCTACGTCAATCCGGATTACTACCTGGGCGGAACGATCCAGGTGAACCGGGAGAGAGCGAAGGGGGAACTCACAAAGAGGGTCGCGGAGCCTCTTGGCCAAGACGTGTATGACGTGTCCCTGAAGATACTGGACCTCCTCCACGACAAGGTCGTCAATCACATAAACGGCATCATGTTGTCAAAGGGCCTGAACCCGGCAGAATTCACGCTCCTCGTCCACGGCGCGGCGGGCCCCCTGCACCTGTGGGGCGTAGAGAGGGGGATTCATTTCAAGGAAGTCCTGGTCGTGCCCTGGTCAGCGGTGTTTTCATCCTTCGGCGTGGCTGCGGCCGACTACTTTCACAGATACGACAAAGCGGTCACCTTCTTCCTTACCCCTGACATGACAGATGACGTGAAGCTCGTACAGGGCAAGGTCCTGAGTCAAACCTGGGCCGAACTCGAGGAACGGGGATACCGAGAACTGGAGGAAGAAGGCTTTCCACGGGATCAGATCAGCTTCCGGCACGGCATTTCCTGCAGATACGTAGGCCAGCTCTCCAACTGGGAGGTGCCGGTAGAGGTTGGCCGCGCGGAAACCCTGGAAGATCTGGACAAGATCATCCATGCCTTTGAGGCAAACTACACGAATATCTACCCCTCGGGCGCACGGTATCCGGAGGCGGGCTATCAAATAACCGAAATCTACGTGGAAGCGGCAGCGGAGAAACCGAAGCCGGCGATTCACGCATACCCTCTGCAGGGTGAGGTGCCGCCCGAGAAGGCACAAAAGGGTAAACGAGAAGCATTCTTCGATGGACAATGGATCCCCTTTGATCTGTACGAGCAGGATCTGCTCGAGGCGGGCAACCGGATCGACGGCCCTGCCATCATCGAACACACGCAGACGACTTTCCTCATTCCTCCTCAGAACTATGTGGAGCTGGATGAATACAAATTCATGCGTTACAAGAGGAAACAAACCGAGTGACACCGGCCCACTTTCGGTCATTCCTGCGGAGGCAGGAATCCACTCGCACAAGGGGCTAAGGGATCCCTGCCTGCGCAGGGATGACAGCAAATGGAGATGACCATGGCAGGCTCTTCCAAGAAAAAGGACAGGTTCGCGAACCTTCTCTCCCCCATCGACATCGGTACCGTCCAACTGAAGAACCACATGTACAAACCCGCCGCGGGAACCAAGCTTTTCAAGGACAGCGACGGATACGTTACCGAAACAGGGATGCTTCTTTACGAAGCCTGGGCAAAAGGGGGCGTCGGGTGTGTCGTCGTCGAATCTCCCGCCATTGCCGATGAGCTGAGCGTGGACACGATCGGGAAATACGCCATCAATGACGACAAGTTCATCCCGGGCTTGAGCCAGCTCGCCGACCGCATACGCAAACACGACTCCATCGCCTTCCTTCAGCTGTACCACGCCGGTCAATGGCACCTCCGGGACGTGACAGGGCTGACCCCAGTCTCTTCCTCAGCCCACCCGCCCATATCCGAGTTTGCCGGCGTGGGAGACTTGAAGACCCTTGTGACCCAACCCCCGTGTGAAGAGCTGTCTATCGAGAAGATCGAGATCATCGAACAGCAGTTCATCGACGCGGCCGAGCGGGGGGCAAAAGCCGGGTTCCACGGTGTGGACGTGAACGCCGGGGCAAACCATCTCCTCGCCAGCTTTGTGTCCCTGCACTGGAACTCCCGTACGGATCAATACGGGTGCGACAGCTTCGAAAACAGAACCCGCATCGTGGTCAACATCATCAGGGGGATCAAGAAGAAGCTGGGAGACGACTACCCGGTCATGGTGACCATGAACGCCCTGGAAAACGGGATGGAAGGCGACGGCATCACGCTGGAAGATTCGGCTGAAATCGCAAGAATATACGAAAATGCAGGCGCCGACGCCCTGCAGGTCAGGGTCTATGAGATCTACAACCGTGCCTGCTACTGGCTGGAACAGTACTACTACCCGGAGAAGCGCAACCCCCTTCCGCCCGGCCTGGACTTCCGTCACAAGGGAGTGGGGGCCTTCAACCAGGTGGCGGCGGCGACCAAGAAGGCCGTTTCCATCCCCGTCATGACCCCTGGAAAATGGGATTTTCACCTGGACTTCGCCGAAGAGATGATCCGCAAAAAGCGTGTCGACATCGTGGGGATCGTGCGCGGCCTGTTCGCCGATTGCGAGTTGCCCAACAAGATCGCCCAGGGAAGACCGGAAGATATCGCTCCCTGCACGGCCTGTCTGACGTGTCTTACGGGGGGCATGTTTCCGGTCCGTTGCAGGATCAACAAGTTCCTTGGAGGAGAAACGGAGTACTTCACCTATCCGAAGCTTGCGAAAAAGAAAAAGGTGCTCGTCGCCGGGGCCGGGCCTGCCGGGCTCGAGGCAGCAAGAGTGTGTGCCTTGAGAGGCCACGAAGTGGTTCTCTATTCCAAGGAATCCTTCCTGGGCGGCCTCATGAACATGGCCAATATCGTCAAGGGAACCTATCCGGAGGACGTCCGGAAGATCGTGAAATACTTCACCACGCAACTGGATAAACTGAACGTGAGACTCGTCAAGGGCAAAGAGGTAACCGCCGACGTCGTGGAAGGCGAGGAACCGGACGTTGCCATCCTTGCAACCGGTGCCCTGCTCTCGGACAGGCTTCTCCCCGGTGCTCATCACAAGCTCGTTGTGAGTGATTTGTTCCTCCGCTGGATTTCGAACCTCGCATTGCGAGTCGTTTCTCCCTCCACACTGAGCAGACTCACGGAATTCTGGATTCCCATCGGAAAATCGGTGCTCATCATGGGCGGGGACATCAAGGGCCTTCAATTGGCCGAATTCCTTCTGAAACGAGGCAGAGAGGTGACGATCGTCACCGATGAAGCGCCTGACAAGTGGGGCGAGGGGTTGCCCAACCTGAACAACTACAAACTGAACGTCTGGTTTGCACAACAGGACATCGAGATCATCCGGGGCGTTCAGTACAGAGAAATCACAGAGAAGGGTCTGGCCATTACAACAGCGGACGGAGAAAAGAGGATGTTGAAGGCGGATTCGATTATGCCCGTCTTTCCCTTGCGGGCCGACGAAAATCTCTATCATACCCTGCAGGGAAAGGTCCCTGAAGTATTCTTCATCGGGGCCTGCAAGAACCCGAAGGCTCTGATCGTCGACGCGATTGCCGATGCATCTGAAGTCGCGTCCTCGATTTAACCCCCTTCCGTGAGAAAGGACCCGAATCATGGATGAGACCCGGACAGTGGCGGAATGGATCGTGAATGCAGAATATGGGGACTTCCCCAAGGAAACGATCGACTGCGCGAAAGGTCTTCTCCTGAAGACCGTCACCGGCATGGTCATCGGATCCAGGGAGCCCATCGGCAAGACCATAACCAACTACCTTTCCCGGACGTCAGGCCCGCCCGTGGCGGGCGTCACGGGCGGCGCCTTCCGCACGACCGTGGAGGACGCCGCATACGCCCACGGGGTCTTTGCACATGCATCCGAGTTGGAAGATGACGAATTCCCCCCCACAGGGGACGGGCACGGCAATTACTGGTCATTCCCCGCCATTCTCTCCCTTGCTGAGGATCTCTTTTGTGACGGGCGGGAGATCATCGTCTCTGCCATCCTGTCCTGGGAGATCCTCTCGAGGCTGACCCGTGCCGCCTGTGCAAAGAATGTGGAGGGCAAACTGGAGTATACGGTTGCCAATCACACCGGTATTTCCACTGCCTCTTACAACGGGACGGTGAGCGCCGCCGTCGGCGCCGCACGGTTGATGAACCTCAATGCCGACCAGACCCAGAACGCCCTGAGCCTGTCGGTTTCCCATGCCGCGGGCAAGGTCGCTCAGCTCGGGTTTGACGCCCATTTCATCGAGTCGGGATTGAGCTGCCGTACGGGCGTCCAATCTGCGATTTTCGCCCGGGAGGGCTTGACCGGGAGGCCGGACATCCTTGAAAGAGAGGACGGGGTCTTCGGACCTGTCTGGTCGGAGGGCAAGGTGGATGTGGGAGTCATGACCAGGGACCTCGGAAAGCCACCCTTCAGTGTGCACAATGTGGAATTCAAGAAGTACGGCTGCTGCAACCTGATGCACAGCACGAACGACAACGTGTTGAAGGTGGTGGAAGAGCACGATCTGAAGCCGGAAGACGTGGAGAGCATCGAAGCGGGCGTAACCATGGTAGGCGACAAGTTCTGCAACAGGCCTGAACCCGCGACCCCGACGGAGGCCAGATTCAGTCATCAGTTTGCAGCCGCTGAAGTCCTTTTGAGACGTAGGATTGATTATTCCACCTTTTCGGAAAAGAGGCTCGCTGACCCCGATATCCGAGAGGTGGCCAAGAAGGTAAAGATCTTCATACCGGAGGAGTGGCCTCCCATGGGTCACCCCGGCTCGCGCATTGTCGTCACGCTCAAGAACGGGAAGAAGATCGAAAGCGAGATCCCATCTCAACTCGGGCACCCGCTGAATCCCCTTTCCCTGGAACAGATCACGAATGTATCCAAGAACTTCCTCGAAGTATACCTGGATCCTCAGCAGTGTGATCTCGTCCTGGAGACCATGGCAACACTGGAAGACAGGCCGGACATCCGGACCATGATGGACATGCTCACCTATTTTCACGTGACCCACTAGGCAACGGGAGAACGAAATGAGCGGACGATTCGATAAACTCCTTTCTCCTGTCCGGGTCGGGGGCTTGCACTTCAAGAACCGAATCTACAAGCCTCCTTCAGGAACCAAGCTCTTCAACAACACGAACGGCTATGTCAGTGAAGAGGGAAAGCTTATCTATGAGGCGTGGGCAAAAGGGGGCGCCGGATGCATCGTTGTCGAATCTCCTGCCATCGGAGATGAACGGAGCATAGACATCCCGAACAAATACCTGATCAACAACGACAAGTTCATCCCCGGACTGAAGGAACTGGTCGATGTCATCCACAAGCACGACTGCCCTGCCCTTCTTCAACTCTACCACGCCGGGCAATGGCACCTTGGGGGTTTGTCCGGATTGACACCCGTGTCTTCCTCTCCCCATCCCCAGATATCCGAACTAGCCCCCGTACCGGACCTGCGGGTGCTCGCGAACAACCCGCCCTGTAAGGCTCTCTCCCTCGAGGGCATCGAGCTCATCGAGCAGCAGTTCATCGATGCTGCGGAGAGGGCGGCAAAGGCCGGGTTTGACGGCCTGGAACTGGGGGCCGGCGCAAATCACCTGCTCGCGAGTTTCGCTTCCCGCTACTGGAATTCCCGGGATGACAAGTATGGATGCGACACTTACGAAAACAGAGCAAGGATCGTCGTCAATATCATCAAGGGGATCAAGACACTACTCGGAGACGATTTCACGATCATCCTGACCATCAACGGCGTGGAAAACAACATGGGCGAGAAAGGGATGACCGAAGAAGAAGCCCTTGAACTGGTCAAGCTCTACGAAGCGGCCGGCGCCGATGCCTTTCAACCCAGGGTCTATGAACTCTACAACCGGGCCAGCTATTGGTCGGAGCAGTACTTCTACCCCGAAAAGAGGAAGACGACTCCGCCGGGCCTGGATTTCAGCCACA
>Ga0180429_10003061_pt1 | contig 13625 bp, 23 predicted proteins | sample SS_ome_FD_132428 | JGI IMG/M metagenome (GOLD analysis project Ga0180429, IMG submission 132428) | Hypersaline lake sediment archaeal communities from the Salton Sea, California, USA - SS_1_S_1 metaG | ecosystem: Environmental > Aquatic > Non-marine Saline and Alkaline > Hypersaline > Sediment ...
GTTAGACATAAGCGAAGTAGATGCACGGATCGACGCCATCGAAGTCCCGAGCCGCGACATCGTAGACGAAAACCGGTCAACCGCCGTAATAGTAAAGCGTATATTGCGATCGCTCACTCGTTAACCTCCTTTCTGGCTATTTCACTGAAGAGGCGGACGACTTTTGCCTCTAAGCGCTTAGCCTCAGAGGTTTCTCTGCGGCATAGGTGGTCGAATCCTTTGCCGAGCGTTTCAAGATACTCGATATACAGATCGACATGCTCCTGATCGCTTCCGGAAAATACCATACGTTTTAGTTTGCGCGCGTTACGATTTGCTAGATTCCTAGCGCGTTTCACTTCTCTTAAAAACGCTGGCCCATAACTCATCTTTTCAATTTTTGGGTTAATTTCTTTTTCGAATTTTTGGTTTGCTTTCGTCATTATCGAGTTTGCTTCGTGCAGACTGTTCATTTTTCCGATCCCCTTTTCTATAAATAAAAAAGGCGCCTCAACCAGAGGTGCCTTTTGCCTTATTCGATTCTCCCGTGTTCCCATGCCCGCTTTACTTCATCCCGAAAAATTCCGTATTTATTTGAACCATTATCGCGATAAGTATAAATTGGATGATGGACTGATAGGCCCGGTTCATTTTGCTGCGCAATGTGGTCGGGTACGTCTATCTCTTGTACAAGGTCATAATATTTTTTCTGACCGTCGGTAATTAAAAGGTTATAGTACGACTTGGCCGCCTCAAGATATTCTTGCTTCGCCTTTGCAATACGTTTCAGCACCTTTTCCTCATTAGCGTCTCTGTTTGCTCGAATTTCATCTCGGGCCATCTCTAAAATTTCAAGTTTAAGACTGCTTGTTTTACCACTATTCAAGCCGAAAACGACATTCTCGCGCTCTTTAGCCCCGTTTAACTCTAGCTGTAACTCGACAACCCTCCGACGTGCTTCTCTTTCTTTCGTCCTGTTCGCATCAGAAGGATTGTCCGCCAGTTCCGCAATAGCTGCCTTTAGGTCGGCCTCAGCTTCCGTCAATTCATCCGCCACTTTTGCATTATGCCCGCGAATTTTCTCCGAGCTGCTTGTCGCCTTTTCTTCTAGCTCCTTCAATTCGGTTATTTTTTCCTGTAGCTGCTTAGAAAATTTCATCTAACCGTCTCCTTATCGAATGATTTTTTGAGAATTAAAAAAGAGATCGCGAACTATCTGCCATCTCCCTTTGACCGTCTTATTTTGTTCGAGTGAATCTAACGCATTGTCCAATGTTGATACTTCCTGCCATGTCGCGTCATCGCCGCTGAAATCCGCAGAGGCCAGTTCGTGGGATGCGAACCGTTTCAGCATCCTGTTTGTCGTCTGACATAATACCAGGTGCAACGGCTCATCGATCCCCATTGTTTCAAAGATGACCGGTTGTAACAAAGGATGGTCGACGATTACCTTTAGCGATATTACACCCTCGATCTTAGACACCGATCTCAGTGCCCTTTGAAGCGCGATATGCCCACAGTAAGACATGTCGTTACGTCGTTTCCCTAAGACGACAAATGTGCCGGCAGCCTTCTGGCCTTCGAAGTTGTGAAGCGTATAGGAAAAGACCGTCTCACGGCCGTCGCTGACCTGTGTTAAATAAAGTGTGTAGTTCATTCGGCTTCCCTACTCTCTAACGCCTGGATACGTGTATCGATACGCATCAATTCCGCCGCCTCACGGCCTGATCCGGCGTATCCCCTGTAGTTCGCTTTCTTTTCCTCATATAGACTCCGAAGTTCCTGCGCGGACATTCCTTCGTATGGATCTGAAGGTCGACCGGCCTCATAGTCGCCGTTTGAAATCTGTGAAGCTAGGTCCGTGACTGCTCTCTTGGCTTCCCGGTACTCGGATTCGCTAACTGTACGAGAAGGTTTTAGCGTCCCTTCGTATTTGATCACCGTTTGTTTCGCATTAATTAGCTGCCTTTCCAGCTCTGCCCTCTCTTCTTTCCATCCACTCATTCGAAATCCCCCTCATTTCTGATCGCTCTTTCTTCTTTCAATAGTTCGGCCTCATACTCGTCAACCGGCGTTTTTACCAGACCCTCTATTACAAACGCGTCCTTTGCCCCGTAATGATAGGCCGAATCTGTCGCCGAATTGAACAACTCCCGGCGAAATTCAAGGTCGGTCAACTCGTCACCCCGGCTTACGGTAGAAAACACGATCAAACAGCCGTCACGATCCGTCACCTTATATGTGCCTTTTTCTAGGTTCAGTTCGATAAAAGTAACACCACCGGGCAACAGGTCCGTGAAGCCGCCGCCTTTTGGCTCGCGAATGTATGTTGTTTCAGCCGTACCGTAATCTCCGTAATGATCGAACATTTTTAAGACGCAGAACATGCCGGTTCCTCCTTTTCATAAACGATTTTCGCCTTTTCCTCATAATCCCAACATTCTAGCACCGCCCGCGAGACGTTTAGATCACGGATGCGGCCGGACGATCGACGCAGGATCTCCCCGGTTTCTGCATTAACTGTGATCGCCTCTGACGGTTTTACATAGATAAATACGTCATACAAGCAAATACCCCCCTAGAAGTAGGTGTAATGAACAGATTTTCGTTTAAAATGACACGAAAACAGACCTCAAAATTTGATTCAAATAGAAATAGACGCATCGACTTAAAAAACGCTTAAATCCTTCGATTCTCTTAAAAACTTGATACGCGAACATCGAACATTCTCTCGGCTGCGCGGCGCTGTTCAATCGGAATTTTAAACTGGACGCCTATGAGCCTATCGTTTTTAAAATAGTCGGCTACGATGGCCCAATCCTTTTTATATCGCTTCACGCGCCGAATCAATTCCTTGTCTTCCGTGTACCCAAACAGCCACCCTTTGCCGGCCTTCCAAAGTTCACTCATGCATCAACCTCCGTATTTTGGTAGAATTCAAGTAAATCGATGATTTTTTCCGGAGTGAGTTCCAGAAATTCCGAAAACCTTTCGGCCACTTTATCCGGCAACTGGCGGGCGCCCGACTCAATCATCGAAACCATAGACTCACTAATTCCCGTGATTTTCGCCACGTCTTTTTGAGAAAGTCTATAAATTTTCCTTATTTTGTACATCGCTGACCCGCTTAACATATCACTGCTCCTTTCTTGTTTGTGAAGGTTTCTTCACTGATTGCATAAAAATAGCACTAGACAATGAGCCTAGTGCTTTACCCTCTCATATATACTTTTTTACTGCGGCTAAAATCGCCCTACTTCATCTCCATTATAAGGTACCGTACATTTAGCTTTTCTCTTCCCACCTATTTGTTGATCTCGATATTTTGCCGCGAGCATGATCTCTATTTCTTTATCGGTTGCCAAGTGTTCATATTTCCAAGCGCGCTTTAACATTTCCCTTTCACTTAACCAAAACGGGTATTCAACCCACCAAATATAAGCGCTATCTATGCTCCCCGATTCCTTTTTTTTCGGATCTAAAAGAGCTTCATCAGCGCGTTTCATGGCCCGCCTTAATGTATCGAGGTCCGTTTTGCACCCTTTCGAGCATGTTTTGCTGTTATTAGGCTTCGTGCGGTCCTTGTAATAGTAACCACAGTACGCACATTTCTTTATTCGTTTATCAGTCGGATCGTGCAGATCTCCTTTTAACAAACTGTTTATTATAGGCAACGCACTCTCTCTCGTTTGATTCTCGACGAACTCTGCCGCAAACTGGACGGCTCCTTCTCCTGGGTTTCTAAAGGTTTGGATGGTATTTTTCGGCTGACCCAAATGATTCGCCCCTTATAAATTATTTTCTATTGAACTTTTTGAATTCTGCGTCTAGCTGTGGTGTATTTTTGAAGATAAACACAAGCCTGTCTCCGTACTTCCGACTCGGCTCAATGTCTAATAGTTCGTAGCCTTTTTTTAGAAGATGTCTCGCGATTTTCAGGCTTAAAATAGCCTTAGTTGGTTGATCCTTCATCCCGTCCCTCCTATCAAATTTCATATGAAGCCCACGCTTTTAATAACGAACGCATTCTTGAAGAAGGTAAATATAGACTAATAGGTTGTCCGTTCCTAATTCTCGACCTCCAGATCCATTGAAGTAAATCAGATACGGCGAGAAGGTCGTCATCGACAGTTATAGTCTTTTCTTGCCCCTCAAAAAATTGTTTTTCTTCCGGGCGAATAAACCGGTTGTACATAAAAGCTAATACAGATCTGTCCGCATAATCATTTGTCGCTCTGATATTCCATTCAACGAAGCTCTTTGCGAAGCCAGGACCTTTCAAAGCGTCCATCTTTGATTTTAATGTGGTCCACAGGATTTCTTTGCCTTTTGCCCCTTTGATATTTCTTAGGTAGTTGTTCAGATTGTTTTTTATTTTTTTAAGTGTCTGGGATGAGTAGCTTTGGAGACGATTAGAACTTAGCGCATATCTTGCCTCGCCTATCTCATTTAAAGGGCCGTCGTATAATTCAATGAGACTAAAAATTTCCTCGCGTTTCTCAGACAAACGATCATATGGCACTACCTCCCCGTTATCAAGGGATTGTTTCGAGTACGGTATATCAAATAGATCAAAATAACATCGTTGAATCTGTGCATCAAAAAGATAGGTCATAATAAACGTTTTATCAAATGCCTTAAATACTCGCGGTGGAAACGTCCATAAGAGCAGTCCTTCCCCGAACTTATATAAGTTGCCAGCGTTAGCAAGCATTTTTATATCGCTGAATCGACCAGAATCATAGCCGGTGTCTATCCATACAACTTGTTTTGTAGCTTCCTCGATCTTTATTAGGCCGCTAGACATGAGAGCTGATATATCCGCTTTACCGATTTCGGCGCGCTCGACAACGGACATAACTTCGTCTAAGATCAAAGTGTAGTTTTCTTCCTCTATTAATGAAATTAATTCATCGTCAGCCGAACGGAAAAGGGCGTGAGTCGATGCGATACTATACCCTTCCGCGATCAATTCCTTTAATGATCGGAGCTTTGATCCTTCGCCGTTCCGATTGTTAGGTTCAAGGACCTTTCGTCTAGTTACGTTTTCTCTGATTCGCTTTACTTCATTAAGAAAGGGCGTGATATAGATGAATTTTTGATCGGTGGGTGCCTCGTTCATATACTTGATCGCCCAGGTAGTTTTTCCACTTCCCATCATTGAATCAATTACTTTAATTTCCATAATACACCTCTTTTTCTTTAATTTATTAAAGCGATGACGCACGGCTACATTATAGCGGTTTTATCAATTCTCTCTTTACGGAAAATCTCCGAAAACCCTTACGTATCAAGGCTTACAGCGATTGTTTATCACGTTTGTTCTGATAAAACATTGCGCTCATATTCATTTCATTCATATTCGCGCGGATATTTTAAAAAAGATTTATCGCGATAAAGTATAGCAAGACAAGTGTTTTCATTGGCTTGCACGGTAGTGAGCTTGCGAACGGACGTAAATCTTTAAAACATACCGTCTGATCCGGACCATCTAGGACTATCCTGAATCTATTTTTACCACCTTCTTAGGCTTTGTTAAGAGACGCATCATCCTGTGAACAAACTGGCTTTCCAGTAGAGTAATTTTGTTTTTCATTTTGTGCTTGACAATCCTCCTTTTTGCGATTATAATTGCATTAGGTTATAAGATGGGCGTTCTATAGACTAAAAAAGTTTTCACCCGTACCTAAATAGATTCGAATTGGAAAAGAAGTCTATGTCCGTCGAATCTAAAAAATATTTATTTTTTCGCACCCGGAAACCCATTCGGCCCCGGATGCGTATAGTCTACTAGATTAATATCGGCCATTAAATTCAAATGTTTAGTGTTTTAATCAAATTATTTTCGATAATTTTAAAGACGGATTTAGTTGTTCCCGCAACTGTTCGTCTTTTTTATTTCCCATCCAAATAAAGCATCGACGTATCTTATCCCCTCATTATTAACTGCGAATATACTTTTATAACCTGACGGTTCATGGGTTATATATACGGCACAAGGGCGCGTTCCAACTCGGTCCTTTCCTTCCTCAACGCAGACCTTTCGTTGTGCAGCCGTTTGTTTTCAGCGCAAAGCTGGGCCAGGCGTCTTTTTATTCGCATCTCACCGTCACCGGTCGCCTCTATTAAAGCCAGCCGCCGCCTAGCAATCTCGTAGCTATTCGAATGGAACTCGACCTCCACCTCGCACCATTTGCGATGAACTTCGTCCCTTTTCGCAATTAAGGCGTTACGTGTCGCTTTTTTCAACGTTTGCAGAACGTCTTCAGACAAAGCGTTCGGAGACTGAAGCGCATAGTCCGCCGGGAAAACGTCTAAAATCGTGCCATTTTCCGCAATGACCAGGCGCACCTGTTCGCGAGGATTATCATAAACGGACTGGCTGCCGCTTGTTGATTCGAGTGACCAGACGAACGAAGCGCCTTGAGCATACTTCGGTAATACGTTTTGTACCTGCGTTTTTGAAAGGCCGAGGCGTGCCGTTGCTTTTTTAATTGCCGCCTTAGAAACTGCATACTGCATCATCATGAACCCTCCCCTAGTGAAAAACCAATTCGAACAAAATCTGCAAACGACATATTTGCGAGCTCAGAAACATCGATTTCGCGGAGGTCTGCGTCGACCTTTGATGTGTCTACCATAAAAAACCGAGGGTAGTTGTTTTCGTAAAGATGGTATCCATCGATCTTTTTTTCTAATCGGTCAGTATCGTAAAACACCAGTCCATCATCCGAATACATTCCAACGACATCGGCTGCGATTAACCAGGCGTCCGAAATTTCGTGTATTTCTTGTTTTGTATCGAATGTTTCCCCGTGATAATGCAGCTTTACTGCTTGCGGTTGAAATGTATCTGTCATGCCGACTGCACCTCCTCACCGAATAGTTCTCGCGCTGCCGTGACGCCGATTTCGGCGCAGCCTGCGAATGCTCTCCGGGACACTTGCGGCAAGAGTGCGGCGAATTCTTCCGGGTTTAGGTTAACGAATTGATCGTCTGAGCCTGCGGGATATACATTCCACCAACCGACAACTGTTTTTCTATAATAAACGTTCATTCTCCGATTACCTCCTTCAATTGTCCGCCAAGATGCGCTAAAAGCTCCACCGTATTCATATTCGCAATAGTTTCGAGATCCATCTCCGAATCAGAGACGTATGGCAAATCGTAAATCAGTTCCGCACGCTGACCGATTTCTAAACCGTGAGGACCGTGATATAGTCGATAAAGATTGAGCCACTCCTCGTCTATATAAAGTACATAGTCGCGACCTACGTTTAAGACCTCTACCCGTTCGCGGCTTTCTTCACCGGTGTCCGAATAAATAAAAACGAAGTCCACGGTCATTTTCTTCGGCTGCTCCCCTGCGTCAATCCATGTTAATTCGCTCATAGCGTCTCCTCCTTTTTTTGCGCCAAGAATAGCATGAAATCGAGTACAGACATTTTCGCGATCTCTTCGGTTGTTAGGCCGAAATTAAATCCGATAGGAAATTCGAGCGGCAGATCGTACAGTACTTCACACTTTTCGCCGATTTCCCATTCGCCCTCTTTGTCGCGCATCCTATAAAGCGTGAGATACGCTTCGTTCACTTCGAGCGCGATATCGGATCCTAGATGCAACACTTCGGTAGGCTCTTGATAATCGACGGCCCCCGTTTTCGGATCGTACAGGACGAAATCCACGGTTAGGACTTCCCAATGATGGTTGGAAATTTGGTTATTCAATTCTTGAACTCCCCTTTACTTCTGAAGTAAAACTCGTTGGGTTAATAATATTACTCCAGTAGTAAAACGTCAAGAGTTTTTCAGATATTTTTCAAAAAATATTTTACTACTGGCGTTTTACTTGTATAATACGATTAGAAGCAAATTCATGGAGGACTGTTGAAATGGGTTTTAGATTTAATTTGAACAATATACTGGACGAGTTAGGAATAACTAAGAACAAATTAGCTGTTGAGGCAAAAGTACGGCCGGCAACTATTGGGGATCTTTGCGAGGGGAAAACCAAAAGATTAGAACTTGAAACAATTGAGAAGATCTTAAATGTATTAAATGACATCTCACCAACTAAGACATACACAATAGATGACATTATTCTTTACAAGTCGGATATACAGGATTAAATTCAGATGATGTTTGAAGAAGAAAAACAAGAGTGGCTTCTTTTTAAAGAAAGAAAGTTAAACGTCCGGGTGTTCAAGGTTAATTCTACATATGAGGTGCATGCATCGATTATCGGAAAAGGTACATACACAGCTCGCGGCCTTGAAAAATGGTCGACTATTGCGGAAGCTATTGAGGGCATTAATAAAAAGTAAATACACAACATTAGAAGAAAACAAAAGCCCGACTCGATTTGAGCGGGCTATCTATTTTTCAATTTTAGTTTTTTCGATCTCATCATCATAGATGGTATAGGACTGTATCTCCTTATTAGGAGGATCATATATTCCTTGGAATTTGCTTTCCTTATCTCCGTTTAAATATCCTTCTACCCTGATACCCCCCATCGGACTTATGTAGTAGTCGTCAGAAAAACTAACATCTTTAACACCTCTGTAATTTTCATACAAAAACTTCTCCATATGTTCTTGAGCTTCTTTAACAAAAGCAATCTCTTTTTCTTTTTGATCATGCTGATACTTCATAATAAATCCTCCAACTGCTATAATTATTAAAATAAGGATAATTATGTACTTTTTCTTTTTCAAAGAAACCAACCCTTTCATACCCTAATTTTACAAAAATAAAGAGGCGATGTATATGACCAACAACATAAAAGTGCCAAATGTATCAGATAAAACTTATTTCATTCTTAATAGAGAGGCCTACGACCGCGAACGGTTGGACGATCTAATGAAGTCTGGAAAACCAATACAAACCGAAAAGAATTCGTATTGGTACGTAGAAAAAATTAAAAGGGATAATGATACAGGACTCGATGCGGTTGTTGTATCGCAGGGCAAAAAAACAAAAGACGGCAAGTGGGTCAAATCAGATAATCCAGAAAACGTTGTCGTAGCCTTCGCGGGAACGGATCCTAAGAGCCAATTCTTCCAGGATGTTATTGACGCTGACGGCGGGAACGTTGTAATGGGAATTGATCCGAAAAAGAAGGAACACTACATAGTCGAAAAAGATGCGAAAGATACTTCTAAAACACTCGGAAAATATAACGGAACTCCGACACAAGACTCGATGCTTAGCACCGGTAACTACAAATTAATTACAAAAACGTCCCAAATCGGGCAAGCTGACGATCTGGTGCGGGAAGTTAAACAAAAGTATAAAGGCACCTCGACAGTTATTTCAACAACTGGACACTCACTCGGCGGCGCTGAGGCTGAATACAGCGCGGTCAACAACAACATCTATGCCGTCGCGTTTAACAGCCCTTCAATTGTTAAGCTGCACTCTGAGGAGCAGCAAAAGAAAATTAATAACGGTGAGTATGACCGGTCCATAAAATCGATTATCAATCCGGATGATATGGTCGGGGCCGGTTGGTGGAACGAGTATGACCGGCACAACGGAACGACAATTTATACGAAGGACCCTGAATTATCAAACGCGGTGCGCGAGGCGAGAATGCAGGGTGATGTATTCCAACAGATCGGGCAAAACGCTGGGTATTTTTTTCAGACTGCAATCTTAGGAATGCCTGATACACATTGGGTCGGTAGCAATAACTTCACCTTCGACAAAAATGGCAATGTTCAAAATATAGAGGGCGATGAACTCGTTTATGACAAAAATTTAAAAGCGATGCTTCCACCGGAAGTTGCTTCCGGAAGTGGCGCAATTAAAGTAACGCCCGAAGTTGCCAAGCAGCTCGCGCAAAAAGTAAACGCGATCATCGATGACTTGCGGACGATGAAACGGGAAGCCGAAAACGCTTATCAGGAACACGACGCCGAGATCAACGACCTGAAGCACGATACCTACCGTCAAGTCGGCCACGGTTTATACGACAAGCTGACACTCGAGGATGTAAACAATACGCTGAAAAACCTGGCGCAGTCGTTTGACAAAAAAGGCAATCCGCTATTTTACGATGTTCATGCCGAAAAAGCGTACATCGCCTCATTAAAGGACACGATTTCAGATTTAGAAGACATCAGCGGATACCTGGCGCAGATTGCAAAAGATTTTAAATCGAAAGACAAAATGCTGGCAAATTGGCTTAAACTTTAGGAGATGAAACAATGGAAAATTTCAACAAACTAGCTTCACTCAACAACTTAAACGGAGATCAAGAAGATACTCTCTTCATACGGCGCAACCAGCTTCAAATGCTGAAAACGGGCATGAGGGTAACAGCCGCAACGAAGCTTGAAGGCATTAAAACGACGCTAAGACCGAAGTTTAAAGTAGACGATATACAAAAAGAAATGAACAGCGTTTATTCATCGCTTCTCTACAGCTTTGAAGGAAAAGCGCAGCAGGCGCTTGCTCAGCGCATCAGCCAAAGCGCCCAGCAGCTTATTTCGACAGAAAAGGACGGAGAGAGCTTTTTGAACGGATTTAAAACGAGATGAAGGCGCCTTAATTGGCGTCTTTCTTTTTGCACAATAGCATGGGTCTCCGTGACGATTTAAACGCCCGGAAACGCTGATTGAACGGGCTTTTCAAATGCAGAATCGAAGGGGGCGCTATATTCATATTCAAACGTTGATTTTGACGTCCTAAACCGTCATATCTCTCCGGATTTAAAATTTTGCGAGAAAATTGCTGGCGTCCGGCACGGCTTTTTCCGGTCGGACCTCCCCCGCCCCCTTCCGTTTTTCCGGTCGGAGACGCCGTCGCGTATGCATATCGTTGTATTTCGTATTCAATTTTAGTTTACATAATTTCTCCTATCGGAAGTTAAACGATTGCATAAACTTTAATATAACAGCGTTTGTGAATCGGTTGTTATTCTTCGTTATGCACGTTTTTATACATCGTAATACTGGCGCGGGTTTGAGCCGTTTCACAATCGCTTTATTACGCTAAAATTTCGTATATAGTTAACGGTGTGAAGCATCGGCTTCAGGGGTCGAGGTTTTGGAGGACCTTCTGTCATGAAGCGCGAGGCTGCCGAATTTTATACGCGTAACATTTCGAAACATAAAAATCGTAATTATTCCGTTTTTCTTCTATAATACTGTCCGCAGCCCCTTCGATGTTACAACGCGGTCAAAACGTCAATGATCGTCAAAGTGATCGGAGGGACGCACACTAATGCGTTCGGTCTTCGCAAATTGCGATCAGCTCCACAAAATAAAAATCGTGCGTGCTGGTGCGCTAGTTGTCGCAATTTGCGATAAGATCACACGTCCTCCAACGCAACCCACACGATCTCCCTAAACGGAATGTCGACGTCTTTTACAATCTGCATCTTCCGGCAATTAGCGCAAAATGCGCTGAACAAGCCGATCTGCTCGAAGACCTTCCCGTCTCACTAACGTACGAAATCGCACGCCCTTCCGCAGAGTCAACCGGACCGAAACGACGTCCTGTCCTTCTGTTTACCGGTTAGGAATGCGTCAGCTCATCGAATCGCGTTTCATATAGGCGGTCTAACATTCGGTCCAGCACACCGTTATAATAGCCGGCAAGATTCCGAATGTGTTTGCGCTTTGTCGCAATGAACGTCTGACGCACCGCATACAAGCCGATTTCTTCGAGCGTCTCGGAATCATAAGCGCCCTTTAAATACGACGTATGCGCGAGGTAAATACCGTACAGCCTATTCGTCAGCTTCCGATCGCTTACAAACGATTCGACCGCAGATTTGAACGCACTATACGTATTACGTAGTAATTTATTTACGCTTTTAGAAATAACAGATTCGCTTGCACTTTTCGGTGTTTCAGCCGATGATTCCGTAGGCTTGTCCGCTGTCGAGCGGGGTTGCATTTGCGGAGTAGCATCGCCATTATCAGCCGGCAAAATCACGTAAATATTGGCGCCGTTGCCACCGGATACCGGCCGGAATTTCGTTTCCTTGCGGATGATGCCGCAGGCTATTAGCCGCTTAATTGCCCGGATAACTGTGGTACGGTGTCGGCCGATCAAGTCCGCGATCGATTGCAGCTTCAAATATGCGACGCCTGGCGTTTTGCAGGCATGACGCGACAACACCTTCAGAACCTCGATAGCGGCAGGCGTTAGGGCGGATTTATTGCGGTATATATGCGTGCGGATGGCGCCGTTAAGCTCGTCCACAGAACGGAATGACGCCATTTTAGCGGATTCTTTCGTGTACATTCGGTTTTCTCCCCTTGGAGACGTACCGACCCTTATCGGAAAAGAAGGCGCACTCAAATAAGCGTTGACTGGAACGCTTTTTTTCGATAGGATAGACGTAGGGTTAGGACGTGCTATCTATCGGATTTGTTTCCGACGGGTGGTCGTCTTTTTTTGTGTTTTTATAAATTGAAATTATTTAACGGAGAATGTTTTTGATACTTCTTTGCAATTTCATCCTCTGTAAAATCTAAATAAGCTTTTTGAGTTACCTCCACACTCGAATGCCCTAATATGCGTGAAAGTGTGACAAAGTCTCCCCCGTTTAATAAATAATATTTGGCAAAATTATTTCGTAATTGATGTGGAGTCACTTCAATATTCACGGAGTTAGCCGCCTTTTTTAATACTTTTTCAAAGCTACTTACGTCTTGTTTATTCCCTCTAGTCGTGGGAAAAAGATATTCACTATCACTGAATCGATCCCTATATAGAAGCCATCTTCGTAAATCTTTTGAGAGCCGGTCAGATATAAAGGCATAGCGCTGCCGTTTATTTTTAGGGTTAGTAATTAAAATCGAACGTGCTTTAAAATCTAAATCCTCTGGCTTTAAATTAACGCATTCCCCTATCCGCATCCCCGTGTCTAGAAGAGTACGAACCATAATCCAATTTCTATACCCGTGAAACGTTGTTGTATCAAAAGCGCTAAATAATCGCTTTATTTGAGAAGGAGAAAGTAATTTTTTCTTTTTGCGTTCGGGTTTAATATTTGCAACGGCCGAAGTCGGACTGTCCTTTATTTCTCTTTCGCTTACCAAAAAATTAAAAAACACTTTAATATTTCGGATATAATTCGCGATTGTGGTATCACTAATTGCCTTTGAATGGTCCGATCTCGCAGATGGGTTATTAAGTTTTTTAGTCCCTTCGTTAGAAACTACGGTGTACTTGCCGCGTAGCCTTAAGTATTTTATATACTTGCGGAGGTGGGCCGCCTTAACATCGCGGGGATCATCGATTTCAAATTCATTTTGGAGGTAAATTGAAAAGAGGCGTAAGGTTTGTTCGTAACTAGCCTTCGTTTTTTTCGAAAGGTTCTTCGAGTCGCAATATATCATAAAATTATCGATTTGAAATTCAAATTCATTAAACATAAAAAAAAACGTCTCCTTTCACCGCATTTACATACGGCAAAGAAGACGTTAAATTAATCGGTAAGTTTTCGAATCATTTATCGTTGTGTTAACGATATTTATCGGTAAACTCCTTGTTGGTTACGTAATGCAAAACTGCGCCATGTCAACGTTTAAGAAGCCTTATGCTCCAATCTCAGCTTGTCTGCGACCATCGCGATGAATTCTGAATTCGTCGGCTTGGCTTTTGACATGCTGACTGTGTAGCCGAAAA
>Ga0180429_10003062_pt1 | contig 13617 bp, 13 predicted proteins | sample SS_ome_FD_132428 | JGI IMG/M metagenome (GOLD analysis project Ga0180429, IMG submission 132428) | Hypersaline lake sediment archaeal communities from the Salton Sea, California, USA - SS_1_S_1 metaG | ecosystem: Environmental > Aquatic > Non-marine Saline and Alkaline > Hypersaline > Sediment ...
CCTGGCCATCGCCAAGCACGGTGAAGGACTTCGGGTCACCACCGATAAAGGCTCTATACAGGCCGGGAAAGTCGTGGTGGCCACGAACGGGTATACCGGTGCCCTGACGCCCTGGATACGCCGTCGGGTTGTGCCGGTCCGCAGCATGATGATCGCTACCGCGCCGCTGCCGCCCGAACGGATCAAAGCCTTGATACCGCGTGGCCGCATGATCGCGGACACCAAAACGTTCCTGTATTACTTCCGGCCCTCGCCGGATGGGACACGGATTCTGTTCGGCGGCCGCCCCCGATCCACCACCCGATCCCTGACGGAAAACGCCCGCTTCATGAGAGATAATCTGCTGTCGGTTTTTCCGCAATTGACTTCCGTCGCCGTCGATTACGCCTGGTGGGGCAAGCTGGGATTCACGCGCGACCACCTGCCCCACGCGGGGCAACGGGATGGGATTTATTATGCCATGGGGTTCTGCGGCCATGGCGTCGCTCTGGCCACTCATTTGGGCGAGAAGCTGGCCGGCCTGATCCAGGAAACGCTATCAGGCGAAACCGCCTATACCGGCCTGAAGTTCCGGGCCATACCGTTTTACAATGGACGGCCCTGGTTTCTGCCGCTGGTTTATCGTTTTTTCAGCCTGAGGGACCGGTTGTTATAGCCATTCCTCATATGTAAGATCGGCAGGGCGTCGAACGCGAAAAAATCGAGTTGCAAATCGCAACGAATCATTGCTATAGCGCCAGGGCGCTTCCTGCGCGGCGTCAAATGGCCATTACCTGAATTTGGAGTGTCCTTGCCATGCCAAAACCGGCCATTGAGATCAAAAACGTTACCAAGATATTCGAGGGCCATACCGGCCGCCCGGTGACAGCCCTGGACAACGTATCCTTGACCATCGAAGACAATGAATTTTTCACCCTGCTCGGGCCATCGGGCTGCGGCAAGACCACCCTTTTGCGTCTGATTGCAGGATTCGAGTATCCCACCGAAGGCGAAATCGTGCTGTTCGGCGAGAGCATCCGGGGCCTGCCGCCCCAGCAACGCCCGGTCAACACCGTTTTTCAACACTACGCCCTTTTCCCCCACATGACCGTGGCCGAAAACGTGGGGTTTCCCCTCAAGATGCAGGGCCAGCAGCAAGATGAAATGACGTGCACAGCCGCACGCATGCTGGACCTGGTTAAAATGGCGGATTTCGGGGACCGCATGCCCGATCAGCTTTCCGGCGGACAGCAGCAGCGTGTGGCCCTGGCCCGGGCCCTGGCCCCCCAGCCCAAGGTGTTGCTATTGGATGAACCCCTCTCCGCGCTGGACCTCAAACTGCGGCAGGAGATGCGCGTCGAGCTGAAAAACCTGCAGCGTCAGACCGGCATCACCTTCGTCTTCGTGACCCACGACCAGGTCGAAGCCCTGACCATGAGCGACCGGATCGCCGTCATGTCCATGGGCCGGCTCCAGCAGGAAGGCACGCCCATCGCGATCTATGAACAGCCCGTCAACCGGTTTGTGGCCGATTTCATCGGAGAAACTAATTTTGTTCAAAGTACGATCGCCGGCATCGAAAGCAGCGGCGCGCGCTGCACCATCGGCCCGGGGACGACTCTTGGCACCGGCGCCACCGCCGGCAAAGGGAAAGGGGCCGCAGTCACCCTGGCCATCCGGCCTGAAAAAATCAGGCTTGTGAAGACCGCCGGCGCCGCAGAAGGACTCAAGGGACGGGTCGCGGAATGCATCTACACCGGAACGGACACCAACTATCAGGTGGCGCTGGAAAACAGCGATGTGCGCCTGGTGGTCAGGGGCCGCAACGCCATCACCGGTGAAACCCTCTTCAAAGTGGGTGAAACCGTGATGCTCAACGTGGCCGAAGGTGCGGCCCGGATTCTGGCGGACTGATGCGGCTCCTGCAAAGCACACCCATGCGAAGAGTGCTGGGGCTGGGACCGGCGTTAGGCATCATCGGCTTTTTCATGGTCGTACCGATCGGGATCATCATCGTTTTCTCGTTCATGAAGTCCAACCCTTACGGGGGCGTCAATCCCGAGTTTTCCCTGGAAGCCTACAAGCAGTTTCTCTTCGAACGCAACCTGATGGACGAGATGGTGTTCAATGCCGCTTATCTGCGGATCTTCGGCCGATCGTTTTTCCTGGCCATGGTGACCACGGCGCTGTGCCTCCTGATCGGTTTTCCGACCGCCTATTACATGTCCCGACAGCCGGCCCGGCGCAAAAACCTGATGGTCTTCCTGGTGACCATCCCTTTCTGGACCAATCTCCTGATCCGGGCCTATTGCTGGATTCTCCTACTGCGGGATACGGGCATCATCAACAATTATCTTATCAAATGGGGAATCATCAACGAACCCCTGACGCTGCTCTACACCAACTTCGCCATCTTTCTGGGGCTGGTCTACACCCATATCCCCTTCATGGTCCTGCCGATTTACGCCCGGGTGGAAAAGCTGGACTTCAACCTTCTCGAAGCGGCACACGACCTCTACGCCAGCCGGCAGCAGCTGATGCGCCACGTGATTCTGCCGTTGGCGGCGCCGGGCATCATCGCGGGCAGCCTGCTGGTGTTCGTACCCTGCCTGGGCGATTTCATCATCCCCAACCTGCTGGGGGGCGGCAAACACCTGATGATCGGCAGCCTCATTCAACTTCAGTTCGGCGGCTCCCGCAACTGGCCTTTCGGATCGGCCGCCGCCCTGATCCTGATGGCTTTCGTGCTGATCGCCATGATGATTTACGTCTGGGGACCGGGCCGCAAAATGAAGGAGGGTGGCGCCTGATGCGTTCTTCCACCACCAGCGGCCCGAATTCGGCCGGTGAAAAACAATTCGTCATCGGGCGGTTTCCCGGGTTTGCCGCCATCTCCTGGATTTTTCTGCTCTATCTTTATATCCCGATTTTTCTGCTCATCATCTTTTCCTTCAATGCCAGCCACTCGGCCACGATCTGGCACGGGTTCAGCCTGGAGTGGTACCTGAAGGCCTTTGGCAACGACGATGTCCAGCGGGCCGCCGTAAACAGCCTGATCGTGGCCTTCAGCGCCACGGTGGTCGCCACGGTGGTGGCGGTTTTTGCCGCGCTGATCCTGGCACGGGGCGGCCGTTTCCGCGGCCGCGGTTTATCTTACGGCATTCTGATGCTGCCCATGACCATGCCGGAAATCGTCACGGCCGTGGCCACCCTGTCGTTTTTCACCGCCATTCAACTGGATATCGGCCTGGGGCGGGTGGTCATCGCCCACACCGTCTTCTGCATCCCGTTCGCCTTTCTGCCCATCCGGGCCCGGCTGCAGGGCATGGACACCACCCTGGAACAGGCCGCACAGGACCTGTACGCCAACGAATGGCAAACCTTTCGCTATGTCACGCTCCCCCTGCTGATGCCGGGCATCATTTCCGGCGCCATGCTCTCCTTCATTATTTCCATCGACGATTTTATCATTACCCTGATGGTCGCGCCCGCAGGGTCGACCACGCTGCCCCTTTACATCTACGGCATGGTCCGCATGGGCGTCACGCCGGAAGTCAACGCCCTCTCCACCGTCATGCTGGCCATATCCCTCGTCTTCGTTTCCACGAGTTACCTCATCGGCCGCAAGAAACAGGTCGGACCACCGAACAGTTAAAGACCTTCCATTCGGCATAGCACGATAAAGGTGATGCCCATCGGTATTGCATTCACCCATTTGATGCTCATTGTATGGTTACCCATAAACCCAAACAAAACCCCTATGGCGAGACCCCCGTAGGGGCCATCATAAGGAGTCCATCATGAACCAGCTAAAATGTGCTGCCGAAAAACTGTCGTTGCGAACGCTGGGCTTGATTCTTCTGCCCTTTGTGGCTTTTTTTACGATCGTCGCCAATGTTGTTTTACCTTTTCTGGGGCTCTTTCTGGCCATCCCGTTGTTTATCTTAAACGGTGTTCTCCTTGCGGCCCCCAAAAGTAAAACCTGCCAGCTTTTGTTGAGTTGACCATCAAGACCGCGGGTCTTCCCGAATAACGGGCACCCCGCCGGTGGTCGCCGCCTCATTCTGTTGCTCCGGCAATGAATCCGCTCTCTTGCCGGAGCAATGCCGGCACCCCACCCGTTCGCAACGCGACTTAACCGGCCGTTGAAAACGCGCGCCATACGATGGTGTTCGGCGCGGGTGGTTACGCCTTGCGTGCGGGAGCGCTGGCGGGGAGGCTTATATCCCGATGGGATTCAAGCAATCGCAACAGTTCGTCCGCCGCAGGATGATCGGCGGGATCCTTGGCAAAATGGCTGAAGCGAATGCGGCCGTCTTTATCGATAATGAAGACCCCGGGCAGCTGGCGGACATCCCCTTTGGGGATGCCGATGCCGTGCCCCTTGGCCAGGGCCGCGAGGCCCTTCATGGCCATGCCGACCGAAAGAAGGGCTTTGGGTGTTGCCTGTTTGAGTTGAAAGGCCTTGAAAAGCCGTTTCTCCGGGTCGGCAATCATCGGAAAAGGGACATTAAACTGCGCTTTGAAAGCCGCGGTTTCCGCGACTGTCCCTAAACCGACCAGTACGATGCGGGCACCCAGCTGTTGAAACTGTTCTTCTTTACGACGCAACTGCGCCACCTGCTCACGGCAGAACGGTCACCCGTAATGGCGCAGGAAAACCAGCACCAGCAGCCCTTCTTGCCAGAACCGGCTGATACGGATGGCGGTGTCGTCCCACAACACCACCTCCTGATCTTTGATGCTGTCCATGTCGATCGGCATAACGATTTCCCTTTCTCATTTGATCGTGCAAAATTGGATTGCGCCGGGCCCGATGGGCGCCCTCGGCTGTTTTGGAAGGCACGTGTCTTGTCCATGCGCTACGGATAGAATAATCACATGCCCGCCAGGGGCAACCATGGCACTCTTTTCCTGAAGTATGATGGGTTTATCCTATAACTTAACCCCTAAAAAATCGTCTATTGCAATGTCGGCTGTATGTCAAAGCTTATAGGGTAGTATGTTTCTACCGTTCATTTAACCCAAAGGAGTGTGTCATGAAAATTGACCTTGTCTGTTTTTCCAAACTTGTCAATGAAGATACGTGCGATTACCACAACAGCCGGGTATACGATATGGATGAGGGCAAGAAGGTGGAAGATCTTCTTCAACAGGCCGGCATCACCAGGGACGACGTCAAGATCGCCTTCGTCAACAGCCGGATCGTGGGGTTCGACACGGTCTTGTCCGACGGCGACCGTGTCGGGCTGGCACCCGCGGTTGGCGGGATGTAGCCGCCATGCGGACCTGCTGAGGATGACGTTGGTGGTTGACACCCCTGCATCGATTCGTGGGCCACGAAAGATTCGCCCCTATCATGGGCGCAGCAGTGTAAACGATCGATGAAACGGACGGGGAGACGCAACCCGCTCCCGTATCCGGCCCTGGATTATCCAGTGGACCCGATCATGGCTTCGAGCTGTTTCATCATGGCATGTTTATAGCCCAGCCGCTTGGCATCGGCGAGATAGCCGGCGGCGTGTTCGGGTTGATCTAAAAAGCGGGCATGAATCACGGCCAGATCCCAATACGGGTCGGCCAGGTAGGGATCGAGAGCGATGGCCTCCTTGAACAAAGTGCACATGGTATCGATCTGTTCCGGCGAGGGCTGCGTGCCGGCCCGGTCGCAGGTCATCAGGATGTCTTCCCCTTTACCCCCGCGGGCCAGTGCGGCCCGGCGCTTCAGGGTGGGATTGTCCGGGTCGCGTTTGAGGAACCGGTCCACATAGGCAATAGCGTCATCCAGGCGCTGGGCTTTGAGCAGTTCCGCGTAGTGAAGCCGATCGAATTCTTTACCCATTCTTCTTTTCTCCCTGGGGATATGGCGCGATTCGGACGAACGATGTGGGTGGTGGGGGAGGTTTTTTCTAAGGCGTTATCTCGACAACCGTCCCAATAGGCACGAACTTATAGATTTCTTCCATTTCCTGGTTGGTCACCGCAATGCACCCTTCCGTCCAGTCGGTCTCGGCATGCGACGCACCGACCTGCGAGAAGCCGTTTTTGATGCCATGGATCATGATATCGCCGCCCGGCGAAACACCAAGTTTTTTGGCCCGTTTTTTGTCGTGTTCGTTGGGATAGGAAATATGAAGCGACAGGTGAAAACCGCTGTTGCCGTTTCTTGCATCGATATGGTAGGTCCCCTCCGGCGTCTTGTTGTCGCCCTGCCGTTCTTTCGGCCCCACCGGGTTGCCGCCCAGGGCAATCTTGTAGGTTTTGATCACCTCGCCCTTTGCGAGCAGCGACAAGCGCCGCGCTTGCTTTTCGATCAGAACCTTGTCGGCCGATGCCATCCTGAGCGTAAACACCGTCTCTTCAAGTGATTCAACTTTTTCCTGCAGGGCAGCAATCTCAGCCGCTTTGCGTTCCAGCGCTTGCCGGGAAGTCTCGAGCCTTTCCTGCTGCATCGCAATTTTTTGGTCCTTGATGATCACATTGTGGATTTGAAGGATCATCATCTGGCTGTCGTACCGGTATTCACTATCCGGGGAATCCTTTACGATTTTCTGGAAACAGTCGAGCGATTTCCGGTAGTCTTTTTGCGCGTTTTTGGGATACGCATAGACAATCCCCATCTCGAAGAGAACGCGGTCCTCTATATCAGGATAGTTGGCCATGAGCTGCTCATATTTACCCAGGGCGGCTCCGTAATCTCCCTGGTTGAAAAATTGATTGGCCTCTTGCGAGAGAGTCCCCTCATCGATGTGGCTGCATCCGCCGCTAAGAATGGCGCTTAGCATGATGCCGACGACGAAAAAACGAAGAAATTCGCATGCGCCCCTCGGCCTCTTTCCCGAAACCGTTTTATGTCGCGATGATCGCAAAACCCGTCCTCTTCCAGATAGATCCAAAATGGCTTCGAAAGGAAGTGGCCGGTCTGTAAAACACGGCCACTTCCTTGCGATCTACTTCTTCATCGATTTCTTGAATTTTTCATCCGCTTCTCTCGCTTTTTCCTCGGCGAGACGTTCTTTTTCCGCGGCGAGGGCCTCTCTTTCGTTCGCTCTCATTTCAGCTTCTTCGGCGCGCTCGATGGCTTCATTGGCCTTCATGACGGCTTCGTCGGCCGCCATCTTGGCCTCCTCGGCATCCTGAGCCGCTTGATCCGCTTTCGCGGCCATCGCCTTTTCCCGGGCTTCGACCGCCTCGAGGTCGCCTTTCGTTGCGCAACCTCCAACAGCAATGGCCAGGGCAAGCATCATGGTAATCACTAAAAGCGCCTTCTTCATAATGGTATTCCCTCCTTTCCGTCCGTTGACCTTACCTTAACAGCAAATTGAACATCCGCCGAACAGGCTGTGGCTATAGGTCACCGCCTATCTACAGCCTGTTGACGCCACCATGCCTCGCGATGGTGCACAAAGCATGTATTGCCTAACCCCAAAAGAAGCGTTTTCCATTTTGGGGTTAGGTTTCAAACACCACACCATCCAATTCCAGATAGATTTTCAAGCGTTTGGCCACGTTCTTGGCCGCGCGCCTGTTTTCGAAAGGGCCGGCCAGAACCCGGTGGCGACCACCTTTTGACAGCACTCTGGCGGGAATCGGTGGCCCCTGATGGTTGATGATGGCCGCAAGCCTCCGGGCGTCGACATTGTCAGACAGCGTCGCCGCCAGGACATACCAGGCGTCCGTTTGGAATTCCGGCACGTCCGGTTTGCCATGCAATCTGGACGGGTGCCAGAGTTTTATAGGTTCCACTATCGCCATGTCACTTCCAGGGCGGATCGCGGATACAGGCACAGGAAACCCGCGGGCCTCGATCACGACGTCCTTGACCTTTTTCCAGTCAAGCGCGCTTCCCGATGCCTTTTCAATTTTTTTCAATTTGGCATAGACCTTCTTCCAATTGGCGGTGCCTGATTCCTCAAAAGGGCTATGCGCTTCCAGATAGACGATGCCATCACGCTGGCCGGCGAGATAGGGCTGGTTCACAATTTTCACCGGTGTTTTCACCGGAGTGTTTTCGAAAAGCCGCGCGACGTCTTCCGGATAGAGCCGTATGCAGCCGTTGGTTGCCCTGAGGCCGACACTGGCCGGCTTGTTCGTGCCGTGGATCAAATACGTTATCCGGCTTAGATAGAGCGCGTGTTCGCCCAATGGATTGTCGGGCCCCGGGGGTACACTGGGCGGCAGCGGATCGCCCTTTTTCCGATGATCTGCCGCAATCGAGGCGGGGACGTACCAGGTCGGAAGGTGTTTTTTGCGGCTGATATACATTTTGCCCATGGGGGTCGGCCGCTCCTCGGTGCCGACTCCGACCGGATAGGTCGACACCTCCAACAAATTAGCGTTTTCTTTAAAATGAAAAAGCCTCATCGTGGCTTGGTTGATCACGATACCTTTTCGGGGGGCCTCGGGCAGGATAAAACGCATCGGCAGCAGAAGACGCTCCCCGGCCTCGGGCACCCATATATCGACCCCCGGATTAGCGGCACTGATGGTATTGAGTCCCAGGCTGAAATGTCGCGCGATATCCGGCAGCGTATCCCCCTCTTCCACCCTGATCATCGCCAGCCGACCAATCACGTCGTCGCCTTTGGCAACAACAAAGTCATTCCGCTCGATCTCATCCGCCGCGTGCATTGGAAACGGCAGCGATTCATTCAAAAAACCCCGCACATTGGCACAACCCGGCATCGCTAGGACGAACAGCAACAGAACGGTCAGATAAAACCGATTGGAAGAGGGAGACAGAACGATCATGCGATATGGGTTCCTATTCCTGCATGTTTCAATCGAAAACATTAAAATTTATCTGACAAAAGCGGTATAACGGCAAAAACGCATCGACGGCAAGGCTATCAAGAACGCCAAAACGATAACGCTGAAGCATGAAATATACCAGGCTCCCTCGATAGTTCAAGACCATCTAATTTTTTTTGAATTTACAGGCAATTAGTGCGACAGCCCCCTTGGCGCCGTTATTTTGGTAGCCAAAGGCGTGCATTTTTATTAAAACCTGTTAATCATTTTTATCATTGCAGGCGTTTTGGCAACCTTCGGACAAACCGTCCCGCGATATGGCAGGGCGATCGGCGGTATCGACTGTGCCCAACTCCTGACACCGTGGGGAAGACCCCGGTTTCCGCCGGCTTGCTAAATGTTCCGGCGGGCGAATAAGAGAAAAGGTCATGATCCGCTCAGACAAACCCCAGCGCTTCTATGGCGCCACGATCGTGGCGGCCTGTTTTACCATTCAAGGGATCGGCGTCGGCAGCTTCATCGCCTGCGGCGTTTTTTTCCCGTCCCTGCTGGATGCGTTCGGCTGGTCGCGCACCCTGATTTCCGGCGCATCGTCCATGGCCTTTCTCCTCATGGGGTTTTTGGGCATCCTTATGGGGGCGCTGAATGACCGCTTTGCACCGCGGATCCTCATGACCGTGACCGGCGTCATTCTGGGGAGCAGCTATCTGCTCCTCAGCCAGATGAACGCCGTCTGGCAGCTCTATCTCTTTTTCGGCCTGATGACAGGCATCGGATTGAGCGGCATCGACGTCATTGCTCTGACGACCACGAGCCGCTGGTTCACCGCCCGTCGCGGGGTCATGACCGGCCTGGTCAAGGTGGGCACCGGCGCCGGCCAGTTGGTCATGCCGCTCCTGGCCGGGGTGTGCATCACGCGCCTGGACTGGCGCAGTGCCTACGGCATCATCGGCCTGATCGTGCTGGTCTCTATTGTCAGCGCCGGGCAATTGCTGCGCCGCGACCCCGCCCAGATGGGGCAGAGGCCCGATGGCCGGATCGATCCCCATGACGTCACCGGCCCCGGTGTCGAAAGCGGTCTCTCGCTGGCAGAAGCCCTGCGCGGCAGACCCTTCTGGATGCTCGGCGCCCTCAATCTTTTGGCCGTCGCCAGCATGTTCGTCGTCCTGGTGCACATCGTCCCCCACGCCTCCGACCTCGGCATCCCGACCATCCAGGCCGCGGGCATCCTCTCCACCATCGGCGGGATCAGCATGCTCGGACGATTGTCGGTGGGGGTTGCCATTGACAGGATCGGCTCGCGCAAATGCATGCAGATCTGCCTCGTGATCCTGATTGCAAGCTTCATCTGGCTGCAGATGGCCCGGGACGTGTGGATGCTGTATTCTTTTGCCGCCATCTACGGCATCGCCCACGGCGGCATCTTCACCGTGATCTCCCCCATCACCGCCGAGTTGTTCGGTATCCGCTCCCACGGCGCCCTGTTCGGCATTGTCGCCTTCAGCGGCACCGTGGGCGGGGCGGCCGGTCCGGTCCTGGCCGGCCTTGCCTTCGATATGACCGGAAGCTACCGGCTGATCTTCATGGCCCTGATCGGCCTGGCGGCCGTAAGCCTCCTGCTGACCCTGCCGCTCAGACCGGCGCGGCCCTGACCAGCGGCCCATCTCCTCGCCCACCCCTTGAAAAATACGATAGCGCGCGCCAGACCGCCAAGCGGGAAACGCTCAAATGTAGACTTGCTCCCTTTATTCAGGGCAGCAACAGGTTGATAACCGATAGAATCATCCAGCGGAAAAAGTCGATAACAGGGGTCAGCACACCAAAATAGAGCAGCCCGATGATAATAAAAAATCCATACCGCTCGATACGGAAAAGCAGGTGTTGGACTTTGTGAGATGCAAATCCCATGAGAATTTTAGACCCATCGAGCGGCGGCAGCGGGATCAAATTAAACGCGGCCAGGATGATGTTGATCTGCGCGAAATAATGGAGCAGCACCGCCGGCATACTGGACGGCGCCGGTGAGAGCAGCCGTGTCAGAAAAAGCGCACTAAACGCCAACAGCATGTTGGCGGTGATCCCGGCGGCGGAGACCAGAATCATGCCCATGCGCCGGTCACGCAAATGGCTGAAGTTCACCGGCACCGGTTTGGCCCATCCAAAGCCGAAAATGAAGAGCATGAGGGTGCCCATGGGGTCGAGGTGTTTGAGGGGATTCAGGCTCAGCCGACCCAGCGACTTGGCGGTCGAATCCCCCAGGCGGTAAGCGACCCAGCCATGCGCCAGCTCATGGAATATGATGGCATATAAGAGCGGTATGGCAATGAGGATGAAGGCAACCGGATCTTTCAACAACAGATTGAGCAGGCCCATGCGTTGTCTCTCCATGAAAGTAGATACCACAAAAATAAAAATCTGAAGAGGGGCGCCCATTTAGGCCCCTCCCATTTCATTGACGGAAAATCAGTTGCAAAAAGTTGCAAAATATATCTATTAATTTAGTACGTAAATATCATAGATGGATGCCAAAAAGATTGGCAATTATTTTCATAATTCCCAAATAGCACTTTGTTGGCTCCGAAACCCAGTCTGGTTCTCTCCACAAACTTCGCCTCATTTCGACGATCCCACCATCAAAAAGTGCTAAAGCATTTCCTGAGGCTATGTCATGAATTGCCCGGAATGTAGGTTTGAGAATCCAAGGAGCACCGATTTCTGCCATAAATGCGGTTACAACTTCCCTCTCGCTTCAGAAGCAAACCTTCAACGCATCACTTTTGATGAAAAATTAGAAATAATTCAACGGTATCTCCCGCAAGGCATCACCGAAAAGATCCTCAACCAAAAGGGTAGAATCGAAGGTGAGCGTCGGCAAGTTACGGTTATGTTTTGCGATATGGAGGGCTTTACAGCGCTTGTCGAGAGGCTCAACCCTGAGGGCGCATACCAGATCATGGACCAGGTCTACGAAATTCTGATTCACGATGTTCATGACTTCCAGGGAATCGTTAACGAGATGACCGGAGACGGAATTATGGCCCTGTTTGGAGCGCCTATCGCTTTGGAGAACGCTCCTCAACGAGCACTTAGGTCGGCAATTTCAATCCACCGGGATATGGCCCGTTTTAGTAAACAGAAAGAGGGTACCGGACCGATGATGATGCGGATTGGAATTCATACAGGGCCGGTAGTTGTGGGTACCTTAGGTAATGACCTAAGATTGGAATTCAAGGCGGTTGGTAATACCGTCAATTTAGCTTCGCGAATGGAAAAATTGGCAAAAGCTGGTTCCACTTATGTAACCGAGGAAACCTTCAAACAAACGAAAAATTTTTTCCGATTTGAGACCGTTGGCGAAAAGTCGATCAAAGGCAAAAAAACCCCGCTTCTTGTGTATAAAGTTCTATCTGAGAAAGAGGATGCCTACCGGCCAACTTTGGGCCCTGCGCGTGTGAAAAATCCTGTTATGGTTGGGAGGAGCCAAGAGATAGACAAATTAGAACTTCAGGTGATGAAAGTCATCGATGGTAAAGGGTCCGTTATCAATATTATTGGCGAAGCAGGAATCGGTAAATCTAGGTTAGTGGCAGAACTAACGCATCGAGATGTGCTGAAACATGTGACCTTCCTTGAGGGCAGAGCGATTTCAATAGGAAGAAAACTAATTTATTATCCGATTATCGATCTTTTGAAACAATGGGCGTCGATAAGAGAGAATGACGGGGAAGCAGCTGCATTAGGCAAGCTCGAAACAGCAGTAATGAACATTTGCCCGGACGAATATTATGAAATCCTCCCTTTTGTGGCAACTCTAATGGGGATGAGACTATCGGGTAGTTACGAGGAAAGATTGGGCAAAATTGAAGGCGAGGGTCTTGAAAAATTGATCCTGAAGAGCGTACGGGAACTTATCATTAAAGCAACTGAGCATTCGCCTATGGTAATTGTGTTGGAAGACCTCCAATGGGCGGATACAAGCTCGATCGAACTCATGGAATCGCTGTTTCGCCTTGCAGCAACAAATAGGATTGTTTTTATCAATGTTTTCCGTTCCGGTTACCGAGAAACCGGTGACAGGATCATCGAAGCCATTAAAAAGCTTCCGGTTCATTATGTCGAAATAGCGCTCCTGCCGCTGGATGAAAGCAAAAGCGATGCGCTCATTGCCAATCTGCTAAATATCAGCAAAAGCCACCATGCCATCATAGGAAAGATCACACGGCGAACAGGCGGCAACCCTTTTTTTATTGAAGAGGTTCTACGGTCGCTGATCGATCAGCGGGCAATCATCCTATCAAACAAAAATTTTCAGGTCACTAAAAAGATCGGCGATGTCGCCATTCCAAATTCCGTCAACGATGTACTGATGGCACGAATAGACAGCCTTAAGAGTGAATCACGCGAATTGATAAAAATCGCCTCGGTAATCGGCAGGAACTTTTTTTTTCGAATTCTTTCGGAAGTTGCGCAAACAGATGGTCTGAGAGAAGAATTAACGTATCTAATGCAAACTGAATTTATTCGAGAGCGCCATAGAATGGGTGAGGTGGAATTCTTCTTTAAACATGCGTTGACGCAGGAAGTTGTCTATGAGTCTATTTTACCACTAAAGCGTAAAAGACTTCATTTAACTGTGGCCAACGCTATAGAAAAGTGTTTTAGCCGAAGGCTCCATGAATTTTATGGTATGCTTGCTTATCACTACAGCCTTGCAGAGGATCTGGAAAATACAGAAAAATTTCTGATACAGTCCGGTGAAGAGGCCCTAAGATCGGCAGCCTCCGATGAGGCATTTCAATACTACGAAGAAGCCCTGCAACTGTATCTGGAGAAGGCCGGTTCTGATGTCGAACCAGACAAGATGGCCATGCTGGAGAGGAATATCGC
>Ga0180429_10003063_pt1 | contig 13614 bp, 11 predicted proteins | sample SS_ome_FD_132428 | JGI IMG/M metagenome (GOLD analysis project Ga0180429, IMG submission 132428) | Hypersaline lake sediment archaeal communities from the Salton Sea, California, USA - SS_1_S_1 metaG | ecosystem: Environmental > Aquatic > Non-marine Saline and Alkaline > Hypersaline > Sediment ...
CTTCCAGTATTCCTTGAAAAGCCCCACCGGTCTTTCCGGCTCGATTCTGACCGCGATATCCCCTTCTTCATTGGGGCCTAAAATATTGCCTTTGTCATCGACGACATGCAGGTCAATGCCGGGGGTGGGTTTACCCATGGATCCGAACCGGGGCGGAATGCAGGGAAAATTCCCGGCCAGAATCACGGTTTCGGTCTGACCGTATCCGTCCCGGATGGTACAGCCGGTGGCTTTCTTCCACACCTCGATGATCTCGGGATTCAACGGTTCGCCGGCGCCGACGCAGTGCCGTAGCAAGGGAAATTTGTATTTGGAAAGATCCTGGAGCACCAGCATCCGGTAGATGGTGGGGGCCCCGCACATGGTGGTGATGGGGTATTTTGCCAGCAGATCCAGAGTGACTTTTGGATCGAACCGGTCGGTATGATGCACAAACTGGGCCGCTCCCTGGTTCCAGGGACCGAAATAACTGGACCAGGCCGCTTTGGCCCATCCCGTGTCCGACACGTTCCAGTGCATGTCATCGGGTTTGAGATCCAGCCAGTATTTTCCGGTGACCATGTGGCCGTATCCATAGGAATGCGCATGCAGGGCCATTTTGGGGAACCCGGTGGTGCCGGAGGTAAAATAGACCAGGCAGTTGTCATCCGCACGGGTTTTGGCGGTTTCAAATTCGTCGGAAGCCTGGTCCATGGCCTCGTCCCAGAAAGTCCAGCCCTCTTTGGGTTCAGTAATGACGATTTTTGTCTTGACCGTGGGACAGTTGGATGCGACCTGATCAAAAGTCCCGGCAATGGCCGGTGTGGTGATGACACATGCGGCTTCGGATTTGTTGGCACGGTATTCCAGGTCCTTGGCCGTGAGCTGGGTGGTGCCCGGCGCGATCATGGCACCGCACCGGATGCAGGCGGTGAATGCGATCCACCATTCAATGTTTCTGGGGAGGACCACGATAACCACATCTCCCTGGCCGATGCCCCGGGATTTGAACACGTTGGCCAGCTGTTTGGAAGCGGTGCTCAGTTCATGAAATGTTTTTTTGATCTCAGTGCCATGGTCATCCACCCAGAGCATGGCCAGCTTTTCCTTGTCCTGTGCCCATTTGTCAAACACATCTGAAGCAAAATTGTAATACTCGGGCACCTGCCATTTGAACTCTTTGTACTCTTTGTCATAGTCGGTCATGTTGGGTTGTACGGTCATAAGCGTTACCTTCCTTTAAAATAGGGGTTATCCGGTGAGATGTTCGCCTGCATGTCATATAGTAAAGGAAAATCGATATCACAATCGGTGAAAAACCGATTTTTACTGTAGGTGCAGTCAGCCGGATTTGTAGGAAAAAAACCGATCATATCGTAGGGCCAAGAGATGACAAGGATGGGTGAAAAAGGCGATTATTCCGGAACCGTGGTGATCTGGCCGGTCTTTTCAAAATGCACGGCGCACCGCACCAGTTCATTGGCATGCTTGAGGTTGAGTTTGGTTTTTATTCTCTCCCGGTAGGTGCCGATGGTTTTTATGCTTATAAACAGGCGGATGGCGATTTCCCGGGAGGAATATCCCTTGCCGATCAGTTTGAAGACCTGCATTTCCCGGTCCGTGAGCCGGTCGGCAGGGGTTTCTTTCCGCAGGTCCGCCGATCCCGTGATATTGGACAGGATATGTTCCTTGACTGTTTCATTCAGATACACTTTGCCCGACAGCACGTGGTGAATGGCCGCCACCACCGATTCCATGGCCTCCTGCTTCATGATGTATCCTCTGGCGCCGGCATGAAGGGCACGCTGGGCGTACAGGTATTCATCATGCATGGACAGCACCAGCACCGGAATGTGCGTATGGTGTTTTTTGACATGCCGCACCAGATCGATGCCGTCGGAGCTTTTCAATGAAATATCTGCGATGATGAGATCCGGCCGAACCGATTCGATCTCCTTGATGGCGGTTTCCACATCCGTGGAATCACCGGAAGCGGACAAATCCGCTTCCTGATTGATCAATTCGGCCAGCCCAAGCCGGAAAATGGGGTGATCTTCCACCAGCAGTATTTTCTTTTTGTTGTTCATCGCTGGATGGCAATATCATGTTTTTTCCGATTGTGCAATCTCATTTGCTTTGAGCAGCCGCATGGGCGGGGCAGCCCCGTTTTTGTCTTCTCCAAACCAGATGGTCTGGTGCGGGAAGGGGATTTCGATGCCGCGCTCATCAAAAATACGTTTCATTCTTTCCAGAAACGCCCTTCGCACCGCAAACTGGCGCATGGGTCTGGTTTTCAGGCGGACACGGATTTCTACTGCGGAATCCCCCAGATTGTTGAGACCAAACAGTTCCAGGTCCTCGATAATATCCGGCCCCCAGGTGTCATCGTGCCGCAGCTCGGTTGCCACGTCCTGCAGGGCCTGGACCACCTCGCCGTAATCCTCCCTGTAAGCGACACCTGCGTCCACCAGGGCGTAACCGAATTCTCGGTTGCTGTTTTTCACGGTGGTCACATCCCCAAAGGGGATCACGAATACCGCCCCTGCGAGGTCACGCAGGGTCAGGGTCCGGATGGTAAGGTGTTCCACGGTGCCGGCATATCCGCCTGCCTCAATCCAGTCTCCCACCGAAATGGAGCCCTCCATCAGGATAAAGGCGCCTGTAATGACATCCTTGACCAGGGTCTGGGCGCCAAAGCCTACTGCCAGGCCGACAATCCCTGCACCGGCCAGCAGCGGGGCGATATTGATGCCGATATGGGATAAGACGCTCATGCCCGCCACCAGAACCAGGGTGATCCGGATCACGTTGTTAAACAGAGGCAGCAGGGTCAATATTCTCTGGCTGGCCTTTTTTCCGGCAACACTTTCCCGCTGCCGGAGCATGTAGGCTTCTATTTTTAAACTGACAAGTTCCCAAATCACCACAGCACCGGCGATAATCAGAAAAATCATCAGCAGGGTGGAAACAACGGCCCCTCCCTGGGGCGACAGTATCCAGCTGTAGGTGCCGATACCCCATGCCTGCATGATCGAAAAAGCGGCAATGATATACAGAACCCCCTTGACGGTATGTCTGAGCAAGGAGAGATATCTGTTGGCCCGGTCTTACAGGTTTGGATAATTTTTTTTCAAGTCATCATTGATCTTGAACAGCTGATTCAGGCCCTGCTGACTGAGGCGAGCAAAAAAGGCGGTCAGGAAGACCACCATGATGGTCAGGATCAGTGCCCTGAACACAAAGTAGACCCCGCCCTCTATTCCCAGTGCCCAGGTTCCGAACATGCCCAGGATAAACAATATGGCGGCGATGTGCCAGAAATCGGCAAATCGTTTACGCAAGGCGTTGACAGTCCGGGCTCTTGGTAAATCCGGATCCGCCGCTGCTGTCTGTGTATGATCTCCGCGCAGCCACCCGGCCACATCCGTTTGATTCTGAAGAACAAGAATAATCACCATCAGGGCAATGATCAGCCCCAGCAGCTTTAAAAAGAAAAGGTACAGACTGGCGGCAATCCCGAGAATCAGCAGCGCCTCAAGGATAAAGTAGCCGTAGACCGAAATCCTCAATATTCTTCTGACCCAGATATAAAAGTAGTGAACGGTTTCGCTGTCCAGCGGCAATAAACGGAGGGACGGGTTTTCTGGCATGAGCAGCAGTCTGGTAAAGGCCAGAATCACTTTGATCAGGACATTGGCGTTTATCAGCGCCAGGGCCACCACCTGGGTGCCGGGTCGCGGATCAAGCACCGGAAGCAGCCCATAGGCAGCAGCGGCAAATGCAGCAATGGGGATCAATTCCAGCAATGTACTGCCGAACATCAGAACCGTTCTGAATTCCCTGCTGATGTTTTTTCGATCTTCCAGCGCGTTGCGGGCCCTGGACAGGAGGTGGGAAACCAGTAATTGTGCCAGAAAACCCGCCACCAGGACCAGTATGACCTTGCCGCCCATTTCCCCCCAGCGCCTGAGTATTTCCGGATCCTGGGCCTGCCCGGCAATATCTCTGGCCAGATTTGGTGTCTGGAGCATCTTCTGCCCGACTTCCCCAAACACATGATTGCTTTCGTGCATGTAACCGGACATTGTTCGCAGCAGCATGCCGCCAAAGCCTTTGGAATCAGCCTCTGGTTCCCCGGCAGTTTCTTGGCCGGCCTGAAGAAGCACCCGCAGGTCCTGCTTGAGGTTTTCAAGCCGTTGCGGGTCTTCCAGATCCTGCAGTAATTTTTCAATGCCGGCTCTGGAACTGTCCGTGCCCCCGGCCGGGTCTTCCTGGGCGTGGGCCCTGAACGGGCACAGGATAAAAACAGACAACACCAGGACGAACCAGACATGACCCAGAGAATGTGGGAAAGATTGTCTCATGAATTCTCCTTAAATGATTGAATCAGGACTGGGAGTAACACAATTCAAATCCGGAAGAGGACCTTCAGCCTGATAAGATTCATCATGCTGTATCTGTATCAGGCGGAAACAAGGTGCGTCAATAAAGAAATCAACCCCCGCCGTCAAAGCGATGTCCGTGAAAGACCGTTCAGGACCCACTATTTGGGGAGGACCTGCCGGGGGGGGCGTCCGGGGACGAAAGCGCGCTGATCGGCAATTTCAGCGTGACGCAGGTGCCGGTGTCACCGGATTCAATATCCAGGGATGCGCCCATGAGTTTGGCCCGGTAGTTCATGATGCGCAGCCCCATGCCCCGGTATTTTCCGGATGTCGCAAACCCGGTGCCATTGTCCAGGACGGCCAGGGAGAAAGTGGCTTTCCGGCAGGCCATCTCGATGATGATATGGTCGGCGCCGCCGTGACGGATGGCGTTCTGGACCGCTTCCTGGGCGATATGGTAGATATTGCTGTTCACCATATCATTGCCGGATGGAATTTTTTCATGGAACATCAGCGCGCAGGTCACCCGGTGAACGGTTCTGGTGTTGGCAACCAGTTCCTGCAATGACGACAAAAGGCCGTGCTTGAAATAGACCGGACACAGGCCCCGGGCCAGCAGCCGGGTTTTCTGGATGGCCTCCTGGATCAGCCGGGTGATATTTTCAGCGGACCGGGCTGCATCCGGTGCAGTTTTCTCCACCCGGGTTTTCAACACCTTGCTCAACCCTTCCACGCCGATGAGATGGGGACACAGGTCGTCATGGAGGTCATTGCCGATTTTCTGGCGTTCCTTTTCTCCGATCTCCATGATCGCTTTTTCCAGCTGTTTCACCTGGGACACGTCTCTGTGAGTGATGACCGTGCCTAAAGGATTTCCATTCTTGTCCCGGTATACCGACCCTCTGAGGGTGACTTCGATGACCCGGCCGTCTTTTGCCTTTCGGGTGGTTTCCGTGCGGGGGAGCACGTGGCCTCCAAGGATGGCCTGTATTCCTTCCATGGCCTGTTTCCACTGCTCTTCAGGCACGAAATGATCCATTTTTTTCCCCAGGCTTTCTTCCAGGGTGTAACCGAACACCCGGGTGAACGCGGGATTGAAATAGGCAACATATCCGTCCATGTCATAAACAATGATGGGGTCCGGGGCTGCCTCCATCACGGACCGGTAACGTTCTTCACTTTCCTGCAGGGCTTCCTGGGCCTGCCTGCGCTCGGCAATCTGGGCGTTGAGATCCCGGCTGTATGTTTCCAGTTTTTCCATGAACGAGTTGTAGTAAAAGGAAATCTGGCCCACCTCATCTAAAGAGTGCGGGATCACCATCCGGTTCGAAAACCCTTTTCCGGTATCGATATCTTCGTTGAGCCGGTCCATGAGATTTCTCAGCGGCCCGGTAATGGACGCGCTTAAAAAAAAGGTGATGGGAATGAAAATCAGAAGGGACGCCATCCCCACCATGATGATAAACTCCTTGATGGTGCCCAGGGGAGAGAAGAAATCATCCGTATGGATGACAGACGCCACAATCCACTGGTATTCAGGGATCGGGTCGAAAAACACCTGCTGCTTGCCGGAGGGGTCTGTGAATCGCTGTTGCTCGATAAGACCCTGCGATCCCGGAGTCTGTGTCAGCAGGTGGCTGAAATCCGTATCAGCGAACGCCTGAATTGAAAAAATATCGGTTCCGCTGAATTCCGGGTGAATGATGAAGGTGCCGCCGGTGTCCAGGACACCAGCATATCCAGTGCTGCCCAGCCGCTGATTCAGGATATTTTTTTCAAAATCTTCGATCTTCATGAGTGTGGAAAACTCTTCCCGGTATGCGGAAACCGTGATCATCCAGTCCCAGGGACCGAAATATTCCAGATAAAGTGCTTTGGGCCGGGGAGCCTGATCGTCAGGATTCTGCCAGTCATATTCAATGTATCCTTTTTTCCGGGCCACCATTTCCTGAACAAATGCGTGGTCGGAAATATCCAGGCCTTCCAGCAGTTTCTTGGGGTGCTTCACCACCCGGCCGGTTCCGTCCAGAATACAGATGTAGCCATGCGTGCCGATTTTCTGGGAAAGCATGATGTCAGCCGCCTGTTTTCTGGCCTGTTCCGGGGTCAGGGCGCCGTCCGCCTGTCGCTGGTACAGGTGCGCAGCGATCTCCAGGTTTTTTTCCGCTGTGGCCCGCAGGTAATTTCGGATCGACACGGATGCGGCTGTTCTGACATTGTTCACCATGGCGGAGGTGGCGTTCGCCAGCATGTTTTCAATGTTTTTTTCAAGGTTTTGTTTTACAATGGAATAGATGGTGAGGCTGGAAAGCCCCATGATCACGAAAAAAGTGAAAGAAAAGATGCACAGGATCTTGTAGCGGATGGGCAGGTTCTTAAACAGTCTGGACAGATTCATGATTCTCCATAAAAAAATGGTGTTATCCCCAGGTGCGCCGGACCTGGCAAATATTTAAAATCCTGCTGGAAACAGGCGGGTCGCTGTTTTTTCCAGGCGGTTCTGCAAAGCCAGGTCCGCCACGTTCTGCCGGAGCATGTCCAGGACATCATCGATGGAGTCATGGATCTCCATGGCATGGGGATGTTCCTGGATCATGTCGAAAAACGCCTGGACCACAGCCGGGTCAAACAGAGTGCCCACCCCGTGTTTCAGTTCGGCAATCGCGGACGGGAGGTCCTTTGGCGGCATGCCTGGGCGGCCGGCGGTCATGGTTTCAAATACGTCGCATACCGCCAGGATCCGGGCACCCAAAGGGATGTTTCCCCCTTTGATTTTGTCCGGATACCCGGTTCCGTCGAACCGTTCATGATGGTGCCGGATCATGGGGGCGATCTCGCTGAAAAAGGTCAGCGGCAACAGAATGTCCGCCCCCAGCACCGGATGCTGCCGGATCTGATCCATCTCTTTGGGGGTCAGGTGGCCCAAGCGGTCCAGCACCGTGTCCCGGATCCCGATTTTTCCGATATCATGAAGGATCCCGGCATGAAATATGGTTTTGACCATGGATTCGTCCAGGGCCATCTGCCGGGCCGTGAGCCGGGACAAGGTGGCCACCCGCCGGGAATGACCGTGGGTGACCCGGTCCCGGGCCTCGATGGCCAGGGCGAATCCTTCCACGATTTTCCGGTAGATCTCCAGAATCTGCCTGTCATGGCCCATGCTTTTTTCCAGGGCGATGGCGCCCTGTTCTCCCAGGGCCGTGACCAGTTCCAGTTCATGGGCGGCCAGGATGCGGTTTCCGGTGAAATAGACCGCTAAAAGCCCGGTATAAGGACCGGCAATGTCGAAAAACAGACCGGTCACCGAGTTGATCTTCCGCTTTCCCAGGCGCTCCAGATCTGGAATCCGGTCGTCCTCCCGGGCGTTGGGAATGACCACGCAGTCTTTTTTCTGGTCTTCAAACAGGGCCATCAGGGTAGGGTAATCGGTGTGCATCAGACTTCGGTAATCAAACCCGTGAAAGATCTTTGTTTCAATGCACTGTGTGTTCGTGTTCAGAATCCAGAAAATACTGCCTTTGGCCGACAGTACCCGGGTGATGTTTTCCACGATACAGGTCAGGATGTCCCGGGTATCATTGTTGGCATGGATTTTTTTGCTGATCTGTGCAAACAGGGTGAAAAACTGGTGAAAATCGGGTGTCATGCGCCCCCCTGGTCGACTTTAAATCGGGTTAATTGAAAAAATTCATCCACTTCATGCTGTAGGTTCTCTGAATCTGTTTCTGGAAATGGATCACAGTGTCCAGAACGATTTGCAACTGTTTTTTTTCCGTTCGAGACAGGGCGGACAGGTCCACACAGTTCACCGGCAGGACCGGATGCCGGTCCCGGTTCAGATGGCTGCCGATTTTGAGCCGGTTCAGATGATAGAACGCATCCATGGCCCGTTCATGTCCACCAGGATCCAGGACCCCCTGGTCTTTGAGGCCGGCCATGCGCGTCAGGGTGGACGGGGAACAGATACCGTGGTTCAAAGCCAGGATGCGCATGGCATTGATCAGATGGGCCAGGCCCGCGGTTTTGATGTTGAAGCAGGCCCGGCATCCGTCTGTCCGGTGGGTCCGGATTCGGCCGAAAATGGTTTTGGGGGAGCTGAACAGCACATCGTCCCGGGTCAGAAAGTGGCTGACCGAAGGATTTTTCTGGAACAGGTCGAACACCCGGTCCCACAGGGTTTGTGCCATGGGAAAATCCCCGTACACCGGGCGGAAGTCCAGCAGGATGGTCAGGGTCCGGATGTCCGCGGGCTCGGCGGATCCGATCCACCGGTCCAGGGCTCGGCGCCATTGAGTCAGGGATCTTCGCCACTGCGGACTGGTGGCCATGACATCCCCTTTGCACAGGGTGAATCCGAACCGGTCCAGGTCCGTGACCACCTGTTTGGCCAGGTCGGCAAAATAGCTGTCCCACGCGTTTTCTTTCGACCGGGGCGGATCCGCATAGATCAGGGCATTGTCCTGGTCGGTTCTTGCGACCTGTTCCTGACGGGCATCGCTGCCCATGGCGATCCAGCAGAACGGGCCCGGCACAGACCGGTGGTCCCGGGTTTCGAAAACCGAAATATGATGGGTGATGATCCGTCTGGTCAGCGCGTCATGAATGACAGATACGGCCTTGAGTATATCCGCCAGATCAGTGGGGCTGTATAGCATGTGCCGGATCAACGTGTCCAGTTGATCCCCCAGGCGGTCGGGGTCTGGATAATCCGTGCCCGTTGTCAGGCGGTCATACATTTCCTGAAAAAGGGCGGACAGTTCCGGTGCCAGGGATACACCCCGGGACATCAAGGTCTGTTTTTCCGGTTCGGCGCAGCGGATCAGGGCTGACATGGTCCACCCCCTTTGTCGGTTATGAGATCATTGGGACAGTTTCCGGGTCAGGAGTTCTTTCATTTTCAGATGTCCGCCCGGTTTTACCACCCGGTCTGAAAAAGGTCAACAGGGACATGGTTTGCTGAAGATGGATGCGGACCGCAAATCCTGGCAGAGGTTTCTGGATTATCTGGATCAGACGCTGACCGGCAGGTAGTCTTCTCTCACCGGCGAAAATACCTCGACGGCCACGGCATCCTCGAGCACCTCGGCGCCGTGGGGGATGTTGCCGGGCACACACCAGCTGTCACCGGGACCCACATCAAAGGTATCGTCTCCGATACTCATTTTCAACCGGCCGCTCACCAGGTATCCGGTCTGCTCATGGGGGTGGGTATGAACCGGCAGGGTATGGCCCCCGGCCAATCTGAACTGGGACAAAAGGGTACTGTCACCGTACACCAGGGTCTTGATCTGTATTCCCGGCATGGCCTGCTTGAATCCGGTGTCCTGAGCCTTGCAAAACATGGCGTCATTCCTTTTTTTGTGAATGGGTTGAACGGCCGGTATCAGACCGTTCCGGTAATTTTTTCCAGCAGGGCCTGGTAGGCCTCGCTGAGTTCCACAAATTTGTCCTGGCTGCCGCCTTTGTCCGGGTGGTGTTTTCTGGCCAGTTTCCGGAACTTCCGGGTCAGGGACCGTTTGTCCATGGTTGTGAGTTCCGCTGCAGTCAGGTTGAAAATTTCCCTGGCCCTGGATCTGGACACGGCCGGTTTCGGCGGCTGGTGAAAAAACCGGCTGCGAAACCGGAAATCTTGTTCCATCTGTTCGAGCAGAACCGATTCCCCGTAGGGATGGTCAAAAAACATGATCACATACCGGATCAGGTAGTCGTGAAGATGTCCGGATTGAAGGAAAAGACCCTTGTTCAGATCGCACAGCTCCTGAATAAAATAAGCGTCCACTTTGTCCTGATCCAGGGCATGGGGCATTTTCTTTGCCAGAAACCCCTTGAAAAACCGCTGAAGGTCAAAGATGGTATACACATAGGACTTGAGTTCCCGGTGGTTCAGGCGGCGTTCCTGATGAATGAATTCCTGTTCGATTTGATCCCGGCATTTGCCCTGAAGTTTCCGGAACAGGGCCGGCGGCATGTTCACCAAAGGCCCCTGGTCCATGTTGCCGAACTTGAGAAAGTGGGCCCGTCGTTTGTCAAAGGCATGGGTGGACCGGATCACGGTCTCTTTTTCTTTTCTGGTCATTCGCCGGTATGCAGATGTCTTGCCCCGTTCCCTGAAATGGGCCGTGGCCTGACGGATATCGGATCGGACAAACGGCCAGAACAGGTCTTCCAGTTCTTCGGAATCAAACTGTGGTGCCTGTTTTGTAATCCGGCGGACCAGTTCCGGGCACACATGCCAGGCATTGCCCCCGGGATAATCGATCCAGGCCCCGGGCCGCGGCCCCAGTGAACAGATATCCTGAAATCCGGAAACCGTCTCATGCAGAATGGATTCTCGGAGAAAGTAGGTGGTCTGCCGGTGGTTTTTTATTTTCGCCAGGTACATAAGGTCATTTTTTTACATGTTGCAATTCACTGGGATGGTTATATAAAACAGATACGCAAAAGGCAATGAAAACCATGGGAGGGCATCATGTCGCAAAACAGGCCCGTTAAACTCAAACTGCAGCGTCAGCCGGTCACAGAAGGTGCCGGGGTTCGCCTGAACCGGCTGTTCGGTCATGCCGAAGCCCCGACCCTGGACCCGTTTCTGTTGCTGGATGATTTCCGCTCCGACGCACCGGCGGATTATCTGAAAGGGTTTCCCTGGCATCCGCACCGGGGAATCGAAACCATCACCTATGTGTTGAAAGGGGATGTGGCACATGGGGACAGCCTGGGCAATCAGGGAACCATCTCATCCGGGGACGTGCAGTGGATGACCGCGGGCAGCGGCATCATCCACCGGGAGATGCCCAAAGGCGATGACAACGGGTCCATGCACGGATTCCAGTTGTGGGCCAACCTGCCCGCCGCTCAGAAGACGATCTCCCCGAAATACCGGGACATCACGGCAGAACAGGTGCCGGAAGTCATCCTGGATGGCCGGATCCGGGTGAAAATTATTGCCGGGAGTATTGACCGGGTCAGCGGCCCGGTGGATGACATTGTCATCGAGCCGACATTTCTGGACTGTGCCGTGCCTGCCGGGGCAGTCTTCAGTCACCACGTGGACCCGGCCCACACCGTATTCATCTATGTGATCGCCGGTATCGGCAGCACCGGAGGTACAAAAATAGAAAACGGAGACCTGTTGCTGTTCGGCAAAGGCACGCGTGTGACCGTGTCCGCATCCAATGAAACGGTCCGGTTTCTGCTGTTGTCCGGCCGCCCTCTGGGCGAACCGGTGGTATGGAGAGGGCCGATCGTCATGAACACGAATGAACAGCTGGAAACCGCTTTCCGGGAATACCGGGAAGGCGGATTCATCAAAACCGGCTGAACGCCGCAATCATTTTCAACCACATACGCCACCTCGATTTTGTCATGATCCCGGCAGTATCCCTTTTGACAATCAAGGATAATGCCTTGACAAACAAAGCGCCCGACTTTAGGATGCCATAAGGTCGACAGGTTCCACAGGCTTCAGATACCAGTGTTTCCGGCCGGTTGTAAAATGGAATTCATGTCAACAGCGGGATAACCACCAACAGATACCAGCATGACACCATGAAAATTTTCACCTTCATTGTCCAGAAAGTAAAAACCGCGCTGATGGATCTGCTTCCCATTATTCTGGTGATCACTTTTTTTCAGCTGGTTGTTATCAGGCAGCCTCTGCCCGAGCTGGGAGAGGTGATTTTCGGGGCACTGCTGGTGGTGGCGGGACTGGTGCTGTTTGTCCAGGGCCTTGAAATGGGACTGTTTCCCATCGGGGAAGCCATGGCATATGCCCTGGCCAGAAAAGGCAGTCTGTTGTGGCTGCTGGTATTTGCTTTTGCTTTGGGGTTTTCCACCACCATTGCCGAGCCGGCCCTGATCGCCGTGGCTGCCGAAGCCGCGGATATTGCCGGAAAAGGGGGGCTGATCGATTCTGATAAAAAAACCTTGACCACCTATGCCCTGGGCTTGCGTATCAGTGTGGCGTTTTCCGTGGGCCTGGCCATCCTGGTGGGGGTCATCCGGATCCTCAAAGGCTGGCCCATCCATTTTCTGATTATCGGCGGATATGTGGTGGTGATGCTTATGACCATTATCGCCCCTGAAGAGATCATCGGTATTGCCTATGATGCCGGCGGGGTGACGACTTCCACCATCACCGTGCCGCTGGTGGCGGCCCTGGGGGTGGGACTGGCATCCTCCATCCAGGGCAGGAGTCCGCTTCTGGACGGGTTTGGGCTTATCGCGTTCGCCTCTTTGCTGCCCATGATTTTTGTCATGGGATACGGGCTGCTGATTTTCAACTGATAAAAGGAGGGAGACGCGTTTGGAATTTTTGATGGATTTCGGAAAAATCCTGGTGGCCACCGGCAGGGATGTGCTGCCGATTATCCTTTTGATCGGCGGATTTCAACTGCTGGTGCTGCGCCAGCCCATTCCCCATCTGAAACGGGTGCTGGTGGGCAGTGTGTATGTGGTGATCGGTCTGGCCCTGTTTCTGGCGGGCCTGGAAAAAGCCTTGTTTCCCCTGGGTAAAATCATGGCAGCCCAGCTGTCCGACCCCGTGTTCATTTACGGCACCACTGATCAGCCGGTTCTTGCAGACTGGAGCGCCTACGGGTGGGTGTATCTGTTTGCCGCCATGATCGGATTTGCCACCACCATTGCCGAACCCTCCCTCATTGCCGTGGCCTACAAAGCCAGCGAGGTGTCCATGGGCACCATCAGCCAGTGGGGCCTGCGGATTACTGTGGCTATCGGGGTGGCGGTGGGGATCAGTCTGGGCACCTTCCGTATTGTCACCGGTACCCCCCTTTACCTGTATATTCTTGTGGGATATGTTATGGTTATTTTGTTGACCCTGGTATCTCCGAAAAATATTATTGCACTGGCCTATGATTCCGGCGGGGTTACCACTTCCACGGTCACCGTGCCCCTGGTGGCAGCCCTGGGCCTTGGCCTGGCATCCACCGTGCCCGGCCGCAATCCCGCCCTGGACGGATTCGGCCTCATTGCCTTTGCCAGCCTGTTTCCCATCATATCGGTGCTGGGCTATGCCCGGCTGGCCGTATGGATGACCCATCGTAAAACCCGAACAGCGGAGAAAACCTATGCGGTTTAAGCTTATTTTATCCACGGTAAAAGCAGAGATTACCGACAAGATTGTGGATGCCGTCAAAAAAGAAGGCGCCACCGGTGCGACCATCATTCCGGCCCGAGGGACCGGCATTAAAGAGGCAAAAACGTTTTTCGGCCTGACCCTGGAAGCCCAGAC
>Ga0180429_10003065_pt1 | contig 13609 bp, 11 predicted proteins | sample SS_ome_FD_132428 | JGI IMG/M metagenome (GOLD analysis project Ga0180429, IMG submission 132428) | Hypersaline lake sediment archaeal communities from the Salton Sea, California, USA - SS_1_S_1 metaG | ecosystem: Environmental > Aquatic > Non-marine Saline and Alkaline > Hypersaline > Sediment ...
CCAGCGAGGCGTAGGAAAACGCGGAGATGTGGATGCCCTTGGCGACGTCCTCGTAGGGGGCGTCGAAGAAGGGATTGATGCCCATACCGCTGGGCGGCATATAGCCGATGGAGTGCACCACCCCGTCGAGTTTGTTGCCCTCGCCGATCACCTCGGTGATCCGGCCGGCAAGCGAATCAAGATGGGAGTCATCACATACGTTCAACTCCAGCAGGGGCGCCGGCTTGGGCAGTCGGTCCGCGATCCGCCGGATCAACTTCATCCGGTCATACCCGGTGAGCACCACCTCGGCGCCCGCCTCCTGAGCCACCTTCGCGATGTGGAACGCGATCGACGAATCAGTGATGATGCCCGTGACGAGGACGCGCTTACCCTCGAGAATGCCTGCCATATCAGTCCTTTTCCTGTTCTACCTAGTGGCCCATGCCCATGCCGCCGTCAACCGGGATGACCGCACCTGCGATGTATCCCGCGTCTTCCGACGCCAGGAAGCTGACCGCACCGGCGACCTCCTCGGCGGTACCGATCCGCTTGGCCGGAATGAACTCCAAGGCGCCCTTCTGAACCCGCTCGTCCATCGCGCGGGTCATATCCGTGTCGATCAGGCCGGGGGCGACCACATTCGCGGTGACGCCGGCTTTCGACATTTCGCGGGAGATCGACCGCGCCATACCGATCAGGCCGGCTTTGGAGGCGGCGTAGTTGGACTGGTTGCCGATGCCCCACATGCCCGAGACCGAACCGACGAAGATCATCCGGCCGAACCGGTTCTTCTGCATGCTGCGGGCTGCCCGCTGGGCCACCCGGAACGCCCCGGTGAGGTTGGTGTCGATGACCTGCTCGAACCGCTCCTCGGTCATCCGGATCATGAACGCGTCTGCGGTGATCCCGGCGTTGGACACCAGCACCTCCACCGGGCCCTGATGCGCTTCGACCGCTGTGAAGGCGCGATCCACCGCCTCGTTACTGGTGATGTCACACTGCACGCCGAACACGCCCTCGGGCGCTCCGGAGCCGCGGTGGGTGACCGCGACCCGATGCCCGTCAGCGGCCAGCCGCCGCGCGATGGCCAGCCCTATCCCCCGGTTGCCGCCGGTGACCAGCACTGAGCGGGACACGAACGGCGGTCGGCCGGCTGAATCGCTGTTGCTCATGACGGTCAACTTAGTGCCTGCGGTCGGCGGCGCCGAAATCGACACCACGGTTACGCCTGAGCCCGATCAGCGACCCTGAGGTCGATCTCGGCCGGCAATGGATCAGATGGGATCACCCAGGCAGACGCCGGTTGATCAGCAATGCCGCCAGCGCGGCCAGCGCGAGCAACAGCGAGCCCAGCCGCAACCAGCCTGCGCTGGCGTCACCCTTGATGGTCTCGTAGCCGATCTGATCCTGCAGCGAGGTGAAGACCTCTTTGAGTTGTTCCAACGTCGCTGCCGAGTAGTGGTTCCCGTCGGACAGTTCGGCGATCTTGTCAAGCATGTCCTCGTCAACCGGCACCGGCTGACGCTGGTCGTTGATCTCGACATAACCGTAGGGCGTGCCGAAGGACACCGTCGAGATCGGTACACCCTGGTCTCTGGCCGTCCGCGCCGCGGTGAAAGCGCCCTTCGGGTTGTCCGGGTTGGACGGCACGGTTTCCTTGCCGTCGGACATCAGCACTATCCGCCCCGGCGCCGGCTCGTCACCACCGCCGATGACCGCCCCGACGGTCGCGATGGCCTGTAGCGCGGTGAAGATGGCCTCACCGGTCGCGGTCCGATCGGCAAGCTGCAACTTGTCCAGCGCGGCCTTGGTGGCCTCACGGTTGGTGGTCGGCGAGACCAGCACAGTCGCGGTTCCGGCGTAGGAGATCAGTCCCAGGTTGATCCCGGTGGTGAGTTGGTCGGCAAACTGCTTGGCCGCCTCCTGCGCCGCCGCGAGTCGGCTGGGTTCGACATCGGTGGCCCGCATCGACTGGGACACGTCGACGACCAGCATGACCACCGCCCGGTTTCGGGGGATGCGCACATCGTTCTGCGGTCCGGCCATCGCGATTGTCAGCAGTACCAGCGAGGTCACCAGCAGAATCGCCGAAAGATGCCGCCACCTGTTGGGGCGCTGCGGCGCGACGCTCTCCAGCAGTTCCATATTGGCGAACCGCAGAATGCGCTTCTGCCGGGCGACCTGCACGACGATGTAGAGCGCCGTCAGGCCCGCGACCACGAGCAGGAACAGGAAGAACCAGGGGTGGGCGAAATTCGTCAGCGCCATCGGGCCCAGCAACGGAACGTTCACCGACGAGCCCCCGCCCCGATCACTGCACGCCCGCCATTGCGCCACGGCGCCTCGATGCGACGAAGCGCACGATGTCGGCGATCCAGTCCCGGTCGGTGCGCAACGTCAGCAACGGCGCGCCGCACCGGCGCAGCGTGCGCGCGACCTCGTCGCAGTGAATGGCGGCAGCCCGGGCGAAGTCGTCGCGCAGCTGTGCGTCGATGGTGAACTCCCGGGTGACACCGGTTTCGGTGTCCTGCAGGATCACGTCTCCGACATCGGGTAGTTCGACGTCGCGGGGGTCGAGCACCTCGATACCAAGAACCTCGTGACGGGCGGCGATGGCCCGCAACGGTCGGAACCAGTCGACCGGGCCGAGGAAGTCGCTGATGATGACGGCCATTCCCCGCCGCCGTTCCGGCCGGCGCAGGGCGTCGATGGCGGCGCCGAGATCCCCACGCACGCCGAGGGGCGCGCGGGGGGCGGTGGCGATGGTCCGCAATAACGTCTGCTCGTGCTGGCGGCCGGATCGGGCCGGCACCCGGATGATGTCCTGCCCGTTGGCAATCAACGCGCCGATCCGGTTACCACCCCCGCTGTTGAGATAGGTGATCGCCGCGGCGGCTCCGACCGCCAGATCGCGCTTCTCGCACTCGGTGGTGCCGAAGTCGAGGCTGGCCGACACGTCCACGACCAACCAGGTCTCCAACTCACGGTCGGCGATCATCTGCCGGACGTGCGGGTGGGTGGTGCGCGCGGTCACCGACCAGTCCATTCGGCGGACGTCATCACCAGGCTGGTAGGGCCGGGAGTCACCCGGCTCAGAGCCCGGCCCGGGGAGCAGCCCCAGGTGGTTGCCGTGCAGAACGCCGTCGAGTTTACGTTTGACCGTCAGTTCCAGGGTGCGCAGCGCGGCAGAAAGTTGGGCGTCACCGATCTCACCGCGCTGAAATGATGGCGGGTGAACGGATTCGGACTCGCTCACCGAGCGTTGGCGCCGGCCGCGGGAGACGCCGCCGGCGCGGGCGCGCCCGCAACGGGTACCGAGTGGCCTTGTTGCGGGACCGCATTGACCTGGGGCAGGGCCACGGTCTGCAAAATCCTGCCTATCACCACATCGGCTTTGACATCATCGGCAAGCGCGTCGTAGGTGAGGACGAGGCGGTGGCGCAGCACGTCTGGAATCACCTCGATGACGTCCTGCGGGACTACGTAATCACGGCCACGCACCAGTGCCAGCGCGCGCGCAGCGGCGATGATGCCCAGCGAAGCACGCGGCGAGGCGCCGAAGGCGATCCACGACTTGACGTCCGGCATACCGAACTGTTCGGGCCGCCGGGTGGCGGTCACCACCCGTACCACGTAGTCAACCAGGGCGTGGTGGACGAAATTGTTCGCTGCGACGTCCTGCAGTCGCAACAGGTCGCCGGTCTGGAGCACCTGCTTGGGTTCCGGCGGGGTGACCCCCATCCGGTAGATGATCTCGCGCTCTTCCTCCGGCGCGGGGTAGTCGACATTGATCTTGAAAAGAAACCGGTCCCGCTGGGCTTCCGGCAACGGGTAGACGCCCTCGTTCTCGATCGGGTTCTGGGTCGCCATCACCAGGAACGGTTTGGGCAGCGGGTAGGTCTTACCGCCGATCGAGATTTTGCGCTCGGCCATGACTTCCAGCAGGGCCGACTGAACCTTCGCCGGGGCGCGGTTGATCTCGTCGGCGAGCAGGAAGTTCACCACCACGGGCCCGAGTTCGATATCGAACTCCTCGCGACCCTGCCGGTAAATCCGGGTGCCGATGATATCTGTGGGCACCAGGTCCGGGGTGAACTGAATACGCGCGAAGGTACCCCCCACGACCTTGGCAAACGTCTCGACCGCCAGTGTTTTGGCCACACCGGGAACGCCTTCGAGGAGTACGTGGCCCTTGGCCAGCAGGCCCACCAGAATGCGCTCGACGAGTTGGTCCTGACCGACGATGATCCGCTTGACCTCAAAGATCGCTCGTTCCAGGGTGTGCACATCGGCGGCCAGGCCGTTCCCGGCGGATGACGGCGCGGCGGTTCCACTCGGGCCGCTGTAGCCGCCGGGGCCTCCGGTCGACCCACCTGGTGACGTCATCAAGTTCCTCCGCAGCTGTTGGTCGGCATCGGGACAGCATCCGGCCCCTCGAACAACTATTCCAGGCGTTTCGGAATCCGTCGACGCGGGTTGTTGCCTGGCGCGTCGGGGAACCGAGTCTTGCTGTCTCAGGTCTCGATGATGCGGGTGACATACGGCGTCATCCCGGCGGTGCGCACCGGGCCGACGGTCACCTGGCCGGCAGCCGAGGACGACTCCAGCATCTGGCCGTTGCCCAGGTAGATCGCCACATGCTGGGACCCGCCCGGACCCCAGAAAATGAGGTCTCCCCGCTTGGCCTGCGATGGGGACACCTGACGGCCTGCGCTGTACTGATCACCCGAGTACTTCGGAATCTGGACTCCAACCCCGGCGAACGCGTAGCGGGTGAAACCGGAGCAGTCGTACCCGATCTTGCCCGCGTCGTGATCGACGCCCGCACTCGGACCGTTGATGGCGCCACCGCCCCAGGAGTAAGGCACGCCACGCTGAGAGGCTCCACGCCGGATCACGTATTCGATGGCCTGCGGCCCACGCACTCGCCCACCCGGCACTGCCGCGGTGCTGCCACCGCCGATACCGAGCCCGGACAGGAACTTGCGGCCGAGGTCCATGGTGGCCTGGGCGGCTTGTTGAGTGAAGGCCAGCGACGCCTGGGCCATGGCCACCGGATCGCCCGGCGCCCCTGCGCTGATCATTTTGGGCAGCGTGGGATCCCACTCATCGGCCTGCGCGGGCGCGGCCAAACCCAGCGACAGGGTCAGCGCGGTCAGCACCGCGCCGAGCGCGTGTAGTGACCGAGCACGTTTGCCGGACATGCGATTTCTCACCTCACCATTCGATGTAGCGCACGACGAAAGGGGTCATACCGCTAGTGCGAACCGGGGAGATCTTGACAAATGAACCGGTGTAGGGAGCCTCGATCATCTGGCCGTTGCCCAGGAAAATCGCCACGTGCTGGCTGCCGTTGGGGCCCCAGAAGATCACGTCGCCACGGCGCATCTGCGCTGACGGAATTTTGCGTCCCAGGTTGTACTGCGAGCCCGAGTAGTGCGGCAGCTTGATGCCGGCTCCGGCGAATGCGTAGAGAACCAGCCCCGAACAGTCGAAGCCGACGGTGTTGGCACCGGAGTCAATACCCCGGCTGGCCCCTGCGGCGTTGCCGCCGCCCCATGAATACGGCACCCCGATCTGGGATTGGGCCCGTTTGATGACGTATTCAATGGCCTGGTTTCCGTACACCACCGGGATGCCACCGTCATTGGTGATGCCGGTGTCGGTCGGCTTGAGGATGCCCAGCTGCTGGAGGAAGTTCCTACCCAGCTCCTGAGTCACCTGATAGGAGTACTGCGCGATCTGCAGGACGGCGTTGATGATCTGGATCGGGTCGCCGGAGAGGAACGCGCTGGGCACCGCCGGAAGGGTCAGGTCCCATTCGGAGGGCTTGCCGTAGGGCACCTTGACCTCGGCGGACGGCCCGGTGGCAACGCGGTCCCAGTCGTCTTCGGGGGACCGAGCCTCAGGGGCGACGGCCTGGGCCACCGGTACGGTCGCCACCGGTCCAGCACCGGAGGCCGGCACCGCACCCGGAGCCGACGACGCATGGGCGTCCTCCAGTTTGCGCTGGGCTACCTGCCGCGCGGTGGCGAGCCGATCGATTTCGGCCTGCTGCTCGCGGAAGGTCTCTTGCGCCGCGGTCAGCGCGGCGACCGCGGCGTCCTGGCTGCTCTGGGCATCATTAACCGCCTGATCGGCCTTCTGCTTGGCCTGCCGGGCGGCCGCCTCGGAGTTGACCGCCTCGGTGCGGGCCCGTTCCAAGCCGGCCATTACATGCTCGGAACTGAGGACCAGGGTCCGGGCGGCGGTCGCGGTGGCGATCATCTCGTCCGGTGTGCGAGCCAGCACCAATGAGGCGGACGGCCCGTTGACGTAGGTGGCGGCCGCGAACGTATCGAACCTCTGCTGTGCCGCCGTGATCGCCGCGCCGGCTTCGGTAACGGCGCGCCGGCTTGTCTCGATGGCCTGCTGAGCGGCATCGGCGGCGTCCCGGGCCTCCTGTACGTCCAGGATGGCCTTGTTCACGCCCTCCTGTTCGGCCTGAACCTTGGCTCCGACGTCCTGTAACTGCTGATTGGCCTCGGCGACGTCAGCGACTAGGGCGGCAACGCTGTTCGGTGCGGAGTCGGGGTCGGCCTGTGCCAGGCCCGGAACGGTAAACGCCATCGCCACGGTGAGGGTCAGCGGGCAGACCGCCCGGGTGGCCCGGACGGCGCGGTTACCGCGAGGGGAAGGGTTCATCGACTCTGACTCCTATTGCTTCGCGAACAGTCACGCCAGTCACATGTGTCACATATGCCACTTCAATAACAATGGCTTCATTTGCACCGTACGTCACGCTTGTCGCAGAAGAAACGGGCGGCGAAAATTACACGTTTGTATTTCCGCAGGTGTGACCGAATAGTAATCTTAGGAAATTGCCAAAAAATGGCGTCTGTCCAGCAAAATCGCAGCGTGACCTAGTTGGCGGCGGTGGCGCCGACCTTTGCCCGATGTTGCGCCCAACGGTGCAGAAGTCGGGTCACAACAGCTGCGGCCGAAACCGCCAATACCAGGCCGATGGTGAATGCCGTCCAGCCAAAATCCGGGGTGTTCAACTGGTCGACGAAATTCTGCGCGCCCTGCACCGGATTCGGCGCGAGTTTGGCTACGTCCTGACCCGCTTCGAGCAGCACCCTGTCGTAGGTCGTGCTGTAGGAACCGGCCCATCCCGGGCTGAGCACCAGCACCGTCGCGCCCGGATGCTGCTGGCCCACCTGAGTGGCGACATCGCGCAGTGGGGTATCAATCGGCGGACTCTGTTCCATGACGACGACCTTGAGGTCGAGACCGCGGTCCGCGGCCCCGGCCACCACGTCCTGCAGACCCGGTACATCGGCGGCAGGGGCGGCCACGCCGTCAACGTCGACATCGGCCTGAACCGCGGCCATGCAGGTATCCAGCGGTGTCGCGACGGGAAGCCCGACCGCGCTGCACACCTCCGTCGGGATATAGGTGGGCACGGGCAGGGCGGTCACGGAATCAGACCGTACCGCCCAGGCGATCCCGTAGTGACAGTACGCGCCGACGAGGACCAGACTGATGATACGAGACCGGTAACGGGGTCGGATCCGGCGAAGGGGTCCGCCCCGTGGCAGGACGTCGTACCGTTAAAATTCGACCTGCCCGTCATCTGACGGAGCCAGCACACGCCGGGAGTTGATGTGAGCAGCGCAAATTCGTCCCTGAACTCGTTCGGAGCCCGTGACACCCTCACGGTCGGGGACGCCAGCTACGAGATTTACCGCCTCGATGCGGTGCCGGGGACCGATAAGCTTCCCTACAGCCTAAAAGTGCTCGCCGAGAACCTCCTGCGCACCGAGGACGGCGCCAACATCACCTCCGAGCACATCAGGGCCATCGCCAACTGGGATCCCACAGCACAGCCGGACACCGAGATTCAGTTCACCCCGGCCCGGGTGATCATGCAGGACTTCACCGGCGTTCCGTGCATCGTCGACCTCGCCACCATGCGCGAGGCGGTGGCCGCCCTCGGCGGAGACCCCAACAAGGTCAATCCCCTGGCCCCTGCGGAACTGGTCATCGACCACTCGGTGATCATCGACATCTTCGGACGCGCCGACGCCTTCGAGCGCAACGTCGACATCGAGTACGCCCGCAACGGTGAGCGCTACCAGTTCCTGCGCTGGGGGCAGGGTGCATTCGACGACTTCAAAGTGGTACCTCCGGGAACCGGCATCGTGCATCAGGTCAATATCGAGTACCTGGCCCGAGTGGTCATGGTGCGTGACGGTGATGGCAAGAAGTGGGCCTACCCGGATACCTGCGTGGGCACCGACAGCCACACCACGATGGTCAACGGCCTCGGCGTTCTCGGCTGGGGCGTGGGCGGTATCGAGGCCGAGGCCGCGATGCTGGGCCAGCCGGTGTCGATGTTGATCCCCCGGGTCGTCGGGTTCAAATTGACCGGTGAGATCAAACCGGGCGTGACCGCCACCGACGTGGTTCTGACCGCGACCGAGATGCTGCGCAAGCACGGGGTGGTCGGCAAGTTCGTGGAGTTCTACGGGAAAGGCGTCGCCGAGGTGCCGCTGGCCAACCGGGCGACGCTGGGCAATATGAGCCCCGAATTCGGTTCCACCGCCGCGATTTTCCCGATCGACGAAGTCACCCTGGACTATCTGCGGCTGACCGGGCGCAGCCCCGAACAGGTGGCGCTGGTCGAGGCCTACGCGAAGGCACAGGGTATGTGGCACGACCCAGCCCACGAGCCGACCTTCTCCGAGTACCTGGAACTGGACCTGTCCACGGTGGTGTCGTCGATCGCCGGACCCAAGCGTCCCCAGGACCGGATCGAACTCTCGGACGCCAAGACGGCGTTCCGCAAGGACATTCACAACTATGTCGAGGAGAACAAACCCACCCCGCACACCAGCCTCGACGAGGCGGTGGAGGAGTCCTTCCCGGCCAGTGATCCGGCCGCATTGTCCTTCGCCGACAACGGAGCGGTGAACGTGAAGTCCGCCGCCAACGGTGCGGCGGGCCGACCGACGCGGCCCGTCCAGGTGAGTTCCGCCGAGCGGGGCGAGTTCGTCCTGGACCACGGCGCCGTAGCGATCGCGTCGATCACCTCGTGCACCAACACCTCCAACCCGTCGGTGATGCTGGGGGCGGCACTGCTGGCCCGCAACGCCGTGGAGAAGGGGCTGACGGCCAAGCCGTGGGTCAAAACGTCTATGGCGCCTGGCTCACAGGTGGTCACCGACTACTACGAGAAGGCCGGCTTATGGCCCTACCTCGAGAAACTCGGCTTCTACCTAGTCGGGTACGGGTGTACCACCTGCATCGGCAACAGCGGTCCCTTGCTGCCGGAGATCTCCGGGGCGATCAACGACAATGACCTGACCGTGACGGCAGTGCTGTCGGGTAACCGCAACTTCGAGGGCCGCATCTCCCCCGATGTGAAGATGAACTACCTGGCCTCACCGCCGCTGGTGATCGCCTATGCCCTGGCCGGCACGATGGACTTCGACTTCGCCAGTGATCCACTCGGGCAGGACCAGGACGGCAACGACGTCTTCCTCGCCGACATCTGGCCCTCGACCAAGCAGATCGAGGAGACCATCGCCTCGGCTATCACCCAGGAGATGTTCACCAGCAACTACGCCGACGTCTTCAAAGGCGACCAGCGCTGGCAGAACCTGCCGACCCCGTCGGGCAAGACCTTCGCCTGGGACAGCGCATCGACCTACGTGCGTAAACCGCCGTACTTCGACGGGATGCCGGCTCAGCCGGAACTGGTCTCCGATATCACCGGCGCCAGGGTGCTGGCACTGCTCGGCGATTCGGTGACCACCGACCACATCAGTCCGGCGGGCAGCATCAAATCCGGCACCCCGGCGGCCCAGTATCTCGATGAGAACGGAGTGGACCGCAAGGACTACAACTCCTACGGCTCGCGCCGCGGTAATCACGAGGTGATGATCCGGGGCACCTTCGCCAACATCCGACTGCGTAACCAACTGCTCGATGACGTCTCCGGGGGCTATACCCGCGACTTCACCCAGCCCGACGGGCCGCAGGCATTCATCTACGACGCCGCCCAGAATTACGCCGCTGCCGGTATCCCCCTGGTGGTGCTCGGCGGCACGGAATACGGCTCGGGCTCATCGCGGGACTGGGCGGCCAAGGGAACCAGCCTGCTCGGGGTGCGCGCGGTGATCACCGAGTCCTTCGAGCGGATCCACCGGTCCAACCTGATCGGCATGGGGGTCATCCCCCTGCAGTTCCCGGCCGGGGAGTCGGCGGCCTCGCTGAAACTGGATGGCACCGAGACATTCGACATCAGTGGGATCACTGCGCTCAACACCGGCAAGACACCGACGACGGTTCGGGTCACCGCAACCAGGACCGACGGTACGAAAGTCGCGTTCGACGCCGTTGTCCGCATAGACACCCCCGGCGAGGCCGACTACTACCGCAACGGCGGCATCCTGCAGTACGTGCTGCGCAACATGTTGCGGGCGGACAGGTCCGCCTAACGCGCCGGCCAACTTCGGCGCGGTGATCGTCGCTCAGCGAGGATTAACGCGCCCAAGTTGTGGGCCACGTGGGGTCGAGGGGTCGGGCTCAGGCCAGTTCGATGAGGCTGGAGTACTCCTCAGACCAGTGGTCCTCCGTGCCGTCCGGGAGCAGCACCACGCGTTGCGGGTCCAGGGCCTCGGCCGCCCCGGGATCGTGTGTCACCAGGACCACCGCGCCGAGGTAGCTGCGCAGCGCATCGAGCACCTGCTCGCGGGACGCCGGATCGAGGTTGTTGGTGGGCTCGTCCAGCAGCAACACGTTGGCCGTGGAGGCGACCAGTCCGGCCAGTGCGAGGCGGGTCTTCTCTCCGCCGGAGAGCGTGCCGGCCGGTTGATCGAGTTGGGCACCGCTGAACATAAAGGCGCCCAGCAGGCCGCGCAGTTCCTGTTCACCGGTGTCAGGGGCGGCATGGCGGATGTTCTCCCACACCGAGGCGTTGTTGTCGAGAGTCTCGTGCTCCTGGGCGAAGTAGCCGATCTTGAGTCCATGCCCGGGCTCGATCGCACCGGCATCCATCGCTTCAACCCCGGCCAGTAGTCGTAGCAATGTGGTCTTGCCGGCGCCGTTGAGGCCCAGCACGACGACCCGCGATCCGCGGTCGATGGCGAGGTCCACCCCGGTGAACACCTCGAGCGAGCCGTAGTTTCGGCTCAGGCCCTTGGCAACCAGCGGCGTACGGCCGCACGCCGCGGGGCTGGGAAATCGGATCTTCGCGACCTTATCGGCCACCCGCTCATCATCCAGGGCCGACATCATGCGTTCTGCGCGACGCAACATGTTCTGCGCTGCCACCGCTTTGGTGGCCTTGGCGCCCATCTTGGCGGCCTGGCTGCGCAGTGCGGCGGCCTTTTTCTCGGCGTTGGCGCGTTCCCGGCGACGGCGCTGCTCATCGGTGGCCCGGGCATCCAGATAGCGCTGCCAGCCCATGTTGTAGACGTCGACCTCGCCGCGGACGGCGTCGAGGAACCACACCCGATTCACCACGTCGGCGAGGAGCTCGACATTGTGGCTGATGATCACCAGTCCCCCGGTGTGCGCCTTGAGGAAGTCGCGGAGCCAGCCGATCGAGTCCGCGTCAAGGTGGTTCGTGGGTTCATCGAGCAGCAGTGTGGTGTCCGAGCCGGAACCGGAGTCGCTGGCCGCGAACAGAATTCGCGCCAGTTCGACCCGTCGGCGCTGGCCACCGGAGAGTGTCCGCAGCGACTGGGTCAGTACCCGTTCCGGCAGCCCCAGGCTCGCACAGATCCGCCCCGCCTCGCTCTCAGCCGCGTAACCGCCCAGGGCGGCGAAACGTTCCTCGAGGTTGCCGTAACGGCGGACCGCTTTTTCCTGTTCGGCCGTATCCACCACCTCGGACATCAGCACCTGCTGCTTCTCGAGGTCGGCGAGCAGGGTGTCCAGCCCGCGCGCAGAGAGCACCCGGTCGCGGGCCAGGACCTCCAGATCCCCTTCGCGCGGGTCTTGCGGCAGATAGCCGACTTCGCCGCTGCGAACCACCGTGCCGGCGTAGGGTTGGCCCTCGCCCGCCAGGATCCGCATGGTGGTGGTCTTACCGGCCCCATTGCGCCCCACCAGGCCGATTCGGTCACCGGGCTGGATGCGCAGCGCAGAACCTTCGGAGAGCAGCAGGGTGCGCGCCCCGGCGCGGACCTCAAGGTCCGTTGCGGTGATCACGTGCGCCGCTCCTGTCCTGCTCCGGGGATCTACTTGTCGTCGGTGAAGACCGGAGCACGGTTCTCGGCGCGCGCGGCGACCGCCTCCTCGAAGTTGGCGGTGAGCAGACGCACATAGAGCTGCCCGAGGCCCTCGGCCTGCATATGACCCTCCAGGGTACTGGCGTCCAGTCCGGTCCACAGCGTGCGCTTGGTCAATTCCGTTCCCGGTCGGGAATGGCCGGCGATACGCGCTGCGAGTTCGTAACAGGCCGGCAGCAGATCCTCGGCCGCCACCTGACGGGAGACCAGACCGATACGCTCGGCCTCCGAGGCGTCGACGTCGCGGCCGGTGAGCATGATCTCGAACGCCCGGGACGACCCGATAGCCCGCGGGAGCAGAAAACTCAGGCCCAATTCACTGGCGGTCAAGCCGTTGTTGATACCCGCCGCCCGGAAGTAGGCGCCGGCCGAGGCCACCCGGATATCGGCGGCCAGGGCAAGACATAGCCCGCCGCCGATAGCGGCACCGTTGACCGCCGCGATGATCGGCTGGTGCATCCGACGCATCGCCAGAATGACCTCGTCGAGAACCTCCATCGACCGCAGCGCGTAGGACGGCCGGGTGAGCCCATCGACATGCGGTATCGCGCCGGCCGACTTGTGGTCGGCACCCGACGAGAAGCCGCGGCCGGCACCGGTGAGCACGACGACGCGGACATCGTTGTCATGGTGCAGTTCGGCCAGTGCCTCCTTCAGCGGAAGCATGACGTCGAAGGCCATGGAGTTCATCCGCTCCGGCCGGTTGAGAGTCACCAACGCGGTGTATGGGCGCGGATGCTCGACGAGGACGTAATCGGACGGTCTCACCTTTGCACGTTATCGCGGGCGGCCGAGCCTCGCGAAACTTCGACTACCCCCGGCTGAACCCTGGTAACCCCTCAGACTTCCGAGGAGGGCGGCTGTTTGGCGATCTCGGCCTCAATGTCGAGATCGCGGACCTGGGTGATGAGATCCTCGAGCCCGGCCGGCGGCAGCGCCCCGGCGCCGTTGAACACCAGATGGCCCTTCTTGAACGCCATCAGCGTTGGTATGGCGCGGATCTCGGCAGCGGTGGCGAGCTGTTCCTGCGCCTCGGTGTCGACCTTGGCGAAGACGATGTCGGGGTTCTTCTCCGACGACGCGGTGAAGGTCGGTGCGAAGGCGCGGCACGGACCGCACCAGGACGCCCAGAAATCGACCAGCACGATGTCGTTGCTTGCGATGGTCTCGTTGAAGTCCTGTTCGGTCAGATCTCGGGTAGCCATGACAGTGGCAACGTCGGGGATGCGTCGCTGTGTTCCCGGTCGGCTGTGTTTCCGTTCGGCTGTGTTCCCGGTGCCGACATCGCGGATTCAGAGCGCGGCTTGCGCCCGCAAGAAGAACTCGGCGATACCAGCGCTCATCGA
>Ga0180429_10003066_pt1 | contig 13609 bp, 10 predicted proteins | sample SS_ome_FD_132428 | JGI IMG/M metagenome (GOLD analysis project Ga0180429, IMG submission 132428) | Hypersaline lake sediment archaeal communities from the Salton Sea, California, USA - SS_1_S_1 metaG | ecosystem: Environmental > Aquatic > Non-marine Saline and Alkaline > Hypersaline > Sediment ...
AGTTTGGGGACAGGCACGGGAGTTTGGGGAGAGGCACGGGAGTTTGGGGACAGGCACGGGAGTTTGGGGACAGGCACCGATCTCTGTGGTTTCAGGTGGCCGTCTGAAGGAGATCGGTGCCTGTCCCCAAACTCCTGCAAACTCCCTGTCCCCAAACTCCCTCCCCGAGCTCAGGGTCTGTTTGGCCCCGTTCTTGCTGGAACACATCTCCGGTAGAGGCATGGAGTCAGCTCTTGGGTACTTTCTTACACTTGATCGCAACGGGCATCTATACGGGCTACCTTCCCGTGGCGCCCGGGACATGGGCAACCGTGCTCATCGGGGTCCCCCTATGTGTAGGGCTTAAGTGTCTGGGAGAAATACCTTTTTTGATCGCTCTCGTCGGCGTTCTGGCCCTTTCCGTCTTGTCTTCCGATTTTGTAGAGAAGGAACTGGAAGAAAAGGATCCCTCTTTTGTGGTGATCGACGAGGTCGCCGGGTTTCTAACCACCATGATTCTCGTGCCCATTTCTGTCACCCATATCCTCTGTGCTTGTGCTTTTTTTCGTCTCTTTGATATAGTGAAGCCCTATCCGATCCGGGTGATCGAGCGACAATTCCCTGGAGGATGGGGCATCACCTTCGATGATGTGCTGGCTGGCCTTTACGCGGGTCTCTGCGTGCACGTTGTCAGCCTCTTTCTTTAGAAGTGGAGCACCCATCACGGACCAGGACTCATCTTCGTTCCACAGGCCCATCTTCATGAGCCTGGATCGAACCCACTTCCCTCACGGGCCTGGAAGAGCGGTCCCATAGAAGGAGGAGTCGCCCATGGAAAAAGGGCTGGACAAGGAGAAGGCCATCTCCACCGCCATCACGTCGATCGAGAAGCAGTTCGGAAAAGGATCGATCATGCGCCTGGCCGAAGGTGATCAGGTCGTACAGGATACCCCCTCCATTTCCACCGGCTCGCTCGGGCTGGATATGGCACTGGGTATCGGGGGAGTCCCCCGAGGCCGGATCGTGGAGATCTACGGACCGGAGAGCTCCGGGAAGACGACCCTGGCTCTACACATCGTGGCAGAGGCCCAGAAGGCGGGTGGCATCACGGCTTTCATCGACGCCGAGCACGCCCTGGACCTGATCTACGCAAGGCGCCTGGGCGTCAAGACGGAGGACCTTCTCGTCTCACAGCCCGATACGGGAGAACAGGCCCTCGAAATAGCGGACGTGCTCATCCAGAGCGGGGCTGTGGATGCAATCGTGATCGACTCCGTGGCAGCGCTGGTTCCCCGCGCGGAGATCAACGGCGAGATGGGAGATCCCCAGATGGGGCTGCAGGCGCGTCTCATGAGCCAGGCCATGCGGAAACTGACGGGAAGCATCCACCGTTCCAAGACGACGATGATCTTCATCAATCAGATCCGGATGAAGATCGGCGTGATGTTCGGCAACCCGGAGACGACGACCGGCGGTAATGCCCTGAAGTTCTACTCTTCCGTGCGACTCGACATTCGGAGGATCGCCACCATCAAGTCCGCCGGGGAGATCCTCGGCAACCGGACCCGGGTCAGGGTCGTGAAGAACAAGCTCGCCCCTCCGTTTCGGGAAACGGAATTCGACGTGCTCTACGGAAAGGGCATATCCAGGGAAGGCGAGATTCTCGATATGGGTGTCGAGCACGAGATGATCGAGAAGTCCGGCCCATGGTATTCCTACGGATCCGAGCGAATCGGCCAGGGCCGGGAGAACGCACGCATCTTCCTCGCGGACAACCCGGACACGATGGAGGAAATCCGCGGCAAGATCCTCGAGAAGGCCGGATTCGCCCTGCAAGGGAAGAAGGCTGCGGGGGAAGGGGTGAAGGCTCCGACGGAAGAGGTGAAACCGGCAGTGGAAGACGTGAAGAAGCCGGAAAAACGCAAGAAGGGGGGGTAAGAAGCCTTGGAATGGAACGATATCCTCAAGATCGCGATCAGTCGCGGGGCCTCGGACATTCACCTGCGTGCAGGATTGCGCCCTATCCTGCGCATCATGGGGACCCTCTACCCGTACAAGGAACATCCACCCGTCTCGGCCGAAGAAATCGACCAGACGATCAACGGCCTGCTGAACGACCGGCAGAAGGAGAAGTACAGCCAAGGCAAGCAGATCGACATCTCGACCGGGATGGGGGACCAGGGTCGGTTTCGAATCAACATCTTCCAGCAAAGGGGTGTCCCGAGCATGGTATGCCGTTTCATCCCTTACCGTATCCAGACGACCGACGAACTCTTCCTTCCGCCCATCGTCAAGAAGATCGCCATGGAGCAGCGGGGGCTGGTTCTCCTGACCGGAACGACGGGAAGCGGGAAATCGACGACCCTGGCGGCCATCATTCACCACATCAACAACAACCGCAATTGCCACATCATCACCATCGAGGACCCGATCGAGTTCCTCCACCGAGATCACAAGTGCCTGATCAACCAGCGAGAGGTCGGCTTTGACACCGACACTTTCGCGACCGCCCTCAGGGCCGCTCTCCGCCAGGACCCGGACGTGATCCTCGTCGGGGAGATGCGGGACTTCGAGACGATTCAGACCGCCATTCTCGCAGCGGAAACCGGACACCTCGTGCTGAGCACCCTCCACACCCTGGACGCCACGGAGAGCATCCACCGCATCATCACCGTGTTCCCTTCCCATCAGCAGCAGCAGGTGCGGAGACAACTCGGCGGCATCTTGAAGGGCGTCGTCTCCCAGCGGCTCGTGTCCCGCGCGGACGGGCGAGGCCGTGTGCCTGCCGTGGAGGTGATGATCGGCACGGCTCGCATCCGCGAGTGCATCGAGGACAGTTCGAGAACCAAGGAGATTCGAGACGCCATCGCCAAGGGCTACACGACCTATGGCATGCAGACCTTTGACCAGTCCTTGATGTACCTGTTGGAGAAGGGGCTGATCACCTACGAAGAGGCCCTTCTCCAGTGCAGCAACCCGGACGATTTCGCCTTGAAGGTCCGGGGCATTTACTCGACGAGCGATGACCGGTGGGAGGGATTCGACGCAAAGGTCGAGATGGAGGATGCAGAACAGGAAGAGCAGGTGGAAGAGCAGCCGGACGAAGGCGAAGAGCCGGAAGGAATGAAGATCGAGAGGTTCGACAAGTGAAGTCCCTTTCGGCGCAGAAGATCCGAACGGAATTCATCGAGTACTTTCAAGGGCAGGGACATCAGAAGATTCGTTCCTCTTCCCTGATCCCTTCGAATGACCCGACGGTCCTGCTGACGACGGCCGGTATGCAGCAATTCAAGCCCTACTTCCTTGGGGAGCAGGCGCCTCCAGCCAGGCGACTGACGACGGCACAGAAGTGTTTCCGCACCTCGGACATCGAAGAGGTCGGGGATTCGACCCACGACACCTTTTTCGAGATGCTGGGCAACTTCTCTGTGGGGGACTATTTCAAGAAAGAGGCGATCGCCTTCGCCTGGGACCTCCTCGTTGGAGAGTGGGAAATCCCTCCGGATCGTCTCTCCATCACGGTGTTCGGCGGTTTCGAATCCCTTCCCCCGGACGAGGAGGCGGAGCACCTCTGGCAGGCCCACGACGTGCCGATGGAGAGGATTTATCGGTTCGGCCCGAAGGACAACTTCTGGGGGCCGCCCGGAGTCACCGGGCCATGCGGCCCCTGCTCGGAGATCCACTACGATCTCACGCAGGTACCGTGCAGCGACCCCTCTTGCGGCCCGAACTGCGAATGCGGTCGCTTCCTGGAAATATGGAACCTGGTGTTCATGGAATACAACAAGCAGGTGCAGGGGAATTTTGACCCCCTGCCGTCCAAGAACATCGACACCGGCATGGGCCTCGAGCGGATTGCCTTGGTCCTGCAGCGGAAAGAGGATATCTTCGCCACCGACCTGTTCGCTCCCATCCTCGAGGCGGTCGAGCAGGTTTGCAGGTTCTCCCTGAAGGACGCGGACGAGGCCGTCGTTCGCTCCTCACGGGTCATCGCGGACCACATCCGAGCCGCCACATTCCTCGTTTCGGACGGCGTGCTTCCGTCCAACGACGGGAGAGGGTATGTCTTGCGAAGAATCCTGCGCAAGGCGCTCGTCCACGGGCGAAGACTCGGCCAGACAGAACCCTTTGTCGAACGCCTTCTGAACGTCGTGATCGACAACTTCCAGGTAGCCTACCCTGAGCTCTCCGACAACCGTGTCTTCATCTCGCGGGTGCTGGGAAGCGAGGAGGAGAGGTTCCTTCAGACCCTGGAAACGGGCATTCGGATCTTCCAGACAGAAGGGGAAAGGCTGGAAGCCGCCGGAGAAGAGACCCTCCCCGGGGAAGTGGTCTTCAGGCTGTACGACACCTTCGGGTTCCCTCCTGAACTCACGGAGGACATGGCCGGAGAACAAGGCATGGCGGTCGACAGGGCCGGCTTCGACAGGTGCATGGAGGAACAGCGGGAGAAGGCCCGGGCTTCCTGGCGCGGGGACCAGCAGCAAGGGCTGACCCAGGAGGGGGCCCTTGCGGGCGTCCAGAGCGAGTTCATCGGCTACGACCGGGCCGAAATCAGCTCTGTGGTCACCCACTTCTTCACGGAGGGCACACGGACAGAAGAAATCGTGCAGGGCCAGGCGGCCCAAGTCGTCTGTTCCCAGACGCCCTTCTACGCCGAGAGCGGAGGCCAGGTGGGCGATCAGGGCCTGATCGAGGGGCCGGAAGGGACGTTTCGGGTCTCGGATGTGAAGTACGGGCCGGGAAACGTCATCCTCCACCGCGGCGAAGTCGCAAGAGGTCGTTTTCAAGAGAATCAGGAGGTCCTCCTGAAGGTGGATGAGGCTCGCAGGCGATCCACGGAACGCAACCACACGGCAACCCACCTCCTACACTACGCACTCAGGACGGTGCTCGGAGACCATGTCCGGCAGGCCGGCTCCCTGGTGGCACCGGATCGGCTTCGGTTCGACTTCACCCATTTCGCCGCCCTCCAGGAGGAGGAGATCGATTCGCTGGAAACCATGGTCAATCAGAAGATCCTGGAGAACCAGCCCCTCGGTATTCGCACCCTCCCCTTCACCGAGGCGCAGGCCGAGAAGGCGATTGCCCTGTTCGGCGAGAAGTACGACGACGTGGTCCGGGTGGTAAACGTACAGGACTACAGCAAGGAACTCTGCGGAGGCACGCACGTAGCGAGGACGGGTGACATCGGCCTGTTCAAGATCTTGAGCGAGTCGAGTGTGGCGGCGGGCGTCCGAAGGATCGAGGCCCTCACCGGTGAAGCCTCCTTCAGACACGTCCAAGCCGTCGAAAAGGAGTACCACGAGGTTGCCCACTCGTTGCAGGCAAGGCCGGGCGAACTGGCCGGACGCCTCCTTCAGCTTCAGAAACGGCAGAAGGAACTCGAGAGATCCATGAAGGGCGAGAAGGTGGACCGCCTGAAACAGGCCGCACAGGAACTGGCCGAGGGCGCGGAAACGGTGGGGGACATTCCGTGCGTGACGGCAGAGTTCGAGGCGGACGCAGACACCCTCCGAAAGCTCAGCGACCTGATTCGAGACCGGTTGAAAGGGGGCGTGATCTTTCTGGGCAGTCGGAATCAGGGGAAAGCCCTCCTGGTGCTCACGGTGGCCAAGGAACTGACCCCTCGGCTCCATGCGGGCAATCTCATTCGCGAAGCAGCCAAAGAGGTGGAGGGGGGCGGTGGAGGAAAACCGCAGATGGCGCAGGCAGGAGGATCTTCGCCCGAACACATGGAGAAAGCCTTCCAGAAACTCAAAGAGCTGATCCTAGCCGCCCCAACTGCCTAGCAAGCGGCCCCCAACTGCTGCAACATCTCCCTGGGCGTATGTCTCGCACGAACCGTAGCGTATTTCCGCGCTGCCCCACTCGTCGAAGAAATCATGGTCCGCAGGCCGTTCAGAAACGTCCATATGCAAGGCGCGCGAAATCCTGAGGAATGAGGCGTACACCGTACGCCGCAGTGACGGAACCTGCCCCGCCGAAGGCGGGGGGGGATGAGTGCAACGCCGCAGATGGGCGTTTATGGACGGCCTGCTATTCGTACCCGAACATGTAGAAAATCCGCTCCTTGGCTCGAAAGAACCGGGAAATCTTCGTGAACCGGCCCTTTTCGATGTCCTTGAGGAAGGCCTCTGCCTTGGAGCGGTAGGGGCTGTCCGGGTAACGATGCACGACCGTGCTGAATGCTTCCCGAGCCTTCGGGTCTTCCCGGAGGAAGAAGTAGCACTTGCCCATATAATACAGTGCCCGATCGACAACCCCCTCGACCGGATACTCGTCCAGGATCCTCTGGAACCTCTTCAGGGCAGCATAGTAGTCGGCACCACGATAGTAGAAATGGGCTACGTAGAAATCGTGCTCGGCAAGTCGCCCGTTTACCTTCACGAGCATTTCATTCGCTTCCGGAGCGTAGGAACTGCCCGGGAATCGGTTCGTGAGTTCAAGGAGTTCTCTCTTCGAGCTGTCCATGGCGGAGACGTCGCGATCGATCGTGCGGAACTGCTCGGAATAGCAAACCGCCTTCATCCAGAGGACATAGGGGATGTTCTCGTTCGTAGGGTGGAGCTCCTGAAACCCGTGGAGGTGCACGAGCGCCTCTACGTATTTCTTGTCCAGGAAATAGGATTCTGCGATCTTGAGTTCCGCCTGGATGGCGTAGAAGCTGAACGGATAGTTTTCAAGGATCCTTTGATAATAGGGGATCGCATCCCGGTAGTTCTTCTTGTCGAACTTCTCCATGCCCATTCGGTAGTTCTGCTCTGCCGTCGGCTCGGGCGGCTCTTTGCGGGACGCGCACCCACCGGCGAGGGCGATCACAATCAACAACACCCACACCCGGGTCCACGGCACCGTTCCGTTTGTCCTTCCACCCGACCGATCGAGACATATCATTTGTTTCGCTCCTTCTCTCCAGTCGTAACAGAAGCCCCGGAGCAAGTCAAAGTGTGTGTAGTCGCATCCCCTTTTCGGCATTGAGTGGTTACTGTTCTTCGTGCCCGTGCCCGCGCGCGTGCCCGTACCCGAAACAAGGGTGCTCAGTGGCGTGGCAACGGGCCCATTGCCCCTGTCCGTGGACTCCATTGGCTCAACTTCCTGGTTCTTTGCATGATTTTCGGCTTCCTTTGCTTTGTTCAATCGGGCACGGGCACCGGCCTTCGGCCCGGGCGCGGGCACGAATTCTCACTGGACACGGGAGAGCCAGTGGCATAGTATTTCCCATTCAGGTGCCGGGAGGCGCCGGGGCAAGGCCCAAGAAACCAACCACACAAGGAATCCCCCATGGAACTCAAGGATCTGGTGGACTACCTCGATCGATATCTTGAAACGAGCGCCTTTACCGACGCTTCGGCAAACGGCCTCCAGGTGGAAGGCAGCGGACCCGTCAAGCGTGTCGGCCTCGCCGTGGATGCCTGTCTGGCCTCGATACTGAAGGCCGCAGAGAGAAGATGCGATCTCTTGATCGTTCACCACGGGCTTCTCTGGGGCGAAGAGATTCGTCTTTGCGGCCTCACGTACCGGCGCGTACGCGCTCTCATTCAGGCAGATATCGCCCTCTACGCCTCTCACCTCCCCCTGGACGCTCATCCCGAGGTGGGCAACAACATCCAGGTCGCCAGACGAATGGCCCTCTCCGAGCTCCATCCCTTCGGGGAATACAGAGGGATTCCGATAGGCTTTCAGGGACATCTGGAAGAACCGATGCAGCTGCAGGACGCTCTTGCGGTCTGCTCAGAAAAGATCGGTCCGCCGAAAACGGTCCTCCAGTTTGGGCCGGAGAAGATTCGCCGCCTGGGCATCATTACCGGCTCCGCTTCGGATGCACCCATCTTCGATGAGGCTGCGCGCACCGGGATCGACCTGTTGCTCACGGGCGAGCCCAAACAGCCTGCCTATAACCTGGCGCAGGAATACGGTCTGAATGTCTTCTATGGAGGCCACTACCACACAGAGACCTTCGGGGTGAAGGCCCTGGGGGATCATCTCACGGCGCGCTTCGGCCTGCCGACCGAGTTTGTGGATACCGCGTGTCCACTGTGAGTCTGATCCAAGCTGAGATACAGGCTCTTTGAGGCCTTGCCGTTAGGTATTAGGTATTAGCTCCCAACCCATACCCCTACCAGGACCGTCAATCGTCCTCATCCTCCTCCTCGTCCTCGGACGGACGGGAGGGGCGAGGGCTAATACCTAACGGCTAATACCTAATACCAGAATTGGCACCACAACCGCAGGTTTCGCCCCAGCCAGCGGATGCTGAGTAACGAGCTAAAGCGTATTCGCAACCACCATCCGCTGGATCTCTTGCGTTCCCTCGTAGATCTGGGTGATCTTGGCATCCCGCATGAAACGCTCTACAGGGTATTCCTTCGTGTAGCCGTAACCGCCGAGGACTTGTATCGCATCCACCGTGACCCACATGGCCACATCCCCGCAGAAGGTCTTGGACGCAGAGGAGTAGCGGATCTGTTCCGGCAGGAGCCGACTCATGTCCTTGGGGCACTGCTGCAGGACCGCACCGCACTTGTACAGGAGCTGCCGCGCAGCCTCGATCTGGATGAACATGTCGGCCAGCTTGAAGGAAATCCCCTGAAACTTACTGATCGGATTGCCGAAGGCGATCCTCTCCTTGGCGTACTCGGCGGCATACTCCGCCGCTCCCGTAGCGATCCCCAGTGCCTGGGCAGCAATCCCGGGGCGGCTGAAGTCCAGGGTCTTCATCATGATATGAAAGCCGGTCCCCTCTTCGGCCAGCAGGTTCTCGGCAGGCACCCTGCAGTCCTCAAAAATCAGCTCCACCGTGTCCGAGGAGCGAATCCCGAGCTTGTCTTCCTTCTTGCCCACCGAGAATCCGGGAAAGTCCTTCTCCACGATGAAGACGCTCGATGCCTTGTGCGACTTTTTGTCCGGGTTTGTAATGGCATAGACCGTGATCGTCTCTGCCACACCCCCGTTGGTGATGAAGTTTTTGGCCCCGTTCAGGATATACTCGTCCCCCTTCCTTTCCGCCTTGCACTTCAGGCGTGCCACGTCCGACCCACCCCCCGGCTCGGTCAGTCCGAAGGCGGCCAGCTTCTCCCCGCTCGACAAGGCAGGCAGATACTTCGCCTTCTGCTCTTCGTTCGCGGCCAGCAGGATCGGCAGCGTCCCCAGCTCCTGAACAGCCACATTCAGCCCCACCGAGGCGTCCACCTTGCATAGCTCCTCGATCACGAGAATCAAACTCAGCAAACCCGCCTCCGCACCGCCGTACGCTTCCGGAAAATCGATACCCATCAGGCCGTTTTCGCCCAGTAGCTTGACCATGTCCCAGTCGAATTTGGCCTCTTCGTCCCGCTTCGCGGCCCCGGGCTCCACTTGCTCCTTTGCCATCTTCCTGACCATATCCTGCAACATGCGTTGTTCATCAGTCAGATCGTACTGCACCAGGTCTACCATCGTTCCTCTCCTCTATCCGGCATAGGTGGGACTTCTGACACTCTTGTACTCCCACAGGAAAAAAACACAAGATTAACGTTATATTATAGCAGATCTGACCATCAAACGGAAGATGTGCGGGCCAGAGTCGGAGGCTGATAGGCCACACCGTGCCCGCTCCCCCTCCCGCGCCCGCGCCCGATTCTCAGCGACGAACACCCCTTCCCGCTGAAGTGTTGGGAACACCAACCAGCACTCGTGGGGCTTTCTGTGCTGATTCGGTTTCGGGAGCGGGCGCGGGCAAACCAGGCTACAATCCCTCCACAAAAGGCTGCAAAGCCCGCCTGAAGGGGGCCAGTTCCGCATCGCTCTCGAACGCAACCCTCACGGAGTCCACCGTATTCGGGATGGAGGGAAGGTATCGGTCGACTCCTTTCACGACCGCCTGGTAGGCAAACGTGCCAATGGCCTTGAGGTTCCTTTGCAGGCCGGTCCGCAGAAAGGCCCGCTGGAATTCGTCCGGGTCCGGACAGGGGAGCCCCGCCCTTTGGGCGAGTTCCCTGTAGTGTCCGATCAAGGTCTCCTGTTCCTCGGCCGCCAAACAGACGTACGAATCCCGCAGAAGAGAGGCAAGGTCGTAGGTGATCGGTCCGAGCCTGGCATCCTGAAAGTCCAGCAGGGCCAGCCGATCCGCCTGAACCATCAGATTGCGGGCATGGTAGTCCCGGTGCGTGAAGACCTTCGGATATTCTGCGATCTCCGTACAGAGTTGCCGGAAATGTTCCTCGAGCTCTGTTCGCCCGTCCGTGGATATCGCGTGGCCCCAGAGTCCCTCCAGGGCATGTTCCCGGAAGAAGCAGAGTTCCCGAAAGAAGGTCTCCGCATCGAAGGAATAGGACAGGGCATAGCAGGGAAGACTCGAGGCGGTGGACGCCTCGCTTTGCATCTGCACAAGGATCTCCACGGCACTTTCGTAGCGTCTTCTCCTTTCCCGGAGGGATTCCCTTTCCAGGTGGCTTTCGAGGGTCACGTCCCCCACGTCCTCCAACAGGACGAAGCCCTCTTCCGAGGCATCGAAGAAGACCCTGGGCACCGGAATCCCCTTCTCGCTCAAGTGCCTTGCTACGTTCACGAAAGGGAGCTCTTGCCGGGAGCCCTTCGGCACCCACGGGTTCGAAAGCTGCATGAGCACATAGGACCCCTGGTCCCCCTCGCCACGGCCCTCCACGATCAACCGCACGTACTTCCGGTCCGATGCATCTCCCTCCAGGGGGACCGCACGAACAGGGCTCGCGCCTGAGGGTCCCTGCCGGATCAGAAAATCGATCAGCCCCTCCGGCAGGCCCAGGGACCGTAGTCGAGCAGCGTGAGATGCCCGGGATGTCACGTCGTTCCTCCCTCCTCCACACTTCGGCCTCCAACTTGCGGCCCCAAATAAAAGGCCGCAAAGGCCGTTGAGATGATTGACAGCGTCCGTGGAAACGTGGTCGAATAAAAGTTTTGAGATTCAAAGATGCATGAGACCTTTTCGAGAACGCCTGAGAGAGGGATCCTCCCATGGTCGCGCAAAAGACGAAGAAGACGAACGGTCCGAAGGTTACGAAAACCTACAAGGAAATCAACGAGCGCATCATGAAGGGACAGGCGGTCGTTCTGACCGCCGAAGAGATGATCCACCTGGTCGAAGAAAAAGGAGCCGTAAAGGCGGCCGGCGAGGTCGACGTGGTCACCACGGGAACCTTCGGCCCCATGTGCTCCTCCGGGGCCTTCCTGAATTTCGGTCATTCCAGCCCGAGGATCCGGGCACACCGCATCTGGCTGAACAACGTGGCCGCCTACGGTGGGATCGCCGCCGTGGACACCTATCTCGGCGCCACCGAGCTCCCCGAAGACGACCCGATGAACAAGGTCTTTCCCGGGCGTTTCCCATACGGAGGGGGACATGTGATCCACGACCTCGTCGCCGGCAAGGAGATCGAGCTTCGGGCCTTGAGTTACGGCACCGACTGCTATCCGAGAAAAGAATTGACAAAGAAGGTGCGACTGAAAGACTTGCCCCAAGCCTTCCTGTTCAACCCTCGAAACGGATATCAGAACTACAATTGCGCTGTCAATTTGTCTGACCGAACCCGATACACCTACATGGGCATCCTGCGCCCCCGATGCGCCAACGCGAGCTACTGCAGCGCCGGGCAGCTCAGTCCGCTCCTGAACGACCCCTACTTCCGCACCATCGGAGTGGGCACGCGCATCTTCCTGGGAGGAGGCGAAGGCTTCGTGAGCTTCCATGGGACACAGCACAACCCGACACCAAAGAGAACCGTGAAAGGGGTACCGATCACAGGAGGGGGAACGCTTGCCGTGGTGGGGGACCTGAAGAAGATGGACAAGCGATGGCTCGTGGGTGCGAGTCTCGAAGGTTACGGCGTGAGCCTGTTCGTGGGGTTGGGGATCCCGATCCCGATCCTGGACGAACGGATGGCCGCCTTCACGGCCGTGAAGGACGAAAACATATTCGCGCCCATCGTGGACTACAGCGAGGACTATCCCCAGACCACGGGAAAGACCGTCGGACAGGTCTCCTATGGCGACTTGAAGAGTGGGAAGATCAAGTTTCGGGGAAAGGAGATCCCGGCGGCCCCTCTCTCGAGTTACTCGAGGGCAGTGGAAATTGCCGAAACCCTGAAGGACCGGATCCTGAAGAAACGGTTCCTTCTTGGAGAGCCCCAATGGTTGCTCCCTCCAGGCGGCAAGAAGAAGACGACCAAGACTTCGTAGCGCGTACCTACCGGGATTTCGCGTCCAGGGGGACGTGGGTCGCCTTCACCGCAGCCAGCGAAGAAACGGACCTGTATATTCGGGCGGATCAGGATTTCACACGCGAGGCCCTGGAGGCAATCCGCCATGCCCGAAGGGAGATCGAGGGCTACATGCGCGAGCACCCGGGATTCCGGACAAGCTTGGAGCCCCTTCCCTTCGATCCGGAGGCCCCTCCGATCGTCCAGGACATGCTCCTGGCTGCGCAGAGCTTGTCGGTGGGTCCCATGGCGGCCGTGGCAGGCGCCATCGCGGAAAGCGTGGGAGTAGCCCTCCAGGCAATCTCCCGTAACGTGATCGTGGAAAACGGAGGAGACGTCTTTCTGGCAACCGAGCGGGAGACGACGGTGGGGGTTTTCGCGGGGAAGTCACCTCTCAGTATGAGGTTGGGGTTGCGGATACCGCCGGACCAGACGCCTTGCGGGCTTTGCACGTCCTCCGGACGGGTCGGTCCCTCCCTGAGTTTCGGGCAGGCGGATGCGGTCACGGTCTGGGCGTCTTCCACGGCCCTTGCCGACGCTGCGGCAACGGCCTTGGCAAACCGGGTGGTTGCACCGGAAGATATCGAGCCAACCCTCGATGTGGCAAGATTCACGGAGGGGTTGAAAGGGGCTCTTGTGGTCCTCCGGGACCGGATTGGCGTGTGGGGGCCCCTGGAACTTGTCAGATTGAATCATTGACGATGGAGGAAGTTCCCATGGCAAGTACGACCAAGGTGCTTCGATTCGATAAGACCACCTGGAACCAGCCGATCGTCTGCAGGCTCGCCTCTGACTACGGTCTCACGTTCAACATCCTGAAGGCATTCATCCTGCCTCGTCACGAAGGAAGAATGGTGCTCGAAATCATCGGAGACAAAGAGGACTGCAAGAAGGGGCTGCAGTATCTTCGGAAGTGCGGAGTGCGGATCGAGCCGATCGAACAGGGGATCGTGAGAGACGACAAGGCCTGCGTTCACTGTGGGGCCTGTTCCGGCCTGTGCCCCACGCACGCCCTTTTCATCGACCGGTCTACGATGCGGGTCGACTTCGACCCTTCCCTGTGCATCGCCTGTGGCTGGTGCGTAAAGGGATGTCCCACTCGGGCATTGAAACTCAAAGTGAACGATATCTAACAGCAGGGGCCAGGTGTCAGGGCCCAGGGATCAGGACCCACCCTCCCCACCGCCAACTCTTCTTGTACGATAACGACCGCGCCAGATACGCGGAACCAGGCATTCCTTTGCGGTCTTTCGCTTTCTGAACGGGGCTGGGTGGCTGGGCCTGACCCCTGATCCCCGATCCCTGACCCCTTCGCACTATCAGGCCGTTGAAGAAGTGCCTGCTGGAGGCTGTTCAAAAAGTTCCAGAAGAGCCCGCATATTGCACGAAGTTTCGTCGCGAGAGCGGTGGAAGGC
>Ga0180429_10003069_pt1 | contig 13599 bp, 14 predicted proteins | sample SS_ome_FD_132428 | JGI IMG/M metagenome (GOLD analysis project Ga0180429, IMG submission 132428) | Hypersaline lake sediment archaeal communities from the Salton Sea, California, USA - SS_1_S_1 metaG | ecosystem: Environmental > Aquatic > Non-marine Saline and Alkaline > Hypersaline > Sediment ...
CCATGAAAGGGTCCCTTGACCAGACCGTGCCCGTGGACCCGCTGGTTTACCGGTTCCATGAGATTACCCAGGTCTATGGAACAACCATGAAGGAAATCATCCACGAGATGTTCGGCGACGGGATCATGAGCGCCATTGATTTTGAAATCGACATCCAGAGGCGGGAAGATCCCAAGGGCGACCGGGTGGTGATCATCTATGACGGCAAGTTCTTGCCGTACAGGAAATGGTAGCTTCGCGTTCCCGTAAAATTAAAAAAAATAAACCCAGACGGAGGTTTATTAACCATGAGCAAGAAAAAAAAGAAAATGACGGTTCCCTCGGTGAATGTCCTGAATGATCCATTTGATCCGGACATGTCCATTTTGCACGACGTGATCGATGCGGACGTTGATACGCCGGTCTTTGACGACGGGCGGCTGTCCCTTTCTTCCGAGGACGTGATCGACCGCGCCGTGGAGGGGGCGGTGGTCAGGGGAATTTTCAAGGGCAATGATTGTTCCCGCAGAAAATTTATGAAGCTTCTGGGCTCGGCCGGGGCCATGGCCGTTATTTCCAGCGTCTTTCCCCTTCAGGCGGCCAAGGCCTGGGCCAAGGACAAGGGAGGACCCCTGGAGAAAAAGGACCTCAAGATCGGGTTCATCCCCATTACCTGCGCCACACCCATTATCATGGCCCAGCCCATGGGTTTTTATGACAAGTACGGGCTAAAGGGCACCCAGGTGCTAAAGGCGGCCGGATGGGCCATGATCAGGGACTGGGGAGTGTCCGGGCAGGTGGACTGCGCGCACATGCTTTCGCCTATGCCCCTGGCTCTCACCGTGGGGGCCGGGTCCAAGACCACCCCGTTTTACATGCCCGCGGTGGAAAACATCAACGGCCAGGCCATAACCCTTCACAACAAGCACAAAAACGTCAAAGGACCCAAGGACATGCGGGGGTTCACTTTTTGCGTGCCCTTTGAATATTCCATGCACAACCTGCTTCTTAGGTATTACCTGGCCGAGGGAGGAGTGGACCCGGACAAGGAAGTGAAAATCCGCGTGGTGCCGCCCCCGGAAATGGTGGCTAATCTCAAGGCCGGAAACGTGGACGGCTATCTGTCCCCGGACCCCTTCAACCAAAGGGCCGTTTACGAAAACGCGGGCTTCATCTTCATGCTGACCAAGGAAATCTGGCCCGGGCATCCGTGCTGCGCGTTCGCCGCCTCAAAAGAGTTCGCGACCACCATGCCCAACACCTTCAAGGCCGTGTTCAGGTCCATTGTGGACGCCACGCTCTATGCCAGCGACATGAAAAACCGAAAGGACATCGCCAAGGCCATATCGCCGAGGAACTACCTGAACCAGCCCAAGGTCGTGGTCGAGCAGGTGCTCACCGGACAGTTCCCGGACGGTCTGGGCAACATGCGGGACGATCCCGACCGCATCGATTTCAACCCGTTCCCGTGGCACTCCATGGGTGTATGGATACTGACGCAGATGAAACGTTGGGGATACGTCAAGGGCGACCTGAATTACAACCGGATCGCGGAAGAAGTCTTTCTGGCCGCCGAGTGCAAGGAGATTATGGAGGAAAACGGATACGACGCTCCAAAGGCCACGTACAAGAAGCATGTGATCATGGGCAAGGAGTTCGATTCTTCCGATCCTGAAGGGTACCTGAACAGCTTTGCCATCAAGAGGACGTAGGTTCCTTATCAACCCCGGTCTTGCGGGGCATGCCGGACCGGCTTTTCCGAAAGCCGGTCCCGTGCCCGAAGGCGCGCGCGAATCAACGTGGGACGGAAGCGATGAATACCGTAAAGGAAAAAAACTGGATATTGTTGAGCTTTGTATTCCTGGGGATTTTTCTCTTTGCATGGCACATGTATTCCCTGGTGTCCGATCTGCCCGGTCCCTGGGAAGTGGCCAAGGCGTCCTGGTATTTTCTGTCCGATCCTTTCTACGATTTCGGGCCCAACGACCAGGGAATCGCCATCCTGACGTTCTACAGTCTGGCACGGCTGCTCACGGGCTTTATCGCGGGCTCGGCCGCGGCCGTGGTCCTGGGCGTGATTTTGGGGCTTAACAGCGTGCTGTTCAAGGCCCTCAACCCGTATATCCAGATACTTAGGGCCATCTCGCCCATCGCCTGGATGCCGCTTTTGCTCTACTCGGTCCAGGACAGCGGAATAACCGCGCTTCTGGTGGTTTTCATGGCCAGCGTGTGGCCCACGCTCGCCAATACCGCCTTTGGCGTGTCCAACATCAAGAAGGATTACCTGAACGTGGCCAACATCCTTCAGATGCGGCCGCTGGCCAAGGTGTTCAGGGTCATTCTCCCGGCGGCCGGACCGGCCATTGTGGCGGGGCTTAAAATTTCCATGGGCAGCGCATGGGTGGCCATTGTCCCGGCCGAGGCCCTTTTGGGTTCCCTGGGACTGGGATATTTCGTGTGGAACGAATGGAACAACCTTTCGCTCCCAAACGTGATCTTCGCCATCCTGGTAATCGGGTTTGTGGGGGTGGTGATCGATTTTTTCTTCACCCGGCTGGCAAACCGGCTCGCATACGTTGATTAGGAGAAAAACGCCATGGCTCTATCAGCTCTCCTGGAAGTGGACAGGGTGTCCAAGTACTTTTCCACGTCCGGCACAAAAGAGAATTTGTGCGTATTCAAGGACATAAGTCTGCACGTCAACGAGGGGGAGTTCCTTTCGGTTCTCGGACATTCGGGCTGCGGGAAGTCCACCTTGCTGAACATTATCGCGGGCATTGAAACCGCCTCGGACGGCAACATGCTCCTGGACAGGAGAGAGGTGGTCGGTCCGGGGCTGGACCGGATGGTGGTCTTTCAGAATTTCGCGCTTATGCCCTGGATGACGGTCCTGGGCAACGTGCGCCTGGCTGTTAGGGCCGCGAACTCTCATTGGACCCGGCAGCGGGTCAACGAGTGGACCCGGAAATACCTGGACATGGTGGGCCTGAACGGCGCGGAAAATAAAAAGCCGGCGGCCTTGTCCGGGGGGATGAGACAGCGGGTGGGTCTGGCGCGCGCATTTTCAGTGAAACCCCGCATACTTTTACTTGACGAGCCGTTCGCCCAGATAGACGCTCTCACAAGGGGGGTTATCCAGGATGAGCTGGTGCGCATGTGGCAGGAGACGGGCATTACCATATTTATGGTCACCCATGACGTGGACGAGTCCATCCTGCTCTCGGACCGTATTTTGCTCATGAGCCCGGGGCCCGACGCGCAAATAAAGGAAGAGATAAAGGTGAACATACCCCGTCCGCGGGTCAAAGGTATTGTTATCGAGAACCCGGAGTATTATGAAATCCGCAACCGGATCATCAAGTTCCTGTCCCAAAAGAAAGAATCCTAAGCGAGAAAATACAAAATTGTAATTTCTGACCCCCCTTTTGTTATACAAAATTGTAATTTTTTGGCCATTTTTTGCTCTAAAAATATTTTCAGACAAAAAATTCTAATTATTTCAGTCGATTATATTTTTGGCCTGCTCCTTGCTTTATTCTGTCCATTGTTCGGACAACGTTTTAACTTTTACATTTAGAGGGAAGGAGGCAACAATGTTGACACATCGGTTCCCAGGCAAGCGTTTTCTTTTACTTTTGTTTTCAGTGGTCGCGGTATTGGGGATTTCCATCCCGGCCGCGAACCCGGCTTGGGCTGAGGAAGCGCCCGCAATGCTTACCCAGGACCATGCCAATATCTTATGGACTCTTGTGGCCGCCATCCTGGTCATGTTCATGCAGCCCGGATTCGCCTTGGTGGAATGCGGGTTCACACGCGCCAAAAACGCCGGCAACATCCTGATGAAAAATTTTCTGGACTATTCCGCGGGCTCGATCGCGTTTTTCCTTTTTGGTTTCGCGCTCATGTTCGGAGATAGTGTGGGCGGTTTTCTCGGCGGATCGGGCTTTGCCTTGGGCGGCGCCAACGGAACGACCCCGGACGGACAGTGGACCCTGGTGTTCTGGTTCTTCCAGTCCGTGTTCGCCGCGACCGCCGCGACCATTGTTTCCGGCGGCATTGCCGAGCGGACCAAATTCTCCTCCTATATCTTAATCAGCATCGTTGTCACAGGGATTATTTATCCCGTTTCCGGGCACTGGTGCTGGGGAGGACTTTGGGGCGAGGCCGGAGGATGGCTCGAAAACATGGGTTTTGCCGACTTTGCCGGCTCCACCGTGGTCCACTCCGTGGGCGGCTGGGTGGCTCTGGCCGGGGCCATGGTCGTGGGACCGCGCCTGGGCAAATACACCGCGGACGGGAAGGCCAGGGCCATTCCCGGACATAACATCCCTCTGGCCGCGCTCGGCGTGTTCATCCTCTGGTTCGGCTGGTTCGGATTCAACCCCGGCTCCACCACCACGGCTGACGGAACCATCGGCTACATCGCGGTGAACACCACGCTTTCCGCCTGCGCGGGCGTGCTGGGGGCAATGCTCACCGCTTGGGTCCGGTTCGGTAAGCCCGACCCCACAATGAGCATGAACGGGGCCTTGGCAGGACTTGTGGCCATTACCGCGGGTTGCTACGAACTGTCTCCCTTGGGCTCTCTTGTCACGGGTTTTGGCGCGGGCATCCTGGTTGTGCTCTCAGTGGTCTTCATCGACCAGATCCTCAAGGTTGACGACCCGGTGGGCTGCGTTTCCGTACACGGCGTGTGCGGTGCTTACGGTACACTTATGGTGGGCTTGCTCGCGGCTCCCGGCTACGGGGACCTCACGGGGCTGCTTTACGGTGGCGGAGCGGGCCAGCTCTTGACCCAGATCATCGGCGTGGCCGCGGTTTTTGTCTGGGCGTTCGGCACCGGATGGGTCGCGTTCAGCATCGTCAAGGCCGTTATGGGCGTTCGCGTGAGCGAAGAAAAGGAATTAAAGGGTCTGGACATCACGGAGCACGGCACGGAGTCCTACAGCGGGTTCCAGATTTTCTCAACCGAATAACGCCATTGCAATCACATAAGGAGGGAAAACATGAAACTCATCATCGCATATATCCGCCCGGAGAGGCTTACCGCGGTCAAACAGGAGCTGTACGCCAGAGAGATTTACAGCCTGACCGTGACCAACGTGCTCGGCAGCGGACGCCAGAAGGGCTTTACCGAAACCTATCGGGGCGTGGTCACGGAAGTGAACCTGCTGAAAAAGATTCGTCTGGAAATCGGCGTGAACGATGATTTCCTGGAGGCGGGTCTGGAGGCCATAAAGGCCGGGGCCGCGACCGGCAAGGAAGGGGACGGCGTGGTTTTTGTACTGGAGATCGCCCGGTCCTTGCGCGTACGCACCGGGGAAACCGACATCGACGCGGTACGCGCCACCCGCACCACACCGTAAACGTGTTCAAAATTCACAAATAACAATTTTGGGAAAAAGGGACGGTCCGGCAGGGCCGCCCCTTTTTTTGGTGTTGACAAAGACGGTTTCTTCCATTATGGTTCCAAAAAGGAACCAACAAGGGAGGAGGGCGGCATCATGGCGACTTTAACCATCAAAAATATTCCCGAGCCTTTGCACAATGCCCTGAAAGAGCAGGCGAAACTAAGCCGCAGGAGCCTGAACAGCGAGGTCATCGCCCGCCTGGAGCAAACAACGGCCTCAACGCGGATCGACCCGGATTTGTTTTTGGCCGACATCAAGTCCCTGCGGCAAAACATCAGCGGATTTCTTAACGAGCAAGAACTTCGGGATATGAAAAATCAGGGGCGGCCGTGATTGTTGTTGATACCAATGTGATCGCCTATCTCCTGATTCCGGGCACGTTCACCCAAGATGCGGAACGGGTCCTTCGCAAAGATTCGGAATGGGCGGCCCCGTTTCTCTGGCGTTCGGAATTCAGGAACGTCCTGGCCGTTTGTTCGCGTCAGGGGCGCATCGACCTCGCCACGGCGTGCGCCTTGATGGAAAGGGCGGAGTTGGTCATGAAAAAACGCGAGTATTCGGTGGGGTCCATGGCCGTGCTTGGGCTTGCCGACTCTTGCTCCTGCTCCGCCTATGACTGTGAATTCGCGGCCCTGGCATACGATTTAAAGGTCCCGCTCGTCACAAGCGATAAGAGAATTCTTTCCGGGTTTCCCGACATTGCGGTTTCATTGGCCGGGTTTGGTTCAGGATAATGCCTGTGATGACCGCCGGTCGTGCGGGGGGATGGGCGCTTAATCGGCTGAAACCCGTTCCAGGAGGTCCTCCACGTCCACGACAAGGGCGTCGTCCCCGCCCATCATGCCGTAACCCAGAATGGGTATCTGGTAGATTTCCTTGATGGCCACGGTGAAGCTGGTGACCACGACCTGCTGTTGGCGCAGGACCTCGTCGATCAGGATGGCCGCGTTTCTTTCGCCGGCCTTGACCACGATGACCTGGGCCATGTTGTTGTTGCCCGAAAGTGGTTCAACATTGAAGAATTCCCCAAGCTTGACCAGTGGATAGGTTTCGCCGCGCACACTCACGGCCTCGCCGCCTCCCGGAAGTTCGACCCTTTCGTTTTTCCCGGGAGAGTAAACCTCCACAACGTCCCGGATCGGGATAACGAACGTTTCCATGCCCACCTTCGCCACCAAAGCGTCCACAATGCCCTCGCTCATGGACCGGGACAAAGGAATGGAAAGGATAAAGGTCGTGCCCTGGCCTTTTTCGCTTTCAATGCGCACCTCGCCGTCAAGCCGGTCCTTTATGGCGCTTACCACCGCGTCCATGCCCACGCCCCGGCCTGAAACATCCGTGACTTTTTCCGCAGTGGAAAAGCCGGAGTTTAAGATGAACATGAAAATTTCTTCATCGGTGTAAGATTTATCCTCGTCGATAAGCCCTTTTTCCAGGGCCTTTTGCCGGATTTTTTCAGGATCAAGTCCCCGGCCGTCGTCGCGGATATGGATATGGGCGAAGTCGCCCTTGCGGAACGCGGACAAATGCACAAGGCCCGCCTTGTCCTTGCCTGCCTCCAGCCTTCCCTCGGACGTTTCAAGGCCGTGGTCCACCGCGTTTCTGAGTATGTGCACCAAAGGCTCGTTAAGGTCCTCCACGATTTTTTTGTCCAGCTCAAGGTCGTCGCCCGAAATCTGGAAATGGATTTCCTTGCTCATTTTCTGGGACAGGCTTTTAATCAGCCGATGCAGGGGCACGAATATCTGCTTCAAGGGTACGAGCCGGATGTTTTCCACCTCGGTCTTGACCTGGTTGATGACCTTGTCCAGTCTCCTGAGTTCCGAACTCGCGCTTGAGCTCATGGCCCCGCTTTGGGATATGACGGCGTAGGTGAGCATGAGCTTGCCCACCATCTCGATCAGGTGGTCGAGCTTTTCCGTGTTCACCCGGATGGAGCTTATGCTTTCTTTGTGTTTTGGCTTTACCGCGGCCTGGGTGGGCGCTTTGGCCTCTTTCGCGGTTTCTTCGGGTTTTGAGGGCGCTTCTTCCGGGGGTGTTTCGTCCTCAGGCGTTTTGGGCTCAGGCTCCCACCCGTCTCCTTGCTCCAAATCCTGAGGCGCCGGGGGCCTGGCCTTGATTTTTTCCGCGCGCTCCTCCACAAATCCGGCCATGGAGTAGAGGAGTCTTTTGTGGGCCTCGCAGATGCTTAAGAAAGCGGTCACCATTTCCGTGGTAACCGGCGTGATCCCGTCGTTCAGCATGTCGAAAAGGGTGACCACCTGAGCCGAGGGGAGCTTTAAGTGCTGCAACCCAAGTTTGGCGAGCACGTTGTGCAGGGCCTCGAGGGAGCCTTTATTTTTTTCCAGATCAAGGATGCCCTCCTCGATCTGCTCAATGCAATGCGCGATACTGTCCTTCACGGGGAGCGCCTTTTTTAATGACTTTTCATGGAGTTCCAGAAATCCTCTTCCGAGGCGAAGGCCGAAATGGAGCGGTCAAACCCCCAGGAATAAAAAACTTCCTTGCAGGCCGAACCCAGACCCACCGCGCAGATCGCGAGCTTGTCCGCGAAGCTCTCGACGGCTTCCCAGCCCGCGGAACTTAAAGTGAGAACCTTTGTAAAATCCAAAAGAACCCAGGAGCCTTCCTTCTGGTCTTCGAGGGCCTTGATCATTGGGGCGAGCTGCGATTCCAGGTGGATGCGCGGAGCCCCCACATGGATTATGTTTACGCCTTTTTGCGATTCCACCTTGACCTCGAAATCCATACCCTGTCCCGTGTCGTCCTCGCCGCCGGACTGGGCCTCCAGCAGTTTAAGCACCTCCGAGGTCTCGGTCTGGTCCGGCTCGCCGGATTCCCTGATCTGCTCTATGACCTGGAAAATCATGTTCACGGCCCTGATCGCCGCGGCCACGTTTTCAGGGCTATGCTCGATTTCGCCGGCCTGGAGTTTTTTCAGATAGCTTTCCACCTTGTGGGTGAATTTGGACGCCTCCTCAAAGCCGGCCATGAAACCCGTGACCCCCTTGATGGTGTGCAGGGGCCTGGCGAATGATTCGAAGCCGGTCTTCACGTCTCCCCCCTCCATGGCCTCGACCCCCTCCATGATCTGGGGATAATATTTGTCGTAAAGCTCCGCGTGAAATTCTTCAAACAGGGCGTCGTCAGACATTTCGTCCTCCACACGGTACCAGGCAACCGGTTATTTGGTGATCAGTTTAAGCTTTTTAAGCTCGGTCATGAGTTTGATCTTGTCCAGGGGCTTTACGATATACGCCGAAGCCTCGCCGTCATGAAAAGATTTAATCAGTGTTTTCGGGTCACTGAGCGCTGTGGTCATGACCACCTTCACGGGCTCAAGCGAGTTTTCCCGTTCGATTTCCCGGATTCGTTCCAGGGCCTCCAGGCCGTTGACCCCCGGCATCATAATGTCCATGAGGATCAGATCGTAGGAGTTTCCCTGATTGTGGGCCCGGGAAAACGCCTCAATGGCCTCAGCCCCGTTTACCACGACGTCCACTTCGAACAGCGGAGCCAGAAAACTATCAAGCATTTTCCTGCTCACGAACTCGTCCTCGACAACCAAAGCTTTCATGGGCAATTCCTTATTTTAGGCTTAAATGATTTTTAGCACATTTTTTCAGATTGTAAAACAAATACGCAAAATAAATAACAAGGAAAAATTTTTTTTTTCATGGTTCTGGCGGGAACGGGGCTGAAAAATTCAAAAAAAGCCAAGCTTTGGCCCGGATGACAACCATTCCTTTGTCTGGTATCCGGCTTTTTGGGGATTCGCCTTGTTTAAGGCCCCCGGCGTTTTTGAAATTCATGGATGGGAATTTTAAGAAAAGAATAATTATGTCAAGTGGTTGTCCGGCAATAAAGCTTCATCTTCCGCGGGACGGGACAAAAGCCCGTTTTGGGAAAACGCGTGTTTCCGGTTATCGCGCTCGGTCCCTTTGAACTCCGGTCTTATTTCGTGGTCATGGCGCTCGCCCTGGCCGTTCCCATGTTTTACGCGCCGCGCAGGGCTGAAAAAATTCTGCCGGAAAAGGCCCGCGACTTCGGCAACATGCTTCTTTTCATGTACTTAAGCGCCCTGGTCGGCTTTCGTCTGTTTTACGTGGCCTTTGTGCTGCCGGATTATTTTTGGGCGCATCCCCTGGAGATATTCAAGGTCTGGAAGGGCGGATTTGTGGCCTACGGCGGGCTGTTTCTTCCCGTGGCCGTGTTCATGGTCTGGGTGTGGTGGAAAAAGATGCCCGCGCTTTTAACGGCCGACATTCTGGCCCCGTCCATTGTGCTGGTCTTTGCCGTGGCCCGCGTCGCCTGTTTTTTGAACGGCTGCTGCTTCGGCAAGCCCACCCAGGGCATATTCGGCGTGGTGTTCCCTCCCGGCAGCGTGGCCCATCGCTTTTATCCGGGCGCGTCCCTGCACCCGACCCAGCTCTATTTGAGCGTCTCGGCCCTTGTGGTCTACGGCGTGATCATGCTTTTTGAGACAAAACTCCGGCGTTATTACTTCAAAGGGCTTTCCTCGGCCATCTTCCTTGTTCTTTATCCCCTGTCCCGCTTTATCGTGGAGTTTTACCGGGCTGATTTTCGCGGAGGCATGTTTTTCGGTCTTTCGGTCAGCCAGTGCTTGAGCCTTCTTCTAATCGCGCTTGGCGCGGCGGTTTTTGTAAAGGGCCGCGAGCGCGGTTTTCCCGCGAGTCCCTCGGCCGCGAAAACTTGACAAAGGCATACGGTCCGTATAAATGCCCAAATTCTTCCGGTTCGTAAAAAAATCGGGTACCAGGGTATTAAGAATATTTTTGAAGGAGAAAATTTTTTGGCCACTCATAAGTCAGCGATAAAAAGACACCGTCAGAGTTTGAAAGCCCATGCCCGCAACAGGGCCATGAGGACCAGGATAAAAAACGTGCTCAAGACCGTGCGCAAGGCCGTTGCGGAAAAAGACGCGGCCAAGGCCGAGACGGCTTTGAAGGAAGCCTCGTCCGTGCTGGACAAGGCGGGTGGGAAAAAGGTCATTCACCGGCGCACCGCGGCCAGGAAAATTTCCCGTTTAAGCCTGGCCGTAAACAAGATGGGTCCGGCTTAAGCGACTTTATTCCAAAACCCCGCCTTTTTATATAAGCCCGCACGCGCACGCCGCGCGGCGGGTTTTTAATTTTTAATGCAACCCGATAAAATAACCAACGTCTCCGAAAAACTGGATTTGAGTAAGGATTTTGTTTATTACCGGGCACGGTCAGTAAATGATTCAGCCTTGAGGGGAGCCTGATGGCCTTAAAAGTAATTGTTATCGGCGCCGGTGAAGTCGGGTTTCATACCGCCCGCAAATTGGCCTCTGAAAACAAGGACGTGGTCGTTATAGACAAGGACTACGGCGCGCTTAAAAGGATCATCGAGCACCTGGACGTGCAGACCCTGGAGGGTTCGGGCAGCAACCCGAAAATCCTGGAGCAGGCCGGCATCCGCAATTCGGACATCATGCTCGCGGTCACGGACAGCGACGAGGTGAACATCATCGCCTGCGTTTTCGCCAACACCCTGGCCCCGAACCTGACCAAGCTGGTCCGTATCCGCAACGAGGACTACATTGACTTCCACGCCGATTCCGCCGGAGACATCTTTGACATCGGCAAAGTCATCAACCCTGACGTGGAGGTGGTAAAAACCATTGAGCGGCTTATCAGCATACCCGACGCCGAGGACATCAGTGAATTTTCCGAAGGCAAGATCAAACTCATCGGGTTCCGCATGGAAAAAGGCCCTCTTGTGGGGAACAGACTTTCGCACCTCAAAGAAACAATCGGGGAAATCGATTTTGTCGTCGCGGCCATTGTCCGGGGCGAGCGGCTGATCATCCCGTCCGGGGTGGATGTCATTCAGCCCGGGGACCTGGTCTATTTCGTGTGCGGGGAGGGCGGCATCCCGCGCATCATGCAATACATGGAAACCCACACCAAGCCCATCCACAACATTCTGATTATCGGGGGCGGAAACATCGGGTACAGGCTGGCCCAGAGGCTGGAAAAAAGGGGCCTGCACTTAAAGCTCATTGAAAAGGATTCCGACCGCTGTTTGTTTTTGGCCCAAACTTTGGATAAAACTCTTATCCTGAAAGGCGACGGCACGGACCAGGAGCTTCTTCAGGAAGAGAACGTGGCCGGGATGGATATGGTTGTTTCACTTACCGGAAACGAGGAAACCAATATTTTAACGTCCCTTTTGTCGAAAAACCTCGGGGCGAAAAAGGCCGTGGCCCTGATCGACAAATTCGCCTATTTCCCGCTGGTCCGCGCCATCGGCATTGAAAACACGGTCAGCCCCAGGCAGTCCGCGATTGATTCCATCCTGCGCTACATGCGGCGCGGCAAGGTCATATCCGCGGCCTCCATCAAGGGCGAGGAGGCCGAGGCCCTGGAAGCCATCGCCCTGGAAAAATCCGATATCGTGGGTAAATCGCTTAAAGAACTGAGGCTTCCAAAAGGGACCTTGGTCCTGTCCATCCAGCGGGGAGACGAGATCATATTTCCCTCAGGCGATTCCGTAATCCGGCCCCGGGACCGGATTATCATATTCTCCACCCGGAAGAACATCGCGCGCGTGGAAAAGGAACTCACGGTCGAGCTGGAGCGTTTCTAAATGCGTTGGCGCTATACGCAGTACGTGGTTGGGGCGATTCTGACCTCCGTCAGCCTGACCATGCTCATCGCCCTGGCGTTTTCCCTGTATTACGGGGACGGCGGGGTGGTGCCGCTGCTTAAATCCATGGGCGTTTCCCTTGGTTTGGGCCTGGGCCTTTTTTTTGTTTTCAGGAAATCCGGGGCCTTGTCCATGAACCACAGGGAGGGCATGGCCATCGTGGCCCTGGGCTGGGCCGCCGCCGGTATTGTGGGTGCGTTGCCGTTTTATTTCGGGGGGGTGTTTGAAAGCCCGGTGGACTGCGTTTTTGAATCGGTTTCAGGATTCACCACCACCGGGGCGTCGGTTCTTTCAAACATCGAGGCCGTTCCCAAGGGCCTTCTGATGTGGCGCAGCCTGACGCACTGGCTGGGCGGCATGGGTATCATCGTCCTTTCCCTGGCCATTTTGCCTTTTCTGGGCGTTGGCGGCATGCAGCTTTACAAGGCCGAGGTGCCGGGTCCCGCGCCGGACAAGCTCAAACCCAGAATCAAAGACACGGCCATGCTTCTCTGGAAGGTGTACGTGTTTTTCACGGCCCTGGAGGTGTTGTTGCTCCTGTTCGGCGGCATGGATCTGTTCGAGTCCCTGTGCCACACCTTCGGGACCATGGCCACGGGCGGTTTTTCCACCAGAAACGCCTCCATCGGCCATTACGGAAGCCTGTACATTGACGTTGTGGTCATTGTTTTCATGCTCATCGCCGGGACCAACTTTTCCCTGCACCATCAGTTGTTGCGCGGGAAACCTCTGGCCTTGTGGAGAAATCCGGAGTTCCGTTTTTTCGGGGCCGTGTTCCTTGTTTTCACCCTGGCCTCCACAGTAAGTGTGCTTGGAAGAAATTATTCCACTTTTGGAGAGGCCCTGCGTTATTGCTCGTTCCAGACCGCGAGCATCCTGACGACCACGGGGTTCGTTACCGCGGACTACGAAATGTGGACCCCCTTGCCTCAAGTTCTTCTTTTGCTGCTCATGTTCATGGGCGGCTGTGCCGGGTCCACGGGCGGCGGCATGAAGTGCATGCGCATCCTGCTGCTTATAAAACATTCCTACCAGGAACTGGTCCGCCTGATCCACCCCAGCGCGGTCATCAAGGTCAAACTTGGCGGAAAGACCGTTTCCCAGGAGGTTTTGGGCGGCATATGGGGCTTTTTCGTCCTTTACCTGGGGCTTTTCATCCTGTCCTCGTTTCTGCTGGCCGCGATGGGGGTGGACGTGGTCACGTCCTTTGCCGCTGTGGCGGCCTGCATCGGCAACATCGGCCCCGGACTCGGCGCGGTCGGTCCCACGGACAACTACACCGCCATTCCCATGCTGGGCAAATGGATTCTCACCTTTTGCATGCTCCTCGGACGTCTTGAAATCTACACGGTGATCATCCTTTTTGTTCCGGAATTCTGAAGAAAATAACGCTTTGTATTTACAAGCCTTCCCGCGTCCGGCTAAGCTGAAGGCATGTTCTCCAGAAACCGGCTGAATCCGTTCACCCTGCCCATCTATTATTTCGCGTCGGCCATTGTTTTGGGCACAATTCTTC
>Ga0180429_10003073_pt1 | contig 13592 bp, 10 predicted proteins | sample SS_ome_FD_132428 | JGI IMG/M metagenome (GOLD analysis project Ga0180429, IMG submission 132428) | Hypersaline lake sediment archaeal communities from the Salton Sea, California, USA - SS_1_S_1 metaG | ecosystem: Environmental > Aquatic > Non-marine Saline and Alkaline > Hypersaline > Sediment ...
ACGGCGTCCGGGTACCGCCCGGCCAGGTAATAAAGTCGGGCGACGTTGCCGTAGGCGTGCGGCAGGTCCGGGCGCAGTTCTATGGCCGTCTCGTAGGCCTCTACGGCGCCGGGCAGGTCGCGCATGCTGTCGCGGGCGCAGCCCAGGTTGAAGGCCGCCTCGTAGGACGCGGGGTCGAGGTCGGCGGCGCGCCCGAAGGCGTCACAGGCCTCGTCGAAGCGCCGGTTGATCTGATGTATGACCCCGAGGTTGTTCCAGGCCGGGGCGAAATTCGGGTCGAGGCTGATGGTCAAGCGGAAGGCCTCCTCGGCCTCCGGGTACGCTTGGGTCCGGGCCAGACAGACGCCGTGGTTGAAGTGAGCCTCGGTGAAGGTCGGGGCGAGCTCGGCGGCGCGGCCGAACTGTATGCCCGCCTGCTCCCAGTCCGGTGGCTCCTCGGCCAGGAACGCCAGGCCGAAGCGGAAACGCAGCTCCGGGTCGTCGGGGTTATCCCGCACCAGGGCGGCCAGCTCGTCTATGCCGTGTCCCGTCTTGGGCTCCTCGGGCGCGCACCCGGCGAGGATAAGAGAGAGGACGGGACAGAGAACTGCGGCGACCCCGAACGGATGTGGGAAGTTGAACCGGCGCATGTCAGTCCATATACGGCGGAGGACTCCGTCGGGTTGCGACCGGGCCTGCGCAGCCGTTCTCCCCTTCGGGCGCGGTGCCGAACGGATTGGTGAGCCCGTCGAACGGACTAGAGAGTCCGTTTTCCACATCATCTTCTTGGAGTGCGGGTTCTCGAACCCGCGGGAACGGATTGGAGAATCCGTTCTCCACCCCTACTCGAAGGCGTAGAGCTTGCCGTCCTCGCAGCTCACCACCAGGGTGCCGTCGGCGTATGCCGAGGAGCCGATGGCCCCGACGCCCAAATCCTTCGACCAGAGCTCCTTGCCGGTCTGTGTGTCCACCGCGTGGAGGATCCCCGCCTTGGTGGTGATGAAGACGGCCTCGTCAATCACCGTGGAGCAGTAGCGGATGGGGGTCTCGGTGCCGAATCGCCAGCGTTTCCGGGCGTCTTCGGCCGTGAGAGATTCGAGGTTGTTCTGGGCCACGATGTAGATGTTGTCTTTCGCGATGGCCGAGGTGCAGGCGAGGGAGGCGATGGTCTCGTGGCGCCAGAGTATCTTGGCCGTATCGGCGTCCAGGCAGTAGAGGAAGCCCCGACTCTTGTCCGACTCGGGCAGGGAGTAGAAGAGGCGCCCGTTGTAGAAGGAAGCGGAGCTGGTGGCCTTGCCCAGCGTCTTCGTCTTCCACTTGATGTCGCCGGAACCCTGCCAGACGCTCATCAGGCAGCCGTCGTAGGTGCCGATGAAGATGTTGACCTCGCCGGTGGTCGGCTCGCTGAACGCCGATTCCCAGGGGCTTATCCACTTGAGCTGGCAGTGCGAGGCGTCCAAGGCGACCAGGTAACCCTCGCGGCTGGTGAGGAAGACGTTGGTGCCGTCCACGCAGGGGGTGTTGAGGACGATGTCGTCCAGGTGGAACTTCCACTGGATGAGGCCCGACTCTATCCCGATGGAGTAGAGGTGCTGGTCGTCACAGGGGACGTAGACGAAACCGTCCCACGAGGTGGCGGCGGGGCACGTGACCTTGGCGTCGAACGCGGTCTTCCAGACCAACTCGCCCGACTCCAGGTCGAGGCAGTGGAACTCGTTGCCGTCGCCGGCCGTGGTGAAGACGTGCTGGGTGGTGACGATGGGCGAGGTTTTCACCTGGGGGCCGATCTCGTAGGTGAACTTCTGTCGGCCTTCGAGCATCCGGTGCGTCGGTCCGGCCGTGCCCGTGTGGGCGGGGTTGCCGCGGTACATGCTCCAGGTATGCACGTCCTCGGTTTTGAAGCGGAGGAAGTAGCTGTTGATGGTGTCCTTGAGCTTGGACGTCAGGCGGTCGATCTCGTTGAGGGCGCCCTTGCGGATGGTCTCCAGCTCTTCCTGGTGGATGACGATTCGTTTCATGGCTCTCCCTGCGGCCTACCCCCGACACCCGAGGGTAGCTCTGGGCGGGTTTTCCAGTCTGAACCGCGGACAAGGAAGTGACCGCAGTCGATGGCGCATCTTTTTCTCGATTATATCTTTAACCCCTCCCCCGGTCAACCGAGGTCTCACCCACCAGATCGACGAGGATGCGGTCGGCGACGAGCTGGTGCTCCCGGGCGATGCGCCAGCGGTCTTCTCCGGGGATCGCCCCGCGCGTCAGCTCCACCCGCCCCGCCGCGAGGTGCCCCGTGAGGGAGGGAAAAGCCCGCTCCACCTCCACCCCCCAGCGTTCGCGGAACCGTTTCCCGGAGAGGCCGTCGCGGGTCCGGAGGGCCAGCATCGCCATCTCCAGCCGGCGCTCTTCCGCCGAAGGCCGTTCCTCCTCTCCTTCCGGAAGCCTGCCCCGCTTCACGGCGCCGAGCCAGGCCTCGAGACCCGGTGTGTTGCGTCGCCGCACCGTACCGTCGTCGGAGACCGCCGAGGGGCCGAAGCCGATGAACGGTCCGGCCTCCCAGTAAATCTCGTTGTGGCGGCAGCGGTGGCCCGGGCGGGCGAAGTTGGACAGCTCGTACTGCGCGTAACCCTCGGCCTCCAGGCGGTCCCGGGCGGCGTAGTAGATGTCGGCCGCCGCGTCGGGATCCGGCTGAGGCAGCTCGCCCCGCTCCACGGCCCGGCCCAGGGGGGTGGACGGCTCCAGCTTGAGCGCGTAGAGGGAGAAGTGGTCCACGCCCAGCGTGAGTGCGGCCTCCAGGCTTTTTCGGAAGGACTCCGGCCTCTGTCCCGGCAGGCCGTACATCAGGTCTATGGACACCGACCGGACGCCGGCGCGCCGGGAGTTGACGAAGATGCCGGTGTCCGTGGAGCGGTGGGAGCGCCCCAGCATTTGCAGCTCGGCCTCGTCGAAACTCTGGAAGCCCACCGAGAGGCGGGTGAGCCCGCTCCTCAGCAGCGCCTCGAAGTAACCGGCGCCGGAGTTGGCGCAGGGGTTGGACTCCGTGGAGACCTCGGCCCCCGAGGGGATGCGGAACCGGTCGCGCGTCCGGGCGATGAGGTTGCCCAAATCCCCCGCTCCCAGTATATTGGGCGTCCCCCCCCCCACGTAGAGCGTCCTCCCGCGGGCCTCTGGACGGAGTTTTATTTCACGTAAGAGCCCGTCGACCACCCTTTTCACCATCTCCGGAGCCGCGACGTAGCTGGTGAAATCGCAGTAGGCGCACCGACGCCGGCAGAGCGGGACGTGGACGTAAACCCCGAGGAACCTGCGGATTCCGCTCAAGACGTCGCCCCCGGCCCGTCCACCGTCGGCCGGATGTAGATGGGATTGGAAAAAAGCCACAGACGCTCCACCGTGCCCCAGGGGAGGTTGGGCGCCTCGACCCAGGCCTCGACGCGGTACACGCCGGGCTTGAAAATCCGGTGAACGAACCGGTTGTCCCGGAATCGCTTGACGAGGTTGCCGTCCCGGATGAGCCGCAGCTCGACGCCCTGGGCCGGAGGGCAGTAGGCCTCCAGATAGGTGGGCTCGTCGCCGAGGTTCGTCTCGTCGCCCATGACGGCCGCCCTCGCCCCGGAACGGGCGGTGAAGCGGAATCCGCGACCGTCGCCGATGGGGGCGATGCAGCCGAAGCAGTGCCCTCGGGCTAGGGCCCCGGTGATGAGTGTCGAAGCGACGCCGGGGTTGTTCGGCAGGCGTCGCGGCAGGAGGACGTAGGTGTGGATGGTTTTGAAAGCGCTCTCGTAGCTCGGGACCTTTATAAACCAATCGCCCAGGACCTTGGACCGCCCCAAGGCCTCGGCGGAGGCCAGCCCGACCACCGGCCGGGTCTGGCACAGCTCGTCCCAGAGTGTGAACACCGCCCGATCAACGCCGAGGCGGGCGTAGGAGCGGGGCCCGTCCAGGAGGTTCACGCTGACCGCGCCGAGCCAGGTCAGGGGGTCCGCCCGCCGCCACAGGCTGCGAAGGTTCACGACCTCCAGGGCGGTGAAGTTGGACAGCCCCCAGTCGCCCCAGGGATCCTCGGCGTCCAGAGGCATGGCGACCACCGTCAGCCCCTTCTCGTTCACCTCGGCACAGATGCTGGCCGTGGACCGCCCGAGCCCCTTCGGCAGCGTCTTGGGCCCCAGAATCCACAGCTTTCCCTCCGGCCGTTCGAGCTGTGCGCCGCAGATGAGGTACAGGTGGCCGTAGTTGCCGACCTTGCCCTCCTTGCGGGCCAGCATCGAGTGCACGTCGGTGAAGACGACGAAGTCGAGGTCCGCCTTCCGCGCCAGGACGGCTATTTCGCCGTACTTCGAGGCGCCGTCGGAGTACCGGCTGTGCACGCCGAGCACGCCCCGGTAAGCGTAATATCCGCCCAGGCGGGGGTAGACGGCGAAGGTCTTTGCGGGGAATTGGACCTGGAGGTTGTAGAGGGAAAAGAGGGTGAAGACGGCCACGAGGGCCAGGATGACGTCCCGGAGCAGACGTCGGCGTCGTTTGCGGCGGGTTTTCGCTTCCGTGGTCGCGGGAGCGTCGGGGCCGCGGGTGAGGTCCTGGGTACGGGGGTGGGGGCCCTCGGGTGGAGCCGTTTCCCGGACCTCGCGACGCCGGAGGAGGCGCCGGAAAAAAGAACCTGCGGCCCTCGTCAGGCCGGTCCACCAGGCACCTGACCTGTGACGTTTTTCCTGTGTCAACGCTCTATTTGCCGGGGCATTACCCGCTCCGCTCGTTTACGGCTGCGCCGTCGCAGATGCGCCGGGATGGCGCCTATTCCAGAAAGCTCCCCCGAACCCCGATCCAGAGCTGCTTCACCTCACCCGTGGAATCCACCTCGGCGTAGAGTTGCAGCCATCGCTCCAGCCGCGGGTCGGCGAAGGGGGGCAGCGGCAGCCTCGAAGCCTCCAGGAGCCAGCGGCGGTCGTCGTCCCCGCCCGTCCAGTCCACCGCCCGCCAGTCGAGGGAGGTGAAATCCGCCGGGGCCGGGCGGAAGTTGCCGTTGTGCTCCGGGTGCAACGAGAGGGCATCCAGGTCCAGCTCTTCCAGCCGTCCGAGCCAGGCTTCCGGCAGCGCGACGGCTGGTACGGCGGTCGTGTCGGCGGTAATCTCTCCGCCGGACAGCCGAACGCCGTACCCGTAAACGCCGGTTTCGACCACGAGGGCGTCGGACAGGAGGACGAGCGAGCCCGAGTGCTCTGGAAACCGCGGCTCCAGGAAAAAAACCTCGCGCGTGATGCCGTCCGCGTTCCACTCGCAGGAGGTCAGGGTGGTCAGGGCGCCGGTGTCGCGCAGAAGGCCGCCTACCGTGACACGGTCGCCCGGCCTCACGGGAGGGTATGTCGTCCGGTCGGCCAGATCGCCCTCGGGGGCGACGGGGTGGATTGATGGGGTGACGTCCTCCCGGCAGGCGGCGCAGAGGACCAGGGCCGCGAAGAGCGGAATCAAGCGGCGGGGCGTTTCATTCAACGGAATACCCGGCCTCCTCCTCGGTGATGACGTCCACTTCCTCCGTGGGAGAGGTGCTGTCGCGCAGGGCGGCGATGCGGTTGCGGGCGAAGGCGATGTCCCCCTCGCCCTCCGAGAGGCTGATGTAGCGCTGCCAGTGGCGGATGGCGTCCAGGGCGTCGCCCGTCTTTTCCAGGAGGAGAGCCAGATTCCAGTGGGCCAGCGCGTAATCGGGTTTGATTTTGAGCGCCTCCTCATAGGCGTCCCGGGACAGGTCGTAGTACGACAGCTCCTGGTAGGCGTTCCCAAGGTTGTTGTACGCTTTGTAGTAGTAGGGCAGGACCTCGATGGCGTTCTCGAAGTAATTCACGGCGAGGGAGAAGAGCTCCGATTCCATGTAGACCAGGCCGAGGTTGTTGTTGACGAAGGGGTCGTCCGGGGCGATTTCCTGCGCCTTTTCGTATTCCCGGGTCGCGCCGCGCAGGTCTCCGGCGGCGAGGAGGGCGTTGCCCGCGTCGATGTAGCCGGCCAGCTCGGAGGTTTCTCCCGTCTCCTTCACCGTCGTCGTCTCCTCGGCGGTGGCGGAGGGATGAGAGCCTCCTCCTCCGAAGAGGGAACAGCCGGTGAACAGGACGAGAAGAAGGATGAGGCGGGTGGCGGTGTTTTTCAATGTCGGCTCCACGGTCTTCAGTTTGCGGGTATTCTAGCGTCGGGATGGGCGGTAGTCAATGGGTGAGCCGGACGATACCGGTGGCGGAGTGTGCCGGTACAACTGCATAAGACCTTGACAATTCAGGAAATTCCGGTTATGTTTTGACCGTGGTGAACCGGCGGACGGGCCGGTATACGGCTTTTTTAACGACACCGAGTTATGGAAGACGAACGCAGAAGAAAAGACGAACCTCGGGTGCGCTTTCGGCGCAGTACGAAGCCACGCTCCAAGTACGGCTCCATCACGCACATCATCCTCCTGGGCGCCGCCCTGGCCGTAATTATCTGGTTCATCTTCTTCCTGAAGGATTCCAGCCTTTTCAGCGGCGGCGGGGAGGGTGGCGAAGCGGGGCAAACCCCCGTGGTCCGCGGGTCCGGCCTGGACATAGACGAGAACCTGATCAACTACTACGACGAGGGCATTCAGCTCCTGCGCCCCGACCGCAACTGGGAATTCGCTTACGGCACCGGTCTGCGCCACGACGAGGTCGACGCGTTCAGCTCGGCGGCCTGGCTCGAGGCCACCGAGATATGCCGGCTTACGCTCTTCGACGCCGACCGGCCCGTGGCCAGGGTCCGGGTGGGAAAGCTCCAGCTTCAGCAGTCGCGCACGACCAGCTCGCTGGCCCAACAGTCCCTCGAGAGCATCATGCTCTACTCCCTGAACCCGGACCACCCGTACAATCTGGACACCTGGGAACCCACGACCACCCTCGATTCGGACGGGCTCCAGGGTACATACTACGTCATCAAGGTTATCCACACCAGGAACACCCAGGCCGACATCCGCATCGTCGCCTTCTTCGTCAAGGACGAGTGGGTCTATGTCCTGATGGGCGAGGTGAGCTACGAGGAGTACGACCTCTACCGGGAAAGGTTGCGCTATATCTTCAGCCATTTTGTGTTTATATAGCGCTAAGCGTTTGCATATTTGACCGCCTTGTGGCAGACTAAGCCAATAGTTTGTAGACTCCGGCCGTTGCGTATCGGGGCGGTGATTAACTTTGGACCCGCGTACGGCGGGTGGGCTGGGCTGGATCGGGCCTCCCGGTATCGTTTATGACCGTTCCGGCTTTAGGTGGCGAAACCAGACGGTCGTTCGGAAGGACCCTTCATGGTTGACCAGAGCTATATCGAGGAGATCAAGCGGAGAAACGCTGAACGGGCGGCCAAGCTCAAGGAAAGCCTGAAGATCGGCGATTTCTCGAAGCTCGCCCCTTCGGGGGCCGATGACGAGCCGCCCGGGGCCGTGGTCATCACCCCGGGTGGTGCGAGAAAGGCCGCCGCGGGTCCGTCGGTCACACCGCCCCCTCCGCCCACGGAGAAACCGGTCGCCGCGGGACCGCCCCCTCCGCCTCCCTCCCGGGAGGAAGCGGTTCGTACCGCGCCTCCTCCTCCGCCGAGCGCCCCCCGGGCCGCATCGGCTCCCATTCCGCCTCCCGAAGCCCGGGCCGAGACGGCGCGCCGTCGACCGGCCCAGCCCCCCGAAGCGGCGAGAGAACCCATCGTCCCATCCGAGGGCATCTGGGACGAGATCCTCGGCGAGACCGTGGGGGCCGCACCCGACGAGATGCCGTCACCCCTTGACACCGGACCGAGCACCTCCGAACTCGAGGAGTTCAAGGTGCCCCTCTTCGACACGAGCCGTATCGAGGAGGAGGAGGTCGAGGAGGCGGAAGAAGTCGTTGCGGTGTCGGAAGACCAGGAGGGTATTACCGACGAGTTCGTCGTTCCCGCCTTCGATTCCGGGACGACCACGGAGTTTATCGAGGAGCCGGTCGAACCGGTGCTCGATTCCTCGGTCGCGGAGGTCCCGGTCGAGACCGAGGAGGAGTACGCGGTTCCGGCCTTCGATTCCTCGGTCGCGGAGACCGAGCCCGTCGAGGAGGCCGCAGTTTCGCCGACCGAGGAGTACGCCGTCCCCGCCTTCGACACCTCCGAGACCGTCGAGGAGCTGGAGGAGGTTGAGGAAGAGGAGTACGCCGTTCCCGCCTTCGATTCCGCCGCCGCGGCGCCCGCTCCCGTCGAAGAGGCCCCGGTGGAGGAGCCGGTCAGGCCGTCCGCCGCGCCGGTCGCCGAGCCCGCCGCCGCCACGACCTTCGACAACTACATCGTCCTCGAGGTCCAGGGCTCCGAGCTCCGCCTGAAACGCCGCAACATTTCGCTGCGCGAGGCCGTCTCCCTCTTCGAGGTCGCCTTGGAGGAGTGCAGGAAACTTCTCGAGGAATAGGCGTCCTTCTGCTTTGATTCACTCGGGGCGCAGCGTTGCGCCCCAATCTGAACGCGGTTCGAGTCCAACGAGCGCCCCTTGGTATTCAACAAGATTCATCCTCGCTACATCGCCCTGGACCTGGGCACCACCAACACCCTGATCCATCTCGAGGGTCAGGGTGTGGTCGTGAACGAGCCTTCGGTCATCGCCGTCAACGAGAAGGGGCAGATAGAGGCGCTGGGTCGCGAGGCCAAGCGGATGCTGGGGCGCACCCCGCCGAACATCCGAGCCATCCGGCCCATGGAGGACGGCGTCATCGCCGACTACGAGACCGCCGAGCTCATGCTCAAGGCCCTCCTGCGCCAGGCGCTGAAGGGGGCGTCCATCGTGAAGCCGAGGGCGCTGTGCTGCGTGCCGTCGGGGATAACGGAGGTGGAGAAGCGGGCGGTCCGCGATTCGGTGAAGAACGCCGGCGTCCGCGAGATATACCTCATCGAGGAGCCCATCGCCGCCGCGGTCGGGATGCAGCTTCCCATCGAGGAGAGCACCGGATCAATCGTGGTGGACGTGGGCGGCGGCACCACCGAGGTCGCCGTGATGTGCCTCGGGGGGGTGGTCGTGTCCGAGTCGCGCAAGATCGGCGGCAATTTCATGGATCAGGCGGTGGACCGCTACCTCCGCAGCCACTACAACATCTTCGTCGGCGAGCAGATCTGTGAGGAGATTAAGGTCACCATCGGCTCCGCCGTGCCTCTGGAGGAGGAGGAGACCTTCGTGGTCAAGGGCCGGAACATGCTCAACGGCATCCCGACCACGGTGACCGTCAGTTCCGCCGAGGTCCGCGAGGCGTTGCACGAGTGCATCGTGCAGGTCATCGGCGCGGTCCGTTCCACCCTGGAGCAGACGCCGCCCGAACTGGCCTCCGACATCGTCAACGCCGGAATCAACATGACGGGCGGCGGCTCTCTCCTGAAGCGCCTCGACGACGCCATCACCCAGGAGACGAACCTCAAGGTCCACCGCGCCCCCTCGCCCCTGACCACCATCATCGAGGGGCTGGGCATGATTCTCGACGACTTCCGCCGCTACCGGAGGCTCTTCAACCTCTACCCGACTTAGGACGCTTTTCGCACGCCGCACAGAGGGGGGCCGGGACTCCCTTTTTTTATTGGGGACCGACCGCACCCCCCCCCATTGAGTGAACAGCACATTCCACTCCGAACCGCCGGTGTCGCCTCGCACACCTTTCAGCATGGTATAATCCGGGTCCGTAAGAACCGAATCCACGCCGGTATATCCTTCATTTTTCATACTATGGCCGTCACCATCATGGGTAAAATTTTCAAGAACGAAAAGGTGCGCTGGGGGCTGACCGTCCTCGGCCTGGTGGTCGTAGTCGCCGGTTCGACCTGGCTCCGGCACTCCCAGTGGAGCGACGACCCGCTGATGGTTTCCGACGCGGCCTTCCGCTTCCGCCTGGCGCGGATGTACGCCCGGGGGGAGATGCCGCCCGAGCGGGATCCCAGGGTGCTGCCGCGCGAGGGCCAGCCGCTCCACGAGGACCTGCTCCTCGTCGAGGACGCCCTGGTGGGGTGGACCTACCGCCTCTTCCACGCCGGCTACGACGAGGGGACATTCAACGGCCATCTCGCACTCTGGGTTTCGCTGGTGAGCTCACTCGGCGCGGCGGCGGTCTTCCTCCTCGGTTACGCCCTGTGGAGGAGGCGGAGCGTGGCCCTCGCCGCCGCGCTCATCGCCGCCTTCGCCGTGGCCTGCGTGGACCGGACGGTCAACGTTTACCTGAGGGAGCACCTCGCCGCGCCCTTCATCCTGTTGGGTTGGGCGGGGATGCTCGGCGCGCTCGGCCCTCCGGCCGATGGTTTCGGTTGGAGGAGGCACCTGCCCTGGCTGGTCGCCTGTGGGGCGGGGTGGGGCATGGCGCTGGTCGCCTGGCATCTCGCGGGATTCCTCCTCACGGTGACGGCGGTCCTCCTGGCGGGGTATCTCCTCTGGAGAAAGGGGTGGAGGTCAATCGGCCCGACGGCCCTCGTCCTGGGGGCGGTCACCCTCGCGGCCGGCCTGGTCGTTCCCGCTTTGCGGGTGAAGGGGCTGGCTCTCTCGCCGGGTGCCTGCCTGCTGTACGTGACCGCCCTTGTATGCATGGTTCCTCGGCTGAGGCGCATCCTGGAGCCGCGGTGGTGGCACGCCGCCCTGGCGCTCGGCGGCGGGGCGGCGGTCCTCTTTCTGGCCGGTCGGATGATTTTTGTCCAGCCGGGGCAGTTCGGCCACGTTTATACCCTCTTCTGGGACAAGCTCGCCTTCCTCGGTCAGAAGCCTCCCGACCCGGCCCGGCTGTCCTGGATAAGCCGGGCGCTGTGGTCCGGTCCCTTCGACGGCCCGACCCTGGCCGGCCTCATCACCTCGAACTGGCTCCTGCTGCCGCTGGGAGCAGTCGGAGCGGCGGTGTGCTTCACCGATTGGCGCCGGGAGAAAATCCCGCCCTCCGCCGTCCTCTTCCTGGCGTCGACCGTCGCGCTGCTGGCCGGTTTCCTCTTCTTCCGCCGGCTGGAGGTCTTCCTCGCCCCGCTTCTGGCGATAGCCGCGGCGGGGCTCATCACCCGGATAGACTCCCGGCGGAGACTGCCCATCGCCGTCGGCCTGGCCGGTCTAGCCTTCTTCAACGTCTACCAGTCCGCCAATTTAACCGGGGACGACGCGGTGCGGCGGGTCGTTTCCCGCCTGGACGAACGGCCGCCCCCGTGGCCCCACGACATCGGCGACGAGCTGCGGGTCGTCATCGGCTGGCTGCGGGAGAACACGCCGCCCGACGCCGTGTTCGCCGCGCGGTACAACATCGCCCCCATGCTGCTGACCTACGCCGACCGCCCCGTCGCGCTGCACTCCATCTGGGAGTCGCCGGAGGTCCGGGAGCGGGCGCGGCGGTTCACGCTCGGCCAGTTCGGGGACGAAGCCGATTTCGAAGGGCTGCTCGCGGGGTGGGGGGTGGACTACCTGGTGGTGAGCGCCGCGGACAACCTCGACGCCGGTCCCGAGTCGGCGCGCTACGAGGCCGACGCGCTCCGGCCCGCCGAAGGTGAAGTTATCGCCGCGCTTTGCCTCCATCCCGAAAAGTTGACCGGCTTCGACCTGCGGTTCCAGACCCCGTCCTTCCGGGTGTACGCGGTCGGTGAAAATCCCTCCGGGCGGCCCTTCTACGGCGATGATAATGCCTGGGCACTGGCCGGGAGCCACTCCGATTCCAGGCCCGTCGGCGCTTACAGCCCGCTTTTCGACCCGGCGTCCCCCGTCGTCGCCGTGGCGGGGCCCACCGACAGGGCCTCCGCCATCTACGCCGCCCTGGACGACTACAACCTCGGCGCCGCGCTCTACAACGGCGGCCGCTACGCCCAGGCCGTTCCCCGTTTCCGCCGCGTCCTGGAGCGGGTGGGCGACCTGAACCGCGCGGGGTACTGGCTGGCGGCGGCGCTGTACCGGTCCGGCGACCCGGCCGGGGCGGAGGCCGTTTTAGGCGATTTCCTCGCCCACAGCCCCGGGAATTTAGGCGGCCTCCTGCTGCACGCCGAGATCCTTTCGGCGCTCGGACGGGCGACGGACGCCTTGGATGAGCTTCAGACGGCTATATCCCGCCTGCCTGACGAGCCGCGGTTCTACGACGCGCTGGCCGACGTGTACCGGGGGATGGGGGATTTCCGGCAGGCGGAGCTTCTGCGCCAACGGGCGCGGGAGGTGGCCGGTGCCTGACCGGGTGCTCATCCTGGGGGCCGGTCTGACGGGGCTCGCCGCCGCCGACGAGCTGGCGGCGACTCGGGTCCCCTGCCTGGTCCTGGAACGGTCCGCCGAGGTGGGCGGGCTGGCCGGCGGAATCCGGCGCGGGGGGTTCAGCTTCGATTACGGCCCCCACCGCTTCCACACCCCGGACCCCGGCGTCGAACGCTGGTTCACCGACCTCTTCCCCGACGGCGCCTGCCTGCGGCCCCGGCGCAAGAGCGAGATACAACTGGTCGGCCGTCGCTTCGCCTACCCCTTGGAGCTGGGCGACGTGGTGCGCAAGCTGGATTTCGTGGACAACGTCCGGGCCTTCTCCGATTATCTCGTGAGCGCACTCCGGCGACTCCTGTCCCACCCGGTGGAGGCAAGCTTCGAGGACTGGGTGGTCGACCGCTTCGGCCGCACGCTCTACGACCTCTACTTCGAGCCGTATACGGAGAAGCTGTGGGGCGTTTCGACCCGGGAAATCTCGCCCGACTGGGCCGCGCAGCGCATCAGCCTGGTGAGCCTGTTCGACGTCCTCAAGCGGCTTCTATCCAAGAATTCCGGCGATGACCCCCGGACCTACGCCCGGGAGTTCCTCTACCCGGAGGCGGGAATCGGCGAGCTTCCCCGCCGTCTCGCGGCCCGGGCCGCGTCCCGCGGGGCGGAGATTCGTCCGGACGCGGAGGTCGTCGCACTGCGGGTGAAGGGCGGGGCGTTCGAGGTCGAGGTGAAAGCGGTTGGTGGAAAGGTGTATCGCGAATCCGCCGCCGCCATCGTCTCCACCGTCCCCCTGGCGGAGCTGGTCGGTTTCCTCGAGCCGCGTCCCGGGGCTGAGATTTTCCTGGCGGCTCGGGGGCTCCGTTCCCGCGCCGTCGTGTTCCTCCACCTGGCGCTGGAAGGCGAAACGCCCTCGGACAACCACTGGATCTACTTCCCCGAGCCGGGTTACATCTTCAACCGGGTCAGCGAGCCGGCCAATTTTTCGGAAAAACTGACGCCGCCGGGCCGGGCGGCGCTCACCGCCGAGGTGAGCTGCGACGCGGGCGACGGATTCTGGCGGATGGGCCGGGAGGAGCTGTGCCGGGAGGCGTACCGCGGACTGGCGTCGGTCGGGCTTTTGAAAGAATCGCCCCGGGCCGGCGCCGTGTCGTACCAGCCCCACGCCTATCCCCTCTACGACCGGGGGTACGGCGAGCGGCTGGCGGCCTGCCTGGGGCACGTGAACCGTCACCCCGGTCTCGTCACCACCGGGCGGCAGGGGCTCTTCCGCTACGGTAACATGGACCACGCGGTGGTCATGGGCCGGAAGGCGGCCCTGTCGCTCCTGGGTAAAATCGACCGCGAGGAGGCCCAGGCGGTGGGCACGACGCAGGAGTACTTCGGCTGATGCGGCGGATTCTCCTCATCGTCAAGAACTTCCCCCCCATTCGGACCGAGCCGAACACGGCGAACCTCG
>Ga0180429_10003075_pt1 | contig 13587 bp, 7 predicted proteins | sample SS_ome_FD_132428 | JGI IMG/M metagenome (GOLD analysis project Ga0180429, IMG submission 132428) | Hypersaline lake sediment archaeal communities from the Salton Sea, California, USA - SS_1_S_1 metaG | ecosystem: Environmental > Aquatic > Non-marine Saline and Alkaline > Hypersaline > Sediment ...
ATCGATCCCCACACAGGCCCAGGTCGCTGCCGGAAAGGAACTGCAGATCCCCCTGTACGCGCTGATGCTTCGCGAGCGATACGGTCGCGCCGTTGACCGTGTAGGCTACGTTGATCTGAGCGACGGCGCCGTACGCTGGATCGCCCGTCGCGAGGGATCATCGGGACAGCGGCGTACCGCCGCCGCCGTAGACGAGCTGATCGAGAACCTTCCCGACCGAATCGATGCGATTCGCCGGCGAATCAAAGCGGGCGATTTTCGCTGTGACGACGAAAACGACTGCTCTCGGTGCGGTATGCGGTCGATCTGCCGACGCTGCTACGTAACCCGGAGGTACCGCGATGCACCTTGATTCCGAACAGAGACGGGCCGTAGAGACGCGACGCAACGTGGTTGTCTCCGCCGGGGCGGGGAGCGGGAAGACCCGGGTCTTGACGGAGCGTTTTGTGGACCTGGTTGTGTCCGGGGCCGCCGGGGTCACGGAGATTCTCACCCTGACGTTTACGAAAAAAGCCGCCACGGAGATGTTCGAGCGGATTCACCAGGCGCTCCTCGAACGGGCTCCCGCGCAGCCGGACCTCGTGGGTCAGCTTGCCGCGTTTGACGAAGCACAGATCTCCACGATCGACAGTTTTTGCGCCGCCATACTCCGGGACGGTGCCACCGGTCTTGGTTTGCCGGCGGTCTTTGACGTGAACGAAACGGGGGCGTACGGCGGGAGCGAAATCGCGGCGGCACGATTTCTCGCGAGCCATTCGGAACACCCGGTGCTGGCTCGCCTGGTGCGGCGACACTCGATTCCCACGATTACCGATTCGCTGCTCCTGCCGTTGTTGAACCGGCACATGCGGTTATCGCAGCCGATCGATTTTGGCGAGCTTGATACGCTGCGATCCCGATGGTTGGACGAACAGATCGCCGCGGTGGAGTCCACAATCGCCGCCGCAGTGGAGCGGGCACTGGATCCACCGGAGGAGGAAGACTACTTTGCGGAGGTTGCCCGGGATCTCCGCCAAAACAGGGGTGATCTGGATGCGCTCGAACGGTATGTGGAAACGATCAACCTGAGAAAAGGCCGAAAAACCGAGGAAACCGCCGCGTACAAGGATCTGATCAGGGAGATCGGTCGCGGTACGGGCAATCTGCTGGAGCGCCGGCGGGCGTTGCTGGATGCCCGCGATGGCGGAGAGGACGTACGAGCGTTGCACGAGTTGCTGGCGGAATGGCAGCAGGAGGTTCTCCAGGAGCGTCGGCGAACCGGAACGTTCGGATACCAGGAGATCATGGAGCTCGCGGTACAGGCACTCCTGAAGTTTCCTGACCTTCAGTTGAGCTATCGGCGCCGTTTCGCGTTTGTCATGATCGACGAGTTTCAGGACAACAACCAGGCTCAACGGGATCTGCTCTTTGTGCTTGCCGGAGACCCGGATCGGCCGGACCGATCGGTTCCGTCGGAAAAACAACTTGCACCGGGGAAGCTGTTTTTTGTGGGTGACCAGAAGCAGTCGATCTACCGTTTTCGTGGTGCCGACGTGCGTGTGTTCAAGCACCTCGCAGACCAGATGGACGAGATGATTCCGCTTCTGCACAACTATCGCAGCGAACCGAAACTGATCGAGTTCTTTAATCTCTTCTTTTCGCGGGTATTCGACGGGGACGGTGCCGACTACGACGCGGAGTTTGAACCGCTTCGTGACCGGGGAAACCCGCGGGACGATCGGCGGTATGGTGTTGCCGTGGCGCGGGTGGAGCCCAATCCGAGCGAGGGCGACTTTGCGGATAGCACCTTTGCCGAAGGTGAATGGATCGCCCGGGAGATTCGGCGACTCATCGAGACGGAGGAGTACAGCGGCGACGATATCGCAATCCTCCTGCGGTCCGGCGGCAACCAGCAGAAGTACGAACGCATGCTTCGTCGTGAGGGGGTTCCGTACCAGGCCCAGAACCTGCGGTCACTGTTTCTGGAGGCCCCCGCGGCTGATCTGTACGCGCTCCTGCAGCTTCACTATTACCCGCGGGACCGCGCGTCCTACGCAACGGTGCTGCGCTCGCCCTTCGTGATGGCCTCCGATGATGCCCTCTGGCGCGCAATGAAGGCTCCCCGGCACGCCCACCCCTTTGCACCGGTGGAAGGGCTCTCCGAGCAGGATCAAGCCCGCTTTGCCGTGGGGCGGCAACTTCTGGAGCTCCTGGAGCGGATGATCGACCGGGCGCCGCTCCATTTGATTCTGGAGGAACTCTGGGAGCGATCCGGGTATCGGTACGCGGTGCTCTCGCGGCCCAGTGATCACGGGTACCTGGAACACTTCGACTACCTGGTGGCGATCGCCCGCTCCTACGAGGAGCGCCCGGCGATCGAGTTTGTGGCGTATCTGCGGCGGCAGATCGGAAAGACCGACAAAGTCGACGAGATCGACGTCCCACGACGCCCCGGGGCGGTGCAGATCATGACGATTCACAAGGCAAAAGGTCTCGAGTTTCCCGTGGTGTTTGTTGCCGATTGCGACTCCCGTCCCGGCGGTGACCAGGGAACGATCGTCTCGGTACACGACGATATCGGCCTGACGATCCGGATTCCACCGGCGGAGCCCGGGGTAAAGCACGCCGACGTGTTCTCCTCACGCGCCGACGAGGAGGAGCGGGCACACGATGTGGCGGAGCGGAAGCGCCTGCTCTACGTCGCCGCCACCCGGGCGGAGACGCGGCTCTACTTCACCGCGGCTCGGCGGGCTACAAAACCGAGTCCCGGCGAGTCCATGTGGGAGATGATCTCCTCCGCCCTCGGGATCGGTGACGGCTCAGACGTGCCCGCCGCGGAGTTTGCCGATCACGTAAACGTGGTGACGATCCCTCCGATGCTCGCGGAACGACTGCTCGGAGCCGTTCGTGAATCGGCGCGGCGGCCCCGGTCGGAATGGGTGTCGCTCCCGGAGGAGGTGTCCGTGGTGGAGGCGTCGCCGCAGGAGATCGAGACCTCCCCCACGGCGATCAATGAGGCGCTCCTCACCGCCCGAGGGTGGGCGCACTCCGGAGCTGCGGCACCGCGTGGCGCTGCTCCCTCAGACGACGCCCGATCGACGGCGCTCACCCTGGGAACTCTAACCCACCTGCTCCTGGAGTTGCGCCTGCGCGAGGATCTCTCCCGGGACGCCTGGCTCGCGGTCCCGCCGGAAGCGGAGCCCCACCTTTCCGGCGGCGTCACCGGGACCGACGATGCGGACCGGCGAGTCCTGACGGAGGCTTGGGAGCTCTCGCAGGCATTTATGGAGTCGCCCCTCCGGTGCGAGCTGGACGGCGCGGAGTTGCGATTCGAGGCGCCCTTCCTCTACGCGCTTGAGATCGACGGTGTGACGCGCTACGCCGGCGGCCAGTTCGATCTGGTTGCGATAACCCCGGAGACGGTGCACGTGGTCGACTTCAAGACCGACCGCGTCACCGAGGCATCCCACTACGACGGGCAGATGGCGCTCTATATCGCCGCCGCGGAGGCGCTCTACGACCGGCCCGTTACGCTTACGATTTTTGCGTTGCGGGAGGCCCGGGCGATCGCGACGAGACCCGTTCTGGAGGATGTTCTTGCAGAAATCCGGGGTTCCCGGGAGGCGCGAAATTACCTGGGCCGGCATCTTTCGCCTGCGGGCCCGTTGATGTAGGCTTGTGCCGTGGCGATTTCTGCATTGTACGACGCGCTGGACCGCGTTATTCGGGGAAAACACGAGACGCTGGAACTGGTGCTGACGGCGATCGTTGCCGGTGGGCACCTGCTTCTGGAGGACGTGCCCGGTACGGGGAAGACAAGCCTCGCCCGGGCGATCGCGGCGTCGATCGGCACCGAAGGGGAGGGAGTCGTGTTCCGACGGATCCAGTTTACGCCGGATCTGCTCCCCTACGACCTGACCGGCGTGGATATCTACGACCCGGGGCGCCGGCGGTTTCGGTTTGCGCCGGGACCGGTTTTCGCCCACGTGATTCTCGCGGACGAGATCAATCGGGCGACGCCCAAGGTGCAGTCGGCGCTCCTGGAGGTGATGAACGAACGGCAGGTGACGGTAGGCGGGCGAACCTACCCGATGGACGAGCTCTTTCTCGTTGTCGCCACGGAAAATCCGGTCACCATGGAGGGTACCTACCCGCTCCCGCTGGCCGAACTCGACCGTTTTATTATGCGACTCTCCCTGGGCTATCCCGACGAGCAGGCAGAACTGGAGATCCTTCGCGACGACCCGGGGCGCCGCATTCTTCCCGCCCTCACGCCGGTAATCGGGCGCGCGGAGATCCTGGAGCTGCAGGCGAAGGCCCGTGATCTGTACTGTCATCCCGATCTCGAGCGGGCGGCGGTGGCGATTTCCGCGTCCACGCGAAGTGATCGTCGCCTGGCCTACGGGTCGTCACCGCGGGCGACGCTCCATCTCCTCGATGCGATGCGCGCGCTGGCGCTTGTGCGGGGTCGCGAGTATGTGACCGACGCCGAGTTGGAGCGGCTGGCGGCGCCGGTACTCGCCCACCGCCTCCGCCCTGCGGAACCCGACGTGGACCCGGCGGCGCTGGTACAGGAACGCTGCGCCCGGGAGATCGCTACGCTTCAGCGCGAATCCTGGTCTCGCCACGGAGCGCCTACCTGATGCGGCAACGAGTCCGGGTGAGCCCCGGTGGTATCGGTTTTTTTTTGCCTCGATAATCGCGGCGATTCCCGGGTTTCTGCGACGCGAGCCGGTAGCCCTCCTGCTCGGCGCCGGTCTGGCGCTTGTTCTGATCATCTCCCTCGTCGTGACGTTGTGGCGCCGTGTTCGGATATCTCCCGGCGAGATCGTGATCGAGTTTGAACGGACGGTACTGCCTCGGGGAGCGGAGCCACGTCTGGCGGTTCGGGTGGCCCCCGGGGCAATGGGACGGGATCTCCCGGGACGGTTCGGCGTGGAGATCACCCTGGTGCTCGATGCAGGAGTGCGGCGGAGGGTGATCACGCTTCGGCGAGACCGTTCCGATCGCGACGCGTGGTTCCAGCTTCCACCGATGTCTCGCGGGCTCTACGGTATCGCGTCGATGGAACTGGCGCTGCCCGATCCGTTCCGGCTGAGTTCTCTGGTGATCGTTCCGGAAGCGGACACCGAGACCCGATTGCGTGTCGTACCGCGACCCGATACCGTTCGTTCGATTACGGAGGTTCATGGCTCCGGTGGTGTTGATCTGGAGAGCTACCTGTCGATGCAGCGGAACGACGACCTGATCGAGGCGCGGCCCTACCACCCCGGCGACGACGCGACGCGGCTCCACTGGAACCTCTACGCTCACACGGGAGAGCTCTTTGTTCGGCTCGGGGAGGAGGTCCCGCCGCCGCGCCGCTCGGTTGTGGTAACCGTGGACGGCGCCGCCGCCGGTGGCGACCGCTCTGAGGCGGGGGCGGGCACCCTGGACCGGGTGATCGAATACGCCCTCGGACTGGCGCGAAGCCTGGAGCGGCGGGAGTTCACGGTGGCGATCGCACTCACCATGAACGGCGCCATCCACAATCTGGGTGACACCGGGGGGGCGACGCGGGTCCTGGCGGCGCTCGATGCCGACGGCCGTCTGCGCGAGCCTCCGCCGTCGGTACCGGTGGACGGACGGGCGACGATGCTCGTCGTGACGAGTGGGCATGCACGGCGCTGCCCCCCGGACCTTCGCGGGAATTCGGTGATAGTCTTGGTGATGGATGAGATCAATGGAAGCCGTGTACAGCGAGCCTGGAACGCGCGTCCCCTGGATTGAGGGCGTCGCCCGGCAGTTTGTGCTTCTGGCACTGTCCGGTATCGTTCTCCGATACCTGTATCCGGTGAGCCCGCCCTGGGCAACCGGCGCGGTCTACCTGGCCGGTTGGGTAACGATACTCGGCCTGGCACGATACTCCGCACGCCTGCGATCGTTGGCGCTTCTGGGCGTCACCCTGGGGGCGCCGGCGGTAGTCTACCTGCTCGCCCGCGTCGCGATGCACCTGGGCATCGTTCCCATCGGAACTGCCCTGGAGGAGCGACTCCTCCTGATCGGTTACGCCCTGGCGCCGGCGGCGACGCTCGGAACGATTCTGTGGCAGTGGGAGCTCTGGTGCCGGCGTTCCGCCCGGGGGAGAGTCCTCTTTGCGCCGTTGGTGGCGCTGCTGTCGGTGGGATTGTTCTGGTCGCAGGCGGACCTCCGACGCGGTATCCTCGGCCACCCCACGGTGTACGCGATCTTTGCGATGTTCCTTCTGGCGGCGCTGGCGCTCCACGGGATGGTACGAACACCCCTCGCGCGGCGACGGGAAACGGTCATCGGCGCCGGAGTTCCCGGGAACCGTGGGGAAATCCGGATCAGTCGCCGTGGGGCGCTGGCGGCGATAGTGCTGCTGGTGCTCTCCGCCGGCGTCCTGACGCTCCTGTACCGCGCGTGGCAGCGCGAGGCGGTAAGTGCCTCCGGGGGGCTGATGCGTCCCACGGCGTTTCGGTTCGACTTCGCGGATTATCTCAGTCTGGAGACGGAGATCGGTCTGAGCCGTGACCTGGTTCTTCTCTACCGGGAGGACCGGATGCCGCCGGGGCGCCTGATCCGCCGCTATGTACTCAGCGCGTATTCGCCACGACGCGGGTTTTACCGCCTCGACGAGGCGGAGGAGCCCTCGCGGGTACCGCCCCTGGGGATTCACTCTTTCGCACGGTCCGGGTTTGGCGCGGACCCGCTCTTCGGTGCCCGGGAGGCGGTCGACCAGGAGTACTACATCGTCAACTTTGATCCGGACGCGTTTATGGCGATCCCGGAGCCGCGGACGACGGAGCAGCTCCAGGTCTGGGACCGTTCTTCCTTTAACAGCGCCTATCGCGTGGAGTCCCTCGCCCCGGTTTCGTTTATCGACATGATCCTGGAGGAGTCCGAATGGCCCTCCGATCTCGATGAGGATTGGCGCGAGGTATACGTGGGTGACGGGGTGCCGGCGGGTGTGGCGGAACTCGCGCGTGAGATTACCGCCGACGTAGACGGGTACTACCGAACTGTGGCGGCGCTTCGGGACTATCTCCAGGAGAACTACTATTACAGCCTGGTCCCGGGAGTCGCCGCCGACGGCGATCAGCTCGGCCATTTTCTCTTCGACAGCCGCAAGGGATACTGTTCGTACTTTGCGTTTTCCATGGCGCTCATGGCGCGGTCCCTGGGTATTCCCGCCCGGGTGGCGGTGGGGTTTTTTGTCGATCCCGATACGGGAATGCTCGGGTTCTACCCGGTTCGCGGAGATATGGCTCACGCCTGGGTGGAGATCTGGTTCGACGAGCAGGGGTGGATCGCCTTTGATCCCACCTCGCAGACCGTCGCCCCCGGTGAAGTGGTCTCCACCGACTACGGTATCGACCAGGAGCGCCTCTCGTCGCTGATCGAAGAGATCCTGTCGCAGGGCGAACTGGCGACGCGCGAGCCCGAGCGGACGGATCCGACGATGCGCGACCGGATCGGAACGATTGCCCGGCGCGCCGCCCGGCGGTGGTATCTGCTCCTGCCGGTATTGGTGGTGGGCTGGTACGTCGGCCGCCGTGGGCGGTGGAGGCGCCTCGTCCGGAAGTCCCCGCACCGGGCGGCGCTTCTGCTGTTTGCACGCAGTCGGGAGCTTCTGGCTCCGGAGGCGCGGGAGGTGCCGTATCTCCGTACCGGTGGGGCTCTTGCCGCCGCCGGTGAGCTCGCGGCGGCGCTGCGATACGACCGACCGTACCGGACCGACGCACCCGCGGCGATGCGGGAACTCTGTGATGCCGCGGTCCGTACCGTGGCCGCCGAGCGCGGCGGAACGCGCGGGGTGTTTCTCCGGCTGCGGGCGGCAGTACCCCCGCGGGTCGGGTACCGCCGCGGTTCCGGTGCTGCCGCAGCGTTCCTCGTGATGGCGCTCTCCATGACGCCGCCGCTCCAGGCCGACCCAAAAGGTTTGGAGGATGAGATCTACGACGCGCTGGACGCGGAGAACTACGAGGAGGCGATCCGGCGGATCACCGGTGCCCAGGAGGAGTATCCGGGCGATCCGCGGTTCTCCCTGATCGAGGGCGACCTGTACTTTGATCAGGGGCTCTACAACCTCGCAGAGGAGGCATACCGCGAGGCGATCGCCCTCGGCGCCGACCTGCAATCCACGAGTCACTCTCTGGCGGAGACGCTCGCCCGAGGAAACCGCGACGAGGAGGCGATCCGTATCCTCGAGCAGATGCTGGTTCGTGAGCCGGGACGGCGGGACGTGGTCGCCGACGTGGCGTGGCTCTACTTCAAGACGCACCGCCTCGAGCGAGCCCGACGCCTTCTGGAAGACGCCATCGCCGAGGACGGTGCCGGCGCTGATCTGAGTATGACCCTGGCAACGGTGTACTCCGGGCTCTGGAACTATGAGGCGGCCCGGCGGGAGTACGAGCGGGCGATCCGGTTGGCGGAGGAGCAGGACAACCGGCTCTTTCTCGCGGTGGCGTACTACAACCAGAGCATTCTCCACGCCAAGTTCTACCACTGGGAGGAGGCGCTGGCCGCGGCGGAACGGTCTCTGGAGTATTCGGAACGATCCAGCGGGTACCTGATCCGCGGTGAGTATCAGGAGCAGCGCCTGCTCTGGGAATCCGCCGCCCGGGACTACGAACAGGCTCACGCCACCGACAGTATCACGCCGCTCCCTGCGCTCAGTCTCGCGGTCCTCTGGACCGAGGCGGGCGACCCCGATCGGGCGATCGCCCAGCTCCGGGAGATTCTGGAGGAGGAGAACCGGAACTGGATCTACAACTACGGAACCGATCCGGTACGTTTCGACGCACAGGTCCATGGTGCGATCGCCGACGCCTACGAAGCCGCGGCCCATCGGGACTGGTTGTACCGTCCCGGCGGTATGGGCGAGCGCCTCCGCCGCCGCGCGCGATCGGTGTATCGGCGGGCGCTGGCGTGGTATCACCGGGGTCTCTATTCCCGGCTTACCGCCCGTATTGCCGACGCCTACGCGCGGGAGGGTCAGGATCTGATGGAGGAATGGAACCGCATGCTTGCGGCGGAATCCTGGAGCCGTACCGCCGCTCGACACGCCGAGGCGGCCAGAGCGATCGAGACCGCGCTCAATCCCGCGGCAGAGGAAGACTACCGGCTGATTCTGGCGGATCTCGAAGGTAATCAGAACGAACTCGCAGCGCTCCGGGGCGAGCTCACCGATCCCTGGCAGCGTCCGCTTCTGATGGAATCACTGGTGCTTTCCATGGACCTGGACCCGCGCCTTCGTGAAGCTCTGGCGCCCCGACTCTACGCGATCGCGCCGGGAAGCTTTCTCGTGAACGGATTCTCGATACCGGTCACGCTGGACGCCCAGGGGCTGCCGATATCCGACGGGTCGCTCCGGCGTCGGCTTCGTCGTCTCGGGTTCTCACTGCGGGAGGAGGCGCCGTTGGTGTTACGGCTTCGCGCCGGCGCGGATGGTCTGGAATACGTAATGATCGATCGGGAACTGACCGAACCGCTCCGGCGGGGAACGGTGCGCGGCGGTGCGGAGAGTCTGGATGCAGCGATCGTGGAGCTCGCGGAAACACTCACGCGCGTCGTCGGGCTTGGCGGCGACTGACAGCCGCAACCGATAGCGGCGGTCGTTACCAGTAGAGGACGTTTCCCCCGTACGCCAGACCTGCTCCGAAACCGACCGTCAGGATCGCGTCTCCCGGCGCGAGCATTCCTCTGGTGACCATCTCGTTGAGCGCGATCGGGATCGACGCCGCCGAAGTGTTGGCGTACTCGGCTATATTGACGTAGAAACGGCTCTGATCCCAACCGGCTCGCTTTGCGGCGGCGTTGATGATCCGCACATTTGCCTGGTGTGGTACAACCCAGGCCAGATCCTCAAAGGCGAGCCCGTTTCGGTCCAGGAGCGTCCTGATCACATCCACCACGGTGGCGACGGCAAAGTTGTAGACGCGACGGCCGTCCATCTTGAGCTTGAGATCGCTCTCCGGTGTTACTCCCGGTATGTAGGGATTTCGAGTGCCCCCGTGGGACCGGTAGAGCGCGTCCGCTCCGGAGCCCTTGCTCCCGAGAACCGCCGGAAGAATCCGCCCGGGCCCGTCATCCTCCACAGCACCCACTACCACCGCGCCGGCGCCATCGCCAAAAAGGACGCAGCTCCGGCGGTCCTCCCAGTTGACGATCTTGCTGTACACCTCCGTTCCGATGAGCAGAACATGCTGCGCCGAACCGGCTTCCACATATGCTCGGGCCGTTTCGAGTCCGTAGATAAATCCCGTGCACGCCGCGGTAATATCCATCGCGCCTGCCCGGGAGATCCCGAGTTTGTCCTGAACGACACTTGCCGTTGCCGGCAGTCCCACGTAGTCCGGCGTGCTCGTGGCGAGGAGGACCATATCGATATCCTCCGGGTAAAGCCCCGCCCGTTCGATCGCCTCCCGTGCCGCCGGGATCGCCAGATCACTGGCGGCCTCATCCTCCGCGGCCAGATGACGGTAGTGAATGCCGGTATGGGAATAGATCCACTCGTCGGAGGTGTCGACGATTGTTGCAAGCTCGTCGTTATGCATACGGCGCGCCGGGACGTGAGCCCCCACCGAGATGATTCGGGCGTTCATTGGACGCAAAGAATACTGCGAACTTTGTCGGTTATCAACCGACACCTTGAATCGTGTTCAGTGCACGTGATACCGTCTCACCATGGATATCAGTTTCGCGTTCCCCGGTCAGGGCGCGCAGTTTGTCGGGATGGGAAAGGATCTCTACGACGCGAGTTCCTCGGTTCGTGAGCTTTTCTCGCAGGCCGATGATGCTGCCGGTACGGACACGGCGGCGTTGATTTTTGACGGAACCGAAGAACAGCTCAAGCAGACCGACAACACCCAGATCGCGGTCACGCTGGTAAACCTGGCGGCCCGGGAAGTGCTGCGGGAGCGGGGCATCGAGAGTACCCGTTCCGCCGGGTTCAGTCTCGGAGAATACGCGGCGATGGTGGACGCGGGTGTTCTGACCGCGACCGACGCCTTTACGCTGGTTATCGCTCGCGGGCGGATCATGGAGTCAATAAGTCGTGAGAACGACGAGGGCGGAGAGCGTGCCGGAATGGCGGCGGCCATGGGAAAAGACCTGGACGAGATTCGGTCTATTCTTTCGCGAGAGCAGGTCGAAAACGCGTATCCCTCGCTCTACAACAGCCCCGTGCAGACGGTGATCGGTGGTACACCTTCGGGGCTCGTCGCCGCGTCGGAGGCGCTCAAAGCCGGCGGCGTTCGGCGAATCATCCCGCTCAAGGTTTCCGGACCGTTCCACACACCCCTGATGGAGCGGGCACGGGAGCAGTTCGCGGAGATCGCCTGCGATATCGCCTTTGCGGACCCGGCGAAACCGCTCTACTCCAACGTGACCGGCGGGCTCGTCGGTTCCGGCGAAGAAGCCCGAGCGCTCTGTCTCGACCAGCTGACCCATACGGTGCTATGGACTGCTGAAGAACGAAGCCTCCTCTCCGATGGGGCCGAGCTGGTACTCGAGGTCGGACCGGGATCAGTCCTGCAGGGACTCTGGAAGGCGGTCGCAAAGAGCGAGGACGCCTGGCCGGTCGATCGCTTCCATTGCGCCGGCACGATCGAGGAGATCGATGCGATTATTGAGGAGATACGCTGATGCTATCGGGTAAACATACGATCGTTACCGGAGGATCCCGCGGAATCGGTCGCGCCATCGTGGAACTCTTTCTCGAGAACGGCGCCACCGTGGACTACTTCTCGCGGAGCGCCATGGATTCGCTCGAGTATTTCCGCGGACGCGGGTACGGTGACGAGGTTGCGTATCACGCGGTAGACGTGGGTGACGAACAAGCCGTGCAGGAGGCGATCGACGGTGTGATCGCGTCGCGCGGATCAATCGATGTACTCGTGAACAACGCCGGGGTTACCCGGGACGGTCTGATCATGCGCATGTCCACCGAGGACTGGAACACGGTGATGAATGTAAATCTGGCGGGCGCGTTCTTTACCAGTCGCGCCGTGGCGCGTCCGATGATCAAGCAGCGGTCCGGGGCGATCATCAACGTCAGTTCCATCGTGGGTCTCATCGGCAACGGCGGCCAGGCCAACTACTCCGCGAGCAAGGCGGGGATGATCGGCCTCACCAAGAGCCTCGCTCGGGAGGTGGCGGGGCGTTCCGTCCGGGTAAACGCAGTTGCTCCCGGGTTTATCGAGACGGAGATGACCGACAAGCTCAACGACACACAACGCGAGGCGTTGATCTCGCAGATTCCCATGGGACGAATCGGGAGCGCCGACGAAGTCGCACAGGTCTGTCTCTTTCTCGCCTCCGACATGGCATCGTACGTCACCGGCGAGGTGATAACGATCGGCGGCGGTCTGGGAATGTAGCACGGGTAAGGAGAAGATATGAAACGAGTCGTTATCACCGGGATGGGTGTTGTAAGCCCGGTCGGAAATACACTGGGCGACTTCTGGAGCTCCCTGCGGAGCGGAACGAGTGGGGTCGCGCCGATCACCCGCTTCGATACGAGCGAGTTCACGACCACCTACGCTGCCGAGGTGAAGGACTTCGATCCGGGCTCACGGATCGAAAAGCGTGAAGCACGCAAGATGGACAGATTTGCTCAGTACGCGGTCTATGCGGCCCTCGAAGCCTGGGAACACGCGGGACTTCAACCAAGAACCGATGCGATCGATCCCGATCGGGTGGGGGTTGTCCTTGGCGTGGGGATCGGGGGGTTTGAAACGATCGAGAACTCTCTTAAGGCGTTGTTTGAAAAGGGCCCCGGTCGCGTCCCGCCGATGACGATCCCCAAGATGATCGCCAATATCGCGCCGTCCCACGTCGCGATCACCCTTGGAGCCTTTGGACCGGTTTATTCGATGGCCACCGCCTGCGCCAGCGCCACCGACGCGATCGGAAACGCCATGCGTCATATCCGCGAGGGGCTGGTGGACGTGGCGGTCTGCGGCGGAGTCGAGGCGGCGATCACCCCCCTGGGCGTCTCCGGGTTCAACGTGATCCAGGCGCTCAGCTCCAAATACGCCGAGGACCCCGCAAAAGCCTCGCGGCCCTTCGACAAGGATCGTGACGGGTTTGTGATCGGCGAGGGTGCGGGGATTCTCGTCATCGAGAGTGAGGAGCACGCACACGCGCGGGGTGCACAGATAATCGCGGAGGTGGCGGGGAACGGCTTTACCAACGATGCCAACCACCTCACGGCACCGCACCCGGAGGGGCTCGGCGCGATCAAGGCGATGACGATGGCGCTCCGTGACGCCGGGCTCGAACCGGGCGATATCGACTACATCAACGCCCACGGCACGTCCACGCCGATCAACGATCCCACGGAGACCCTGGCGATCAAGGGCGCCTTCGGCGATCTGGCGTACACGATACCCGTCTCCTCCACCAAGTCGATGACGGGTCACTGTGTCGGTGCCGCCGGCGGGATCGAGGCGATCGCCTCGGCCATGGCGATTCGGGATAACTATATCCCCGCCACGATCAACTTCGACGAGCCCGGCGAGGGCTGCGATCTCGACTACGTGCCCAATACCGGCCGTGAGGCCGAGGTTAACGCCGTTATGAGCAACTCCCTCGGATTCGGCG
>Ga0180429_10003080_pt1 | contig 13573 bp, 19 predicted proteins | sample SS_ome_FD_132428 | JGI IMG/M metagenome (GOLD analysis project Ga0180429, IMG submission 132428) | Hypersaline lake sediment archaeal communities from the Salton Sea, California, USA - SS_1_S_1 metaG | ecosystem: Environmental > Aquatic > Non-marine Saline and Alkaline > Hypersaline > Sediment ...
CCTCTGGTCATCTGAAAAGGATACTCCATATGTGGATACCAGGCTGATCACCTTCTCTATGTTCCCGGTTACCTGGACCAGGGCCGCTGATCCCGGATAAATAAGCTCGTCTATGACTACGCTTTCATCTATATTGTCGCCGGCCAAGACACTGAGGCCGGTAGATCTTTCAAACAGCGAGAGCAAGGGGCACACGCATCCTGAAACAATGAGTATTATTACCGGTACCAGGGTGAATATCAAAAATATTTTTTTTATATTACTTATCACATTGATTTACTTCTATTATATCCTGCACATCATTTATTTAGCTTCTTGATCAGCCAGGCCATGTTCTCGCCCAGGTTCCGGAAGGTATCCATACCTTCCTCATCATCAAGTATCTCGCCCTTTTCCCTGCCTATACCCATATTCCAGTATATGGACCCCGGGATGATTACCTGGTTAAGCAGAAACAGGTTGTTTATCTGATGCAGGGTCTCTACCGCACCGGCCCTCCTTACGGCTATGACACCGGCGCCTACCTTCCTTTTTAACAGGTTTCCTCCCGCACGGGCGCAGTAGCCGCTCCTGTCTATAAGCGCTTTTACCTGGGGTGTCACCGAACCGAAATATACCGGCGAACCTATGATAATGCCCTGGCTTTCATACATCTTCTTCTGGCATTCATTCAGGATATCAGAATCGATTATGCACAGGCCGTCACCGGTCTTCTTACAGGCTCCGCATGCATTGCAGCCGTATACCGGTTCCCCGGCTATATGTATAAGCTCTGTTTCTATCCCCTGGCTTTCCAGGACTTCAAATACTGTTTTTATAGCCAGGTAAGTATTTCCGTCTTTCCTGGGACTTCCGTTGAAACCTACTACTTTCATGCAGCCTCCATATTTTGTTCTTTCATTTTATGTATATCCTGGGGATCCTGTCCTTTATCATGCAGGTTACTTCATAATTTATGGTACCCAGCATCCCCGCTATTTCATCTGCAGTTATCCTGCCCCGGCCGGAATTTCCCAGAAGCACTACCTCTTCCCCGGTCTTTATGTCATTTTCCCTGCATATGCCGGTTATGTCTATCATGAACTGGTCCATGGTAATATTGCCCACCACCGGCGCTTCCATCCCCTTTACCAGTACTTTTGACCGGTTGGAGAGTATCCTGCTGTAGCCGTCTGCATAGCCCACCGGGACAGTGGCTATTACCGAATCCTCCCGGGTCCTGAATGTGCCGCAGTAAGATATGGGCTCTCCGGCATTGACTTTCTTTAAAAAGGATATGCGGCTTTTGAGTGTGAGTACCGGCCTCAGTTCCCGCACCATCCTTTTTGTATCTTCCGGAAGCCAGTTTTCCCCTCCATCCGCATAAGGGTTCATGCCGTACAGGCAGAGTCCGGTCCTTACCATATCATAGTGTGACTCCCTGAACCTGAAAAATCCAGCACTATTGGCTAGATGCATATCAATAGTACTTAAGTCCGGGGAATCGATCATGGCCAGCGACCGGGAAAACCTCTCCATCTGCAGAATGGTATAACCCGGGTCTTTCTCGCTGGCACAGGCAAGATGGGAAAATATGCCCTCGACTTTGAGGTTCTTCATGGCACTTGTGGCGGATATTCCCCCGGCATCCTTCCAGTTTATCCCCAGCCGGTTCATGCCTGTATCTATATTTATGTTCACGGAAGCTTTAATGCCTTTGCTGCCTGCAATATCCGAATACACTTGGGCGGTTTCGGCTGAATTGACTGTGAGTATGAGGTTATTGTCCATGGCAGTGCCGGCAGCGGCAGCCGGGCATTCCCCCAGTATATGGATGGGGGCATGGATGCCCTCCCGCCTTAAAATTATCCCTTCTTCTGCCAGGGCCACTCCCAGGGAATCTGCGCCATTTGCAAGTACTGTCCTGGAGACTTCCACGGCTCCATGCCCATAGGCATCAGCCTTGACCACCGCCATGACCTTTACACCCGGTCCTGCGCGGTGCGACCTTACAAGCTGAAGATTATGGGCGAGTGCCTTAAGGTCTACCTCTGCCCGGGCAAACCGCCTATCTTTTAACTGAGTATCATTTATCAAGATCTTTTTATTCCCTGATCATGGACCTTACTATATCAGACCTGGTCACTATTCCCACCATATTATCATTATCATCGGTCACCGGAAGCCGGTTTATATTGTGCCTTATCATAAGGTTTGCCGCTTCGCTTACCGGAGTATCCTCTCTTACTGTCTTTACTTCAGTGCTCATTACATCGCTTACCCTGGTGCCCAGGTATTTTTTAAGGTTAGCTTTGAACTTATTAAGGCTTTCAAGATATATGATGCTGTCCAGCAGCTTAAAATACCTGGGAAAATGCAGGTCTGAATCCTTTACTATGAGGTCTCCTTCAGTGGCAATACCCACAAGTTTTCCTTCTTTGTCCACCACGGGGACACCGCTTATCTTATTCTCCACCAGGATCTTTGATAATTCTTCCACAGATGCATCTTCCTGTACGGCTATTACCTCTGTTACCATGATATCTTTTACTGCCTGTTCATCTGCCATGCTACTTCTCCCTCCTGTATTTTATTTTTTCTATCTTCAGAAATACTTCCTTTATGCCCTCAAGCAGGTCTGTGGCGATAAGTGCTGTCCTGCTTGTCTTTTTGCTCATGATATCTGCTGCCAGCCCGTGTATATATGCCCCGCAGGCAGCAGCATGGAGCGGTTTCATCCCCTGGCAAAGCAGGGACCCGATGATACCTGTCAGTATGTCCCCGGTACCGGCGCTGGCCATGCCCCAGTTCCCCGTAGGATTAATATAGCTTACGGGCAAGCCTTCATCAATACCGGTGGTGACAGTGGCAGCTCCTTTGAGCACTGATATGGCCCCGAACCTCTTACTGGCTTCCAAATTTACATCCAGCCTGTCAGAAAGACCGATGCTATCCATTCCCATTATACTGGAGAGCTCCCCGGCGTGGGGGGTTATCACCAAATCGGTCTTTACTGTTCCATTATCTTCCCCGATCTCATGTGGTCCAGCCAGCGCCTGAAGCCCGTCTGCATCCAGGACAACCGGTATATCCAGTCTTTTTATAAGCTCTCTTACCAGGTGTATGGTACCGGCATCCCTGGATATTCCGGGGCCTATGGCAGCTGCATCCGCATTTCGGGAAAGTTCCAGTATGTCCTCCAGGCTTTCAAAATCAAGTGCAGCCATCTCTGTCTGCTGTACCGGATAGGTTATGACTTCTGTAAGTTTTTCCTCCATTATGCCGTTGAGCTCCTCCGGGCATACCAGGGTGACAAGACCGGCTCCCGCCCTCAGGGCTCCCATGCAGGTCATGGCCGCCGCCCCGGTAAACCCCAGTGAACCTGCCGCCACCATTAGCTTTCCCACCCGGTGCTTATAGGTCCAGGACTCTCTGGAGGGTATCACATCCGCTGCCCATTCCAGCGTAGGTTCGAATATCTGTTCAAACCTGCCAAAATATTCCCCGGGTATGCCTATATCTATGACACTTACCCGTCCGTTATATGCGGCACCCGGATAATTTACATTACCCACTTTTTTGCAGCCGAAGGTTATGGTCCTGTCAGCAAAGACAGCTGCCCCCAGCACCCGGCCATTGTCGGAATCTATGCCTGACGGAATGTCTACCGAGTATACCCTTATACTTTTATCATTCCTGGCGGCATCATTTATCATATTGATTATATCCAGGGCGGGCCTGCGGATAGGTCCCCCGTGCAGGCCGGTACCAAAAATGGCATCCACGATAAGGTCTTTATGTCCCAGGTCTTCTGCCAGACATCCCAGATTATACTTGTCCAGCTGAGTTATGCTGCCTGGATATTTTTGTTTAAGCTCATTATAATAATACGCTGAATCAGGGGAAAACTTCTCCGGAGGCACAATATTAAATACCATTATATTGTAGCCCAATTCCAGAAGGTGCAAAGCGATCACAAACCCGTCACCGCCATTATTGCCGCCCCCGCATATGATGGTCCCCCTGGGAGCCCGGTTGGGAACAGCATCCTTGTATTCGGATACTATCTCCCTGGCCATGCCGGTACCGGCGTTCTTCATAAGCCATTTGGAGTCTATGCCGGCATCAATGGCCATCCTGTCTATCTGGGCCACCCGGCTGCCCATAAGGATCCTGTTTAGATTTTTATACTCTTTATTCAATTTCAATCCCTGCCTTCAACTTCTGCATCTGACATCATTTTCCCATACAGGTCTTCAATACCTGATTTCTTTGACCATAATTCCATATATTCCATATCAAGTTTACCGTATTGAAGCTCGTATACGCTCAGGGCGTCTTCATATTGTTTCTTGCTCCCCCCTGATAGTTTTGACCAAATCAGTTTCTGGATTATGGTATCTTCAGGAGCAGATAAATATGCCTTGAAACCGAATATTTCTATCTTTTGCCTGCGGGCGAACCTGCTCTTATCAAAATCACTGTCTGTCAATATCCAGAAATCGATCTTATTTCCTTCTTCTGTATCCAGTACATTGAATTGGCTGTTATTAATAATAGCTTCCTTTACTGAATCCCTGTTTATATAAAATCTTTTTGGATCAAATATTTCCATGATACCAGGTATATCATCCATTCTTATAGATATTATAATGTCGATATCATGAGTGGACCGGGGATTTCCCTGAAAGCTTGAGACCAGGGAACCGGTCAGCATATAAGGAATATCTTCCTTTTCCAATGATCTTACAGTCTTTTTTAATAATTCAAGTTGTGACATTTATCGATCCGCTTCAGGTATATTTTTTTAATCTCCTTATCCGGAAGATCGGGAAATCTGTGTCTCAGTCCGGCCATAAACAAGTCTTTAGTCAGCTCTGTCAGCTCAAAGGATTTCCTGAGCCTGTCCTGGGGGGACATCTTCCTCATCATCTCAATATATTGTTTATGGTCGGCACTATTTTTCATAGGAATAATTCTATCATATATCCGGGGATTTATAAGGATTTAGTAATAGATTGCAACTGATCAGTTTTTCTTCATATGTGTTTTTTCCAGGACCCAGAATCTCTTTGGTGACACAATGTTTATGTTTTTAAAACTCTTTAGCACCAGAAGATCTTTATCACCGGTTAATATGCAGTCTGCTCCCACTGAGACTGCAGCTGCCAGGATATCATCATCGGCATCCCTGCAAACTGTTTCTAGAAGTGCGGTATAATCATTGATCACTTCTATATTGTTTATTAGAAAGTCTATGGCAGTTTTTACTTCAAATTCAGTATATCCGATTTTTTCCTTCAGTTTCTCTTCCATTTCGCACAAAACATATTGGGAAGTATAACAATCGTGATTTGAAATACAGTGCTCAAATACTTCAGCTGCATGACCATGGGTTACCAGTGACGATATTATGACATTGGTATCAAAGAAGACCTTCATGACACGATCTTATAGATATCTTCGTCGCTAAATATACCCCTCGACTCTGCCTTCGGTATCATCTGCCTGCGGATCTTCTGAAATTCATTTACGGCAAGATACCTTTTCAGGGCTTCCTTTACAATTTCGCTCCTGTTCACCTTTTCACTATTTGCCAGTTTATCTAATCTTTCCTTTAATTCTTTCGACAGGCTTATGGTAACCGCTTCTCTCATCGAAGATCACTCCTTGTTTTCTTTTGTATTACATTATAACACAGTTAATTAAAAACTATAATAACAGATAATATTTAGAAGAGATTTAAGGTTGGTTCGGGTCCCTTATGGGCTGCCATACCATATAATCTAATAATAATTGTTGTATAAGATCTAGTTTATTTTTTTATATACCATGAAGATAAATGAAAAACAAATATGATATAATAGATTTATGATTGAAGAAAAAGACAAGAGAATAATACAAGACCTTTCCAAGAAATACCGTGTGAAGCGCGTATTTCTTTTTGGATCAAGCCTTGACAAAGAAAGAATAAGCAAGGATATTGATATTGCTATAGAGGGGATCCCTCCGAAAGAGTTTTTTAAATATTACGGAGACCTTTTGCTTCAATTATCAAAACCCGTCGATGTTGTTGACCTGGAAGGATCATCAAAGTTTATCAGACTTATAAAAAAAGAGGGTGAACTTCTATATGGCTAATATCAGGGACCGTGTTGAAGCAGAATATGAGGCTATTGAGACTATATTATCTTTAATCCCTGATAAGAATATCCACCAATTATCTCAGTTAGAGCTAGCCGGCCTGGCAACTCTTATTCATAATTTTTATAATGGAATTGAAAATATACTCAAACAGATATTCAAATCAAGATCTATTGAAATACCCGCAGGTTCTTCATGGCACCAGGAATTACTGGTCAGGGCAAAGCACCAAAAACTTATTTCTGAAGATCTGGCAGATAAGCTCAAGGAATTTCTGGCATTCAGGCACTTTTTCTCACATGCATATGCTCTTGATCTGCATCCTTCAAGAATAGAATCATTAAGTGAAAAGATAAAACAAATATTCGAACAGGTAAAAATGGAGATCAGTAAAACTATTTAGATTTTATCTTAAATCCTTAATCTGATCTTAAAAGTTCTTGCTATGGGGACCTTTGGTCTGCCATGATTCACTAGAACTTATATGTTGATTCACTTCTTTTCAGGATTCTTAAAACAATAATTCTTTCATCTTTTTCATAAATATCATAAATTATCCTGTAGTGGCGGTATCTAATTCTGAAAGTCCTTAGAAATCCTTTTACCTTTCTTGCCCCTATTGGTCTTGGGTCTAAAGATAAACTATCAATTATACTGATGATACCTTTCAAGTATGCCAGCTTTTTGTTAAGTTTCTTAATATCCCTTTCTGCTGCTGGTGATATCTCTATACTGTACATCCTATATTATTTAAGATCCCCTTTGACTTTGTTCCAGGATTTAGTCCCGTTTTTCTTTGCTTCTTCTTGACTCTCTTTGATCAGTGGAGCTAAATTGATATCTTCTTGGCTTTCAATCCACTCTACTATTGCTTCTGAAACAATCTCGCTTGCATTGATATCTCTTTTTGCTGCTTCTACTTTCAAATGTTTGTAGACATTTTCGTCTTTAAAGACTACGGTCATTCTTTTACTCATTATTATCACCTACACGTATATACGTTTATATGCTTAATTTATAATAACAGGTTTTACTTTTTTAGGCAAAGACATTTTAAAGTTAAAAGTTCTTGCTATGGGGACCCTCAGTTCTAATAAGGACGAAAACATGCTAAAATAGGTGACACACGTGCAGTGGAACCACTATCTCACTTAACAGCAAGGTTTTTCTTTTGGATTTTCTTTAAAAGTCTGCGTAGTTAATTCTTCTGATACCTCATTTGCTCTTTGGTCTTCTAAAGCAGGGCTGCTGCAGGAAATGAAAGATATAGCCGTAATTAATATCACAATTAATGTAGTTATTATATATACTTTTATCCTGGGCTTCATTGAGGTGCAACTGATTTTAATATATACCTATAATTTTACTAAGGTTTCCCTATAATAAATTCCTGTATTGGATCCGGGCTGAGCCAGTAAGTCCTTACAGTATACATGCCGTCAGAAAGGTCTACCACTAAACGGGGATCATTTAAAAGTACTTCCATCTCCGCTACCAGGTTATCTTCCATGTCATAGATCCTTACCCAATTATTACTCTTATAGGGATACCAGAAAATAAATTCAAACATGTCATCTTCATTTATAAATACCTGCCTGCAGGTCATAGGGCATGGTGCGCAACCAGGCTTTCCATTCTCCATCTGTCTCTCTGCAGCCGGTTATATTAAACATCTCATAATCAGTGAACCCAATAATATCGGCCACAACATATGCAACATATAAACCTTTTTCAAGAGAATAGCTTTCTGAATGCTGCCATCGATAAGAATCTGCCGAACCGGTATTTGTAACAATATTTTGATCCTGGAAGTTTTTGCTATTGCACCGCTTTGGGCTGCCGATCCCTACCCACTAAATGACATGGCATAAGCCACGGCAAAGCTATCAGTGGCCGATACCGATATCTTTATCTCCTTAATGCCAAGCCTGCGGCTGTACTCAAGGGTCTTCCCATGAAGGGTTATATAGGGTGCTCCCCGCTCATCATTGGCCAGCTCTATCTCGTTTAAGGAGACATTCTTTCCTACTCCTTGGGAAAGTGACTTGGCCGCGGCTTCCTTGGCGGCAAACCGGGCGGCAAAGCTGGGGTATTTGCCTTTATCCTTCTCCTGGCAGTATTTTACCTCGGAATCGGTATAGACTTTCTTAAGGAAACTGCCGTTTTTCTCAATAGCGGCAGCGACCCTTGCCACTTCTATGATATCCGTACCTATTCCATAGACCTCCAAGATATCACTCCACGGTAACGCTTTTTGCCAGGTTGCGGGGCTGGTCCACATCCCTTCCCAGGTTCTTGGCTATATAATATGACAAAAGCTGCATGGGAACTATGGTGATTATCCCGTAAAGCTCATCCAGTGTCTCCGGGACTTCGAATATATAGTCGGCATATCTGGCTGTGTTCTTATCACCCTTTGAAACTATGGAGATTATGGAAGCTTTCCTTGCCTTTACCTCCTGTATATTGGAAAGTATCTTGTCGTAGACCGGGTCCCGGGGCATTATCCCCACTACTGCCGTGTTCCTGTCGGTAAGGGCGATGGGCCCGTGCTTCATCTCCCCTGCCGGATACCCTTCCGCATGTATATAGGATATCTCCTTAAGCTTGAGGGCTCCTTCCAGGGCCGCTGGGAATCCATAGATCCTTCCCAGGAATAAAAAACAGGTCTTCCTGTATACATGGTCGGCTATTTTCTTTATCTCAGGCGCCCGGTCCAGCACATCCTGTATCTTATCCGTTATCTTGTGGAGTTCCTCGATTATCTTCTGGTACTGCCTTATGTTCAACAGTCCTTTGGCTTTGCCGAAATAAAGCCCCATAAGGTACATTACCATTATCTGGGCGGTAAAAGTCTTGGTAGCGCATACCCCTATCTCCGGACCGGCATGGGTATATATGACTGAGTCAGACTCACGGGCGATGGTGCTCCCCACCACATTGGTTATGGCCATCACCTTTGCCCCCTTGGATTTTGCTTCCCTTATGGCGGCCAGGGTGTCTATGGTCTCACCTGACTGGGTTATGGCAACAAAAAGGCATCCTTCTTCCACCAGGGGGTCCCTGTACCTGTATTCGGAGGAATAATCCACTTCCACAGGTATTTTTGCCCATTTCTCTATTACCTGCTTTCCTATAAGGGCAGCATGATATGAAGTGCCGCAGGCTATTATCTGGACTTTTTTAAGATCCCTTATCTCGCCAGCCGTCAGGTTGAGCTCGTCAAAATCAAGCTCGCCGTTTAACAGCCTGCCTCTCATGGTCTCCTTTACGCCATAAGGCTGCTCAAAGATCTCTTTTAGCATAAAATCCTCATAGCCGCTTTTTTCGGCGCTGCTTATGCTCCAGTTTGCCCTGAAGGGCTTTCTGTCCACCAGCCTGCCCTTTTGATCGAATATCTCCACCTTTTCCCTGGTAAGCCTCACTGTCTCATAGTCATTTATAACCAGGAAATTCCTGGTATACTCCAGTACTGCCGGCATGTCGGAGGCCAGGAAATTGCCCTCTCTTGATATTCCGGCTATAAGGGGGCTGGCTATCCTGGCTCCTATAAGCTCGTTCGGATGGTCTGCAGATATAGCCACGATGGCGCCTGAACCCTTTATCCTGTTTAAGAGTCTCTGCATCGCTTTCAGCAGGTCGCCATTACAATATTCCTCCAGAAGATGGGGCAGTACTTCAGTATCGGTATCGGAAGTGAACTTATGTCCCTTGCTTATAAGCTCTTCCCGGAGCTCTTCAAAATTTTCTATGATGCCGTTATGTATGACAGATATCCTTCCTGTGCAGTCGCTGTGGGGATGGGCATTTGCTTTTGTGGGTTCGCCATGCGTGGCCCACCTGGTATGTGCGATCCCCAGGTTTCCCCTTATCCCGGACTCCCTTGCCAGGGCTTCCATCTCCCTTATCTTCCCCGCTTCCCTGACAGTATTTATCCTGGGACCGCTGCCCTTTGCTTCATTTTCCAGCATGGAAAGACCTGCTGAGTCATATCCCCTGTATTCCAGCCTTTTGAGGCCGTTTATAAGGATATCCTTGCAATCCCTTCTGCCGATATAAGCGACTATTCCGCACATGCTTTATCCTTTCCTTTTGTCTGGCACCAGCTTTACTGCCGGCCGTCTTCGATCAAACGGGTAAATTCTTCTATTACATAGTCTACCATTTTCATATCTTCGGCTTCTACCATGACCCTTATAAGCGGTTCCGTTCCCGAAGGCCTGAGGACGATGCGCCCATTTCCGCCCATGAATCCTTCCATCTCCAGGACTTTCTCCCTGATCTCTTCTGATTCCATCACACTTTTCTTGTCCGCCACCCTTATATTCCTGAGTTTCTGGGGAAACCGCGATACCAGGCCATATATACTGTCGATATCATAGTTGCTGCGTACCAGGGCATTTAAAAACTCCAGGCTGCTGATGATGCCGTCCCCTGTGGGGCTCAGTTCAGAAAAGATTATATGCCCCGACTGCTCTCCTCCCAGCGAGCTTCCGGTGCGTGTCATCTCCTCAAGCACATATCTATCACCCACCGGAGTCTTAAGTACCTCTATACCATATTTTGAAAGCAGCCTGTCAAAACCCATATTAGCCATCACAGTGGTTACTACTGTTTTGTTCTTCAGCATGCCGCTGCCTGCCATATCTATGGCACAGAAAGCGATGATGCTGTCGCCGTCAAGGATATTGCCCCTGCCGTCACAGGCTATGACCCTGTCCCCGTCGCCGTCATAGGCAAAACCCAGGCTGGCTTTTTCCTTTACAACCATCTTCGAAAGGGCTTCAGGATGAGTGGAGCCGCAGTCCTTGTTAATAAGACTACCGGATATATCGGTGTTATAGGCTATAACATCTGCCCCCTTCCTTTTAAGAGCCTGTCCTGCCAGAAGCGATGCGGCGCCATTGGCACAGTCCAGGACGATCTTCAGGCCGCCAAGGTCCATGTTAAAACTATTACAGACATGATCCAGGTATATCCGGCTGGCCTCTTCCAGTACCTCTATCCTGCCCACTCCCGTGCCCGCGGGCAGCACATCATGCTCATGTGACCGAATTATATAGTCTTCTATTTTCTTTTCCTGCTGGTCAGAAAGTTTCTGGCCTTTACGGGCAAAAAACTTGATTCCGTTATCCTCCAGGGGATTGTGTGATGCCGATATCACCACTCCGCCTTCCAGGTCAAGTATCTTTGTCATCAGCGCTACTGCAGGCGTAGTGAGGATCCCTGCGTCTATGACATTGCAGCCGGTAGAAAGTATGCCTGAAGAAAGCGCGCATTTTAAAAGATCACCGGACGGCCTGGGGTCCCTTCCGATTATTATCCTGGGGTTTTTTTTGCCGCTGGCCAAAAATTTGGCCCCGGCCCTTCCCACCTTGAGCGCCAGTTCAGCAGTTAGCTCCCTGTTTGCCATGCCCCTTATACCGTCTGTCCCGAATAATGTCCTCAAGTCTTTCATCTTTTCCAATCCCTGGCTGCTGCCTCCCAGTTAAAGTCCTTCTGCACAAAAGGCGATGTCATACTAGACAGTAAACCAAAATAATTTAAATTAAAAGAGATTATACCGCCAACCCGGAAATTAGGAAAATCTTTTTTCCCGGCATCTTCACGAATATCCAGCATGGTATGATCGCTGCTCTGGCTTCCTGGTTTGAGTCTTTTGTCCAAAACTTCCAGGTCCTCCAGCCTGGCATCCTGGAGACCCAGGGCCAGTATCAGCCTGTAGGGGATATTGGCTTTTTTCTTTACTTCGATTATGCATGCCTCCAGGACAAAGCAATCCTGGTAGAGGCCTTCTATATTCCGCCAGCCTGCCGTCTCATGCCCCAGGAAAATAGCCTCTCCCATCCTCACCTGGTTAACCTGGGGGGGAAGGCCCCCGGACTCCATCATATCCCAGATGCTGGAATTGCCCCCGGATAATATATCCATCCTCAGTCCCAGGGTCCGCTCAAGCTCCTTTTTAAGGCTGACCAGTATTTCGATGCTCTCCCTGGTGGGCCCTTTTGATGTTATACAGCGGGCATTTGTACCCAGCCCCCTTATGCGGAGGTATTTGTTTTTTCCCATTATGTCCCGGCAGAATCCCGGGACCTGTTCCGGCAGGAGCCCCTCTCTTTCATCATCTGTTTCTACCATTATTATTATGTCATGGGTTACCTGGTAGCGGCTGCACTGCTCTGCTATTTGTCTGACCGTCTGTGCCTGGGTATTCAGGCTGGTTCTGCAGATATTTACCAGTTCTTCCACCTCGCCGGGCATGGGGGTCCGGAGCATCATCACTGCCGAAGCATCTTTCAGTGACTCTGAAAGCCTTCTTATGTTTAACAGCCTGCTGTCGGCCAGAGTCCTTATGCCTGACCTGACCAATAATGGGGTGATCTGCCTATGGGCAAGTATGCACTTGGTAACGCCAACGACCGATATACCTTTTCCGGTACACCGGTCGTTAATAGTCTTTGCATTATGCGATATCCTGCCGGTATCGATTTTTAATCTGGGAAAATACATAAGAGATACATCTTTATCTCTTGGAGAACTGAGGCCTCTTCCTTGCCTTCTTGAGACCGAATTTCTTTCTTTCCTTTTCCCTGGAATCCCTGGTAAGAAACCCTTCAGGCTTGAGTATAGCCCGGTATTCCTCATTTATCTCAAGCAGTGCCTGGGATATGCCATGCCTTAATGCTCCTGCCTGTCCGGTTATTCCCCCGCCGCTCAGACGGGCTACCACATCATATGCAGTATCGGTATTGGTCAGTTTCAGGGGTTCGGCGATCATGGTGACAAGGGCATCCCTGTGGAAATATTCCTTATGGTCTTTATCATTAACAGTTATCTTTCCCCCGCCGGGGATAAGCCTGACCTTGGCCACTGCATTTTTCCTCCTGCCTGTAGCATAATAGCTAACTTTTTCAGCCACTTATAACTCCTTTACAGATCTAGTTTTTCCGGTTTTTGCGCTGTATGCGGATGCTCCGCGCCTTTATATACCTTTAATTTCCTGAGCACCATCCTGCCGAGAACATTGTGGGGTATCATGCCCCTTACAGCATTCCTTACCACAAATTCAGGGTCCTTTTCCATCATCTTTTCCAGGCTGGTCTCCTTTATATTCCCAATATATCCTGAGTGCCTGTAATATTTCTTGTCCTGCAGCTTATTGCCGCCCTTTACCCGGATCTTCTCTGCATTTATGACTATTATAAAATCACCGCAGTCCAGATGCGGGCTGAAGGTTGGTTTGTCTTTGCCCCTGAGTTTCTTTGCGATCTCAGCAGCAAACCTTCCCAGGACCTGGCCTGCAGCATCTACTACATACCATTTCCGCTCTATTTCTTCTTTTTTTAAATTAAATGTCTTCGTACCCAAGGTCACCATTAGTTCCTCCGTTAAATATCAATACTCCACTTTGTTCAGGGTGAGTCCCTTTGCAGGCGCCATGCTGGAAGAA
>Ga0180429_10003083_pt1 | contig 13568 bp, 7 predicted proteins | sample SS_ome_FD_132428 | JGI IMG/M metagenome (GOLD analysis project Ga0180429, IMG submission 132428) | Hypersaline lake sediment archaeal communities from the Salton Sea, California, USA - SS_1_S_1 metaG | ecosystem: Environmental > Aquatic > Non-marine Saline and Alkaline > Hypersaline > Sediment ...
ACCAAGCCGAGACTCGCGATCGACTGAAATGCCGCCTGACTCGAATGACGATCGAACCCGAGACGATCACCATCGAGTCATTCGGCTTCGAACACAAGGCCGGAAAGCTGAAGGTGAAGATCACCACCGTTGCGAAAACCGCCAAAGCCGCGCCGACTGTTATCGAGTATGGCGGCCAGCCCAGCGAATTCATACGCACAAAGACAGCCGGAGGATACCGGGACGGCAGGCTGGGAAAGCACGCGCTGGCCGGAGGTCGGAGCGTTGAGGTCAAGGGCAAGCTGATCGACGGGATCATGGCTATCGGCGGCGAGACGACCGGGACATTGATCAAGTCCTGCGGCGTTGCCTGGGAACTGGACGTCAGCGGTCTGGGCCTCAAGCGCGAGGCGGCCAAACTCAACGGGAAAACCGTAGTTGTAACCGGCTCGGTGCGTCAGAAGGCGGGCGTCACGATCGCCAAACGCACGATCCTCACGGTCAAAACGCTGGAAGCAGGCTCGTAGAAGCACGCAGCGGCCCCGCTGGACCATTACACACAGTCCAACAAATCCGCCAAATACCGAAATCCGCAGTAGCCGTCATCGCCGTGGCCGTAACCGTCGGCACCATCCGCTTGTCCTCCGTAGCTTCAGCGAAGGAGGATGGTGGAAAGCTGTTTCTGTCATCGCCGTTTCCGTTTGAGGATCGCCAGTGCTCCTATCGCCAGCAGGGTTACCGTCGCCGGTTCGGGGATCACGAACATGCCGGCTCCGTTTGCGACGAATACGCCTGATGACGCCCGTGCATATTGGCCTATCCGCAAGTTGAACTCGTCTGCGTCTTCGGGTATCAGGAACGCGTAGACGCCTGCGGCGGGCAGTTCGTCCAGCAGTTCGTAGCCGTCTCCGCCGAACAGCCCCCAGCGTGCGAACCCGCCGGACATCAGGGGAATGAGGTATCCCTCATCGCCGACGCCGGCGGCGACTCCTGAAAGCGGACGGTTAGTCAGGTTCACCACCAGCGCCATGTCAAACCCCGGCCAGTGGTACTCCGGGCCGAACGGTCCGCCGTCCATACGCATCATCGCCGCGGCCGCACGGCGCGGCGCCGCGGCGCGCAGATCGTCAAACATCGGGTCGGCGGCGTCAAGGTCCGTCAGGCCGCAAACGTCGGCCCCGTCGACCAACTGCGGGATATACGGCGTCTCGGTCTCCAGCCCCAGCACGTATACGTTCTGCTTCCGCGGGCCGGTGGGGTTTCCGCCTGCGTCAACGATTTCCGCCGTTCGCCCGTCTGCACCGGCAATGCTCGCCGCGGCGTCGACGTCCCACCCGAGCACAAGCTTGCCCGCCTGGCCTGCTGAGCCGCCCGAGCCGCCGCCTGCTATATTCACACCGCCGGTTCCGCTGATGGCTGAAGCGACGATCTTGACCGTCCCGCCCGCTCCGCCTCCGCCATTTCCGCCGTTTCCGCCGTCTCCGCCGTCGCCTCCGTTTCCGCCGGCCCCTCCGCCGCCACCGCCGCCGCCACCGCCACCGCCGCCGCCAGTGCCGCCGTACGTCCCGTGATCCCTCCCGTCGGCCCCGTCGTTACCCGCCCCGCCCCTGGCTCCGTTGCCACTGCCCGCGGAATGGCCGCCGGCGCCCCCTCCGCCGCCGCTGCCTCCGCTCGCGCGCGGGCCGACGCGAGTATCCGCCAAGCCGGCGGTCCCGGCAACGGCTCCGTTTGCCGTCGAGCCCGGATCTCCGGTGTAGCCGGGGTCCGCGGGATCGCCTGTTTCGGAACCTTGCGCGAACCCGCCGGCGACCGAGACCTCGCCGCCGCCGAAGATCACCTCACCAAAAACGCGAAGCTCCACCGCGCCGCCGCCCGCGCCGCCGTCTGAGCCGTCTCCGCCTGCGCCGCCGCCCGCACCTATGCCGCCCAAACCGCCCCGTCCGCCAAAGCTTCCGCTGGAACCGTCCCCGCCGTCATCCCCGCCGGCCACCGGGGCTCCGCCGCCGCCCCCACCGCCGCTGCCTCCCCCGCCACTGCCTCCGCCACCGCCCCCGCCTCCTCCTCCTCCGCTGCCTCCACCGCCGCCTCCACCGCCGCCTGCGCCGCCGTTTCCGCCGGTAAGACTCAACGACAGATCACCGTGCTGCGCCCCCTGTCCATCTGAGCCCAAGCCGCCGTCGCCGCCGGAGCCGCCATGTCCGCCGCGGGCACCGCCGTGGCCGCCGGTGCCTCCTCCTCCGCCGCCGCCACCGTCACCCGTTCCCCCCTTATTGTAATTATTCGCCGTTCGGACGCCGCGCTGGCCCCCTCCGCCGCCTGTGCCGAGCGCACCGGCGGTTCCGTAACCGCCTCCCGACCCGCCCACCGCCACTGGCACACCTGCGCCGAAACCCTGGCCGCCCGGGCCGCCGGCCAGGCCGCCGATCCCGCTTCGTCCGTTTACTCCGTCTCCACCTGGCAGGCCATCGATCCCCGAATCAGCGTACTCACCATTGTCGCCGTCGGACGACCAGCCGCCGCCGGAGCCGCCTTCGCCATAGAATCCGCCCCTGTTTGCGGCGCCCCTGTCGCCTCCGGACGCCGTGTACGTACTGGGGTTGCCGCCGGAGCCGGACAAGCCGCCAACTCCGCCGCCGGCCCGCCCGCGGCGCCCCGAGGCGCCGAAGTCCAGTTCGCCTTCCAGGATCGCATCGCCGCCCACGATCAGGCGCACAGGCCGGAGGGTGTCGAGTTGGCCGGTGATGATGTCGCCGACCCCGACAACCAGGTTGCCGAACACCATGAACTCACGCGCCCCGTCGGCTCCGATCCCGCCTGCGCGGATCTCCGTACCACGCCAGTTGATGCTCGCCGCCCCGCCGCCGCCATTGAGCCCAAGGAGGCCGTTGTCGGGGTCCAATACCATCACGTCAGCCATAGTCGGCGCGGCGATCAGGCAAAGAGCCGCCAGAGCGCAAATTTGCACTGATCCGAACTGGGATTTGAGCAGTTTCATCCTTTTCTCCTTTAAATGTACGGCGACATGGCTGCCGTCAGGGCGCCAGACCCTCACAAGACAATCCCACCGGCAGATCGGAGACGCTGGCGACATGGCCAGGCAACCATGGCGCCGGACGTGCGTTGAGCTGAAGCGAGCGGAACACACTTCCGTCTGACAGCAATTATGAGCGATGGCATGTATTTTAGCCTCATATCGGCGGTTGTCAAGCGTTTTTCAGAGTTTATCGCCTCCCGTGTGCGCCTAAGTCATGTGAGTGAAAGCCTATACGCCTCGACGCCCGTCCGGGCCTTCGGCTTTGTCTTTTCCCGCATTTCCCGCGTTTTGGCCGGCGGCGTTTGTGTCGTGTCGTCTGAGAATGCGTTTGCCAGGCAATCAGCACCGCTGCAATACGTTGGTCAATAAGCATCATCAAACCATCAAACAGGCTTTGAACCGAAAGGAAAGACAATGAGCAAGACCGCGAGATTCGAGATGATCATCACCGTTTGCCTGACGGCGGCAGCGCTTCTGTGCCCCGCCGGAGCGGACGCCGAGGTAACTGTCCCCAGGATATTCGGATCCAATATGGTCATGCAGCGCGACATCGCCCTGCCGGTCTGGGGCGCCGCCGACGCGGGCGAGAAGGTCACCGTGAAGTTGGGCGCGTGCACCAAGACGGCGACCGCCGACAAGGATGGGAACTGGAAAGTCGTCATGGCCGCGATGAAATGCAGCGCCAAGCCGACGACGATGACCATCAGCGGCAAGAACAAGATCGAACTGGAGAACATCCTGATCGGCGAGGTCTGGATCTGCTCAGGCCAGTCGAACATGCAATGGTCGATCACGCGATCGGCCAATCCCAAGGAGGAGATCGCCGCCTCGGATTATCCGCAGATCCGCCTGCTGAGCGTCAAGCGGGCGATCAACACCGAGCCGCAGAAGGACTTCTCGGGACAGTGGCAAGTCTGCAGCCCCAAGACATCCGGCGGATTCTCGGCTGTCGGCTATTTCTTCGGACGCAAGCTCCACAAGGAACTGAAGGTCCCTATCGGCCTGGTCAACTCGTCGTGGGGCGGCACGCGGATCGAGCCGTGGACCCCGACTGTCGGATTCGACGCGGTGCCGGCTCTGAAGAAGATCGCCGACGACACGCGCAAGCTGACCGGCAAGATCAACTCCCGCACCCCCAGAGCGATCTACAACGCGATGATCGCCCCGCTCAAGCCGGTCGCCATTCGAGGAGCAATCTGGTACCAGGGCGAATCGAACATGGGCGAAGGGATGCTCTACTTCGAGAAGATGAAGGCCCTCATCGGCGGCTGGCGGAAGGTCTGGGGGCAGGGCGACTTCCCGTTCGGATTCGTGCAACTGGCCCCGTTCGACCGCTACGGCGGCGACAGGCAGCCGAAGCTCTGGGAGGCCCAAACCGCCGCCCTTTCGATCCCAAACACCGGAATGTGCGTCACCACCGACATCACCACGCTGAAGAACATCCATCCGCCCAACAAGCAGGACGTCGGCCTGCGTCTGGCGCTGTGGGCCCTGGCCACCAGCTACGACAAGAAGGACCTGGTCTACTCCGGCCCGATGTACAAGTCGATGAAGGTAAGCGGCAAGACGATCGTCCTGACGTTCGATCACGTCGGCGGCGGACTGGCCTCGCGCGACGGCAAGGACCTCGACTGGTTCGAGATCGCCGGCGACGACAAGGCGTTCGTCAAGGCGACGGCCAAGATCGTCGGAAATACCGTGGTGGTCTCCAGCGACAGCGTCGCCAAGCCGGCGGCCGTCAGGTTCGGATGGTCCCAGAAAGCCACTCCCAACCTGATGAACAAGGAAGGCCTGCCGGCATCGCCCTTCCGCACCGATCGCTGGTAGGCGTTCCGGCGTAGAGGATTCAGTCAGCCCGGTCGCGGCTGCGGATCGCTCCGCGGGCGAGACCAGGCCATGACCCTTGTCGCACCATCGACGTTCGGATATAGAATCCGGTGAAAGGAAACTGTTCCGATGAAATACGCGATATCACTGGTTCTTATGGCGGCGGCGACGGCGTGTGCGGCCGACTGGCCCCAGTTTCACGGACCCAACCGCGACAATAAGTCTCTCGACACCGGGCTGCTGAAGACCTGGCCGGTCGGAGGCCCCAAACGACTCTGGGAGGCGTCCGGGATCGGCGAGGGCTACTCCAACGTCGCCATCGTCGGCGGGAAAATCTACACCACCGGCGCCATCGACGGAAAGTGCGTGATCACCGCCCTGGACTCAGGCGGCAAGAAGCTCTGGTCCAAGGCCAACGGGCCGGCCTGGAAGAGGTCGTACCCCGGCACGCGGTCGACGCCTACGATCGTTGACGGACTTCTGTATCACCTCAGCGGTGTCGGGAGCCTCGCTTGCCTCAAGGCCGACAGCGGCTCGCCGGTCTGGTCGGTCGACATAATCAAGAAGTTCGGCGGACGGAACATCATGTGGGGACTGGCCGAATCGCCCCTGGTCATCGGCGACAACATAATCTGCACCCCCGGAGGAGCCGAAACCAGCCTGGTCGCCCTGAACCGCAATACCGGCAAGCTGGTCTGGAAGTGCTCTGGAGCCGGCGACCGGCCCGGCTACGCATCGCCGATTCTGGTCGATTACAAGGGCCTCAGGCAGATAGTCACCGCGATGTCCGAATCGATCGTGGGCGTGCGGGCCTCCGACGGCAAGCTGCTGTGGCGATTCCCGCACAAGGTCTACGCCGACGAGAACATAACCACCCCGATCTTCCGGGACGGCTTCGTCATCGTCTCGGGCTGCGTCAGGAAGGGAACCAGGTCGCTCAAGCTGCGGGTCTCCGGCGACAAATGCTCGGTGAAGCTCAACTGGCACAACAAGCAGTTGGACAACAAGCAGGGAGGGATCATCCTCGACGGCGGCAGGATCTACGGCTACGGCGAGTTCGGCCGGCCGACGCCGTGGACCTGCATCGACTTCAAGACCGGCAGGACTATATCGAAATCCGCTCCCATCAAGTCTTCGTACAAGTACAAGTGCGGATGCCTGACGTTCGCCGACGGGATGTTCTACCTCTACTCCGACGACGGACAAATGGCCCTGGCCAAAGCGACCGATAAGGGATTCGAAGTCACCGGACGCCTCAAGGTCGCAAACCCCGGAAAACGCCCGACCTGGGCCCACCCGGTGGTCTGCGGCGGCAGACTCCACCTCCGCTACGGCGACAGGCTCGGGGTGTACAATGTCCGGGCACAATGATCAATGTCCAACGCCCAATGTCCACTGTCCAAGTCTCAAGTGAAAGGTCGGAAACAACGGCGTCGCAGCTCGCGCCTTTGACGCCGCCTTTGACGTTCACTTGGAACTTGGAAGTTGGACATTGGATATTGGGAGTTGATCCCCCCTGCGGTTTCCACTCCCGGTAAAGCCGCCCGTCCCAGCCTTTTTCGCTTTCGGTCTTGCCCTGCTGTCTGACCCAGACTTCCTGGCTGGATTTGCCGCGGTTGGCCAGTGCGTTCAATCACCGCGTAGCTCTTTTCGATCCGGGGTTTGTCGACCGGTTTGCCGCAGACCGACAGTTTCGTCTCAGCCGACCAGGCGGGCATCCGCAGTCGCAGGGCGAACTTGGCCGGTTTGGCCGGAGCGACCGCGATCGTGACTTTCGACTTCCACGGATATCCGGTTTCGACTTTCAGCGTCGCCTTCGTTTCTTTCAGGGCGAACTTCGCCGCCCCGCCGATGTAGAGACTCACGTAGATGTCCTCATCCGTTCGCCCGTAGGCGTATCGCCCGACGTGCGAGATCGTTCGCGAGATCGGCGGCGGGCAGCAGCACCAGTTATTGTCCCGCACATGATCCTTGTCGGTCAGCGGATTGCGGTAGTACGTCGATTTGCCGTCCAGCGCGATGCTGTGCAGCACCGCGTTGTACAGCACCCGCTCCAGTTCGTCGGCGATATCCGCATCGGCTTCAAGCTGTAGCATTCATATCGCTATCCCTTAGGTGTACACTGGTTGCAGGCCGGTTATAATACGCCTCAGGAGTTCAATATACTCCCAAACAGGAAGAACGCAAATGACACACAAAACATTGCCGCCGGCGGCGGTCGCCATCGCACTACTGTCATCCCTGGCCGCCGGTCGGGCAATGGCCGCGGTCAGCCCGACCGTCAGCGAGTATTGGGAAAGCGAATACAAACGACTGGCCGATCGCAAAGCCGCGGCCGGGGCGAATTCCGTTCCGCTGTTAAAAGACGGCAAGCCGATCCTCAAAGGTCGACCGAGTTTCCCGTATCACAACAACCATTGCATGACCTGGTGCTCCGATCGCGATCCGGCGGACATCGTGCTGAGGCGAACACGAGCCCTGCTGGGCCATGTTGTATCGCTCCGCGGCGACAATAAGCTGGCGGACATGGGCAAGCAACTGGCGGCCCTGGAGGCCAGAGGCCGAAGCGTCAAGCTCGATTCGCCCGATCGCAAGACGCTCTTTCTTGAAGTGTGCCGGCTTCGGCGGACAATCGCCATGTCAAACCCGCTGCTGAATTTTGACAAGATTATTTTCTCGGCGTGCGGAATGGGCATAGGCGTGGCGACGAACCCTAGAGTCCAGCGGGGATCGCATTGGCAGTACATGGGATTCCAGTCGATGACGATGAAAGGCGAGGGCCTGATCGTCCTGTCCGACTGGAAGTCCGGCAAACCGAGGATACGCAACGTATTCAGCAAATCCCAGCGAGCCAAACGACGATTCCACAGCGCATTCGATCTGTCGTACGACGCCAAAGACGCCGTTTACGCGGCCCAGACTTTCAGCAAAATCGACACGCCCTGGCCGATCAAGAAGACACGCGGATACGATCTCGGCGACGGTCCTACGCACGTTTTCAAGGTCCGCCTCGACGGATCGGACCCGATCAAGCTGACCGGCAAAGGCTACAGCAACGGTTTTCCCGCATGGCTGCCGGGCGGGCGGATTGTCTACGTGTGCGACTACGCCCCGAACGCAGACGGAAGCGGCTGGAACCGCAAGGCCGACCGCTGCGGCGGATGGGCCACTACGCTCTGGTCGATGAAAGCCGACGGCTCGGACGCATACGCGATCAGTTGGCACGAGTCGGCCGAATACCATCCCGTCGTCGACTACGACGGGAGAATAGTCTACTCGCGCTGGGACTACCTGGACCGAAACTGGGACTCGGCCCATCACCTGTGGACCTGTTATCCCGACGGACGCGACCCGCGGGCGCCGCACGGAAACTACCCCTACCCGCATCACAGGCTCGAAAACGGACCCAAATCCGGAGTTCGCGGCGACGGACGCGCCGCGCGACCGTGGGCCGAGATCCACATTCGCCCGATACCCGGATCGCCCGGTAAATACGTCGCGATCGCCGGCGGACACCACCGCGTACTGCCCGGCGCACCGGTCCTGATCGACACTAACATCGAAGACGATCACATGATGTCGCAGGTGCGGATCATCGCCGGAACCGATCTGCCCCACGAGGGCAGAGGCGTCGTGAGGTACAAGGCCCAGGACGAGTACTTCACCCCCTGGCCGTTGAGCGAGGACTACTACCTCATAACCAACCGCAATCGGATCCTCCTGATCGACAAGTTCGGCAACGAACTGCTGATCTGCAACTGGGACAACAAGCGCGGCGTCCCTGTTTCGCCCCGCCCACTGCGCCCGCGGCGCAGAGAAACGGTTATTCCCACGCGAACCCACCAGGGCGCCCGACGCGGCGGGGCCGGTCACAAACGGGCCACGATCTTAGTCACCGACGTGTACAACTCGGCCGACAAGTGGCCCGAGGGAACGAAGATCAAGAGCATCCGCATCCTGCAATACATTCCCAGACCGTTCAGACACACTGCGCTGCACGTGCAGAAGCGCGTAGTGCTCGGCACGGTCCCCGTAGAGTCTGACGGCAGCGCGTATTTCGAGGCCCCGATCGAGCGTTTGATCTACTTCCAGGCTCTGGACGCCGACGGCCTGGCCGTGCAGTCCATGCGATCCGGAACGTACGTGCATCCGGGCGAACAGCTCACCTGCAACGGCTGCCACGAGCGCAAGGGCGACGCCCCGGCGCGACTTGCGCAGACGCCGCTGGCGGTGAAGCGTGCTCCGTCGCCGATCGCACCGGAGGTCAGCGGGAGCAATCCGATGTCGTATCGGAAACTCGTGCACGACACCGTGTTCCAGACCAAATGCCTGCCCTGCCACAAGAAGAAGAACAAAGGCCTGCAAGACTTCACGTTCGACGGCATAGACGAATGGCACTACGACAAGAAGCCCTCCGGCCCGCTGGTCGGCTATCTGTGGCGATCTCGATCCCGAGACGGCTTTTACGACAAACCCCACGGCGCGCACCGATTCATCCCGGGCCGATTCGGAGCCCGCGAATCGAAGTTGGGCAAGCTGATGCTCGGATCCCACAGGAAGCGAATCAACAAAGAGGAGTTTCACCGGGTGATGCTCTGGCTCGACGCGAACACGGTGGTATCCAGCGCCTACCTGGACGGCCGCACAGATCCGCTCCTGGAATATGACCCTGAAAACCGAACCGGCGTGGAAAAAGACCGCCCTGCTGCGACGGAAGGCCCTCCCCGAGAGGTGTACAAGAAGGACCTCTACACCTGCGGGGCCGAGGGCTACAAGGCCTATCGCATCCCGGCGCTTGTCGTCACCAACAACGGCGTGCTGCTGGCGTTCTGCGAAGGGCGAAAAGACAACATCCGCGATCACGGCGACATTGATCTGGTGCTGCGGCGCTCGAGAGATTCGGGCAAGACCTGGAGCGACCAGGTGATCGTTCACGAAGAAGGCGGTGCTGAAAAAATCACGATCGGCAACCCGTGCCCCGTAGTCGATCGCAGCACCGGGGTGATCTGGCTGGCGTTTTGCCGCAACAACCGCCGCGTGTTCATGACCCGCAGCAGTGACGACGGAAAGACCTGGGCCAAGCCGACCGAGATCACCGCCAGCGTCAAGAAGGAGGCCTGGGGCTGGTACGCCACCGGACCGGGACACGGCATACAGCTCACTCGCGGAAAGCACAAGGGCCGGCTGGTCTTCCCCTGCGACCACGGCGAGGGCAAGATCGGCAGATCGCACGTATTCTACAGCGACGATCACGGCAAGACGTTCGTCCTCGGCCAGCCCACCGACGAGAAGATGAACGAATGCGAAGTGGCCGAACTGGCCGACGGACGCCTGCTGCTGACCATGCGAAACGGTCTGGGCAAGCTGCGCCGCGCGTTTTCGATCAGCAAAGACGGCGGCGTCACATGGTCCAAGCCCAAGGTCAACGATCAGGTCTATTGCCCGGTCTGCCAGGCGTCGATCCATCGCTATTCGTGGAAGCCGAACATCCTGCTGCATTCCGGGCCGGGCGGGCCGGACAGGCGCAACCTGACGGTCCGGGCCAGTTTCGATGAAGGCGAGACCTGGCCGGCGGCGAAGGTGATCGACCTCCAGGGCAGCGGATACAGCGATCTGGCGGTCCTGCCCGACGGCTCGATCTGCTGCCTGTTCGAATCAGGCTGGAAAAAGCCGATCGTGTTTGCCAGGTTCTCTCTGAAATCCCTTACCGCCAAGCGGTAACCGCCAAAAAAACTCTTGTCACGCCCCCTGTAAAAAACCGATAATTTCTGGAGAAGGACCAATATCAAAAGCCGAGAGTTTTCTTTTCCAGGGAGACCGCAATGACAACCCAACGGAGCCTGACGCGATCTCAGTTTTCCTTCACCCTGGCGGCATTCGCAGCGGTCGCTGTTTTGGCGGCGGTTCCGGGCGCAGGCCCCACCGAAGCCGGCTCGCTGCACATCAAGGGCTGGTGCTTCGATCGGGGCAACGCGAAGGTCATCGCCAATCCCGACATCTACGCCGACTACCGCGACAAGTATCCCGAACTGGTTGCCTCCGAGGGAGGCCAATCGCCGTGGGTCGTCGAGTTCGACGTTGACTTCCCCGCCGACGCCGAGTGGACGCTGCACGTCCGCTACGGATCGCCGGCGCCGCGGCCGGTGGAGGTCTGGATCGACAGCCGCCGCGTGGGTCAGGCCTGCGGCCGGGTGACGGGCAATCCGGCGCCGTACCCCGATCGACATCCCCGCAACGCCGAGCCCAGATTCGAAAAGGGATTCCACGGCGTGGAGTGGGAGGAAGCCTGCAAGTTTTCGGTGACCAAGGGCACGCATACGCTGAAATTCACCCGCAAGGGTCCGCCCCCCCGCCTCAGCGCGGTGAAGCTGGAATCTCCGGTCGCCTTCCCCAAAGACTGGCGGCCGCGGCGGCACAAACCGAACCTCGAAAGGATGCAGCCGAACCTGCGCCGCATATTCCTGCCGTCCGGAGCGGTGAATCCGGGAACGCTGCGGCTGGCGATAAGGGACATGACCGCCGAGTTCGGGGCGAAGTATCCCAGGGGCGGCGAATACCTCAAGCAGCTCGACGCGCTGGCCGCAAGACGGAAAGCGGTCAAAGACGACGCCTCCGAACAGGCCCTGAAGATCGAAAAGTCGCTGGCCGAACTTCAAGGCAGGATCCTCCTGGACCACCCGCTGCTGGACTTCGACAAGTTGATTTTCACCAAACGCAGTTCGTGGGGCTCTTCCCACATCTACAACAACTACGGCGCCGGCAGCGACACCGGAAACATCTGCATCCTGTCGCGGTCAGACGGCAAGGTCACAGAGGTCGCCCCGCAACTCAAGGGAGGCCTGTTCGGACAGTTCGACCTGGCGTTCGATGCGAAGAAGGTGGTCTTCGCCTACAGCAGGAACGCAAAGACCAACAACCGCATCTTCGAGATCGGCGTTGACGGCAAAGGCCTGCGCCAGATCACCCACGAAGCAGACGAGCCCGACAGGCTCAAGCGGTACAAGCACTCCAGCTACGGCAACTACTTCGACATGGACCCGTGCTACCTGCCCGACGGCAACATAATGTTCGTCTCGACGCGCTGCCGGCGGGCGGTCTCGTGCCATCCCAGCATAGTCACCGCGCTGTACGTCATGAACTCCGCGGGGTCGAACATGCGATGCCTCTCCGGCGGGCAGTTCACCGAGCTGGACCCTCGCGTGCTTGCCGACGGGCGGGTGGTCTACATGCGATGGGAGTACGTCGACAAGGGCTTCGGCAATCTCCAGAGCCTCTGGTCTGTGCGCCCCGACGGCAGCGGCGTGGACCACGTGTACAAGAACAACGTCGTCCTGCCGGCCGCCATGATCCACACGCGCAGCATTCCCGGCAGCGAGAAGCTGGTGACCATCGCCTCGGCCCACGGCGGAGCGCCGGCCGGGCCGGTGGTCATCATAGACAACCGCCGCTCACGCCGCAGCGCCGACGCGATGACCAACATCACGCCCGAGATCGCATATCCCGGCATGGGCCCGCGCGGCGGCAAGGGCGTCTTCCGACAGCCCTACCCGCTCAGTGAGAAGCTCTTTTTGGTCTCCCACGACCCGCGAGTTAAGGAATCGCGTTACGGAATCTACGTGCTTGATGCGTGGGGCAACCGCACGCTGCTCTACGGCGACCCGAAGATATCGTGCTTCCAGCCTGTGGTGCTGCGCCCGCGGCGCAGGCCGACGATTATCGCCCCGACCGAAGGCCTGGAGGACAGAAACTCCCGCAAGCCGGCGGTCATGTTCCTCCAGGACGTCTACCAGGGGATGCCCGAGATCAAGCGCGGGACGGTCAAGTATATCCGCGTGATGGAGGTCATGCCGACGACGTGGGCCCAGGCCGTCAGCAGCCCCGGAGCCGGCCAGCAGGTCGCCGCCGTAAGCTACAAGGCCGACGTCGGCAGGAAGAAAGTTCACGGGATCACGCCGGTCTACAAAGACGGATCGGCGGCCTTCATGGTCGAGCCCAACACCAACATCTTCTTCCAGGCGCTGGACGAGAACTACATGGAGATCCAGCGAATGCGCACGTTCATCAACCTGATGCCGGGCGAAAACAGGTCGTGCGTCGGATGCCACGAACCGCGCAGAAACGCCCCTAAGCTCTCGACCCGTCCGCTGGCGCTGGCTCATCGGGCCGCGGCGCTTCGTCCCCAGCCCGGCGAGACCGGCCCGCGAATGGTCCACTACGAATCGGACGTTCAGCCGATTCTCGACAGGCACTGCGTCGGCTGCCACAGCGGCGCCAAGCCCAAGGGCGATCTGGATCTTTCAGGCGAGCCTGCCGGGCTGTGGAGTCGCTCCTACATGAATCTGATCGACAAGAACCTCGTCGCTCACCTCGACGGCGGATTCGGCAGCGCCAACATACCCGTCGAGAAGCCGATGACGTTCGGCTCTCATCGCAGCAGGATGGTCCAGCGTATTGGCAAGGCGCCGTGCAAGTCGAAGCTGAGCAAAGAGGAGTTTGTCAGGATCGTCACATGGGTCGACGCCAACGCCCCGTATTACGGCACGCACAAGGGCAGAAAAGACGCCGGCGCCAAAGACCAGCCCGACTTCCGCCCCCGGCCGGAAAACTAGGCCTTGTCTTCACCCACAGTTCGAAGTGAGACCAGGGGCATTCGGGTTGAGCCGTTTAGCCTGAAAGGCTAATATTCGACAGCCCGGGGCAGAGCGCAGGCCGGAGGCCGAAGCGCCGC
>Ga0180429_10003085_pt1 | contig 13560 bp, 11 predicted proteins | sample SS_ome_FD_132428 | JGI IMG/M metagenome (GOLD analysis project Ga0180429, IMG submission 132428) | Hypersaline lake sediment archaeal communities from the Salton Sea, California, USA - SS_1_S_1 metaG | ecosystem: Environmental > Aquatic > Non-marine Saline and Alkaline > Hypersaline > Sediment ...
CGAGGCCGCTCCGCGCGGCCATCACGAGATCGTCGGTCCGCACCTGGTTCGGGCACGCGTCGACGCACGCCTTGCAGTTGAGGCAGAGCTGAATGCGCTCTTCGAATATCTCGGTGAGATCCAGCTCGGCGTCGAGGACCGCGCGGATGAGCGCGACCTTCCCGCGCGACGTCGCGCTCTCGACCTCGAGCTCCGCGAAGATCGGACAGACCGACCGGCACGTGCCGCAGCTCCGACAGCGCTCGGCGATCTCACGCCTGAGGAGAAGCTCCTTCCCCGGCCCGATCATGTCGCCTCCCGCACGGTCTCGATAGACGGGAACACGCCGGCGGGGTCGATCTCGGCCTTCAGACGCTCGAGGATGACCCGGCTGCCGTCCCCGGAGGCCGCCTCGGAAGCGACGCCAGGCCCTGCCGCGCCGGGTGCCCTTCCGGGGCCCGCGGCGGCGCCCTCCCCCAGCTCCGCGAAGTCCCGGCGGTACCGCTCGACGATCTCCGCGCGGTTCTTCTCCGACTCGACCCGCAGCGTCACCGAGACGACGATGCCGAGCGTCCCGGCGGAGCCCACGAAGAGCTGCTTGAGGTCGTACCCCGTGACGCTCTTCACGGTCCGTGCGCCGGCCGTCACGATGTCGCCCGAGGGCAGGACAGCCTGGAGCGCCAGCACGTAGCGGCGCAGGACGTTCCCGAGGAGCGACCAGTTGCCCGGCGCCCTGGCCACGACATCGGAGAGCATCTCGCCCGGGTCCACGAACTCCGCAACCGGCCAGAAGAGACCATGCTCGTCCAGCACCTCCGCCAGGCGCCCGACGGTCACGCCGCCCGGCGCGAGCGCCAGCAGGTCGGCGGGAAGCGTCTCGATCGTCCCGGAGTCGAGCTCCAGCGACACGCGCACGCTCCTCGCCCCGAGGTCGCGGCCGACGTAGTGCGGAGCGACGACCCACCCGCCCCCGCGGGCCGCTCGCACGACCGCAACGACCTCCTGTGCGCTTTCGGGCAGAGCCACAGGAGCCCTGCCCGCCTCATCCCGGATCGCGATCCCGAGTTCCCGGAGCTTCTCAATCATGGCCGTCCGGAGCCGTCCTCCTACTGCACCTTCACGATTCTGCCGACGCTCGACGTCACGGAAGTCCCGTCCGCGCCGTCCACCTCGATCACGTACAGATAGACGCCGTTGGCGATCGGATCGCCCTCGTCGTCGGTCCCGTCCCACGGCACCTCGTTGTAGCTGAGATCGCCCGTGCCCGCGAGCGTGCGGATCAGCCGCCCACCCACGGTGAAGATGCGGATCGACACGTCGGCGCCGTCCTGGTTCAGCAGGTAGATGAACCTCGTCGACGACGTGAACGGGTTCGGGTGGCTCGCAATCTTCTCGATGCGGATCACCAGTCCCTCGGCGACATGCAGCGTGAAGCGCGTCGACCCGCCGTTCACGTCCGTCGCCGCGATCCGGATGTCGTAGATGTCGTCACGAATCGGCGCCACGTAGGTCAGGCGGTACCAACGGCTCAGCGCCGCGCCGGTGTCACCGACCGCCTCGAGCGTGTACTCCGACGGATCGATCTCCCCCACGTCGCTCTCCACCAGCGTGATGCTCGCGGGATCGATCTCGACCTCATCGATGATGTCGGCCACGAGGAGGGCGTCGTCCGGCTCTGTCGCGCCGACGTAGTCCCCGTCGATGAGGGGCTCTCCGTCCACCGTGACCCTGATCGTCGGCGGTGACGTCTCGATGTGCATCATCGGATCGCCGAACAGGATGAACGTCCGCGCCGCCACCGGATACGCGCTGTCGGTCACGTAGTCGACGGTCGCCTTCCCGAACAGCCCCCCCAGGGCCCACCGCGGCCACCTGAAGGCGGTCGGGTCACCCGTCGGCGTCGGCTCGGCGAAGAACGCGTCGAAGACCTTCTCGTTGTAGATTGCGTTGTAGGTCAGTAGCTCCGTCGCCGAGCTGGCGAACGAGGCGACCGCGCCACCCGTCGCGCTCGTGTGGAGCATCTGCTCGACGATGCAGTCACCGACCAACCCCTCCGCCCAGTAGTGGAACTTGGCGAGCTGGCAGGAGAACCCGAGGAAGATGAACGGCTTGTCCTCGTTGGTGACGTCCGGAAGGTCCGTCTCTCTGAGGACGTTCTCGTGGGTCAGGAGCGACTTGTTCCCGTGTCCCTGGAAGTTGAAGATCGCAACACCGTCGCTCAGCGTGTTGATGAGATCCGGTGTGACGTTCTCCCGCACCCACACCATCGTCTCGTTCGGATTGCCCGTCGTGGCGCTCCCGTGGTACGGATCGGTGTACCTTCGCATGGCGAGAAGCGTCGTGTCGATACCCGCCGGCGAAGCGTCCGTCTGCTCGGCGATGTCGACGCAGACCGTCGTGAAACGGGACTCGTACTCCTTCCTCGAGTACGGCGACATGAGCGTCACGTACGACCAGAGGTCGTCCGCGAGGAAGAAGAAGTTGTTCCGCCAATCCTGGTCCGGCTCGTACTGCTCGTAGGCGATGATCTTCGCCACGTCGTCGGCAAGCTGCCCGCTCCCCCCGACCGGAAGGCGCCCGATGAACATCTGCGGCAGGTACTGAGATCCCTCCTCGAAGCAGACGTACCACTCGTCGCTCGCCGCCAGGTCCTCGTCGCTCCGCGAGATCTCGACGTAGGTCGGGACGTAGTTCGGACTGCTCTCGGCGATGACCTCACGCGCGTCCTCGCTCGCGTCTCCCACGAGGAGCGCGAACTTCGGCTGCCGGTTCCACTCGTCGAAGCCGTACTTGAGGTAGCTCCGGATCGCCTCGGGCGACGCCATGCCGCCCCCGAACTCGTCGCAGACTTCAGTCAGAGCCGCGCTGACGACGACGTGCCCCTCCGCCCTCCGGTGCTCGACCAGCGGGCTCACCCCGCTTCTGAACCCGTCATACGAGATGACGACGAGATCGGCTTCCTGCGCGAACAGGTTGACCGGTTCCCGCCGCTCGATCGACGGTTCGCGGTACCCCGCGGTCGCCACGGCCTCGTACCGCGTGAACGAGTTCACGCTGTCCTGGAAGACGAGCGCGAACCCTCGCGACTCGGGCACGACGTTCTCCTCGCCGAGTTCGATCCTGACCGGGCGCCACGGATCGGTCACATCGTAGAGGCGAATCCCCTCGTCCGAGAAGCTCCACACGCGGAATTCGGAGAGCCCCTCCTCCCCGCCGTTCGTGAACGCGAGCCTGTCGGATCGAGAGGCGTAGCCGCGCAGATAGTCGAACTCGATCCAGTCGACGTTGACGCCCGAGCGGTCGCCGACCGCGTGGATCTCGTTCGCCCCGTCGGTGAAGTACGAGGAGGGAACCGGCGGCGGGTAGTAGATGTGCACGTTCATCGACTCGCTGGCGCCGGAGAAGGCGAACGTGCCGATCGCGTTCTCCTGCGAGAGTCCGTTGACGACTCCGAAGTCGGTCTCGTGGAAGCCTCCCTCGGTCGCCTGGCACCTCGCGCGGAAGATGACGTCGTCCGAGTCGTCGATGTCGTAAATCGTGAACGACAGGTCGTAGTCATCGTTGTTGCTGTAGTAGCGGGTCCAGGTGTAGAAGTCGACGAAATCGCTCGTCGGCTCAGGATCGAAGTAGACGTCCTCCTCGAACCGGAGCGTGTCGCGGAAGCTCGACGGCGGCGTGAGCCCCGGCGCGTCGTGCCATCCGTCCCGGGACTCCATGCGCGCGGCGGTCTCCTGCTCCCACCCGAACCAGTAGACGTTGACGTTTCCGTACCGGTCCTCGTAGCCCTTGCTGAGATGCTGATCTTCGAAGCTCCGCGCGTAGAAGAAGATGTGATCGTCCCCGTCAAATACCCCGTCGGAGTCCGCGTCGACGACGTCGATCGCAGCAGCGGTCTCGACGAACGGATCGGTCTCCTCGGGTTCGTACGAGCGCTGGTAGACCCCGATGTCGTCGATGTCGAGGCCCGCGGACAGACCCGCCGCGGAGAGGTCGGCGAAGTCGAGCCGGTGCATGCCGGTCTCCGACACCGTCAGCTTGTAGGCGTCGTCGAACCGCGTGAGATCGGTCTTCAAGTGCGCGCGCCGGGGGGCCGGACGGGATCGGAAGTCCCTCGCGTCGGCGTAATTCACGATCGTGTTCGCGTAGAGCCCTTCCCAGGCGCCTTCGTCCGCGACCGCGGCGGTCCTACCGGCCGGCGCGCGGACGTCGTCCCACGTCACGCGGGCCACGATCCGGCGGTTCACCACCAGATCGCCCGACCGCGATGAGTACTGGAACGGGAAGAAGAGGACCTGGAGGACGCGCTGGTTTCGGAGGGTGCCGTCGAACCCGAGGCGGGCGACCTCGCCCGGATGCGTCCCCCCGCTCGCGTAAAACGCGGGGTCCGGCAGGTAGTGGGCGACGGGAACCGGGAAGTCGCCGTCCCGCTCGACGCGCTCCAGCGGCGCGGGTTCGACCGGATGGACTCCGAGACGCTCGGTCTCGACCGACACGATCTCGAAGCGGACGTCCGCACCGAACGGCACGCCGACCAGCGCGCCCTTCAGAGGCAGCCGCGGGAGGCCCGGGTCGACCGTGACGCCGTAGCCCGGAACGGAGAGAGAAGAAAAGAGCTCGCCGCCGTGGACGGCCTCCCGAAGGAGGTAGTCGTCGGTGACGAGCTCGACCAGGACTTCATTCCTGTCGGACTCGAGCGCGCGGAGTCCGTTCGACGCGGCGCACGGAGTCGCGAGAAAGGCCGCGACAGCGACCACCCAGACGGCCCTGGCTGTCATCCCCGACTCTCTTCCTCGGCCCCGTTCTCACCGCCCCGGCCCGGTCGCGAGATCCGGGCCCCCGTTCCCCTCCCCGGCCGCCGCGCGGACGCGGCTCACTCGGAGCTGTGCTTCACCGCGGCCAGATAGGTCACGTAGTTGAAGTCGGGGCTGTTCTTCGGATCGTGACACACGAGACAGGTCGACTTCGAAACCCCGCCGAACGAACCGTCGCGAGCGTGCCCGGCGCCCGAGCCGTGGCACGACTCGCACTGCACGCTCCGCAGGTCGGTGTTGACCTGCACCGAGCCGTCCGCCGGCAGATCGGTGTAGCATGTCGAGTGGCACTTGAGACACTCGGGGTTCGTCGACTGCGTCGCCTTCTCCAGGGTCTCGAAGGCGTGCGCGTGCGCCGTCGTCATCCAGTGCCGGGTCTGCTCGTCGTGGCACCTGGCGCACGAATTCTTGAAGCCCACGCAGTCGGGGCCCTCCGGCTTGCGCGCGGCCTTCTCGAGGCCCCGCGACTCCGCACGCTGCTCGGCCGCGCGCTGCTTGTTCAACCGGTCGACGGCCATCTTGTGTTCCTTGACCCTGAGCGCCATCGCCGCATCGGACGGCACGGACTCGCCGAGAACGAGCGACTCCCCCGAGTAACCCTCGTAACCGCCCTCCCCGTTGAAGTGGAGGCGGTAGTCGGAGATGTACTGACCGCGTGCTCCCGGCTGCATGAAGACGGTTCCACCGATCTCGTAGGGCTTCGCCGAGTAGCCGGAGTGCGCCCCGACGACGAGGAAGTCCATGCCCTCGACTCGCTCGGGAAGTTCCTTGCAGAGGCCCAGCGACATCTGCGCCAGGACGACGATGACGTCGCACTTCCCTCGAAGCTCGGGGAGAGTCCTCCCAAGCGACTCCGCGGGATCGTCGAGGCGGACGTTCTCCACCGAGATGCCCTTCTCGGTCGCGATCTTCTGATCGGGAACGGTGACGCCCGTGATTCCGATGCGAACGCCGCCCCGCTCGACGACGACGTATGGTCTCACGAGGTAGTCGCCGGTCTCCTTGTCATAGACGTTCGCCGAAACGAGAGGGAGACCGTTCTGGGAGAAGCGCTCGAGCAGGTAGTCGACCCCCCGGTAGAGGTCGCGCACCGCGATCGTGCTCGCGGCGCAGCCCATCTCCACCATCCCCTGGATGTTGGTGTTGTCCACGATCTCACGGTTGAAGTTCGCCCTCGTGAGGGCACCGCCGGCGTCCACGACGAGGAAGTGCGGGTGTTCTATGGCAACCTGGTTGATGTAGCCGGCCCTCCGGACCAGCCCGCCCTTTTGGCCCCCGTGTCACCCACAGGGCTCGAGCTCACCGCGCGTGTCGGCCGTCGCGAAGAGCACGATGTCGAACGGGCCGTCGGGGCGCTCGTCTCCGGGGGCCATGGTACAGCCCGCCGCCACAACGAGGACGAGAAACGCGAGAACCGTCTTCCTGCTCACAACCGCTCCCTCCGAATCCGGACGATCTCAAGACCGCCTTCCTGGCACATTCCCAAGTCCCATTCCTGTCTTGGCATTCTAGCAGTCCCGCGGGCGAAACGCAACCGGCCGACGCATGCTTGCCAGGAGCCACGTGACACCGAGGACACTGTCGCCCGCACTGCCGCTGCTCGAGCCCTCCGCGCAGGGGTCACCCACACGCGCCGCAGAGATTGCCTCAACATAGAGCGGGGCCCCGCGTGAACCACGGGGCCCCGAAGAACCGGACCAAGACCGGTCCGCTCGTACCTGGCAACTAGCGGTAGAGAGCCTTGATCGTGCCCCAGCTGCTCTCCTCAACCGCGCTGCCGCCGCACGGGCAGTCCTCGCCCGCCGTCGGATCCTGGTTGATCCCGAGGTTGCTGAGCAGGCACCACTCGTCCGTGCCGGTCGGCGTGGCGCAGTCCTGCACCTGGCGCTGCGGAGTGAAGGTCGGGTGACCGCTGAGGACGAAGTCACCGAGTCCACCCAGGTACGAGAAGCAATTCAGCGTAGCGAAGTGGACCGGACCGGGGCTCTGGCAGTTGCCCTCACCGTAGGAAACCGAGATACCGGTGTTGTACGCTCCAGGCGAGAGAAGCGTGCCGGGCGCCCCGTCGAAGGCGATGTAACCGAACATCCCGGGCGTCGGCACAATCTTGCCCGTCCAGGTCACCACACCGGCCGGAGGCGACGGCTCACCGGTGCCGGTCAGTCCGAAGCAGTCCAAGTAGAGGTAGATCGTCACGTTCCCGCCGCCGACAGGATCGGCGCGGTCAACAATCGTCGCGCCTGTCGCGTCAGTCGTCAGGTACGCATAGACCTGCGGGTTCGCGCCGGCGAAGGCCGTCGTGGCCAGAAGGCCCACAATCAATACTGCGAGGGCTGTACGCATTTCTGTCACTCCTTCATTCAGAACCACTAGATGGAACGCGATTAGAACACCTCACACAACGCACAAACAGATTCCTGCCACCAAACGGTATGGAGTGGCTTGGGCATCACCCCCTTCTGCTCTGCACGTGGTCGGTCTCGGTGAAACCCCTGGTATCCTGAGTCGGGAAACAGGGAGAAACCTCAGCCTCCGCGCCGGCGCCCGCGATCCCCGCAGACGCCAGAGCCGGTGCCTCTTCTCTTCAGCTACGGTGCCTAGTGACCGTAGTGACCGGCGAATGCGGTGAAGTCTGTCGGGTCGACGTCACCGTCCCAGTCGAAGTCACTCCGGGCACCGTCCCAGGTCGAATGCCCCTTGCTCTCGGTCTTGCCGTAGTCACCGGCGAATGCGGTGAAGTCGGTCGGATCGACATCGCCGTCGGGCTCGTAGTCGAACGAGTTGCACCACAGCGTGTCGGTCCCCGTCACCACGACGGTGTAGATCTGGACTCCGATGTCGAGCTGCGTCGGATACGCAATCGACTCGTCGCCCACGACCGAAAACTTGATCTCTCCGTTGGCGTTCGTCGAGTCGCCGTGCGCCGGCGTTCCGGCGACGCGCGCAGCGGAGAACGAGACATCGCCACCGGTCACGTCGAAGAAGAAGCTGCTCGCCGGGATCCCCTCGATCGCCGTCCCGCCGCTCTCCTTCGCTGTGACGGTCACGTACCTGAACTCGGCCGCATCCCCAGCGGGACAGGTCACCAGCCCCTCGCCGCCGTTATCGCACACGATCGACGAAAGGTCCGGGTCCGGGATGCCCGCTACGGCGACGCCCACCGTCATGAGAACCACGAGGACGCCCCCCAGTATTCTCGCCATTCCTGACCTCCTTTGTCCGCACACGTGCTACCGCTCGTCCTTCGTCCCACCCCGCTCCGGGGTGGTGGGTCGTGATCCCAGTCCCCGTAGATCGCTCCCCAGCGACCCAAGGCTCCTTCCCGTTGGTGGTCCTCCTTCCGGATTGGTCCCAAACGCTTTCTGGTGACTCGTGCCACCAGTCTCACTCAAGCACCATAATACCACAGCTTCAAATGCTTTGCAAGGGGAATTCCCCTGCGTGCCTAGGCCCGGGGCGGACACCTCCACATAAATGAGGGCTACTCAGAGCAGTGCCCCCCTGCGCCATTTGCCTATCGAGACTCATATGTGTCAGATAGCAAGAACTGCACCTGCTCGCCTCGTCTCCTCGCGAATCACCGATGCTTCCGGCTCTTCCCGGTTCCTCCTGAGCCTGCGCCCCCAATGCACCAAAGCGGACTCGTTTGACAACGGGTCCGCTTGGGTCCTCGAGATGACTGAGTGTCTGAGGTCTTCTGACTCGACCGGCAGTCCGGCCACTGGCGTCTCGTCGAGCCTGCTACCGATAGAGAGCCTTGATCGCGCCCCAGCTGCTCTGCTCAACGGGCGTATTCGGCGTGCAGCCCGCTTCGCCCGCCGGGGCGTCCTGGCCGACGCCACAATTCGTCCACACACAGAAGAAGTCAGTCTGAGTTGTCGGCTCGCTGCAGTCCTCCACACGCCGAGGGAACTGAGGATGATCGGTCCAGACGATGGTCCCCGGGACACCCGTGTAGATGTACCGCGCGACACCGAAGATCAGGAACGGTCCTTCCAGGCAGCCGGAGCCGGCGAGCGTGACGCCCGTCTCCCAGTCTCCGATCGCGAGCCCCCCGGGCAGCAGGTTCTCATAGATGGCGGTGCTGGCCATTCCCGGAGGGTAGGTCAAGGCGAACGAGACGCTCTTCACGCCCTCGCCGGCACCTGATCCGCAATCCGTCAGCCCCAGGTAGACCGAGAAGAGCGAGAACGCGTCCGGGTCGATCCGGGTCACGACGCCGGCGTTGTCCGTCGCCCCCGCTACATCCATGAACGCCTTGCAGTTCTCGTTCTGGCCCGCCATGAGAGGCGCCACCGAGAGGGCAACCAATGCCACAACTGCCATTGCGAGCTTCATTACCACATCCTCCTCGTGCCGTCTGACAACTTGCTCATCTTCCTCGGGGGGACCATCACTCCTCTGCACGGCGCCGCGCCGGCCCTCCTTCCCGCCTCGCATGGTCCCTCGATCTCTCTGAGCCGATCGGCGTCCACCGCGAGTTCACCGCGTACGGGTGGTGGGCGAAACAGGGCTCGAACCTGTGACCCCCTGCTTGTAAGGCAGGTGCTCTAGCCAGCTGAGCTATTCGCCCGAGTCTCTGCCGCGTCGCTCTTCCATCCGCCACCGATCATGATCGCGATCGGTATGGCCACGCAGTACCCGGCGACCAGAAGGATCGGTGCGAGCGTCAGGGAACCCCTGGCGAGCGCAAAGAAACCCGCGGCGATGAGCGCTCCGCCGACGGCGAAGCCGATCAGATTGGCCGGCCTGATCACGTGCCCCTCGCGAAGGTAGTGTCTTCGAGCCTACTCGCCTAGACTACAGCTTCTGCCTGACCGTGGAGGGTATCATCGCCGGGAGGCGTCGTCAAGCGAAAACTCCCCGCTCCGGCGCTCGAGGGCCATCCTCTCCTGCGCCTCGATGTGTTCCCGATAGCTCTCGCTGAACGTGTGCGACCCGTCACCGTTCGCCACGAAGAAGAACGCGTGCGAGTCTCTCTCGGGATAGAGCGCCGCGCGGATCGAGGCCTTCCCGGGACTGCATATGGGCCCCGGGGGCAACCCGGTGTTCCGGTAGGTGTTGTACGGCGAGTCGGTGTCGAGGTCGCCGTAGTAGAGCCTCCTCCGGTAGTTGCCGAGCGCGTAGCGCACCGTCGGGTCCGCCTCCAGCCGCCACCCGTCCTTCAGACGGTTGTGGTAGACGGCGGAGATCCGCCCCCGCTCGCGATCGAGCATCGCCTCGGCCTCGATAATCGAGGCCAGTGTCAGGACTTCGTGCCGCGAGAACCCCAGACTGTCCGCCCGGGCGATCATGGCCGGGTCGAAGAAGGCGATGGTCTCGCCTACCATCCGCTGGATGACCGCCCGGGCGTCCGAGTCCAGGCGGAAGTGGTATGTGTCCGGATGAAGGTAGCCTTCGAGCGAGGGCGCCGAGAGCCGGCTCTCCGAGATGAACGCCGGATCGTGAACGAGCTCCATGAACTCGCCGGAATCGATGTCGAGCACGCCTTCGAGGAGCGCCGCGATCTGCGTCGCGCGATACCCCTCGGGAATCGTCAGACGGCGTCGCGCCACCTCGCCCGACTTGAGAACGAGCAGTACCTCCATCTCGGAGAAGTCGGGTCCGAACTCGTAGGACCCGGCCTGGAGGCGGTTGTCGAGCCTGAAAGCCCGCGCGGCCAGCTCGAACCTCCGCGCGTCCCGTGTGAGCCCGTTCTCCTCGAGGATCGCCGAGATCCTCCGCAGCGTGGCCCCCTCCGGAATCCGGATGAGAATCCGCCGGTCGATCTGCTGCGGGGCGACGTACCAGAGAAGCTGCGTCACGAGCCCGAAGAGGATGAGGGCCGAGACCAACATGATGACGAAGTCCCTGAGGAACCAGCCGCCGCGCAGCCCGTGCGGGCACGCCGTGGACCTCGTCTCGTGGCTGACGCGATGAGTCACCTCGCCCCCTCGGCTCCACCGGCGTCCAGGTACCCCTGGAGGATCATGCACGCCGCCATCTCGTCGATCCTGCTCTTGCGGCCTCTCGTCTTCTCGCCCCGCTCGCGGAGCACCCGCTCGGCCTCCGCGCTCGAGAGCCGCTCGTCCCTGAGGACGACCGTCGCCCGACTCACGTTCTCGATGGCAGCGGCCAGCTCCCGCGCCGCGATCGCCCTGGCGCCGACGCTCCCGTCCATTCTCACGGCGTGGCCGACCACGATCGTTTGCGCCTCGAGCTCGTCGGCCTTCTCGGCGATCGCCGCCGCGACCCTCTTGACCGAGCCGCCCTCCAGCACCTCGAGCGGCCGCGCGATCGTGCGGCCCTCGTCGCTCACGGCAAGCCCGACCCTGGCCTCGCCGGGATCGATGCCGACGACCCGACCTCGTTCCCCCTCCGGATGCCGCAGGAGCGACAGCAGCACCCCGAAGTCCTCCGGAATGGGCGACACGAACCGCAGCCCCCTTCCGGTCGTCGGGTGCTCGAAGGAGAGCTCCCGGGCGTGGAGCGCCTGCCGCGCCGCTCTCGCGTTCAGGCGCTTCGCCAGCGCCCGCTCGTGCGGGGGGACGTCGCCGAACGCGCGCCGCACTCCCCCGTAGCCTCTGTCGCCGACGACCGGCCTCCGGAGGTACGCCAGATGGACGCGGATCTGATGCGTTCGTCCCGTCCGCGGACTGACGTCCAGAAGCGTCGCGAACCCGAGCTCCTCGCGCACGCGCCAGTGCGTCACCGCCGGGCGCCCCGTCGGATCGACCGCCATGCGCTTCCGGTCGGTCCTGCTGCGCCCGATCGGCTCATCAATGACACCCTCCTCCGCGCCGAAGCGCCCCCACGCGAGCGCGACGTAGGTCTTCCTGACGGCCCGTTCCGCGAACATCGCGCTCAGTCGCCGGTGGACCCGGTCGCTCTTCGCAACGACGATCAACCCGGAGGTGTCCTTGTCGATTCTGTGTACGATCCCCGGGCGCAGCGTCCCACCCACCCCCGAGAGCCGCGCGTCCCTCCCGAGAAGCGCGTTGACCAGCGTCCCGGAAGTGGATCCCGGCGCGGGATGAACCACCATGCCGGGCGCCTTGTCCACTACGATCAGATCGTCGTCCTCGTAGCACACGACGACCGGAATGTCCTCCGGCCTCGCTGCGAGGTGTTCGAGCTCCGGCACGTCCGCCACGATCGTGTCGCCGGCGGCCACCCTCGCGGACGGCTTCACGACACTCCCGTTCAGCGTGACGAGCCCGGAGACGATGATCTCCCTGGCCCGCGTTCTGGAGAGGTCCGGCGCGTTCGCGCCGAGGCAGTGGTCGAGGCGGTCGCCCGCCTGATCCTCGGACACCACGAGAACCACCTGCCTACCCATCGCGGCGCTCCGGCTGAGCTTCCGGCGCCTCCGGAACCCCGGAGACGTGAGCGGAGATGTGTTTCTGGAGGAAGAGGAAGCTGAAGGCGACCAGCACGACGCCGATCGTGATCGCGCTGTCCGCGACGTTGAACGCGGGGAACCGGCGGTGCCCCAGCCCGAGATCCATGAAGTCGACGACGGCGCCCAGGCGCACGCGGTCGACCAGGTTTCCTACGGCGCCTCCCAGGATCAACCCGAACGCCACCTGCTCCCAGCGGCGCATCTTCGCTATCTCGCGGGCGAACGCGACGATCGCGATCGACGCGATCGCCGACACGACGATGAACCAGATGCCGCCGCCCCGGAAGATCCCGAAGGCGGCCCCCGTATTCTCGGTCAGCGTCAGCCGGAAGAAGCTCCCCAGCACGTCGACGGGGCGTCCGAGCTCCAAAACGTTCACGACCACCCTCTTCACCACCTGATCGGCGACGACGATGATGAGGGCGGTCGCGAACAGCCTGAGCTTCGCCGGGGGAGCACCCCTAGTCGTCACGCTCGAGCACTCCATTCTCCTCGGCCTTTTTGCACTCGATGCAGAGACGCGCATGGGGGACCACCTCGAGGCGGGCCTTCTTGATCCGCTTCCCGCACGCCCGGCACTTCCCGTAGGTCCCGTCCTTGATGCGTCTCAGAGCCTCATCCAGGTGGTAGATCAGCCGTCCCTCGGAAGAAGCCATGTGGTACGCCTTCTCGCGCTCCTGTGCGTCGCTGGCCTGGTCTGCCATGTGCACCGAGTAGGCGGAGAGATCCCCGGCGGCGTCGCGCTGCGAGTGGTTGAAGATCTTGTCCTCGAAGTAGCCAAGCTCCTTCAGCAGCTTCAGCCGCTCTTCGATGATGCGTTCCTCGAAATGCTTGAGATCCTTCTTGTTCACCTCGTACCTCCGTCGCGCCTACGTCCGGCGCCCCGCCCCGTTGTCCTGCTCGACTCGCTCCACGGCGATCTCGGCGCGCTCTCCGTTCAGATCCCATTCCTTGCGAAGCTCGCCTGCCGCACCGCCGCGCGTGATGCTGACCGCAAGCGTCTCCCCCGCAATCCTGTCGGCGAATGCCTCGACGGCCTCGCTGAGCCTGTCTCCGGCCTCGTAGTGCACGCTGATCCGATCGACCACATCGAAGCCGGCTTCCTTCCTCATGAACTGGATCTTGTTGATCATCTCCCGCGCGAATCCCTCGTCGCGCAGCTCCCTCGTCAGCGTCGTATCGAGCGCGGCCGTCAGCTCCCCCTCGACCTGCACGGAGAAACCGGCTCTGGCCTCCACCTCGATACGCACATCATCCGGTTCGATCGTCGCCTTCTGCTCGCCGTAGTCGACCGTCACCGAGCCGCCGCCCGCGAGGATCTCGACATCGTCCTCTCCGAGTCGCCGGATCGCGTCCGCCACGGCGTTGACCTCCTTGCCGTGCTTCGGC
>Ga0180429_10003088_pt1 | contig 13554 bp, 10 predicted proteins | sample SS_ome_FD_132428 | JGI IMG/M metagenome (GOLD analysis project Ga0180429, IMG submission 132428) | Hypersaline lake sediment archaeal communities from the Salton Sea, California, USA - SS_1_S_1 metaG | ecosystem: Environmental > Aquatic > Non-marine Saline and Alkaline > Hypersaline > Sediment ...
AGGCGGTACCCGACGAAATAGACGAAGCTGGTTACGGCGGTCAGCACCACGGCGACCAGGCAGGCGATGGTGGCGCCGATGACGCGCAGACGGCCCCGCAGCTCTCCCAGGCGCAGCTCACTACCGGCCGCCAGGGCGATGAAGCACACGGCCAGCTCGTTGAGGAAGTGCAGCTCGTCGATGGCCCCCTGGGACAGCAGGCCGGCCACGTGGGGGCCCAGGACCAGGCCGGCGAGCAGGTAGCCGCTGATGCGCGGCAGCCCCAGGCGGGCCACCAGGTGACCGGCCACGTACCCGGCCAGCATGACGATGCCGGCCACGAGGGTGGCGTGGGCCGCCGGGGCGACGCCTGCCGACGCACGCTGACTGAGCCACGCCAGGGCGACGATGACGGCGAGGGCCAGCAGCCGCCTCACGGTGCCCTCCCCAGGGCCCGACGCAGAAGGGACGGGCTCACCAGCTCGCTCACCACAACTCCCACCAGGACAATGGAGATGACGGCGTCGGTGAGTTCGGAGCGATGGATCTGCTGCAGATTGACCACGATGGCGATGGCCATGCCGCCGTGCGAGAGCAGGCCCAGCCCCAGGTGCGGGGCCCGAGGTAACTGGCGACGCAGAGGCCAGAAGCACAGCCAGCCCCCAACCAGCTTGCCGGCGGTGCGCAGGATGAGGTAGGCGGCCACCAGGCCGGCCACGGTCGGCGAGCCGGGGCTCCAGTCGGCGCCCACCACGAGGAGGAAGAGGACGTAGATGGCGTGTTCGCCCCGCATCAGGGCGGTGCGAATGGTGGCGCGAGCGCGGTCGCCGGCGAGGTTGGCGATGGCGGCGCCGGCCACCAGGTTGACCAGCAGGGGCGACAGACTCAGGTACAGCGACAGCCCGCCGCTGAACAGAACCGCCCCCAGCAGGATGAGGCGTAACTCGTCCTCACCGACGCGGTGGGCGACGAGCAGGACGACGAGCAGGCCCACGCCCAGGCCCAGACCGACGGAGGCGGCCAGCCAGAAGGGCAGGGGCTGACCGCGGTGGAGGACGGGCACGCAGGCGGCCACCCCGATGGCCACGACCCCGACCAGACCGTCGAGGTCGGTGATGTAGCGCAGAAGCTGCACGGCGGGCTGGCGCCGCGTTTGGTCGGCGCCCCCCAGGTGGCGCACCACCAGGGCCAGACCGCTGTGGGCCGTGTCGGACGCGGCGGCCCCCACGGCGACGGCCCCGATGAGGGCCAGCCCGCGCTCCAGGGGAAAGAGCCAGTCAAAGAGGAAGTAGAAGGGTATCGCCACGGCCATGCCCGTCACCAGGGACTGACCCAGGGCGGGCGCCACGCCGGCCGAAGAAAGACTGCGCAGGACGCGGGCTTCCCACTGGACCCCGAAGAGCAGGCCGATCCAGGCCAGGCCCATGCCGACGAAGGGAAACAGGCCAGTGAGGGTGCGCTGGTCCAGAATGCCGAGTCCGGCGTGGCCCAACACCAGACCCACCAGGACGAACTCGGTGCCGCTCAGCAGCAGGTTCTGCACGCCCAGGGGCCAGCGCACGCTGGCGAGCCGGCGCTTGAGCACGGGCAGCCGGGAGCCCAGAAAGGCGAGGGCGGTGACCAGGGCGGCGGCGAGAACGAGCTTCACAGGTCGAGGAAGTCCGGGTGTGCCCGCCGCGGCGGCCGGGGCAGCGGGGGATCAGTTGGCGCCCAACTCGCGCACGGGAATGGTGTAGAGGTGGCCGACCTCGGCGTCGGTGAAGTCGGCGCCCAGCTCCTTGAGGTAGGGCACCAGCTTGTGGGACACGTCCATCGCGCCGATTGGGGCCCAGATGATGCGGGCGCTGGCGCTGCCGTCACCCAGGCTCTGCCACAGGCCGGCGAAAATGGGAATGTCCTCGGCCAGGACGCGCTCCATGCTGGTGCCGTCGAGGACGACGGCGTGCAGGATCTCCAGCTCGACCAGGGCGGACAGCACCTCGTCGAGCAGATCCGAGCGGTAGAGAATGATGAGCAGCAGCTGCATGATGGACCCCGCGCTAGAGGGGCTCGTGCCGGGCGATGAGGTCGAGCACTTCCTGCGGGCTGGCCGCGGCGAGCACCTCCCGGCGGGCCTCCTCGCGGTGGAAGATGCGCGCCGTGCGGCCCAGGACGCTCAGGTAGGCGGGCGTGGCCTTGGGTGAGGCCAGAATGAGGAAGACGAGGTGTACGGGCTGTCCGTCGGGCGCCTCGTAGTCGAGTCCCTCGCGGCAGATCCCCAGGGCGGCGACCACGTCGTCCACCTGTTCGCAGTGGGCGTGGGGAATGGCGATGCCGTGGTCGACGGCCGTGGAGCTGAGGCCCTCGCGCTCGAGGACGCGCGACACGATGGCGCCGCACTCGCCGATGTCGGCGGAGTTCGAGGCCAGGTCGATCATCTCCTCGATGACGGCCAGCTTGGCGCGGCTGGCGAGATTGAGCTCGATGCGCTCGAGGGCAAGGGCGTCGCTAAGTCTCATGGGGTGACCAGTCTCATGGGGCGGCTCGGGAAGCGGTTCCGGACGGGGTGGGGGCCAGCGGCCGGCGCTGCGCTGTCCCTCCTATATACAGTCCGGCGCCGCGGGGTCAACACTGGCCCCGGTGGGGCGCTGGCCGGTCGGGCGGAAGGGGGGCTCGCCGTACGACTCGTACGCAATGTCCAGGTAGGGCGTGTCCACGACGCGATGGCCCTCGTAGCGCGAGTTCATCATGGCGTCGGTGACGCCCGTGGTCAGCAGGGTGCGGGCCGGCGAGTAGGGGGCAGTACCGGTCTGGAAGAAGCGCTGCACGTTGCGGCACAGGTAACTGAAGTGGGCGAAGGGGCCCTCGTTCTGCAGGTAGAACTCGACGCCGTGGACGACGGGAATGTCGCCCTGGTCGCCGCCCTGCCCGCAACGGGGATCCGCGTTCTTTGCCGGCGCGGCCAGCTTGCCGGCGTAGGCGAAGTCCTTGACGTAGCCGTTGAGCATCAGGGTGGAGGTCTTGAGGCCGTCGGCGCGCTCCACCAGGAAGACGGCCGGCTCCTGGCACAGATCCTCCATGCGTCCCTCGGGCTTGTCGCGGATGGCGTCCACGGCCGCCTCGGCCAGCTCGCCCGGCCACTGGCCGCGCTCGCGGCTGCGCCACACCTCGTCGCCCTCCAGGCACTGGACGGACACCACGCCCGACTCCCCGCCCCGCCGGCGCTCGACCATGCACTGCAGCGTCTCCAGGGCGTGGTACCCGTACGCCTCGATGCCGCCGTACCCGATGGACAGGGCCGTCTCCAGCTCCACGCCCTTGGCGTACTCCACCCACGGCTGGCGCCAGCTCAGGGGCAGGGACGAGCCGGCCATCAGGGGGATCTCCATCTCGGCGGCGCGGTCCCACATCCAGCGGGCGTCGGCGAAGTCGTAGGAGAAGTGCTTGTCGTTGAACACGGGCACGGAGCGGCCGCACTCCCCGAAGACGCCGGCGATCTGCTCGAAGAAGAAGCGCCGCGGGTACATGTGGCGCTCCCGCTCGTTCCAAGGATAGTCGCCGTGCTCGCCCACCAGCAGGACGGCGTCCACGCCCAGCTCCTTGCCGGCGCCGCAGTACAGGGCGCGCCGGATGCTGGGGTAGATGGGCACACCGTGCGCCTCGGCCAGACCGACCCCGATGTCGTTCTCGAGCACGTGGTCCAGGTAGATGGAGACGACGTCGACCTCAGGCGGGAGAAAGCCCTCGTCGGTGGACATCCCCTTGAGGAACTTGGTGACGATGACGTCGGCGTGAGACTTGGGGTGGTAGATGGTGATGATGGCGGCGACGCGCAGACGATCGGGCATGGATTCGGGCTCGCAGTGGCAGCTTGGTGGCGCGCAGGGACAGGGTCGTCGATCGCAGTGGCCGCGCGACGACTCGCAGTGACAAGACGGTTAGAGGTGCGCGAAGATAGCCCGCCGGCCGGGAGGCGGCAAACCCCCGGCGGCTGTCCTCAGCCAGACGTCCCGGAACCGGCGGATTTGACAGGTCGCGGTGCCGCGGCCGTTCGTACCGGGTCATGAAAATAACCGTGCACGATATCGCGCCCGACGCCCTGCTGCTGTGCGGCGTCCCCTTTGCCGCCGGCGACCTGTCGGGCGGCCATTCCCTGGAGCTGTTCGGTCCCGGCGGCGCTCCTCTGCCCCTGTGGTGGGAGGAGCGGGCCCACTGGCCCGACGGCAGTGTGAAGTGGATCTACCTGCACGCGCGCCTGGAAGGTCTCGAGCCCGAGCCCGATGGCGACTCCGTCGACCTGGAGCTGCGGCCCGGTGGCCCGGGCTGCCCGTCGCTGCCGCCGCTCGAGAGCCGGGCGTTGCGGTTGGACGCCGGCCCCGCTCCGGGCGGGGCGCCAGCTCTCTGCCTGGAGGCCACCAGCGAAGGATGGTCTCTCCAGGTGGGCGACGCGACGGTGGCGGTGCGCACCGCCTCGAGTCCAGGTACCGACATCGATCCGCCCCTGTCCATTCTGGCCTCCGCCGAGCTGGAACTGGTGGAGGCCAGCCCGCTGGCCCCCCTGGTGCGGCTGTGCGGCGCGGGGTCGGCTGGCCTGCGCTTCGATCACCTCATCCGCCTGAACCCGGTGGCGGGCGCCGCGCACTGGCAGCAGCGCGTCAGCTTCCTCACCGACCAGGTCGTTCACCTGCGGCGCCTGACGGCGCACCTCGCCTTCGGGGGCAGCGCCGCGGCGGCTGGCCCCTGGTCCCTGCCAAGTGCTGCCGGAGCGGCGCCGGCGCCCTTCGACCGCCTGTCCGTGCCGCGCCCGGGCGCCTTCTCCCTTGACGGCGTCGCCGAGGCTCCCGGCCACCCCCTGGTGGGCGCGCAGCGCGGCGCGGCTGTTGCGGTCGTGGAGGACGGCTGGCAGCGGGCCCCCGTGGCCCTGGCTGCGGCCGGCGACGGTCTGGACCTGGAGCTCTACCCGGGCGACGCGCCGCCCCTGGCCGTGCACCCCGGCACCAGCTTCCGCCACGCCGTGCGCCTCGGGCTGGCCGGGAGGGCGCCTGAGACAGTGCGGTGGTCGCTCGAGCCCGAGGCGGCCTGCGGCTCCGGCGCCTTCGGGCCCCTCATGCCACGCTCGGAGCGCACGCGCAAACGGTACCCCGGGTACGAGAGCGCCATCGATGCCTGCCTGCACGAGGGGCGGCTCAGCACCCTCGACAAGGAGAGGGGTGGGTCTAGGGGCAGCGCCGCCGGTCTGCTCGACGAGGAGAACCAGGACGAGGAATACTTCGGGCTGCAACACTACGGCGACTGGCCCATGGGCCTGGGCTCGTACGGCGGCGAGCGGCGCATGTACGCCGACAACGAGTACGACACGCCGTACACCTACTTCCTGCAGTTCGCCCGCACCGGCACGCCGGAATACGCCCGCATCGCCTGGACCTCGGCCGTGCACATGGCCGACGTGGACTGCCTGGCCACCACCGGCGACATGCACTTCCACGGGTATCACGACACGGCTGACGATCACGGCGAGCACCGCACCCGCGGGGGCGACGCCGGCCACTACTGGACCGATGGTCTGGTTCTCAACTGGCTGCTCTGGGGCGATCGCTGGTCGTGGGAGGCGGCGCAGGCCCAGGCCGGCTTCCTCATGAAGCTGTTCGCCGGCGAGGGCGACGACCCCATCCGGCGCCAGTTCCTGGGGTGCGAGCGGGCCGTGGGCTGGCCCATGGTGGCCCTGGCCGGAGTGGCCGAGGTGAGCGGTGACCCGGCCCTGATCGCCAAGATGCGGCAGATGGCCGCCTACCTGGCGCGCTTTGCGGCCGACGCGGACCGCGAGCTGGAAGAGGTCGACACGCTCGACGGAGAGCCCCTGCGCTGGTGGCGCATCGGCCAGCAGGACGGGTCCAAGCCCTTCATGCTGGGCGTGGTGCTGGAGGCCCTGGAACGCCACCACCGCCTGACCGGCGACGCCAACGCCGAGGCCGCCATCGTCGCCATCAGCCGCTTTCTTGTGGACGTGATGTGGGTGGAGAACGTGGAGGCCTTCATCTACGAGTGGAACGCCTTTAACCGCGGCCACCGCGACGACGTCTACCCCCACTACATCAACATGATGGTGGCGCCGGGTCTGGCGTACGCCCACGAGCTCACCGGCGACCCCGTGTTCCGGGAGGTGGCGACGCGCTCCTTCCACGCGGCCCTGTGGACGCTCTTTGCCCCGGGCGGCGGCAAGGAGATCGGCATGGTGGGCCGCACCAGCGCCCTGATGGTCGGCCGCCTGCACGAGTGGAAGCGGCGCGACGAGGTGGCGCGCGACCGGCGGCTGATTCCGTCGCGAGGGCTGCCCTGGGCTTTTGAAGGCGCCCCCGAAGAGCTGGCGGCGCGGCCGGAGCTGACCCTGCGCCAGGGCCGGCCCGAGTACCGCGACGGGGCCCTGATCTCGGCCGGCGACAGCTACGCCGTGTACGGCTTTCGCGATCCGGCCGGCACCGACCGCGGCGAGATCGCCTTTGCGGTGACGCCGGACTGGGATTGCCCGGCCCACCCGGGACCGGTGGCCCAGCGGGCCTACCTGCACCTGGCCGACGCGCCCTTCACCAGCGCCTGCGTCAGTGTGATCAGCTTCTACACCGGACTGCACGTGCGCTTCTACGACGCCCAGCGCCACTACATCGAGGTGCTGGAGACGGACATCGAGCACTGGAAGGCGGGGGTGCCGCACCGCGTCGAGATCGGCTGGGACGTGGGGAGCGAGACGGCAGCGGGCGAGGCCTGGCTGCGCCTCGACGGCGAGGAGCGCGACCGGCGCCCGCTGACGCGCCGTCTCTCCGGCGGCTTCCGGCGCCTGCACCTGGGCCATCGCCCCGGCAACTGGCGCGCCGACGGCGTCATCGCCGACCTGCGCGTGCAGCTGGGCTAGGAAGGCGGCAAGAGTGGCGAGCGGCGGGCAGTGCCAGAGCAGAACCCGTGGGGCGGGGTGCGGCCACACCTCACACAGGCCGACGCGCGCGCCGGCCTGGCGCCCTCGCCCCGCCCTCGCCCTCCTGGCCGCCCTCCTGCTGTCTGCGGGGTCGGCCGCACCGGCCGTTGCCGCGCCGCGCCACGTGTATCTCACCTGGCAGGGCGACCCGGCCACACGAGTCACCGTCAACTACCACACCCTGGACCCGGCCAGCGCCGGCCTCAGCCAGGTGTTCTTCGACACCCTGTCCCGCGGCAACGACCTGGCCGCGTACCGCTTCCGGGCCTACGGCGCGGGCCACACCATCCCCGGGCTGGCCGACGGCCGCACCGTCCACTGGGTCGAGCTGACCGGGCTGCGGCCCGACAGGGACTACTACTTCACGGCCGGTGACGCGGCCGGTGGCTTCAGCCCGGAGCGGTGCGTGCGGACACTGCCGGGCGAGACGGGACCCGGCGCCGATCGCCCCCTGCGCTTCGTGGCCGGCGGCGACCTGGGTCTGAGCGAGACCATGCGCCGTCTGCTGGTGCAGGCCGCGGCGCAGAGCCCGGCCTTTGCCCTGATCGGCGGCGATTTGGCCTACGCCAACGGCGACGTGACCCGGTACGCCGTCTGGGACGAGTGGCTGGACCGGTGGGAGGAGGAGATGGTCACCCCCGAGGGGCGCACGATTCCCTACGTGTGCGCCATCGGCAATCACGAGGTGCCCGGCGGGTACGACCGCCAACCCGAGGAGGCGTCCTTCTACCTGGGGTATCTGGCCCAGAACGGCGACCGGACGTACTACGCCCGCCGGCTCGGGGCCCACGCCGCCCTGCTCGTGCTGGACAGCAGCCACATCGCTCACCCGGGAGGCGCGCAGGCGGCGTGGCTGGAGGAGCAGTTGCGGGATCTGGCCGGGGTGCCCTTCACCTTTGCCTGCTACCACGTGCCCCTGTTCCCGGGTTTTCGCTCGCCGAAGGGGACCTACGTGCAGCGCGGGCGCCGGTACTGGCTGCCCCTCTTCGACCGGTACGAGCTCACCGCCGCCTTCGAGAACCACGACCACATGTTCAAGCGAGCCCGTCGCATCCGCCATCTGCGCCCCGACCCGGACGGCACCCTCTACCTGGGCGACGGCAGCTGGGGCAAGGGTCCGCGTCTGGTGCGCGGGCCGCGCCGCACCGACAAGGTGCGCCGCTGGTATGTCGAGCGCCTCGAGACCAGGGGGCACGTCTGGGTGGTGGAGGTGACCGGCGACGGCGTCACGTACACGGCCATCGACGCCCAGGGCGAGGTCTTCGACCAGTGCGAGACGCCGGCTAGAGAGCGATCCGGCTGCGCCGGCTCGCGCAACTGAGCCGGCGCGCTGGTGTGGGGGGCATGCCGGCTGCATGCTGACCGAGGTCGGGCCGGCACAGCCGGATCCCGCCAATGGAGCGGGCCAGTCGCGCGCACCGAGCGCGGTGGGCCCGTTGTCTTGCCCTACAGCGGCAGGGGGGTCAGCCGTGGCGGCCGCAGCTGCCGTCGCAGTCCCCGTCACAGCCGTTGTGGTCGTGTCCACCGCCCCCGTAGAGCTGGGCGCCGTACACCGCCTCCACCAGCTCCATGGTCTCGACGGCATCGGCGAAATCGGTCTCCGGCGCGATGCCGCGGCGCAGACAGTCCATGAAGTGGGCGTTGGTCTGGTACGGACCGAAGGCCACGTACTCCTCCTGGCTGCCGCACTCCTCGAAGGGGTCGAGCGTGACGACGGGCTCGGTCTGCCGGTCGGCGTAGAGTTTGCCCCCCACCTCGGGATCGGCGAAGTAGCCCACCCCGGCGCCGTGCATCTCCACGGTGAAGCTGCGGCAGCCGGTCATGAAGTTGACCAGCAGCACGCCGGTGACGCCGCTGGAGAACTTGATCAGCGCCAGGTGGACGTTCCAGTGCCCGGCGTCGAGGCGGCGGTTGTCGGAAGCCACATCCACCACGTGGCCGCCGCACAGGTACCGGAGCGTGTCGACGGCGTGGATGCCGTCGCAGGCGAGCATGTCGATGGCGCCCTTGTAGTAGGGGCTGGCTCCCACCCAGTTCTTGTAGAAGGCGGCGTGGCAGGTGTGCAGGGGCGCGCGCTCTTCGACCAGGGCCTTGCCCTGGCGGATCAGGGGGGCGTACCGCCGCTGGAAGGTGACGCCGGTGAGGACCTGGTGCCGATGGGCCAGCAGGGCCAGCTGGCGGATCTGCTCGGTGGTGACGGCCGGCGGTTTCTCGATGAAGAGGTTGCAGCCCATCTCGATGACGTCGGCGCACACGTCGTAGAGGTGGTGAGGGGGCATGCAGGCGTAGACGGCGTCCAGCTTCTCCTTCTCGATCATCTCGTGGAAGCTGGAGTACTGGGCCGGGATGCCGTACTTCTCGGCCGCCGCGGCGCCGCGCTCCTCCCGGAGCTCGCAGACCGCGGCGATCTGCACCGCGGGCAGATCGTGCAGCGACGGGTAGTGGACGGCCATGGACCGCGACCCGGCGCCGATCATGCCGATGCGCAGCGGCCGCCGCCGTGATTCAGCTGTCTTCTTCCGGGTCACCGCCTTCTTCTTCGCAGGGGTCTTTCGCTTAGCCATCCCGGTCTCCTCGGTCGGTGTTCGGTCGCGCGCCCGCGGTCGCGTGCCCGCGGCGCGGGGTCCGCGCGCCAAGACAACACATGGGTGATTCCGGTTGCCGTAGCCCTGGGCTCGGTCGCCGGCCTATTCCTCCGGCCGCGTCTCGAACTGCCCGGCGCGGCGCAGGGCCTCGACGCCCGAGCCGGTTTCCTCAACGGGGAAGGGCACCGGGCGATTGCCCTCGAGCTGGGAGCGGTACACGGCCGTCACCATCTCGAGCGAGCGCCGCCCCACCGCGCCGTCGGAGCGCAGGAAGCCGTCGCCGTCGAGGGCGCGCACCAGCTCGTCGAGAGCCAGCACGTAGCTGGAGGCCGGCTCCGGGTGGTCCACCTCGCGCTCCACCAGGGCGCTCCACGAAAAACCGCTGTCCGGTTCGTGCATGCTCTGCTCGGACTGGTACAGACGAACGCGCTCGCTCTCCAGGCGGAGCACGCCGGTGTGGCCCCGCAGCTCAAAGGCCAGGTCGGTGTACTCGGTGAGCTCGCTGGCGCAGAGCACGCCGCTGGCGCCGTTGGCGAACTTGAGGAAGGCGGCGGCGAAGTCCTCCACAGCCCAGGGGCGGCGGCGTTGCTCGGCCATGCCGCAGAGCCACTCGACCGGCCCGCCCAGCAGGTCCAGCAGGTCGAAGTAGTGGGTGGCGTCGTGGAGCAGGGGGCCCTCGTTCTCGCTGCGCCACCAGGGCGCCGGCTTGACCCCGTCCATGTAGCAGTGGATGTGGTTGAGCTGGCCGATGGCGCCGTCGCGCACCAGTTCGGCGGCCAGGTTCCACTCGGGGTACCAGCGCCGGTTGTGGTTGATCTGCAGCAGGACCTGCTCGCGCTCACAGACCTCGATCATGGCGTCGCACTCGGCCAGCGACAGGGCCATGGGCTTCTCGCAGATGATGGCTCGCACCGACGGCGCGGCGGCGCAGGTCTGCACCATCTCGGCGTGGAGCTCCGGGTGGGTGGCCACGATGCACAGCTCGGGCGCCACCTCGGCCAGCATGCGCCGGTAGTCGTGATACAGGGCGGTGACGTCGAAGCGCGCGCCAAAGGCCTCCAGCTTCTCGCGGCCGCGGTTGACGCCGGCCACCAGCTGGCACCGGGGACTGGCCGCCACGGCTTCGGCGTGGTTCTCGGGCCGGTCGGAGAAGGCGAACTGGTACGCCACCCGGCCGGTGCCGATCAGGGCGACGCGGTACATCGGGGCTTCGGACATGGATCGGGGTCCCTTCAGGGCCGCCGCAGCGCGGCACCCGCCTGGCGCTGGGCCAGGGCGTAGACCGCCAGGTTGGCGCCGAACTGCAGGGCGCGGGTGCGGCCCCGCGCGTGGGGCGACGCCCAGGCCCAGCTGAGGTTGAGCTCGCTGAGGAAGGCGACGGCCCGGCCGCGCCACTCGAGCATTTCGAGGTGGTTGATCTCCGTCTCGTCAGTGCCGCCCGGGGGCGGGGCGCCGCGGAAGGTGAAAAGGCTGGTGAAGACGGGGTGGTCGTCGGGGACGCGGCGCCAGTCGGCGCCGGCCGCGCCCAGCACCTGGGGATGGCGCGCGAGTTCCTTCACCTGCACGTCGAAGATGGAACCGGGCCGTCCCGCCCCGAGGACGTAGGCCTCGCCGTAGAGCAGGGGCTGCACGTCCTCCGCAAAGAGCAGGCCGCCGTCGCGCAGGTACTCGCCCAGCCAGCGGCGCTGGGCCGCGGTGAAGCCCAGGGCGGCGCGCTGACCGGTGAGGTGCAGGAAAAGGGCGCCAGTGGCTCGCGGATCCCCGGCGCGGGTCTCGAGAGCGGCAAAGGGGGCCCCGATCCGGGTGTCGCGGAGCAGGAACTGCACCAGCTCGGGAACGGCGTGGGGGAAGCGATCCACGTCGATCTCGGACTCGCTGTAGGTCAGCGACACGATCAGGGGGCGCCGGTCGAGGGGCGTGCGGCGCTGGGGCTCGGGAACGGCGACGGCATCGCGCTCCTCCGGCGCGGCGGCATCCGACTCGGCTCGGTCGGCGAGGCACAATACCAGAAGCGCGAGGGCGGCTCCCGCGATCGCCGGCCGCGCCGGGCCAAGGGCGCCGATCACACGTCTCCAGGGCCCGCGGTGCGGCAGGTCGAGCTGGCGATCGCTGCGCCCATCCATCAGAAGGCCTCGCCCGCCGTGATGGCGATGCCGGGTCCGCCGTCCACCCAGGCGCCATCGAGGCGCAGATTGAAGCGCTGCGCCGGGTTGAGGGTGAACCGCAGTCCCAGGCCCGGGGCGACGTGCAGCGACGAGAGGGACAGCGCGTCGAGCCGCGGGAACACCTGGGCCGCGTCGCAGAAGGCGACCATCCCCACGCGTCTGTCCAGGGGGTGGCGGTACTCGACCTGCAGCGACACCAGGTGGGTGTCGCGGTACCGGCCGTTCTCGATGCCCCGCAACTGGCGCACCCCGTCGGGTGAGCTCCACTCGCGGAAGGGAGGCCCGCCGCCAACCAGCTGCAGGTCGGCGCCCAGGGCCAGCACGCGCCGTCCTCCTCGACGGGGGCCCAGGCCGCGGTAGTGGCGCGCCTCGAGCCGGTGCACGGTGTAGTTGTAGTCGCCGCCCATCCAGGAGCGGTGCCACCTGAGGCTGTACGAGGCGTAGTGACCGCAGGCCGGTGCCGCGGGCACGTCGCGGGTGTCGTGCGAGGCGGCCAGACCCACGCCAATCTGCACGCCACCGTTTGCGCCCTTCACCATCGGTTCGATGGTCTTCCCCTGCCAGGATATCCGGTCCCAGGCCAGCGATACCCGGGGGCCGGCGCGCAGGTGGCCGCCCGCCGTGCCCGGGGGGCCGAGGCGGCGCTGTGCCGACAGGTCCAGGGCGATGCCGTCGGCCTCGTAGTCCAGGGCCGCGGAGCCGGAGTCGTTGCCGCGCTCGTAGTAGGAGGCCGGCCACTTCTGCAGCACGGCGGTGGCCTCCAGGTGAAGGGCGTCGCCGGCCAGGTAGAGATCGGGCGCCACCAGAACCTGGTATTGCCCCTTGATGGAGCCAAAGCCCACGGCGGGAACGGAGGATCCCCGCGCGTCGGGAGACGAGGGCAGGTAGTGGACGGCCATGCCGCCGACGAAGAGGGTGGTCTCGGTGCTGTATCCGGCCACGGGCAGGATAGACCAGCGCTGCGCCTCGACGTCGGCGCCGCGGCGAGGGCCAGCCGGGGGCGAGTCGACTGGGCACTGGGCTGTCGGGCATTGGGCTGTCGAGCACTGGGCTGCCAGGTGCCCGGCGGCGCCCAGCAGTACTGCCAGGGCTGCGGCGACGGGGCTCCAGCGGGCGCGCCGTTGTCGGGCCTCGTTCCGGCCAGTGGGGACGAGCTCCTCTGCAGAGGCGCGTTCCGTGGCCTGGGCCTCCGCAGACTGGGGCATCAGTCCTCGAAGGGCACGGTGCTGGCGCCCTTCGGGCGCGGTCCCCGCGGGCGGATGGGGTCGTGAGCCGGGGGCGGGTACGCCACGTCGAGATGCGGGGTCTCGACGCGCACGTGGCCGCGGTGGCGCGAGTCCATCAGGGCGTCGAGCACACCCGTCACCAGGAGCGTGCGCTCCACCGGGTACTGGGCCTGCCCCGTGAGGAACATCTGCTGGATGTTGAGGCCCATGTAGCTGAAGTGGGGATAGGGCGGACCGCACGATTCGAGCCCGCAGGCCACCACCTGGCCGCCCGTGCGCGCGGCGTAGGACCAGCCCCGAATCCGGCTGCCGCGCCCGCCGGCGTGCAGCAGCGCCGCCCGGAAGCCGTCGCGGAATTCGATGAGGAAGAGGGCCGGTTCGCCGCACAGCTCCTCGAGCGATTCCCCGGCGCGCTCTGCCTCGCCGGGGGTCCTGGAGGGGTCCCTGGTGGCCCGCTCGGCGGCGGCCTGGCCCAGCTCCCGCGACCAGCGCCCGTCGTCCGCGGCTCGCCAGACGGCGTCGCCCTCCAGGCACTGCACGGCCGCCACGCCGCTCTCCCCCCCGGCGCGCCGCTCGATGTGGATCTGCATGGCTTCGAGGCCGTGGTACCCGTACGCCTCCAGGCCGCCGTAGCTGACCACGAGGGCCTCGTC
>Ga0180429_10003089_pt1 | contig 13553 bp, 10 predicted proteins | sample SS_ome_FD_132428 | JGI IMG/M metagenome (GOLD analysis project Ga0180429, IMG submission 132428) | Hypersaline lake sediment archaeal communities from the Salton Sea, California, USA - SS_1_S_1 metaG | ecosystem: Environmental > Aquatic > Non-marine Saline and Alkaline > Hypersaline > Sediment ...
AAGTCCTGGCTGGACATGCTGACGTTGCAGAATGTGCGGTTATCGGTGTGGCAGATGCACTCAAGGGACAAATGCCGTTGGGCTTGGTTGTGCTCAAGGCCGGGGCTAGCGCCGATGAAGACATCTTGCGCAAAGAGCTGATTCAGCGTGTGCGTGACCAGATTGGACCGGTCGCCGCATTCAAGTTGGTCACCGTGGTCAAGCGTCTGCCCAAAACCCGTTCTGGCAAAGTGTTACGCGGCACCATGGTAAAGATTGCCGACGGCACGGAATGGAAGATGCCAGCAACGATCGACGATCCCGCGATCCTGGATGAAATCACCGAAGCACTGCAGAGCCTGGGATACGCCAAGTAATGTCGGCCTGCGCGGACGACCTCAAAACCATACCCGAGCGCATTTTTTGCCAGCTGCGTGAGGCGATCGTTGAAGGGCAGATCCCAGCTGGTAGCAAAATCAGCGAGGCTGACCTGGCGCAGACCTACGGTATCAGTCGTGGGCCGTTGCGTGAAGCCATCAGCCAGCTGGCTGCAGCTGGGCTGGTGGAGCGTCGTCCCAACATCGGGGCCCGCGTGATCGAAATGAGCAGTGAACAGCTGCTCAATATTTTTCACGTTCGCGAGGCCCTGGAGGGCATGGCAGCACGTCAGGCTGCACAGAATATGAGCGTTGAGCAGGTCGAACATCTGCGGGAAACATTGGCGCAGCATGCTCAACAGATGCGCGAAAAGGGCGGGAACAGTTACTTCCAGAAATCCGGTGACCTGGATTTCCATTACCGGATTGTCATGGGCAGCGGGAATGCCTACCTGATCAAGCTGCTCTGCCATGACCTGTACTTTCTGGTGCGCCTCTACCGGTACCAGTTCGGGATGCGCAGCAAGCGTGGGCCGGCTGCACTTTCAGAGCACCACCATATTGTCGAGGCCATTGCGCGTGGTGATGGCGAGATGGCTGAGTTGCTGATGCGTTCGCATATTCGGGCCTCACGCGAAAACGTCGAGCGCATGCTCGCCAACGAAACACATTGAATTGACCGTTACGTCGGTCAGCCAACGAAAGGAAAATTACATGAGCATTCAGTCTGCCGGCCTGAAATTTCGTCAGGCCATCGAAGAAGAGAAGCCGCTGCAGTGCGTGGGGGCGACCACCGCCTACCATGCGCGACTGGCCGAGGCTTCGGGGTTCAAGTCGCTCTACATCTCAGGGGGCGGCGTGGCCGCAGGTTCCTGCGGTATCCCGGATCTCGGCATCACCACCATGGAAGACGTACTGATCGACCTCAAGCGCATCACCGATGTGACCGATCTGCCGGTCATGGTGGATATCGATACCGGTTGGGGTGGAGCATTCAATATCGCTCGCACGATTCGGTCCATGATCAAGTGCGGTGCGGCAGCTGTGCACATTGAAGACCAGGTTGCACAGAAGCGTTGCGGTCATCGCCCCAACAAGGCTGTTGTGTCGCAGATGGAAATGGTTGACCGGATCAAGGCCGCGGTTGATGCCAAGACCGATCCTGACTTTGTGATCATGGCGCGTACAGATGCGCTTGCTGTTGAGGGTATGCAGTCCGCAATCGAGCGTGCGCAGGCGTGTGTCGAAGCCGGGGCGGACATGATCTTCCCGGAAGCCATCAACACGCTGGAACAGTACCGGGAGTTCTCGTCCGCCGTTGATGTCCCTATCCTGGCGAATATCACCGAGTTCGGTGCCACCCCGATGTTTACCACCGAAGAGCTAGGCGAAGCGGGGGCCAGCATTGTGTTGTATCCACTGAGTGCGTTCCGCGCTGCCAGTGCCGCTGCGTTGCAGGTTTACCAAACGTTGCGCGCCGAGGGTACCCAACAGAATGTGCTCGACATCATGCAGACCCGCATGGATCTGTACGACTATCTCGGTTACCACGAATTCGAACAGAAGCTGGATTCCCTGTTCGCCGCTGATTCCGACTCCGAACAGTAATAAAACAACATTCAAACTACCAAAGAGGCTTGCAGCATGAGCGAACAAATCCTGCCCAAGGCTAAGAAATCCGTTGCCCTGTCCGGTACTGCAGCGGGCAATACCGCTGTGTGCACTGTGGGTCGTACCGGCAATGATCTGCACTACCGTGGCTATGACATCCTTGACTTCGCCGAGTCGTGTGAGTTTGAGGAGATTGCTTATCTCCTGATTCATGGTGACCTGCCCAATCATGCCCAGTTGAAGGCCTACAAAGCCAAGTTGAAGCGGATGCGCAACCTGCCCATGCCGGTGAAGGCCGCGCTGGAGGCATTGCCGCCGACCGCGCATCCGATGGACGTTTTGCGTACCGGCTATTCGGTAATGGGTAGCTGTATGCCGGAGCGCGAGGATCATCCGGAATCAGAGGCCAGAGAGATCATCGACCGCCTCATGTCATCCGGTGGTTCGATGCTGCTGTACTGGTATCACTTCACTCAAAACGGCAAGCGCATCGAGCTCGAAACCGACCAGGATTCGCTGGGCGGACACTTCCTGGAACTGCTTCACGGCGCGGCCCCGAAAGACTCCTGGGTGCGTGCCATGCACACGTCGCTGATCCTGTACGCGGAGCACGAGTTCAATGCTTCAACCTTCACCTGTCGTGTCATTGCCGGTACCAATTCCGATATGTACTCGGCCCTGACTGGTGGCATTGGTGCGCTGCGTGGACCGAAGCATGGTGGAGCCAACGAAGAAGCCTTCCGTATTCAAAGCCGTTATAAATCAGCGGACGAGGCCGAGGCTGATATCCGCGAGCGGGTTGCCAAAAAAGAGATCGTGATCGGGTTTGGTCACCCCGTGTACACCATCTCCGATCCGCGCAACGTGGTGATCAAGCGTGTCGCCAAGCAACTGTCTGATGAGAATGGCAGTCATACCATGTACGACGTGGCTGATCGTCTCGAAAGCGTCATGAAGGAACTGAAGAACATGTTCCCGAACCTCGACTGGTTCTCTGCCGTTTCCTACAACCAGATGGGGGTGCCGACCGATATGTTTACCCCACTGTTCGTGATTGCGCGGACTGCCGGTTGGGGGGCGCACGTGATTGAGCAGCGTCAGGACGGCAAGATTATTCGTCCTTCTGCCAACTACGTCGGGCCTGAGAATCTGAAGTTCGTACCGATTGACGAGCGTTGATCTGTCAAAGTTCAGGAACGCACCAACGTCAGCAAAGAGAAGCATTTGATGAACACGAACTATCGAAAAAATCTGCCGGGTACTGACCTGGAATACTTTGACACCCGAGAAGCTGTCGAGGCCGTTCAGCCGGGCGCCTATGCTCGGTTGCCTTACACCTCGCGCGTGCTGGCCGAGCAACTGGTGCGCCGATGCGATCCGGAAGCACTGACTGATGCGCTGAAGCAGATCATCGAGGTGAAACGTGAGCTGGACTTTCCCTGGTACCCGGCGCGTGTGGTCTGCCATGACATCCTCGGCCAGACCGCATTGGTTGATCTTGCTGGCCTGCGCGATGCCATCGCGGAACAGGGTGGTGATCCGGCCAAGGTCAATCCGGTAGTACCCACTCAGCTGATTGTCGATCATTCCCTGGCGGTCGAGGCGCCGGGTTTCGATCCTGATGCTTTCGAGAAAAACCGTGCGATCGAGGACCGTCGCAACGAAGACCGTTTCCACTTCATCGAGTGGACCAAGACCGCTTTCGATAACGTTGACGTGATCCCAGCGGGCAACGGCATCATGCACCAGATCAACCTGGAGAAGATGTCGCCAGTTATCCAGAAACGCGATGGCGTGGCTTTCCCTGATACCTGCGTAGGCACCGATTCTCACACCCCGCATATCGACTGCCTCGGCGTGATCGCGATCGGCGTTGGTGGACTTGAAGCCGAGACGGTTATGCTGGGTCGACCGACGATGATGCGTTTGCCGGAGATTATTGGTGTCAAACTGACCGGCAAGCGTCAGCCGGGAATCACGGCCACCGATATCGTGCTGGCGATCACCGAGTTCCTGCGCAATGAGAAAGTCGTTTCCGCCTACCTGGAATTCTTCGGTGACGGTGCCGAGAGCCTGACGATTGGCGATCGTGCCACTATCTCCAACATGACCCCCGAGTTCGGTGCCTCAGCCGGTATGTTTTACATCGATCAGCAGACCTTGGATTACCTCAAGCTGACTGGGCGTGATGCAGACCAGGTTGCGCTGGTGGAAAACTACGCCAAAACAACCGGGCTTTGGGCTGATGACCTCAAGGACGCCGAGTATGAGCGCGTACTTGAATTCGACCTGTCGACTGTTGGCCGAAACATGGCAGGCCCATCCAATCCACATCGCCGCCTGCCAACCGCTGACCTGAAGGCGCGCGAGATAGCCGGCAACCTGGAAGCCGCAAAGGCGCAGGAGGCCGAAGGCAAAATGCCGGACGGTGCCGTAATCATCGCTGCTATTACCAGTTGTACCAATACCTCCAACCCGCGCAACGTGGTCGCTGCCGGCCTGCTGGCGCGCAAGGCCAATGAACTGGGCCTGGTGCGTAAACCCTGGGTGAAGTCTTCGTTCGCACCAGGCTCCAAGGTCGCCAGGCTTTACCTGGAAGCTTCGGGATTGCTGCCGGAAATGGAAAAGCTTGGCTTCGGTATCGTGGCCTATGCCTGCACCACGTGTAATGGGATGAGCGGTGCGCTGGACCCGAAGATCCAGCAGGAAGTAATCGATCGTGACCTATACGCAACAGCCGTGCTATCGGGCAATCGTAACTTTGACGGTCGTATCCACCCGTATGCAAAGCAGGCCTTCCTGGCTTCGCCGCCGCTGGTGGTGGCCTATGCCATTGCCGGAACCGTGCGCTTCGATATTGAGCAGGATGTGCTGGGCACGGACAAGGATGGCAACCCGGTCACGCTGAAAGACATCTGGCCAAGTGACGAGGAAATCGATGCGATTGTCAGCGAGTTCGTCAAGCCGGAACAGTTCACCGCAATCTACGAACCGATGTTCGACCTCGGCGCGGTAGAGCGCGCACCGAGCCCGCTTTATGACTGGCGCGAGATGAGTACCTATATCCGCCGTCCGCCATACTGGGAAGGCGCACTGGCTGGCGAGCGCACCATGAAAGGCATGCGTCCGCTCGCGGTGCTGGGTGACAACATCACCACTGATCATTTGTCACCTTCCAACGCAATTCTGGCGAGCAGCGCGGCTGGTGAGTACCTGGCCAAAATGGGCCTGCCGGAAGAAGACTTCAACTCCTACGCAACCCACCGTGGCGATCACCTGACCGCTCAACGGGCAACCTTTGCAAATCCCAAGCTGCTTAACGAAATGTGCCGCGACGAGAATGGCGAGATCATTCAGGGCTCGCTGGCACGCCTGGAACCGGAAGGTGAGCAAATGCGCATGTGGGAGGTCATCGAGACCTACATGAATCGCAAACAGCCGCTGTGCATCATTGCCGGCGCTGACTATGGCCAGGGCTCTTCACGTGACTGGGCAGCCAAAGGTGTCCGTCTGGCGGGGGTTGAGGCCATCGTGGCTGAAGGCTTCGAGCGCATCCACCGTACCAACCTGGTCGGTATGGGGGTGTTGCCCCTGCAGTTCAAAGACGGCGAGACCCGCGAGACATACAAGATCGATGGCACGGAGACTTTCGACGTGGTGGGGGAGCCTTCCCCGCGTTGTGACCTGACCGTTGTCATGCATCGGGCTAATGGTGAGAAGGTGGAGATTCCGGTGACCTGTCGCCTGGATACCGCCGAAGAGGTGCTTGTTTACCAGGCGGGCGGGGTGCTGCAACGTTTCGCCCAGGATTTCCTGGCCAGCAACGCAGCTTGAGGAGCAGCTGATGCCCTACGTAAACATCAAGGTGACCGATGAAGGTGTGACCAAGCAACAAAAGCTGCAGCTGATCCAGGGTGTCACGCAATTGTTGGTGGATGTGTTGGGAAAGAACCCGCAAACCACCCACGTGGTGATTGACGAGGTGAACACCGACAACTGGGGCATCGGTTTCGATCAAGTCAGTGAGATTCGCAAACAGGTCCAGCAGTAAGGCAAACGAGATATGGCACACGTACCGCAGATCAAGATTCCGGCCACATACATGCGCGGAGGCACCAGTAAAGGTACTTTCTTCAAACTGACGGATTTGCCCGAGGCTGCGCAGATACCTGGTGAGGCAAGAGACAAGCTGTTGTTGCGCGTCGTCGGCAGCCCGGATCCGTATGGCAAGCACACCGATGGCATGGGCGGCGCAACCTCGTCTACCTCCAAGACGGTTATCCTCGCGAAATCCGAAATGCCGGATCATGACGTGGATTACCTGTTTGGCCAGGTCAGCATCGACAAGCCCTTCGTCGATTGGAGCGGCAATTGCGGCAACCTGACGGCAGCCGTCGGGTCATTCGCGATTGCCAGTGGCCTGGTGGACCCCGGGCGTATTCCGCAGAACGGAGTGGCGGTGGTGCGCATCTGGCAGAAAAACATCCAGAAAACCATCGTTGCGCATGTACCGATCACCAATGGACAGGTGCAGGAGACGGGCGATTTTGAGCTGGACGGCGTGACATTCCCAGCGGCGGAAGTGAAGATCGAGTTCCTGAGCCCGGTTGATCCGAGCGAGGCCATGTTTCCCACGGGTAATCTTGTCGATGAGTTGGAAGTGCCCGGTATCGGTACCTTCAAGGTAACCATGATCAATGCGGGTATTCCGACCGTGTTTCTGAACGCGGAAGAGATTGGTTACAGCGGAACGGAACTACAGGATGTAATTAACGGTGATCCGGCGGCGTTACAACGTTTCGAAACCATCCGTGCACATGCTGCCATCAGGATGGGCTTGATCGAAAACGTGGAAGAGGCCGCAGCCCGACAACACACCCCGAAAGTGGCTTTTGTCGCGCCACCGGCAGACTACACGGCATCCAGCGGCAAGCAGATCTCGGCAGGTGATATCGACCTGAATGTTCGCGCCTTGTCGATGGGTAAATTACACCACGCCATGATGGGAACGGCCGCGGTTGCTATTGGTACCGCCGCCGCCATACCGGGAACCCTGGTCAACCTGGCAGCTGGCGGTGGTGAGCGCGAGGCGGTGACTTTCGGTCACCCGTCCGGCACCCTGAAAGTCGGCGCCGCGGCCAGCGAGCGCGATGGCAACTGGATCGTTGAGAAGGTGGTCATGAGCCGTAGCGCACGCATCCTCATGGAGGGTTGGGTACGGATTCCCGGGGATGCTTTTTAACGGCAGCTGTTGGTTGTCAAACTCTCTCCGAGCAATTAGGGGCCTTTTGGCCCCGTTTTTTTGCCGTAAAGCAGAGCCTGCACGAATCAGCTGTGCTTGGGCCGGAGTTGCAGGTAGTAGTTGATCAGACCGTTGGTTGAGCTGTCGTGGCTACTGACCTGGGAGCCGGTGTTGAGCTCATCCAGGATGTTTTTTGCCAGCACCTTGCCCAGCTCCACACCCCACTGGTCGAAGGAGTTGAGGTTCCAGATAATGCCCTGCACGAAAATTTTGTGCTCATAAAGCGCAATCAGGGTGCCCAGTGTTCTTGGATCGAGCGTATAGAACAGAAAGGTGTTGGTCGGCTGGTTGCCAGGGAATACCTTGTAGGGTAGCAGCGCCTCGATGTCCGCTTCGCTCATGCCGGCTGCCTGCAGCTCTTCGAGTGCCTCCGCCTCGGTTTTGCCTTTCATCAGGGCTTCTGCCTGGGCAAAGATGTTCGACATCAAGGCGCGGTGGTGGTGTGCGATGCAGCTGAAATTGGAAACCGGGGCGAGCATGTCTGCCGGTACCAGCTTGGTACCCTGGTGGAACAGTTGGTAAAAGGCATGTTGGCTGGCGATGCCGATTTCGCCGAAAAGCACCGGCCCGGTCTGGTAGTCGATGACCTGGCCGTTGCGGTCGCAGGATTTGCCATTACTTTCCATGTCGGCCTGCTGCAGGTACGCAGGAAAACGGTGCATGTTCTGATCGTAAGGAAGAATGGCAATGGATTCGGCGCCAAAGAAATTGTTGTACCAGATACCGAGCATGGCCATCACAACAGGGATGTTCTGATTCAGCGGTGCCGTTCGGAAATGCAGATCGGCCTCGTAGGCACCGCGCAGCATTTCGTCAAAATTTTCCGGGCCGATAGCGATCACCGTGGCCAGGCCAATGGCAGACCACATGGAGTAGCGACCACCCACCCAGTCCCACATCTTGAAAATATTCTCCGGGGCCACGCCAAACTCGGTAGCAGCCGCAGTGTTGGAAGTGACCGCAACGATATGTCGATGCAGACGGCTGGCATTGCCAAGCTTGTGCAACAGCCAGGAGCGGGCAGTCTCGGCATTGACCATGGTGTCCTGAGTGGTGAAGCTCTTCGATGCAACAATGAAAAGGGTGGTTTCCGGTACCAGGGCCTCGAGCGTCTGCGTGATGTGGTTTTCGTCGATGTTGTTGACGAAGTGAATCTTGAGGTCGTGGATGGCATAAGGACGTAACGCCTCTACTGCCATCTGCGGTCCCAGGTGGGAACCACCGATGCCAATGTTGACCACGTCGGTAATCGGTTGTTCGGTAGCCCCTCGCCAGCGACGTGAGCGGATCGCGTCGGCCAGTGATTTGACGCGCGCCAATTCTTCTCTGACCTCCGGCATCACGTCCTCACCATTGGCATAACGCGGCTCATTGCTGAAGTTTCTCAAGGCCGTATGCAGTACTGATCGATGCTCGGTGTGATTGATGGTATCGCCGTTAAACATGCGATCCCGCCAGCCAGCCACATCGGCCTGTTGCGCCAGCGCAATCAGCTGATCCATGACGGCCTGGTCCATACGGTTCTTGGAAAAATCGAAAAGAATGTTGTTGATTTTCAGTGAGTAGCGTTCGAATCGTTCAGGGTCTTCGGCAAACAGGTCGCGCATGTGGGTGTCCTTGATGCGATCGAACTCCTGTTCGAGCTGTTGCCAGGCAGGTAGGGTCGTGGGATTGGGGGAGTCGCTCATAAGAGGTCACAAACCTGTAGTAATGAATTGGCTGAAACTACGATAGATTAGGCAAGAAACAGGCCAGCCATTTGATCTGAATCCAGAGAGTGTTCGAATTGTCTCGAATTGCTTCGCCATGCGCACCAATTTTGCCCCATCACACTTTTTTCTGTGCCATATTGGTGCTTTAGCTGCCCGGTAACTGGGCAGGCATGCAAGCCGCTTAATGTTTTTGTTTTGAGCACGTTAATTGCAAGTCCCTAATACAGTCAGAGCATCAAGCCCGACGATTCTGCGGGGTACCGGTATCCAGCACGTTGTCGATTGGCAGCTGCTGAACCCTGTGTTTCTGGGAGTATCTGAATGAGCGTGGTCGCAGCCGACATTGGCGGTACCCACAGCCGCTTTGTGTTGCAGGCCGGGTCCGAACGTTTTCAGCGTTCCTATGAGAATGCGCGATTTGATGATCTTTACCAGGTTGTCGACGAGTTTCTTACTGCATCTGGCGAGCCTGATCTGCAGATCTTACACATGGTGCTGGGCCTGCCTGCTCCGGTAAACGGGCCGTCAGTGAAATTGACCAACATAGACTGGCAGGTCGACAGCGAACAGTTAAGGCGGCGCTTTCCGATTCAGCGGTTGTCCCTGGTGAATGATTTCCAGGCGGCTGCCATGGGGGCTTTGCATGATGAGCAGGCCCGGCAACTCAACCCGGAAGTGGTGGCGCCGAATCAGGGGCCGGCCGTGGTGACGGGTGCGGGGACCGGACTGGGGCATGCTTGGATTGCCGATGTATCAGCGGGCGGTGTGCCCTGGGCTACCGAAGGCGGGCATGCCGATTTTGCCCCGCAGGACGAGCTCCAGTATGCACTTCATGCCTGGCTTGCGGACCGTTATGGTGGGCACGTATCGCTGGAGCGACTGCTTTCCGGCCCTGGGATCGCAACGCTCTTTGAGTATTTGGGGGGCGCGTCTGTCAGCCCCGCCGACGTCAGTCGCCTGGCAGCGGAAAAAGATGACACTGCGATCCAGGCCATCAGGCTTTTCGTGCATCTTTTTGGTGCTCACGTTGGCAATATTGCACTGCAGTTCAACCCGGTTGCCGGAATTCATTTGTGTGGGGGGGTGGTTGGTCACTTGGCCAACTGGTTTGATCACTCGTTTCTGGAAGCCGTTGCCGACAAGGGGCGTATGCAGACGCAGGCCCAGTCTATCCCGTTGTTTCTGCACGACCGAGGCGATATCGGTCTGCAGGGCGCACTTCGTATCGCTATGCAAGAGTTAAAATGAAATGACCCGACAGGAAGATCAGCAGAAGTTATACCGCTACTACATGGAGCCACACGTGGTGAACGACATTACCCGTCGTACCCTCGTGATCGTGCTAGCCGGGGGTGTTGGTTCACGTCTGAAGAATCTGACCAAGTGGCGTGCCAAGCCCGCCGTGCCGTTTGGTGGAAAATACCGCATCATCGATTTCGCGTTATCCAACTGCGTTAACTCCGGATTGCGCCGGATCAGCGTGTTGACACAGTACAAGTCACACTCGTTGATTCGTCACCTGCAACGTGCCTGGAGCTTTATGCGCCCCGAGATCGGGGAGTTCGTCGAGATCATCCCGGCGCAACAGCGACTCAAGCAGGAATGGTACAAGGGCACTGCGGATGCGATTCACCAGAACCTGGATATCATCTATCGACACGCGCCAGACTACGTGATGATCCTGGGTGGCGACCACATCTACACCATGGATTACAGCGAGATGCTCAAGGCGCACGTGGAAGCCAATGCTGACTTCACCGTGGGTTGTATCGAGGTGGACAGAGAAGAAGGTCGCCAGTTTGGTGTGATGTCGGTAGAACAGAACTTTCAAATAAAGAGCTTTGCTGAAAAACCGGAGGATCCCGAGCCGGTTCCGGGCGAGCCCGACAAATGCCTTGCATCGATGGGGATCTACGTGTTCAGCATGGAGCACCTTGCTCGCGTGTTGTGTGAAGATGCTGAAAACCCGGATTCCGACCACGACTTCGGCAAAGACATTATCCCGGCGAGTATCGCCAACTCCAAGGCCGTGGCCTATCCGTTCATCGATGAGCATGGCGAACCCGCCTACTGGCGCGATGTGGGAACCCTGGAATCCTATTGGAAGGCCAACATGGAGTTGTGCGAGATTGAACCGCAGCTCAATTTGTACCGGCGTGACTGGCCGATCTGGACCTACCAGTCACAGAGCCCGCCAGCCAAATTTGCCTTCGATGACGATGGTCGACGGGGCATGGCGGTCGATTCATTGATCGCCGGTGGCTGTATTGTTTCAGGCGCGGAAGTGCGTCGCTCGGTTATCTTTTTCAATACCCATATCGAGACGGGTTCCTACGTTGAAGACAGCGTGATACTGCCGAAAGTCACGATCGGAAAAAACTGCACGATCAAGCGCACGATCATCGATAAGGGCACCTTGATTCCCGATGGGTTTGAGGCTGGCGTGGATCTTGAAAAGGATAAGGAGCGGTTCCTGGTAACAGACGAGGGAATCGTGCTCGTAACCCCGGGAATGCTGGGTCAACGTCTGCATTTTGAACGCGACTGAGAAAAAATGTCCGACAACAAGAATAAAATGAAGCTCGTGCTGTGCTGGCATATGCACCAGCCGTGGTACCGGGAATCGCTGCATGGCAGCTATCGGCTTCCCTGGGTTTACCTGCACGCGATCAAGGATTACAGCGATATGGTGGCGCACCTCGAGGCGCACCCCAAAATGCGTGCGGTGGTGAATTTCACGCCGGTGTTGTTGGAGCAACTGGAAGACTACGCGCAGCAGTTGCAGCAGTGGCTCGACTCCGGTGAGCCGATGCTCGACCCCATGCTTAACCTGTTGGCGGGCGTCACGCCGATTCCACAGGACGAGGAAGATCGGAAAACACTGGTGACCAACTGCCTGCGTGCGCATGCGCCACAGATGATCGATCCTCATGAGGATTTTCGTCGTCTGCTCGCTCCCTTGTGGAACTCCAGTGTTGAAGAACCCGACTTCCACGCACTGGCTTACTTGAATGACCAGTATTTTCTTGACCTGTTGACCTGGTATCACCTGGCCTGGTTGGGTTTTTCCGAGAGGAAGCAGCCGTGGGCACGTGATTTGATGGCGCAGGGTGGGCAGTATGGACCGGAGCAGCGACGCAAACTGTTACACCACATGGCAGAGCTTATCGGCGGCCTTGCCAATCGCTACAAGCGCCTGGCCGATGCCGGGCAAATAGAACTTTCCGTGACACCTTACAGTCACCCGATTGTGCCGTTGTTACAGGAATTCGACACCCGTCTGTGTGCTTTGCCCGAAGCCCCTGGGCCTGAACATGCTGGTTACCCGGGTGGTGCGAAACGTGCTCACTGGCACATGCAGTATGGGCTCGAAGTGTTTGAGCGGTTCTTTGAGCGTCGACCAACCGGTGTCTGGTTATCCGAGGGGGCGGTGAGTGATGAGGCGGTCGAATTGCTGCCCCAGTTCGGTATCCGCTGGACCGCCTCTGGCGAAGGCGTTTGGCATAACAGCAGTGCCATGTCGGACCTGGAACACAATACGCCGGAAGCACGACATAACCTGTTCAGTCCCCATCAGTTACCGGGGACTGATGTGCGCCTGTTTTTCCGAGATGATGGGTTGTCAGACCTGATCGGTTTCGAATATCAGGGCTGGAGCCCGGAAGATGCAGTCGAAGACTTTATCAGTCATCTTCGTAATATTCGTTCCTATCTTGGGGAGAGGGCGCACGAACACGTGGTCAGTGTGATCCTCGATGGCGAGAACGCCTGGGAGTATTACCCTGACAACGCTTTCCATTTTCTGGGTTGCCTTTACGAGCGCCTGGCGCAGTGTGACGAAATTGAAGTGACCACCTTTGAGGCGGCGTTGGATTCGTGTCCATCCGTACTGTTGCCGCGGCTTTGCCCGGGTAGCTGGGTTTACGGATCTTTCTCCACCTGGATTGGTGAAGAAGATAAGAATAGGGGCTGGGACCGCCTTGTTGAGGCGAAACTCGTTTATGACGAGGTGATAGCGAGCGGGGAACTGGACGCAGAACAGCAACACCTGGCCGGACTACAACTCGCCATTTGCGAAGGCTCGGACTGGTTCTGGTGGTTTGGTGATTACAACCCTTCAGATAGCGTGCGCGATTTCGATTGGCTGTACCGGGAGCAACTGAAGCATCTTTACGTCCTCCTGGGGAGACCAGTGCCGGACAACCTTAACGAACCCTTGTCCAGGGGTGGGGGCGCCAGCGAAAACGCAGGCACCATGCGGCGTGGACGAGAATAAACGCAGTAACAGGCCATTGATGACATGAGTAATTTATTGCAGCAGAGGCGAGCGGGTGTCTTGCTGCATCCCACCTCCCTGCCTTCGGGCAAGTTGGACGGAGATGTGGAACGATGGCTGGACTTCCTGTCTGAATCCTGCCTGACAGTCTGGCAGGTCCTGCCGTTGGTTATACCAGACCACACCGGTTCCCCTTACCAGAGTTGTTCCGCCTTCGCTGCCAATCCCGGATTACTGGCTGATGCAGATGCCGCGCTCAGTGAAGACCGGGAGCACTTGCAGGTGTTTACAGAAGC
>Ga0180429_10003091_pt1 | contig 13552 bp, 15 predicted proteins | sample SS_ome_FD_132428 | JGI IMG/M metagenome (GOLD analysis project Ga0180429, IMG submission 132428) | Hypersaline lake sediment archaeal communities from the Salton Sea, California, USA - SS_1_S_1 metaG | ecosystem: Environmental > Aquatic > Non-marine Saline and Alkaline > Hypersaline > Sediment ...
CTCCAGGGTGCCGTCCGGCAGGATCACTCCCGCCTTCAGGTATCTTGCGATCAGCCTCAGCAGCCGGAAGTCGTCCACTTCATCTCGCAGACGACCCATCAGCTTGCCGTGGTCAACCGTGTCCAAAAACGACTTCAGGTCACAGTCCACCACGTGGCACTTCGACCCGCGCTTGTTGCCTTCCTTCTGGAGCTCCTCGACCGCCTCCCGGGCGCTGCGTCCCGGGCGGTATCCGCAGGAGTGGTCACTGAAGGCCGGCTCGAGCACGGGCCTTAGCACCTGCGTGATGGCCTGTTGGATGACGCGATCGAGCACCGTCGGAATCCCGAGCTTGCGCTTGCTCCCGTCAGGTTTGGAGATCAGGCACCGCCTCACCGGCGAGGGTCGATAAGAGCCCTCTTCCTGTTTCCGGCGGATCGTCTCCCAATGCTGTCGCATGAAGGAGGCAAACTCCTCCACGCTGATCCCGTCGATGCCCGGAGCCCCCTGGTTGGCTTTGACCTTCTTCCAGGCCGCCTTCAGGTTCCCGGGCTGCAGGACCTGCTCGAACAACGACTCGCCACACGGACTCTCTTTCTCTACCCCGCTCCCATCCCCATGTCTGGCTCCCCCGGTCGGGTTCGTCGCCGTGGAGGGGTGGCGGGGTCGGCCCGTCGAATCATCCGTTCGATCAACTGCCGGGTGCTCAACCCATTGCTGCGCCGGGTCATGTTGCGGATCTTGTCCTTGAATGAGTCCAGCTGCCCTCCGTCGAACTCGCGATTTAACGAGTGAAAACTCGAGTGAGGGAGGGAGGACACGATGTCCCCGAAAGAGACATTCGCAGGCGCTACGAGAGGGGATGGAGCAATTTCGAGGAACTGTATCGAACGCTTGCGGACAAGTGGATCGTGTTCGATAATAGCGGAGAGGATCCGAGGGTATTGGAGAAATCGCCATGAATTTAAGCAAAGAAGCCGAAGGAGCACTGCGAGCGATGGAGCGCGCAGCCAACGCTGCCCGAGCACTTGCAGCAGAAAAGCGGCTCAAGTTGCCGGTTTGGCGTGATGGCAAGATAGTCTTCGTGGGGACAAACAGAGAGGCACAACAGGTCGTGGGACGAAATGCCGAGAACGCTCCAAGATAATTCGCGAGAGCTTTTCATTCCACTCGTAGCACCGCGGCATTCGTCCACTTAGGCGTTCGCAAGGCAGGGATGATGACCCTGAAGCAATTCGTCGGTAACTGGCGGCTCGTCGAGATGAGCGCATGGGATGCGGACTATCTTGACGGGGTCGTCCCTGCAGGCATCGTCATCCGAAAGAACGGGACCGGAAGTTTCCAGTTCGGCTGCGTCCAAGGCGAGCTGGATTGCAGCATCGACACCATCGGCGGGGCACAGTGCCTTGGGTTTTCGTGGGAAGGGTCCGATGACGCACATCCGGTCTCCGGGCGCGGTTGGCTCACGGTTTCTGGCATGGAACTCACCGGCAAGATCTGTTTCCATTTGGGCGACGAGTCTGATCTCAAGGCAGTAAGAACATAGGAGATTGCGAACATCACACTGGAGGCTCGAGTCCTTGAAATCCAGAAGTCGTCACAAATGAGTCAAGTTTTCCGGCAGCAAGGTTGCCCTGCCTGATGCAGGGTGCAAGATTCAGGATGCAGCCACGTGTTCCCTGCGCCTTGCATCCTGCATCCTGCATCCTGCATCCTGCATCCTGCATCATGGTCCGAGGCTTGCCTCGCTAGACTGGAGGCATGCCATTGGTGAGTATTCCAGCCCACTATGACGGATCGCAGGTGCTGCTCGACGAGGAGGTAGCACTGCGTCCCAACGCTCGTTTGATTGCGACGGTTCTGGAGGATGTGGACCCAGAGCGCGAGGACTTCCTGCGTTTGGCGGAGGGCGGCCTCGCGGCAGCCTACGATGAGGACGAAGTGGAGTATACCGAGGCTGACGTCCGGCGATGAAATCGGGATCGGTGGTTTTGGCACGGGTTCAGCAGGCAGACCGTCGCCTGAAGGCCCGACCGGCCATCATCCTGAACATGATGCCTCCGTTTTCGGACTTTCTGGTTTGTGCGCTGAGTTCGAAGCTAAAGCACGAGTGCCGGGGCTTCGACGAGGTGATCGCAGCGGATGACGATGACTTCGGGGACAGCGGGCTCAAGGCCGCCTCGTTGATCCGCCTCGGGATGGCCGCCACGATTCCAAGGTCGGTGATTCTGGGCGAGCTTGAACAGGTCTCCGGCGCCCGGTTGCAGAGGCTTCGCTCCCGGCTCGCAGGACAAATTGAGGGCGAACCCCCAAGATAGCTGCCGAGCGGCGCCCCTGCGAGGCCACTCAATGTTTCGCCTCCCTTAACTAACCATTGAGCTTTCGGCGGGGTGTGCCATAATCCCGCCATGCGGTGTTCTTCCCCTGCCACCGTGCTGTCTGCCGTTGCGGTCCTGCTCACCGGTTGCGGAGGGCCCATTTCCTCGACGGCCTCCTACAACCCGGGGTACGGGCCCTTCGACGAGGAGGGAAACTACGTCGAAGAATGGGCCGACAAGCCCGCAAGGAAGCACTGGTGGTCGCGAACCAAGACCAAACCGCGGGACACCGCCGTCGCGAAGAAGGCAACCCCGCCTGATCGCGCCTCCACCGCCTCCCGCTCCACCGCCTCCCGCCCGGCCACCCCGCCACGGGTCGCTTCCACCACCCCGGTCTCGAAGCCGAAGCCCAAGCCCAAACCCGAGTCCGAGCCGGTGAAGGCGGAACCGAAAAAGCCGGCCCCCATCAGGCACAAGGTCACGAAGGGCGACACCCTCTGGGCTCTCAGCCGCCGCTACGGCGCCCCGGTTTCTTCGATCAAGCGCGCCAACGGTTTGAGCGGGACCACCATCCGCATCGGCCAGACGCTCCTCATCCCCCGTTAAGCGCTGTCGCGGCAAATCTTCCCCTTGCATCGTCGTCCGCCGCTCCCCAACCTCCCGGGGTGGCGCGGCCCGAGACAGACGACCTCCGCATCGCCGGCATCAATCCCCTCATTTCTCCCGCCGTCCTCTCCTACTATCTCCCCATCACCGACCAGGCCGCGGAGCTCGTCGCCCGCACCCGCCTCGAGGCCGAGGCCATCCTCAAGGGACACGATGACCGGCTCCTTGCCGTCGTCGGCCCCTGCTCGATCCACGATCCCGCCGCCGCCCTCGAATACGGCACCCGCCTGCAAACCGCCGCCGCCCGCTACGCCGACGATCTCCTCGTCGTCATGAGGGTCTACTTCGAAAAACCCCGCACCAGCATCGGCTGGAAGGGGCTCATCAACGACCCCCATCTCGACCACTCGTTCGACATCAACCGCGGCCTCCAGATCGCGCGCGAGCTGCTGCTCGAACTGGCCGCCATCGGCCTGCCCGCCGGCACCGAGTTCCTCGATACCATCTCCCCCCAATACATCGCCGACCTCATCTCATGGGGCGCCATCGGGGCCCGCACCACCGAATCCCAGGTGCACCGCGAGCTGGCCTCCGGCCTCTCGATGCCCGTCGGCTTCAAGAACGGAACCGGCGGCTCCATCCAGATCGCTCTCGACGCCATCACCGCCGCCCGCCAACCGCACTACTTCCTCTCCGTCACCAAGGAGGGCGTCTCCGCCATCGTCGCCACCGCCGGCAACGACGCCTGCCACATCATCCTCCGCGGCGGCGGCCAGGGCCCCAACTATCATCCCGGCAACATCAAGGATGTCGAAACGCGCCTCCGGGACCGCAGCCTCCCGCCCTACTTCCAGGTCGACTGCTCCCACGGCAACTCGGAGAAGAACTTCCGCAATCAACCGGTCGTGGCAAAAAACCTCTGCGCCCAACTCGCCGCCGGCTGCCGCGCCGTCGCCGCTGTCATGATCGAATCCAACCTCGTCGAGGGCGCCCAGAAACTCGGCAACGACCCGAAGCAACTCGTCTTCGGTCAATCCATCACCGACGCCTGCATCTCGTGGGAGTCCACCGAACCCCTCCTCGAAGAGTTCGCCCAAGCCGTCCGTGCCCGGCGCGCTTCCTCCCGCCAAAGTCCTTGAGAGCCGGAACTCGTCCCAGACGAGTCAAGTCTTGCCGCAGAGCTTTTGCCGCCTCCCCAGAATCTCCGTGCCGCCCCGCCGGCACTGTGCTTCACTGCTCCCGCCATGGCGCGCCCCGAGGTTCTGGTCAACTTCGCCATCACGGCCGACGGCAAGGTCACCACCGCCACCAAAGACCCCGCCCGGTTCACGTCCAAGCTCGACATGGATCGCCTCCTTGAGATCCGCACCCGGGCCGACGCCCTCCTCGTCGGCCGCGGAACCCTCGAAACCGACGCCATGAGCCTCACCATCCCGAGCGATCGCAACCCGCCCCGCCAACCCCTGCGCTGCATCGTCTCCCGGTCCGGCCGGTTCAACCCCGCCCACAGGGTCTTCCGAACTCCCGGCGGCCCCCTCCACCTCCTCGTCACCGACCCCCCGGCGCACTACGACCCCACCCCCTACACCGCCGCCGGGGCCGAGGTGCATCTCACCAGCCTGGGCGATTTCCTCGCCGCCCTCAAAGCCGGCCACGGCGTCCGCACCCTCCTCTGCGAAGGCGGCGGCACGCTCGTGCGCGCCCTCGCCGAACTCGATGCCATCGACGAAATCAACCTCACCCTGGCCGGCCACACCCTCTTCGGAGGCGCCTCGGCCCCCGGCATCACCGGCCTCCCCGGCGCCCACCTCCCCGCCTCCCTCGAATTCGAACTCACCCGCTTCGAACCCCTCGACAACGCCGAGTGCTTCCTCACATACCGCCGCCTCCCCCGGCACCCCCCGGAGAACCACGCGGAGTGAAGACACCGAAGCCGCGATTGCCAAAGCTCACCCACGGTGGGTTTTGGCGGCGGGCCACCAGGGACCGGTCGGGTGCAGGATTCCAGCGTCGACGCCCGGCAGTGTCCTGGGTTTCAGAGATGCTAGAGTCCTTGAAATCCAGAAGTCGTCACAAATGAGTCAAGTTTTCCGGCAGCAAGGTTGCCCTGCCTGATGCAGGGTGCAAGATTCAGGATGCAGTCCCGTGTGCCCTGCATCCTGCATCATGGTCCGAGGCTTGCCTCGCTAGTGTTCCGCCCCCCCGCTCCCCTCCTTCTCCCCATGCCCGTGCTTCTCGAAGAGCACCTTCGTCCCTTTCTCTTCCGGTTGGCGTCCGTTGCCGCCCTCCGCCTTCTCCCATGAGTGGCGTTCACAGGCGCCCAAGGCGAGCCCCAACCCGACCAGAACCACACTGAGGAGTCCCTTCATGGCACGACGTAGGTAGCGTCTCCCCGCGAAACCGAAAGTCAAAACTCCCCTCGGAAGACGCAACGCGAGACCGGCGTCTCGTCCACCACGATCTCGCACAACCCCGGAAGCTCCCCCTCGAGCCTCCGCCAGAACCACGCCGCAATCACCTCGATCGTCGGACTCTCCAGCCCCTCGATCTCGTTCAAATAGCGGTGATCCACCCTCTCCAACACCGGCCCCATCGCATCGCTGATCCGTTTGTGGTCGTAAATCCAGCCCACCTCCGGATCCACCTCGCCCTCGATCGACACCTTCACCTTGAATGTGTGGCCATGCATGCCCCGGCACTTGTGCCCCTCCGGCAAAGTCGGCAAAGTGTGGGCCGCCTCGAACGTGAAATCCTTCGTCAATCGCGCGCGCATCTGAACCAGCTCCATATTCGTTCTTCCCCCCCTGTCAACCCCGACCGCGCCCCGCACCCCGAATCATGCCAAGCCGTCTCGACGACACCTTCGCCCGTCTCAAGGCCGAGAATTCCAAGGCCTTCGTCGCTTACGTCGCCGCCGGCGACCCCGACCCGGACCGCTCCCTCGAAATCCTCGTCGCCCTCGCCGACGCCGGCGCGGACATCATCGAACTCGGCCTCCCCTTCTCGGATCCCATGGCCGACGGCGTCGTCAACCAACTCGCCGCGGCCCGCGCCCTCAAGGCCGGCGCCAATACCCGCGTCGTCCTCGACCTCATCCGCCGCTTCCGCGAAACCCGCCAGACCGCCGTCGTCCTCTTCACATACCTCAATCCCGTCTATGCCTACGGATACGAGGAATTCCATCGCGATGCCGCCACCGCCGGGGCGGACGGAATCCTCCTCCTCGACCTCCCTCCCGACGAGGCCGCCCGGAACGCGGAGCTGGCCCGCGGGTCCGGCCTGCAGCACATCCGCCTCGTCGCCCCCACCACCCCGCCCGACCGCTTGCCCGTTCTTGCCAAGGACTCCGAGGGGTTTATTTACGTCGTTTCCCGAACCGGCGTGACGGGCGCCCACGGCGGACCTTCCGAAGCCGTCGGCACCCAGATCGCCGCCATCAGGAAGCACACCATGACCCCCGTCTGTGTCGGATTCGGCATCAGCACCCCCGAACAGGCCGCCATGGTCGCTGGCCTTTCCGACGGCGTGGTGGTCGGCTCCGCCATCGTCAAGCAGATCGAACTCCACCAGCACGCCCCCGGCCTCGCCGCGCGGGTCTCCGCCTTCGCCCGCCCCCTCATCAACGCCACCAAGCGCCAATAACCGACAACCGAAAACCAATAACCGGGAACCACCTCCATGCTCCTCCCCTTCACCAAGATGAACGGAGCCGGCAACGACTTCGTCCTGATCGACAACCGCGATCGCGGCCTCGCCCTCACGGCGGTGCAGATCGCCCGGCTTTGCGACCGGCACCGGGGCATCGGCGCGGACGGCGTGCTTGCCGTCGAACCGGCCCGCCACGGCGCCGATTTCAGGTTCCGCTACTACAATTCCGACGGCGGGGAGGTCGAGATGTGCGGCAACGGCGCCCGCTGCTTCGCCCGCTTCGCCTCCCGCCTCCTCCCCGATCCGCGAACCGTTCTCACCTTCGAGACCATCGCCGGAACCCTCTCCGCCGAACTGCGCGGCGAGCAGGTCAGGATCGCCATGTCCGATCCCACGGACCTTGTCCTCGACTCCGGCGTCACGGTCGAGGGCCTCCCGGCCCCCCTCCACGTCATCAACACCGGCGTCCCCCACACCGTCGCCTTCGTCACTGACCTCGACCACCTCGACGTCCTGCGCCTCGGCGCCGCCCTGCGCCGCCACCCCCGCTTCCAGCCCGCCGGAACCAACGCCAACTTCGCCAAGGTCCTCGCCACCGGCCACCTCGCCATCCGCACCTACGAGCGGGGAGTCGAAAACGAAACCCTCGCCTGCGGAACCGGAATGGTCGCCGCCGCCCTCGTGCACCACCTCCTCCACCATGCCCCCTCCCCGGTCCGCGTCGAGGTCCGCGGCGGCGACACCCTCGAAGTCGGCTTCTCAAAAGACCGCAAGGACGCCTTCCGCGAGGTCACCCTCACCGGCCCCGCCGACTTCGTCTTCGACGGACGCATCGAAGTATGAATCAACGCACCTCCCGCCGCTGAACGACCTGCACGACATCCCCGACCCACGGCCATGGCTCCCTGGAGCCGGCATCCCGGCATGGTGGTGGATCGCCGCCGCCCTCGCCGTCCTCTGCCTGCTCGCCGCCGTCGCCGCCGCCCTGCGCCGCCGGCCGCCCCCCTCCCCCGGCCCCGCCGGCCACATCTACGACGAGTCCCGTAATTCCCTGCTCGAGGCGCGCCGCCGCGCCGCCCGACAGACCCTCGCGGAAACCGCCACCGCCGCCTCTCTCGCCATCCGGCGCTACCTCGCCGCCGTCCTCGACGAGCCCGCTCTCTATGAGTCCCGCGAGGAGACCCTCGCCCGCTCCCATGCCTTCGAGCGGCTTCCGGCCGGCGCCCGCCACCGGATCGAGCCCCTCCTCGAACGCCTCGCGCAGCACCAGTACGGCCCCTCCGCCCGCGACCCCGCCGCGGCCGAAACCCTCGTGGACAACTGCCTCGAGGTATTGCAGGGTATCGAGTCGACCCGCCGGCGCCCCGTGGCATGAGGGAATTCTTCCAGCATTTCACCTTTGCCGAACCGGCTTGGCTTTTTCTGCTGCTGGCCCTCCCGCCGCTGTTCTTCCTCCGCAACCGGATCGGCGCCGGCGCGGGGGTCGGTTTCCCCTCCCTCGCGATCCTGTATTCGCTCGGACGCCCTCCGCGCGAGCGTCCCGGGGCGTTCACGTTCTGCCTCCTCGGCCTTGCCCTCGCGGCCGCCATTCTCGCCCTCGCCCGCCCGCAGTGGCGCAACCACTTCACGGTCCGCACCGCCAGCGGCATCGACATCCTCATCGCGCTGGATGTCTCCCGGTCGATGGATATCCGGGACTTCTATCCGCGCGACGACCGCCGCCGCCGCCCCGAGCGCCGTCTCGACGCCGCAAGGGAGGTCATCGAAAACTTCGTCCGTCGCCGCCCCGACGACCGCATCGGAATGATCGTCTTCGCGGCCCGCCCCTACAGCCTCTCCCCGATCACCCTCAACCACGACTGGGTCATCGACAATCTGCGCCGCTTTTCCCTCGGCGACATCGACCCCGGCGGCACCGCCATCGGGTCCGCCATCGCCGCCTCCGCCACCCGCCTCACGCAACGCGAGGCGAAAAGCAAGATCGTGGTCCTCGTCACCGACGGCGCCAACAATTCCGGCAAGCTCAAACCCGTCCCCGCCGCCCGCCTCGCCGCCACCCTCGGAATCCGCGTCTACACCGTCGCCATCGGCACCGAGGAAGGCCGCCTCCCCGCCAGCGTCATGAGCAACCCCCGCCAGGAATTCGATCTCCCGACCCTCCGCACCATCGCCCGCCTCACCGAGGCCGAGTACTTCCGGGCCCGCACCACAAGGGGACTCCGCGACACCTTCGCCGGCATCGACGCCCTCGAGAAGACCGAAGCCCGCCACCATCACGTCGTCGAATCCCGCGATCTTTACCAGTGGCTCGTGGGCGCTTCCTTCCTCTTGTCCTTTCTCTCGCTCGGCCTCCGGACCCTCGATCCCCCGCCGCTCCCCTGACCGCCTCATGCAGTTCACGCACCCCGCCTTTTTCCTCCTCCTGCTGCTGGCGCCGCTCCTTGCGGTGGCCGCCGTTCTGACCACCCGCGCCCGGGCCCGCGCCTGGCGGCGGCTGGTGGCGCCACGTCTCGCGCCCCTCCTCGTGCGCGAGAGCCCGAAGTGGCGCCGCGCCGCCGCCTTCGGAGCGGGCCTCCTCGGCTTCGCCCTCCTCGTCGTCGCCCTTGCCGGCCCCACCGCCGGTTATCGCATCGCGCCCGAAACCATCCGGGGGCGCAACCTCCTCATCGCCATCGACGTCTCGCGCTCCATGCTGGCCACCGATGAAAACCCCGACCGGCTCACCACCGCGAGGGCCGCGGCCCTCGAACTCCTCGACCATTTCCCCGACGACCGCATCGGCATCATCGCCTTCTCCGGAACCGCCTGGCTCCAGGCGCCCCTCACCATCGACCACGATGCCCTCCGCGAAACCCTCCAACAACTCGACTACCGCGGCGAGCAGGAGGAATGGCTCCCGAGGGGCGGAACCGACCTCGCCCAAGCCGTCACGCTCGCCGTCGAGACCTTCCGGTCAACCGGCCTGCGCAACAACGCCCTCGTCATCCTGAGCGACGGCGAAACCCACGAGGGCGGCGTCGATGCCGCCGCTGAAAAGGCACACGGCGCCGGCCTCACCATCTTCAGCCTCGCCTGCGGCACCGACAACGGGTCCTTCATCCCCGACCCCGCCAACCCCCGCGACGGCAAACTCCACGACTCGAAGGGAAACCTCGTCCTCACCCGCCTCAACCCCGAACCATTGCGCCTCCTCGCCCGGCGCACCGGCGGGTTCTACGCCTCCGCCTCCGGATCCGGCTTCACCCGCTCCCTCGAACAAGCCGTGGCCCGCCTCGACCGCTTCGAATTGGAGGGCCGCAACCGCCGGGTGGCAATCCCCCGCTTTCAATGGTTTCTTCTCCCCGCTATCTTCTTCTTCGCCGTGAGCCTCCTCATCGACACCTCCTGGCAGCTCCTCATCCGAACCACGGCCGCCGCCGCCCTGCTGGCCTGTCTGGCGCCCCCGGCCCGGGCCGCCCCGCTCCGGCCGACCCCCGCCGCAAGGCACTTCGACAAGGGAGACTACGGGAAAGCCCTTGAACTCTTCGCGGAGGAGGTCTCGCGCGCCTCCGGTGAACGCAAATCCCGCCTCCAGCTCGGCGAGGCCGCCGCCGCATACCGCCTCGGGCGATTCGCCCGCGCCCAGCGCGCCTATTCCGGCGCCCTCCTCTCGCGCAAGCCCCCCGTCCAGGAGCAAGCTCACTTCGGCCTCGGCAATACCCACTTCTACGCCGGCGCCCGCCTCCTCGAACCCGGGGAGAACCAACAGACCACGCCCTCCGGCGCCGCCGTCGAAACCGCCACCCGCCTCTGGAGGGACGCCATCGGACACTTCGAGGCCGCCCTCGCCCTCAATCCCGGCAACCACCAGGCCCGCCAGAACCGCGACCACGTCCGCAAACGCCTCGAAGAACTCCTCCGCCGCCGGCAACAACAAGAACAGAACCGGCAACAAGAAACGCAGCCCCAGCCCGACCAAACCAACCAGGACCAAGCCGGAGAACCGCGCGAACCATCCGCCGACCCGCCCCCGCCCGGCGAGGATCCCCAACCAGACCAACCCGGGGACGACCAACCCCCCGAACCCGACGAGAACGAGGAACCGGCAAACCTCCAGCCCCACCCCGGCGAAACACCCGAGGAGTTCGCCCGCCGCATCCTCGAATCCAGCGCCGACCTCCAGTCCCGCCCCATCCCCATGCGCATCCGCCCCGCGCGCCGCCCTCTCAAGAACTGGTGACCACCATCCCGATCAGTATTTCCCGCCGCGAGCCGGCCGCGGCAGCCCGGGTGCTCCGCGCCCTGCTCCTTGCGGTTTTCCTTCCGCTCGCGGCCCCGTTCGCCGGCGCCGAGCCCGACCTCAAGGCATCCCTTGGTGCCGCCTTCACTCTCCCCGGCGAGACCACCCGCCTCACCCTCGTGGTGCGCTCCGGCCTCCGGCCGGACCAACCCCCGTCGGCCCCCGTCGTGCCGGAGGTCTTCATGCGCCTCATCAAGGAGGGGCTGCGCCCCTTCGAGAACCGCGAGCAACTCTACGTCTACGTCTTCTCGGTCCGCTCGGACACCGAGGGCGTCCACCGCATCCCTCCCCTCGAAGTCTCCGTCGCCGGCGTCTCCTACCGCTCCCAACCCCTCGAACTGCACGTCTCCGCCCTCCCCGAAGACAGCTGGAAAACCCTCCAGTCGGGCGACCGCAACCTCGAATACGCCTCCGCCATCTTCCTCCCCGAGCGCACCCCGTTCGAGACCGAAACCGTCCCCGTCGAAGTCCGCCTCTTCATCCCCGAGGAAGCCGCCCCGCGAGAAAATCGCTTCCAGACCGATCGTACCATCGGCGTCGCCGAAATCGAACACGACGGATTGCTCGCATGGCGCTTCGAGACTTCCCAGCTCTCCCGCACCAGCGTCCGCCTCCTCGGCCGGCAATACGCCGGCTTCGCCTTCCGCAGCACCCTCTCGCCCATCCGCACTGGAACCGCCACCCTCGGCCCCGGCGAGGCCCACCTCACCCTCAGCTTCCGCCTCCCCCGCCGCGGGTCCTTCGTCACCGAATCGGTCCCTGCCACCTTCGAGGTGCCGGCCCGCTCCTTCCGGGTCCGCCCCCTCCCGCCCGGCGCCCCGCCCGGCTTCGACGGCGCCGTCGGTCGCTTCAACGTCTCCGCCCGGGCCGACACCGGCGCCCTCGAAGAGGGCGACCCCGTCTCGGTCCGCCTCGAAGTGTCCGGAACCGGAAACCTCGACAGCCTCCGCCCTCCCCGCCTCCAGGCCCCCGAGAACGAATGGAAGGTCTACGAGCCCAGCCGCCTCGCGCGCCAGGGCGAACGCCGCGACATCAGCGGCAGCGTCACCTTCAGCCAGATCATCCGCCCCCTCGTGCCGCAGACCGAAATCCCCCCCTTCCGCCTCGCCTACTTCGACCCCGTCCTCGCCAGCTACCAATTCTCTAGTAGCAAACCGCTCCCCCTGCGGCTCCGTCCCTCCCCGGACCCGGCCTACCCGCCCCTCCCGAACCGGTCCTCCGCCCCCGTCGAGAACATGCAGGACATCCTCGGCCTCGTCGACCCCGCCCGCTCCCCCCTCCGCCGCCCCGCGGCCGCGCGGCCCTTCGCGTGGCACCTCGTCCCGGCTCTCCTCGCCGCCGTCCTCCTCGTCCTCGTCGCCCGCCGGCGCCTCCTCCCCCGCCTCGAGGCCCGGCGCCTCGACCCCGGGTGGCGCGACGGCCTCGCCCGCGTCGCACAGGCCGGCAACGACGAATGCGCCTTCCTTCGCGCCGCCGGCCGCCTCGTCGAGTCCCGCATCCCCGAGGACCGCCGCGAACCCGGCCTCGAACGCCTCCTCGAACGCCGCGACAAAGAGTGCTTCCGCCCCGCCGAACCGCGGAAGCAGATCGACCCTGTCACCCGCAAATCCATCCTCGCCGCCTTGCGCCGAAGCGCGCGCGCCGCCCGCCGCCTCGTCGTCGCCCTCGCCCTGCTCGCCCTCTGCAACCCGCCCGCCCGCGCCCTCGACCAGTCCCGCCGCCTCTCGCTCTATCAACAGGCCGAGGCCGCATGGTCCGAGGGATCATGGCGCGCCGCCATCGAGTTCTACCGCGCCGCCCACCCCGGCCGCGACCTCCCCGCCGACGTCCTCTACAACATCGGAAACTGCTACTTCCGGCTTCGCGAACCCGGCCGCGCCGCCCTCCACTACCACCGCGCCCTCCACGCCGACCCCCGCCACCCCGAAGCACGCCAGAACCTCCGCTACCTCACGCGCATCTTCGGCCCCATCTCGGTCGAGCGCCCCGCCTATCAGCGGTGGCTCGCCGCCGTCGACCGCTCCCTCTTCACCGAGGCCCTCTTCGCCGCGGGCTGGCTCGGCTTCCTGTCCGTCCTCGCCCTCGGCGCCTTCGCGACCCGTCGTCTGCGCCTCGTGGCATGGATCGCCCTCGGCCTCGGTTCGTTCACCGCCCTCGCTGTCGGCGCCGCCCGCTTCCTCTACCCCGACGATGCCGAGTTCGCCCCCGCCGATTCCCGTGCGGTCGTCGTCACCGCCGAACCCGTCACGGCGCGCACCGAAGCCGGCAACGTCCCCCTCACCCGCGAAGAACCCGCCCCCGTCATCACCGCCCCGCCCGGCAGCATCTGCCGCGTCCTCGCCCGCCGCGGCCCGTGGACATACGTCGAGTTCGCCAACCAGACCCGCGGCTGGCTCGCCGCCCACGAACTCGAAACCATCACCCCCGCCAATCAACCCTCCCACCACCTCGGCGCCCTCTGAGCCCTCCAATCAGTCAGCCACACCGCCCGCACCACCCCACGGAAGGCCCCCCACGACCTCGTGTCGTCGGAGCCCGTGGTCAATCAGCCACACCGCCCGCACCACCCCGCGAAAGGCCCCCCACGACCTCGTGTCGTGGGAGCCCGTGGTCGGCCAGCCAGCCAACCAACCGACTAGCCAACCAGCCAACCATCCGCCCAGCCAGCCAACCCTCCAGCCATCCAACCGGCCAGCCAGCCGACAGCCCAACCAGCCAACCA